>Ga0190265_10001273_pt1 | contig 16487 bp, 19 predicted proteins | sample Popmic124T_FD_133135 | JGI IMG/M metagenome (GOLD analysis project Ga0190265, IMG submission 133135) | Populus adjacent soil microbial communities from riparian zone of Indian Creek, Utah, USA - 124 T | ecosystem: Environmental > Terrestrial > Soil > Riparian zone | place: USA: Utah | collected...
GAACAGCTCCCTGGCGCGGTCAATCGCCAATTGCTCGGCGACGTCGACCTCCTCGCAGCCGCCGTAGTAGCGACGGCCGGGGTAGCCCTCGGCGTACTTGTTGGTCAGCACCGAGCCGACCGCGTCGAGCACCGCCTGGGGCACGAAGTTCTCCGAGGCGATCATCTCCAGCGTGCCCTGCTGGCGGCGCAGCTCGGCCTCGAGCACGGCGGCGATTGCGGGATCGACCTCGCTCAGAGACGCCGCTTGGAGGTTCTCGGGTAGCTCGGCCACGGGCAACGACATTACCAACGGTCATGGATAGCCTGGGGCCGGTGAGACCCCGCCTCTCGCTCCTCGTCACGGGCCTCTGCCTGGCCGTGGCTGCGCTGCCGGTGGCCGCGACGGCTGCGGCCGAAAACCCCTGTGAAGGGCCTGACTCCGGTCGCCTGCTCTGCCCGGACATGAAGGTAGGTCCCGCCGCCGACCTCTACGTCGGGCGCAGCGGCGGTGGCTATGGCTATGGCGACGGAACGCTGCTGCACGCCGGCAACGACATCCGCTCACGCGGGCGGGGTCCGATGGAGTTGCGGGGCCGGCGCTACAAGCGCAACTGGATGAAAGCCAACCAGGCGATCTACAGGGTCGGCGGTGGTGTGGAGATCTTCCGCACCGAGGCGAAGCTGCACTTCTACAGCGTCGGCTACGAGTGGGGCGGCTCCTACTGGAAGGTGCACGACCCGCTCAGCATGGAGATCTGGTCGCTCGACCAGAGCCGCCAGCCGCTGGAGCGGGTGAGGAAGGGGCCGAAGGTGTTCTACTGCTTCCGCGATCTCGAGCGCACGAAGACGATGAGGCGATCGCCCGGCCATCGCGTCTATCCCGCCTGCAGCCAGGACCCGAGCCGCGAACGGGTCAGGCTCGGCACCTCGGTGGGCTGGTCGGACATCTACCCCTCGACCTACGACCGCCAGTGGATCAACGTCAGCGGCCTGCGCGGCTGCTTCGCCTTCGTCATGCAGGTCGACCCGCAGAACCTGCTCTACGAGGAGAACGAGCGCAACAACCGCTCGACCCGGATCGTCCGCCTCCCCTACCGGGACGGCCCCCAGAACTGCTGAGTGTCCTACCCCTAAGGGGTGCTTCGGCGAGCTTTGGACAGGGCGCGGCGAATGGGCTGCGGGTGCTCTTCACGTGCCACGTGGTAGGCGATATACGCACCACAAATGACTGTGTAGAGGATCAGTGACACAAAGTAGCCGGCTTCGCCGACGCGATCGGCATTCAAAAACACGCCAAGGGCCAAGGCAGCGATGCCCATCACACCAAACGGAACTATCCATGGCTTGATCACAGACAAAAAGTTTACCTCATGAACAGGCTGCCTACGAGAATCGGCATCGCAGCCGCTGCCCCAGCGAGAAACCCGAGCGCCGTGACCCGCTCGACCTGCTTGGCCGAAAGACCGAGCAGAATCGCCAATGATCCACCAACGCCGGCGAGTAGTCCGCTCATGACTACGACCAGCCCAGCCGCTCCGTTGACGAGCTCGGTAACTGATGCGGCCGATGGCGTAGACAAGACGCCTCGATCCTGTCTGGTACTGCCGCACACGTGGCGCGCCAAAGGTCACGACTTCGTCTCGCCACTGAAGTTTGTTAGGCCCGTCTCGCCTGGGCTCCTGGGTCAGCCGCCGATCGGCGCCCTTGGGTTGGCGCCCCAGAAGACCACGGTGCCGAGCATGCCGATGACGTGGACGAGGATGATGTTGACCACCATCGATTGCGCCGTCGCCGCGCCAACGCCGACCGGCCCCCCGCTCGCGGTGTAGCCGTAGTAGCAGCCGACGAGCACGATCGTGGTCGCCATTGCCATGCCCTTGACCAGGCTGAAGATCAGGTCGGGGGGGTTCTGGAACATCCAGAAGATCAGCAGGTAGCCGCCCGAGGAAACGTCGCCGACCTGCTCGACCACGGCGATGTAGCTGGCGAAGTACATGACCGCGACCCCGACCAGGTAGATGAAGGGGAAGGCGATCCAGGCGGCGAGCAGACGAGTCGCGGCGAGGAACGTCACCGGCTGGATACCCATCACCTCGAGCGCGTCGATCTCGTCCGAGATCCGCATCGCACCGAGCTCGGCGACGATCCCGGTACCGACCTTGGCGGCGAGGATGTAACCGAAGGCGTAGGGCAGGGCCTCGCGCAGGTCGCACCATGCCGAGAAGAGCCCGGCGTAGCCCGGTGCCCCCTGGGCGCGGAAGAGGTAGGCGCCGAGGATGCCGCACTGCAGGCCGAGAATGAAGACGAAGACCCAGATCACCAGGGCCGACCCGAGGATCAGGATCCCGGCCTGACGCAGGCTCTCGCCGAAGAAGCCGAAGGCTCGCCCGCTCCAGACCAGCCCCATCACCCGTGAGCCGAAGCGAGCGATCTCGCCGAAGGCGTCGAGCCAGCCGCGGGGAGCGTCGAGCCAGCCGATCACCGTATGGCCTGCAGTTCCGGGTTGGTCGCGAGCAGGATCGCGGTAAAGACGTAGAGAAAGGCGAAGACCCCGAGGAAAGAGATCACCACCGCCTGGTTGACGGCCCGGCCTACACCCGCGGCGCCACCGGAGGCGGTCATCCCCTTGTAGCAGCAGACGATCGCGATGATCGCCCCGAAGGTCGTGCACATCACGACCGAGCCCCAGAGGTCCGCGATCGAGGCGTTGGCGAAGAGAGTCGCCTGGAAGCCGCCGAGCGGCTGGTTGTAGATGAGCTCGGTGAGGACGCCGCCGGCAAGCCCGAAGACCAGCGCGTATGCGTCCAGCAGCCCCGTGATCAGCATCAGGGCCAGGAAGCGCGGCACGACCAGGTTCTTGACCGGGTCGACTCCCAGCACCTGCAGGGCGTCGAGCTCCTCGCGGATCTTGCGGGCGCCGAGGTCGGCCGTGATCGCGGTCCCCGCGACGCCGGCGACGACGACCGCGGTGACGATCGGCCCGATCTGGCGGATCGCCGCCAGCACGAAGAAGCCCCCGAGCCGGTCCATGGCGCCGAACAGGGAGAGCGCGTTGGCCGCCTGGAGGCCCGGCGCGCCGAGACAGAGGGCGAAGGTCGAGACCAGCAGCGGAAACCAGCAGAGCTTGAGCGCAAAGATGAACTGCCCGACCAGCTCCTCCCCGTAGGGGTAGGGCGGCCGGATCGCCGCCACGATCGTCCGCGTCGTGAGCAGCATCATGCTCCCCACCTGCTCGAAGCTCGACTTGGCCGGCAGGAGGGCCCGGGCTAGGACTTGCTGCGCCACCAGCTCATCGCCCGGCCGAGCGGCCCCGGGCTCGGCTCCTGGCGCCGGGCGCGCGCCCGGTCCTCTTCGCGTGCGCGCAGCTCGGCCGCCTTCTGCGCTTCGGAGAGCTGGGCGATAAGCGTGTCCCGCGTCTGCTCCAGCTCCTCGACGCCGGCGATGTGCGCCTCGGCGCGCAGGCGCGCGGTCGGCAGCCAGTCGGGCAAGTCGCGGACGTAAGAGGCGAGCTCGGCCTCGAGGCGGCCGATCTGGCGGCGCAGCTCGTGCCGCACCTCGATCGCCTCGCTCTCCCCGCCGGGGTCGGGAAGGTCGATCGACGGTTGCGGCGGCGCCTCAGCCTCATCCAGCGCCCCCGGCATGCTGGCACAGGCGGCGACGACGACCGCCAGCTCGCGCGGGCTCAGCCCTTCGTCCCGAGCGCGGCGCAGCGCCCCGACCGCGATCTCCTCCAGTCGGGGCGCTGGCTCGACGCCCTCGGCGACGAAGGTTCCCTGGCCCTGGCGGCTGACTACCAGGCCTTGGTCCTCGAGATCGGCATAGACGGCCCTCACCGTGTTGACGTTGACCCCCGCCCACTCCGCCAGGCGGCGAAAGCTCGGCAGGCGCTCGCCGGCTGGCAACCGGCCGGCCGAGATCAGCGCTCGCAGCCGCCAGGCCAGCTGAACCCCGACTGGGAGCTCGTCGCCGCGGTCGGTCGAGAAGGGATTTCCCTCCTCATGAGCCAAGGTCTGCTGTGTCATTAAAAGACACAGTAACTCGCATAGCTGTTCTAGTCAACTAGAACACTTAGTGCCTGGGCGAGCTCTGCTTCGTCCGCGGCGCCTTGGCGAAGGACCCCCCACTCGCCGGTGTGGTCGATGCGAGAGAGGTCGACCACGGTCGAAGGAAGGCCGGTGAGGACGCCGCCCTCGATCGCCAGGTCGGCCGCTTCCACAATCGCCTCGGAGACCCGGTCGAAGCGAGCCGGCGCCGGCTCGCCGCTGCGGTTCGCCGAGGTCTGGAAGAGCGGGCACATCGCCCCTGCGAGCGGCCCGTCGATCAGACGAACGCCGAGCCGTTCCGGATCCTCGCGGCAGGCCAGCGGGTAGCGCCGCTGCGGATTGTCGACCACCAGGGTTACCGGCCCCGGGAGCAGCGCGCCCACCGCCTTCCTCGCCCGAGGTCCCAGCCCCTCGACGAGCTCGCGCATCGCCAGCGGCGAGAGATACATGACCGCTGAGGGCTTGCCCTCGTCGCGGCCCTTGATCCCGTGGATGCGTGCGATCGCCGTCGCGTCGAGCGGGTCGCAGGCGAGCCCGTAGATGCCATCGGCCGGGAAGACGGCGACACCGCCCTCGACGAGGCAGCGCTCCAGCGCCGAGCTCGCCGCATCGGCGCCGTCGCGCTCGACCGAGACGATCTCAGTCATTTCCCGGCACCGCTCTTGCCGATGACGACCCGCTCGATCCCAGCTAGGTCGAGCCTGGTCTCGACCGCGCCGAAGCCTGCATCGCGCAGCAGCTCGCTCACCGCGGGAGCCTGCCTTTCTCCCACCTCGAGTGCCAGCGTGCCGCGCTTCACCTCCGGCACCAGCTGACGAATCTCATCCAGGCCGTCGGCACCCGCGAGCAGCGCCCTGCGCGGCTCCCAGTGGGTCACCTCCGGTTGCAGGCTCGGCCAATCGCCGCTGGCGACGTAGGGCAGGTTGGCGACGACCAGCTCGAACTCCTCGCCCGCCGGGACGGAGCCCTCGAGGAAACGGACCCGTTTGCTCAATCCGAGTTGCTCGGCATTCGCCGCCGCCACTTCGAGGGCCTCCACCGAGGTATCGGTCGCGGTGACCTCGCAGCCGGGAAGCTCGTCGGCGATGGCCAGGGCGACGGCTCCCGATCCGGTGCCGACGTCGAGTACCGAACGGGGGCGGAGCTCCAGCGCCAGCTCGACGAGCAACTCGGTCTCGGGCCGCGGGATCAGAACGCGCCGGTCCACCGCCAGCTCGATCCTGCGAAAACCCCTGCGACCGAGGATGTAGGCGACCGGCTCGCGCCGGAGCCGACGGCGAACCATCTCCCCGAACCGGCGCGCGGCGAGCGCAGGGACGTCAGCGGACGGGTTGGCGACCAGGGCCGCACGATCCCAGCCGTTCGCTTCGGCGAGCAGGATCTCGGCGTCGAGGCGCGGGTCTTCTACGCCCGCCGCCTTCAGCGCGTCAGCGGAGGCGGTGAGCGCTTCGCGAACCGTCGCCACGGCTATTCATCCGGCCGCAGCCGCGAGGCGCTGCCGTCTCTCCTCCGCAGCCAGAGCATCGGTGAACTGGTCCAGCGCCCCGCCGAGCACGCCGTCGAGATCGTGCGAGGTGAGCTTGATCCTGTGGTCGGTGACCCGGCCCTGGGGGAAGTTGTAGGTGCGGACCTTCTCCGAGCGCTCTCCCGTCCCGACCTGGGCCTTGCGCTCGGCGGCGACCTTCGCCTGCTGTTCGGCCAGCTCGCGCTCGTAGAGCCGGGCCCGCAGCACCCGCATCGCCCGCTCCTTGTTCTGGAGCTGGGACTTCTCGTCCTGCATCGAGACGACGATCCCGGTCGGTTTGTGGGTGATGCGCACCGCCGAGTCGGTCGTGTTGACCGACTGGCCGCCAGGGCCGGAGGAGCGGTAGACGTCGATCTGAAGGTCGCTGGGATCGACGTCCACCTCCACCTCCTCCGCCTCCGGCAGCACCGCAACGGTCGCTGTCGAAGTGTGGATGCGGCCCTGCGACTCGGTCTCCGGCACGCGCTGCACGCGATGCGTGCCGCCCTCATACTTGAAGACCGAGTAGGCGCCCTCGCCCTTGACCGCGAAGGTGAGCTCCTTGAAGCCGCCGACCTCGGCCGCCGACTGGGAGAGAGTCTCGGTCGAGAAGCCGCGCTCCTCCGCATAGCGGCTGAGCATCTTGTAGAGGTCGCCGGCGAAGAGCGCCGCCTCATCCCCCCCGGTCCCGGCGCGGATCTCCACCAACACGTTCTTGGCATCGTTGGGGTCGCGCTCGATCATCGCCAAGCGGATCTCCTCTTCCAGTCCCTCCAGCTTCGCCGGCGTCTCGTCGGCCAGCGCCCGCAGCTCCGGATCGTCGCCGTCCTCCGCGAGCAGCTCCAGCGCACCCTCCAGGTCGTCCTTCAGCATCCGGTACTCGCCCGCCAGCCGCCGCGCCGGCTCCAGCTCCCGGTATTCGCGCCCCACCTCGGCATAGCGCTGCCTATCGGAGATCACGGCAGGATCAGCCATCTGCTCCTCCAGCTCGGCGAAGCGCGCTTCTATCTGCTCGACCAGCGACTCGATCATTGGCCCCAAACATAGACATGCGTTCAGCCCTTGCGAATCTGGCAGCGATTGAGGAACGTGCCGCGGAGGACGGTCTCGTCTCGGAACTGCACCTCGGCGCGGGCGCGCAGGAGGCGACTACCGGGACAGCGAGCGTTGATGTAGCTCAGCTCCTTGCCCTTGAAGCTCCAATCCCGTCCAGCTTTGAAACGGAAATCGGTCGGCGAGCCGTAGCCGCCGGCGATCGGCGGAACCTTCCCCTCCACCCTGAAGCCGTAAACGCCCTTGTGGATCCGTTCGATCCGAACCGGGATTAGGTACGTGGTCGGAGCGGGCACGTCGAGATGAGCGTGGACGATCACCGAAGGATCGCCCTCGATCCGCGGACCGTTGAAGAACGTGACAGGCGAGCCCGCCAGGATCGGGCCCTGTTCGGGGAAGTTGACGACCGCCTTGCCGAAGCCAGTACCGACGATCGCACCGGGGCACAGACGGCGGGCTGTCGCGGGCGTCGTCGCGACCAGCCTTGCTTTCGTGCACTTGGGCAAGCCGCGAGTCTCGAGGTGTCCGAATTTGTCGAATTCGGCGATGAAGCGCGTAACGGGGGATGGGGCCGAGCCGTCCTTCGTGCGGATGGTGCTGCGGCCCCAAAACTCGATCGGAGCGTCGTGAGTGCGCGGGAGGGACTTCGGCGTCGAGCCGAAGACGAAGTCGATGACCAGGTTCCCTGCCTCCACACGCGTCGCACCGGCGGTCGCGACGCCGAGCAGACCGATGAGACCAACCGCCCCGGCAACTGCCATCCACCTCGAGTGCTTCATCTCCCACTCCCTTCGTGCGTCGTGCACGTTTCCACGCTGGATCAATTTCGCGTTAGCTAGATTAACACGAAATTTCCTGAGGACAAGATCTGAAAGTCGCGTTAATTCCCGCCTAATCTTCTTCACATGAAAAAGAAAGACCCGACCGGCAAACGCCCGTACCGCATGCAGGCGCGGGCACAGTCGACCGCGGCGACAAAGGAGAAAGTTCTCGATTCCGCCGAGGCCGCGCTCGACGAGCATCCAGGCGAGGAGCCGACGCTCAGTGCGATCGCCGATCGCGCCGGAGTCACGGTCCAGACGATCCTCCGCCACTTCGGCAGCAAGCAGGCGCTACTGGTGGCGGCGATCGGGCGCTTGGGCGCGCGCATGCGCAGCGACCGAGACCGCGCTCCGGTTGGAGACGTCAAGGGAGCGGTGGGCATTCTGGTCGACCACTACGAGACGTACGGCGACCGGATCCTGCGCATGCTGGCCAACGAGGGGAAGGACCCTGTGCTGCACGTGCTCGTGGATCTCGGCCGCGCCTACCATCAGGAATGGTGTGAGCACGTCTTCGCCCCGGCGCTAACGGGACTTCACGCAGCGAAACGCGAGCGGCGCATCTCGCAGCTCGTCGCCATCACCGACATCTATTTCTGGAAGCTGCTGCGGCGCGACCGCGACCTCAGCCTGCCCCAGACCAAGCGGGCGATGCGCGAGCTACTCGACCCGCTGATCGAGGGCGACCGTTGAGCCGCATCCTCGCCTACACCTCGCCCGCGCGCGGCCACCTCTTCCCGCTCGTCCCGATCCTCGAAGAACTGCGGCGACGCGGCCATGAGGTAGCGGTGCGCACTCTCGCCGGTGAGGTCGAGACTTTGCGTCAGCTGGGTATCGACAGCGAGCCGATCGCGGCGGAGGTCGAAACGATCGTCCATTCCGACTGGCGGGCCCGTACGCCGATCGGCGCCACCCTGAGAACGGTGAACACCTACCTGGCCAGGGCCCGATACGACGTGCCCGACGCCCAGCGCGCGATCGACGACGAGCGACCCGATGCGGTTTTGGTCGATATCGCGGCCTGGGGAGCGCTTGCAGCCACCGAGGCCTGGGGCGGGCCATGGGCATCCTTCTGCCCATATCCACTTCCGCTTCCCTCCTGCGACGCCCCGCCATACGGCCCGGGGCTGCGCCCGGCGCGGGGACCGCTCGGCCACGCGCGCGACCGCCTGGTGCAGGCACTGTTCCAGCCCCTCGACCGTCTCATCCGCTCCCGACTCAACGCGATGCGGAGGCCGCTCGGGCTCACGCCACTCGACGATGCGCTGGAGATGTTCTGGCGGCCGCCTCTGCTGCTCAGCATGACTTCCGAGGCCTTCGACTATCCGCGCTCCGACTGGCCTGGGAACGTCGTCCTCGTCGGCCCATGCGCCTGGGACCCTCCCGCCGAGCTTCCGGGCGAACTCGAAAGGATCGAGGCGCCACTGGTGCTGGTAACGACGTCGTCCGACTTCCAGAACGACGGCCGCCTCGTGCGCGCGGCGCTCGAGGCGTTGGCCGGTGAGCCATACCACGTGGTCGCAACGTTGCCAGTGGCAAACGCGCGCGGGCTGCGTCTCCCGTCGAACGCAACTGCCTTGGCCTTCGCACCACATGCGCCGATCCTCACTCGCTCAGCCTGCGCGATCGTCCATGGCGGCATGGGCGTGACTCAGAAGGCGCTGGGACGCGGAGTCCCGGTCTGCGCCGTGCCCTTCGGCCGCGACCAGTTCGAGGTCGCCCGCCGCGTCGAGGTCGCCGGCGCCGGAACTCAACTGCCCGCTTGGCCTCGTTGGCGCCTTCGCCCAGATCGTCTGCGCACCAAGGTCCGCGAAGCGATCGCCTGCCGCCCCGGCGCTGAACGAGTCGCCCAAGGATTCGCATCTCTGGACGGCCCAAAGGTCGCGGCGGATGCCGTGGAGCAGCGCCTGCTTCGGGCCTAAGTCATTGCGCCAGCGTTAGGCGACGATCTCGATCGGCGACTCTTCGACCTCGCCCGGTTTCTCCACTTCGAGCACTTTCTCGAGTGCGGCGATCGCCACCGCCAGCTGCTCTTCGCTGGGTTCGCGCGTGGTCAGGTTCTGCAGCATCAGGCCCGGCCACATCACGGCCCGCACCCAGCGCTTGCGCCGGTTCTTGCCGGCCCACTTGATCACCTCGTAGGAGAGTCCGGCGATCAGCGGGATGCCGAGGATGCGCGAGGCCAGGAGCCAGTACCAGGCCGGCAGCCCGATCGGCGCGAAGACGAAGATCGCCAGCACCATCACGATCAGGAGGAAGCTGGTCCCGCAGCGCGGGTGCAGGCGCGAGTAGAGCTTGGCGCGGGCCGGAACCAGCTCGTCTTCGGCCTCATAGCAGGAGATCGTCTTGTGCTCGGCCCCGTGGTACTCGAACACGCGACGCAGGTCCGGCAACTGGCTGATCACGACGATGTAGCCGATGAAGATCGCCGTCCGCAGGATCCCCTCGACCAGCCAGAAGAGCAGCGAGGAGCCGAGCTCGTCCTTGATCAGGCTGGTCAGCCCGACCGGGATGACGAAGAAGAGGCCGACCGCCAGCGCCAGCGATAGGGCGATCGTCAGACCCCAGACAAAGCCGCCGATTTCTTCTTTGTTGCCCTCCTCGTCCTCCTCCAGCTGCGCGTTGGCGGAGATCGCCAACGCCCGGAAGCCGATCTTCAGCGACTCGCCGAGAGCGACGACGCCGCGGATCACCGGGACGCGCCAGAGCCGGTGGCGCTTCGCCCAGGGCACGAGCGACTCGGAGGTGATCTCGACCTCCCCCTCGGGATTGCGGACGGCGACCGCCCAGGTCGAGACGCCCCGCATCATCACCCCCTCCAGCACGGCCTGGCCGCCGATCGGCGCGTCGCGCTTGGCGACCAGGGCGCCGTCAGGCATCCGCAGGGGGTCGGCCCCGTTGGACGAGACCCCCATCTGAGCTACCTGCGGGTCGCCTTGGCGTGCTTGGCGGCGCGGCGCTGGAAGCGCTCTACCCGGCCACCGCTGTCGACCAGCTTCTGCTTGCCGGTGTAGAACGGGTGGCACTCCGAGCAGAGCTCGACATGGAGATCGGCGACGGTCGAGCGGGTGTAGAACTGGTTCCCGCAGGAGCAGTGCACGTTGGCGAGCGTGTACTCAGGGTGGATTCCTGCCTTCATCGCCTTCCAGTCTAGATGACTGGCGCAATTTGCCGATTCAGGGCTTGAAAGCCGGCCCGGTTGTGCCGATAGCTGGTCAGTGGAAGCCACGGAACCGACAACGAGCCACCCGGACCGGATGCGTTTCCTGCGCCGGGCCCTGGCGGTGCTCCTGCTGGGAGGCACCGCGATCGTCATCCTCCACGACTGGTTCGGCGTCGGCGAGGGCCTTCAGTTCGCGCTCGGCGACCCGCTCTACGACGCCGTCGTGCTGGGGTCCGGCCTCGCCTGCCTGGTCCGGGCCTCTGCCTACAAGCGAGAGCAGAGCGCGTGGCTGCTGATCGGACTGGCGATCCTCGCCTGGGGCGCCGCCGAGGTCTACTGGACCGTGGCCATCGAAGACAACCCGTCGGCTCCCTACCCCTCCCCCGCCGACGCCGGCTACCTCCTCTTCTACCCCCTCGCCTATGCCGGTCTGGCGATGCTGGTCCGCGCCAGGGCGCACGAGATGAACTGGCGGCTGTGGATGGACGGGGCGATCGCGGCGCTCGGGACCGCGGCGCTGGGCGCTGCCTTCATCTTCGACTTCGTCGCCGACAAGGCAACCGGCACCCCGATTGAAGTCATCACCACCCTCGCCTACCCGCTGGGCGACATCGCGATGGTCTCGGCAGTCGTAGGTGTGGTCGCCCTGACCGGCTGGAGGCCGGGGCGCACCTGGTCGCTGCTTCTCGCCGGCCTCGCCGCCCTGGTCATCGCCGACATCGCCTTCACCCTGCAGTCGACCGACGGGACGCTGCCGGGCGGCGAATGGATCGACCCGATTTACCTGGTCGCCGCCGTCTGCCTCGGCGCCTCCGTATGGCAACCGACCGCCGCAGCCGAGATCACGTCCCCTCGCAAGGGTGACGACCGTCGCGAGATCATCGTCCCAGCGCTCTTCGCCGGGGTGATGATCGGACTCTTCGGGATGCAGTACTTCAGCGCCACCAGCGGCCTCTCCACCGTGCTGTGGACGTCGACGATGACTGCCGTGATCGTCCGCCTGGCGATGAGCGACAGAGAGAACAAGACCCTGCTCGAGCAGGTGCGCACCGACCCGCTGACCGGCCTCGGCAACCGCGGGCGGATGCAGGTCGACCTGGAAGGCCTTTGCGAACGCGCCAGCGAGGAGCATCCTGCTGCCGTGCTCTTCCTCGACCTCAACGGCTTCAAGCACTTCAACGACACCCTCGGCCATCCGGAGGGAGACAAGCTGCTCACCCGCCTCGGGCACTCGCTGCGCGATGCCGTCGGTGAGGACGGAACCGCCTACCGGGTCGGGGGCGACGAGTTCTGCGTGCTGCTCTCCTGCGACAAGGACCGCCTCGACCTCGCCTCCCACAAGGCGGCGAAGGCGCTCAGCGCGAAGGGACCCGGGTTCGAGGTGGGCGCTTCCTGGGGCGCGGCGGAAATCCCGCGCGAGGCCAGCGATCCCTCCGAGGTCCTGCGACTTGCCGACGTACGGATGTACGCGCAGAAGGAGTCGCGGGGCGTCACCCGCGACAGCGCGGCGCTCGAGCCGCTCCCCCGAGTCTCCGAGACCGCGTAGGTCAGCTCGAAGGCGCTTCGGTGCTGAGAGCGCCGATCAGCGTGTCGAGGGTGCGGCCGACTTCGCCGCGCATCCGCTCCGGGTCCTCGGCGCGAGCGACGAGCATCGCCGCCTCGTCGAGGGCGCCCATCAGGACGTGGGCGAGCGGCCGCACCGGCTGCGGCTCGATCGCCCCCGCCTCGATCGCCGCCTCGAGGCTGGCTTCGATCAGGCCGAGGCCGTGCTTGGCGGCGATCTCCCGCCAGCGATCCCAGTCGAGCACCGAGGGCCCGTCGATGAGGACGATCCGCTGCGCCTCCGGCTCGGTGCATGCCTGCAGGAACATGTCGGCCCCCGCGCGCATAGCCTCGAGCGGAGAGCCCGCGTTGGCAGCGAGCGCGCCGGCGGCGATCCGTTCCGCCAGCTCGGCCTCGATCTGCTCGTAGACCGCCTCGAAGAGGTCGCGCTTGCCGCCGAAGTGGTGGTAGAGCGCGCCCCTGGTCACCCCCGCCGCCCGCACGATCTCCTCGGTGCCGACGGCCGCGTAGCCCCGCTCGGCAAAGAGGGGACGAGCGGCGCCGATCAGGGCGCCGCGTGTGGCCTCGGAGCGCTCCGCCTGGGTGCGGCGACCCTCCACCGGAGCTGCGGACTCTTCTTTTTGGCTATTGACATTCATACTGCTTGTATCTATCTTAGCTCGCCTCATGCAGCCTAAGCCGACCAGGAGGACGCCATGACCGCACCCGCCGACCGCCGCGAGATCGACCTTCCAGCGGGGCGAATCCGCTACCGAGAGGCCGGTGAGGGCAAGCCGGTGGTCTTCGTCCACGGCTACCTGGTCGACGGGCGCCTCTGGGACGGGGTCGTCGACCGCCTCTCCGATCGCTGCCGCTGCCTCGCCCCCGACTGGCCGATCGGGGCGCAGCAGATCGCGATGAAGCCCGACGCCGACCTGACTCCCTATGGGATCGCCGCGACGATCGCGAGCTTCCTCGAGGCGCTCGACCTGGAGGACGTGACGATCGTCGGCAACGACTCCGGCGGGGCGATGTCGCAGGTGCTCGCCACCCGCCACCCGGAGCGCATCGGTCGCCTCGTCCTCACCAACTGCGACACGCACGAGAACTTCCCTCCGGGCCCGTTCAAGGCCCTCGTGCCGCTGGCCAAGCTGCCCGGTGGGACGGCCGCCCTCGGAATGCCGTTCCGGATCGGCGCTGTGGCCCGCGCCGCATTCAGGCCGTTCACGAAGAAACCGATGCCGGCCGAGCTGATCGCATCCTGGATGGAGCCGGGGCTGCACGACGCCGGCGTCAAGCGCGACCTCAAAAAGGTGACGATCGGGATGAACAAGCGCTACACGCTCGAGGCAGCCGAGAAGCTGAAAGGCTCGGATCTGCCGATCCTGCTCACCTGGGCGCCGGGCGACCGCCTCTTCCCGCTCAAGTACGCCGAGCGGCTGGCCGCGGACACGCCCAACGCGCGGATCGTCCAGATCCCGGACTCCAAGACCTTCGTCCCGGTAGACCAACCCGGACGCCTGGCCGACGAGATCGCGGGATTCGTCAACGGCCAGTGATTCGTCCAGGGGGAGTCATGGAGCGCGCAAATTGCGCGCTCTTTTCGCAACCTGCATGTTTTTCGTCCGACGGAGGGGCGAGGCTTCCGTGACGCCCCCCACACAGGACGGAGAGCCATGCCCGAGGAGATCTTCGACCAGAGCCGGCCCCGCAGCACGATGGCGCAACGCCTCGACGAAGCCTTCGCCGGCTGCGACGAATGGACCCTCGCCCCACCCTCACCACGCCGCAGCGACAGCCTCGACGTAGCTCCCTGGCTGTCGAAGCAGGCCAGCCGGGCAGACCGCTTCAGCGCCGAAGAGCCAGAGTCCCGCGCCGCTTAGCGCAGCGTCAACTTCGCTTCCCGCTCGCGGCGCTGCGCGAGTTCCTCGTAGTGGTTCATGACCCGGGTCGTGATCGCAGCGGAGATCGCCAAAACGACCACGAACCCGACCGCCAGCAGTTCTCCACTCACATGCATCTTCAGCAGGACAACGTCCACAACACCGGATAGGAGAACCGTGCCCACCCCGATCAGAGCCAATGCCTTGTTTTCCGTCACAAGCTCATCCTAGTCGATAAATGCAGACAAAACGATGAGGAAGATGGCGCAAGTGAAGCCGGCCAAGCCACCCAGCACTGTTCTTCGCCGAAGCCTCTCGTCCGGTGATCCGGACAACGCCGGAGCTGCATGAAGAAGGAACCCGCCCACTGCGATCCCAGCCGCCATCAACCCAGCACCAGTGGCAGAGCTGCTTACGATCGAACCCGTGGCCATCGCCCGACCGTAGCCCTGCCCGACGCACGCGTGATGCGCGCACTGTGCCAATAGCGCAACGGCACCTCTGGCGAGGTGGCGCTGCATCGACGAGGCAGCGAAAGGCGGGGCGGGACAGCCTCTGACGGGCGGATACTCAAAATGCCGGGCTCATTAGTCCGGCATTTGTCCGGCGGAGGTTGTCCCGCCCCGCCTTTCGCCGCTAAGTCTCTTGGTACAGCGGCCCGTCGCCGCCCTCGGGCAGAGTGAGGCGACCGCCCTTGGCGGTGATCGCACCGCACTGCACGCAGTTCGAAGCCGTGACGTGGACATCGACCTCGGCGGCGCCGTTCTCTAGCTGCTCCTCGGGGATCTCGTAGACCTGGGCCGGGCACATCGAGACCCAGGTCTGGGCGATCTCACGCGGAACCTTGGTCTGGATGCGAACGTGGTTCGGGGCGTCGTCGCGCGTGGCGTTGCCCGACAGGAAGACCGAGTCGAGCTTGGCGAAGGTCAGCTCGTTGTCGGGCTTCGGGTACATGTCGCCAGCCTTGCCGAGCTCCACCTCGATCTCGGAGTCGTGCTCCTGTGACCAGTGGCCACCCGGAAAGTGGCCTTTGGTGACCGTCATCGCCGAGGCGATCGCGCCGCCCATGAAGAACCCCTTCGAGAAGGGCTGTCGCATGTTGCGCGATTCGTAGATGTCCTTCTCGATCAGCGAGTTGTGGACCTTCTCGTCGTAGGCCTCGAAGTTAACCGAGTCCTGCTTGAGCGAGTCGACGATCGTCTCCGCCGCGTACATGCCGGCGTGCATCGCGTAGTGGACACCCTTCAGGGTCGGGATGTTGACCATGCTGGCCGCGTCGCCTGCCACCACCATCCCGGGCACGGCAAGGCGCTTGGGCATCGCGAAGTAGCCGCCCGAGGGGATCGTCTTCGCTCCCCAGGCAACCCGTTTGCCGCCCTCGAGCAGGTCCTTGATGAAGGGGTGGGTCTTGATCAGCTGCAGCGCGTCGTGGCAGCTGAAGGTCGCGTCGGTGTAGTCGAGCCCGACGACCAGCCCGATGCAGATCTTGTCCTCCCCCATCGGGTAGATGAACGTGCCGCCGAACTCGTTGTATTTCGGCGACTTGCGCAACGGCCAGCCCATCGTGTGGATCACGCGGTCGAGCGGCTTGGCGACCTCCCAGACCTCCTTGACGCCGAGCTCCCAGCGCATCGGGTCGGCGCCGTGCATGTCGAAGTAGTCGTAGGCGGCGTAGGTGAGATGGCCGATCGTTCCCTCGGCCAGGACGGTCGCCTTGGCGACGACGTCGGCGCCGGGCTCGAAGTTCCCCAGCTCCTCGCCGTCCTTGCCGCGGCCGCGATCGCCCGAGCGTACGCCCTTGACGATGCGATCCTCGACCAGCAGCTTGGTCGCCGCGGTCTCGGAAAGCAGGTAGACGCCGGCTTCCTCGGCTTTCTCGGCCAGGAAACGGCTCAGCTTGGAGACCGAGGTGACGTAGTTGCCGTGGTTGCGGAACCCCGGCGGCGGTGGCTTCATCGGGATCGCCCGCTTCGGCGTCAGGACGTAGACCGCGTCCTTGGTGACCTCTTGGTAGACCGGCCACTCCGACTTGTCGAGGTCGGGGAAGAGCTCTTCCATCGCCGAGGGCTTCATGTTCGCCCCGGAGAGCAGGTGGGCACCGGCGACCTTGCCCTTCTCGATCACCGCGACCGGCACTTCGCCCAGCTTCTCGGTCAGCTCCGGCTCTTTCTCGAGCAGCTGCATCAGCTTGTTCGCGCAGGCCAGCCCGGCGGGCCCACCGCCGACGATCGCCACGCCTACCTCGATGCGGTCCTCCTCGGGATCGGTCGGCGGGCCGATCACCTCGGCTGCGTCGAAGGGCGGCGGGAACTCGCTGGGCGCAACTGCTGGCATCTCGACTCCTTTGCGACGGCCGAGCCCTCTGGCTCAGCCGCCCTTCTTCGCCTTGATCGCCTCGGTCAGCTTGGGGACGATCTTGTGCAGATCGCCGACCACGCCGAGGTCCGAGAACTCGAAGATCGGCGCGTTCTGGTCCTTGTTGATCGCGAGGATGTTC
>Ga0190265_10001274_pt1 | contig 16480 bp, 17 predicted proteins | sample Popmic124T_FD_133135 | JGI IMG/M metagenome (GOLD analysis project Ga0190265, IMG submission 133135) | Populus adjacent soil microbial communities from riparian zone of Indian Creek, Utah, USA - 124 T | ecosystem: Environmental > Terrestrial > Soil > Riparian zone | place: USA: Utah | collected...
CCTCTGCGAGGTCCTCAAGTGGCAGGCCACCGAGGTGGCCGAGCTCCTCGAGACGAGCGTCCCGTCGGTCAACAGCGCGCTGCAGCGGGCCCGGGCCACGCTGGCCAGCATCGAGGTCGACCAGCTCGACAGCACCGTCGACCCGGAGCACGAGGCCCTGCTGGCCCGCTACGTCGACGCCTTCGAGCGCTACGACATCACGGCCCTCGTGACCCTGCTCCGCCAGGATGTCGTGCTGTCGATGCCGCCGCACGACCTGTGGCTCCAGGGCGCCGACCAGCTGGCCGGTTGGTTCCTCGGCCAGGGCATCGGGTGCAGCGGCTCTCGGCTCGTGGCGGTGTCCGCCAACGGCACGGCGGCGTTCGGCAGCTACAAGCCCGTGGGTCCGGGGCGCTGGGAGCCGTGGGCCGTGCAGGTCATCGAGGTCCAGGGCGGCCGGATCTCCGGCCACCACAACTTCATCTTCCCCGAGCTGTTCGAGGAGCTCGGTCTCCCGCCGTTCCTCGAGGAGTAGCAGGGGTCAGTCGTCGAGGCGGTCGGTCAGGCCGACCATGTCGAACAGCTCGCGCAGGTCGGGCCGCACCTCGGTGATGCGGATCGACCACCCCAGGCGGGCCGCGTGGAGCTGCAGGCCGAGGAGGTCGTCGACGAGGCCGAGATCGCACCGGACGGAGCGGTCGACCGACCCGAGGACGATCTCCCGGTCGCCCTGCACGAGCAGGACCACCGCCCGGGGTCCTTCGGCTGCACCTTCCATCTCCCGGTAGACGGAACCGGCGTCCAGAACTCAGCGATGCCATCATGCGGATCCGATCGTCGACCCGGAGGAGATCCCCATGCCCACCCGCACCGCTCGCACCGCCTGGGACGGCACGCTCGAGACAGGATCCGGCCAGGTCGAGCTCACGAGCTCCGGGGTCGGCACCTACGAGGTGTCATTCCCGAAGCGGGCGGCCGACGAGGCAGACGGCACGACGAGCCCCGAGGAGCTCGTCGCCGCCGCCCACTCGGCGTGCTTCGCCATGTCGCTGTCGGCGGGGATCGCGCGCGCTGGAGGCACCCCGCAGACGCTGGAGGTGAAGGCGGACGTCACGCTCGGGCCCGACCCGGCCGGCGGCTTCCGGCTCACCGGGATCCTGCTGACGGTCCGCGGTGAGGTGGAGGGCCTCGACGCCGACGGCTTCGTCGCCGCCGCCAACACCGCAAAGGAGGGGTGCCCGATCAGCAAGGCCCTCACCGGCGTCGACATCACCCTCGACGCCGCCCTCGCCTAGCCCCGGAGATCCACCAACCGCGGCACCCCCGGTGGAAGGCTTTGCCCATCAGGCGGGCAGAGCACTGGGGGTGCGAGATGCCGTCGACGAGGGTCCTTGCTGCCGAGCTCATCGGCACGATGTGGCTGGTCCTGGGCGGGTGCGGCAGCGCCGTGCTGGCGGCCAACTTCCTGCCCGACACGAACCTGGGGATCGGGCTCGTGGGGGTGTCGCTGGCCTTCGGCCTGACCGTGCTGACCGGCGCCTACGCGCTCGGGCACATCAGCGGCGGGCACTTCAACCCCGCCGTCACGATCGGGTTGTGGGTGGCCAAGAAGGTCGAGGCGGCCACCGTGCTGCCCTACATCGTCGCCCAGATCCTCGGCGGCTTCGCGGGCGCGGGGATCCTCGCGGTGATCGCCAACGGCGTCGACGGGTTCGACCTGGAGGCGAGCGGCTTCGCGGCCAACGGGTTCGCCGACCACTCACCCGGCGGGTACGACGCGATGTCGGTGTTCGTCGCGGAGGCCGTCCTCACGGCCATCTTCCTCGTCGTCATCCTCGGGGTCACGAGCCGCGCGTCCAACGCCCTCGCCGCACCGCTCGCCATCGGGCTTGCCCTCACGCTGATCCACCTGATCAGCATCCCGGTGTCGAACACGTCGGTGAACCCGGCTCGTTCGACCGGACCGGCCGTGTACGTGGGTGACTGGGCCATCGAGCAGCTCTGGATGTTCTTCGTGGCCCCGATCGCGGGCGCCGTCCTGGGGGGCCTGCTCCACCGGACGGTCCTCGCCGACGACGCCGCGTAGCCGGCGAGGTTCACGACCCTGCGCCCTGGGTAGCGACAAGGCCATGCCTGGCATCGCGGTGATCACCGAGGCGTGCATCGACACCAAGGACCGGGCGTGCGTCGACGTCTGCCCCGTGCAGTGCATCTACGAGTACGACCCAGTGAAGAACATCCTGTTCTCCGAGGAGGAGGCCGGGAGCGGCGTCATCGAGAACACGCACACGCCCAACCCCGACTCGATCGCCATCTTCGGCGACACCGTCCTCTACGTGAACATGGACGAGTGCACGTCGTGCACCGCCTGCTACCAGCCCGACGTCTGCCCGGTGGGCGCCATCTACACCGAGGAGACCGTCCCCGACGGGACACCCAACGCCAAGTACAACGGCGACGACCCCACCAAGGGCCACGACCACACCTTCTTCATCCAGCTGAGCCGCGACGTCTTCGCCGACTAGCCAGCGAACACGCCTAGCCGACGTCGACGCGGAGGAGGTCGTCGCCGAGCTCGATGCGGCCGGCGAACTCGGTCGCGGCCATCGCCCGCCACGTCTCCTCGTCACCGGGCACGAGCGCGGGGACGTAGTGGGTGAGGATGAGCGTGCCGACACCGGCGCGAGCGGCGGTGGCCCCGGCCTGCTCCACCGACGAGTGGTAGTCGCAGATGTCCAGGAGGCGCGGGACCGGCAGGGCCCGTACGAGGTCCTCGCGGATGACGGTGTGGACGAGCGCGTCTGCGCCCGCGGTGAGCTGATCGAGGCTGTCGCAGGGCACGGTGTCGCCGGCCAGGACGACCGAGGCACCGGCGTGCTCCACGCGGAACCCGAGCGTGGGGGCCACCGGTCGGTGGTCGGTCGGTGCGGCGACCACGCGCACGTCGCCACCTTCCCAGGCGAGGCCCTCGGTGAGCTCCACCACCTCGACGGGTGGGGCCCACGTGAGGTCGTCGTGGTGGCCGAGCCGGTATCCGATGTCCGGGCCGAGCACGGCGAGGGTGGCGTCGACGACCTCCTGGGTGCGCGGCGGGCCGATGACCAGCAGCGGGCTCGGCGCGAACGTCGTGATCCACCGGCTGGTGATGATGTCCGCCAGGTCGGTGATGTGGTCGCTGTGGAGGTGGGTGAGCAGCAGCGCGGAGAGCTGGTTGGCGCCGACCCCGATGGCGGCCGCCCGCTGCAGCACGCCCCGCCCGCAGTCGACGAGGAGGGCGGCTTCGCCGGCCCGTACGAGCGTGGCCGGCCCGGCCCGGTGGGGATCGGGGAGGGGGCTGCCCGTCCCGAGCAGCACGACCTCGATCAAGAGGTCATCCCGCCGAGGCCGACGAGGCCCCGGGCCAGCTCGATCTCGCCCATGTGCCGGAGGCCGTGCTGGTAGATCCAGCACTCGATGGCGTCGAGCACGGTGATCCCCTCGTCGCCCGCGACCCGTGCGCTGTAGGTGTTGGCGACCACGGGCGGCAGGGGCCGGGGGATGATCACCCGCTCGAGCGCGGCGGGCTCGAGCTCGTCCAGCCAGCCCTCGGTGCGGGAGAACACGGCCTGCTGGTACTCGATGAAGGCGTCGTAGTCGCCGATGCGCTGGTGGATCATCTCGGCCACCGTGCGCTCCTTGCCGTGGTCGTTGATCACCATCTGCACCCGGGCCTGCCAGTCGTCGTCCCAGACGAGGCCCTGGCCGCTGATCATGGCGAACGAGACGTCCTGCATGTTCGTGTAGTGGAACAGGCAGAAGGCGATGGGGAGCACGCCCTCCCGCTCGAAGTGGTTGACGTGCGAGAGATCCATCGACGCCACGGCGTCGGCGTAGAGCGAGTGCATGGCCCGCATGCGTCGTCGCAGGGAGTCGAGCAGGAGGTGTCCGTCGATGTCGGCCATCTGACGAACGTAGGTAATGTCACTCTCTATGTCAATAGTTTCCTGATCAGGTGGGGGACGAGGCGAACTCCTCGATCAGTCGGGCCAGCTCGAGCGGGTCGTCGCCCTGGACGCTGTGGCCCGCCTCGGCCACGTGCGCGACCCTGGCCGACGGCAGCCGGCGGAGGAGCTCGGCCTCGTCGGCGTCGTTCACGACGGACTGCGGCCGCATGCCCCGGACGAGCAGCAGCGGCACCTGGATCCGCCCGACCGCATCCCACAGGGAGGACATGTCGACCGGCTGGTTCCGGTCGACGAAGCGCCGGTACCGCCACACCCAGCTCCCGTCGGGCCGCTGGAGGGCGTTGTGGAGGATGCCCCGGCGCAGCGACGACTCCGACCGCGTGGGGTTGAACTCCATCGTGCGGGCGAGCAGCTCGTCGAAGTCGGGGAAGCTCTCGGGGCCGGCGACGAAGGCCACGATGGCCGAGGCCTTCTGCTCGTCGACGCCGGGTGTGATGTCGACGAGGACGACCGAGCGGACGAGGTCCGGGCGGGCGTCGGTGACCGCCAGCGCGGTGATCCCCCCGAGCGACATCCCGATGAGGGCGAGCGCGTCGGGCGCGAGCTGCTCGATGGCGGCGGCCACGTCCGCGGCGTTGGACGCGGTGTCGGCGCTGCTGTCCGCCGGCCCGTCGGAGTGGCCGTGGCCGGGGAGGTCGATGGCCACGAGGGGTCGACCGAGGGCAAGGGCCACCGTGTCCCACGTGTGCGCGTTCTGGGCCCCGCCGTGCAGGAACACGAGCTCGGGAGGACGGTCGCCCCACACGAGCGCGCTCAGCCGGCGGCCGGGCGCCACCTCCACCGACTCCCGCCGCACGACGGGCGGGCCGTCGTAGGGCAGGCCGAACTCGGCCGCGTTCTCGTGGAACAGGCCCATCTCGTCGTAGGGCACCAGGGGATCGTGAGGCACGGCGGTCAGGTTGCCACGCGGGCGGCCGAGGCCCGGCTCCCGATGGCGGGAACCGTGGGTGATTCGTCATTGCGGTCACGTGCCGGGCAGGAGAGGGTGAGCCCATGCAGATCGCCATCGGCCTCTACCCCGGGTTCACCGCCCTCGACGCCATCGGGCCCTACCAGGTCCTCAGCAACCTCCCCGGCGCGGAGATCGTCATCTGTGCCGAGCAGAAGGGTCTGTTGCCCGACGACAACGACCTCCTCCACTTCGACATCGCCCACACGTTCGACGACGTCCCGTCCCCCGACGTGCTGCTGGTGCCCGGCGGCATGATCACCCGCAAGATCGCCCGGGACCGCGGCCCGATCGTCGACTGGATCCAATCGGCGCACGAGACCACGACCCACACCACCTCGGTGTGCACGGGGGCGCTGCTCCTCGGCGCCGCGGGCCTGCTCGAGGGGAAGCTGGCCACCACGCACTGGCTGTCCTACGAGCACCTCCGCGGCTACGGCGCCACCCCCACGGAGCAGCGGGTCGTCACGGACGGCAAGATCACGACGGCCGCCGGCGTGTCGGCCGGCATCGACCTCGCGCTCACCCTGGTGGGCGTGCTGGCCGGGCCGGAGGTGGCCCAGGCCATCCAGCTCGGCATCGAGTACGACCCGCAGCCGCCGTTCGACGCCGGCGCGCCGTCGAAGGCCCCCGCCGAGATCAAGGCGCTGGTCACCGACCTCATGCACGCCGCGGAGGACGCGCTCCTCACCTCGTGACCTAACCTGCGGCCCGCATGGACCGGGGGGATCGATGACGAGCACCGACGAACCGACGCTCGTCCCGATCGCGGCCGGGGTGCCGACCGACTTCCAGGGCCCGTCCATCGCCCCACCGGACGACGACGACCCCAGCCTGCAGCGCCCCGACAGCTACCTGCGGCTGCTGTTGCTGCTCCTCGTGTCGGCCGCCTTCTTCGAGGGCTACGACAGCTCGATCCTCGCCCTGCTGCTCCCGAACATCCAGAGCAGCTTCGGCGTGAGCGAGGCCACGCTGGGCCTCACCCGCATCCCGATCGAGCTCGGGCTGTTCGTGGCCTTCTTCGTGGCCCGGCTGTCCGATCGGGTCGGTCGCCGCCCGATGCTCCTGTGGTCCGTGGTGGGGTACACCGTCTTCACCGCGCTGACGGCGGTGAGCTGGGACATCTGGTCGTTCGCCTTCTTCCAGTTCGCCAGCCGCGTGTTCCTCGGAGCCGAGTACGCCATCGGCGTCACGATGATCGTCGAGGAGTTCCCGGCCGCCCGGCGGGCCCGTGCCCTCGGCACGCTCCTCACGTTCGCCGCCCTCGGCACCATCGCGGTCGGCGTGCTCCTCGGCGCGGGCCTGCAGGACACCTCGCTCGACTGGCGCGCCTTCTACCTGATCGGCCTCGCCCCGCTGCTGGTGCTCAGCCTCTACCGGCGCCGCATCAAGGAGACCCGACGGTTCCTCGAGCTCAAGGCCGGCCGGCTGGCCGAGGCGCCCAAGCCGTCGATGCTCGTCCCGTGGCGGAGGCGCTACCGGCGCAACCTGGTCCTGGTCGGCATGATCCACATGTTCCGCTCGATCCCGCTGTTCGGGTCGACCGCGTGGTGGGCGTTCTACGCCGAACGGGAGCGCGGCTTCACGGCGTCGAAGGTCGCGTTCTACATCATCTGTGCCTACGGCCTCGGGTGCGTCGGCTACTACGTCTGCGGCCGGGCCATGGAGCGGTTCGGGCGCCGCCCGACCGCACTCGTGTACGGGGTGGGCGGCATCGTGTTCACGATCATCCTGTTCCAGACGACGTCGGAGAGCCTGGCCTTCGTCAGCCTCCTCCTCGGCGTCTTCTTCTCTCTGGGCATGGGGCCGGTGATGAGCGCGTTCGCGACGGAGCTCTTCCCGACGGAGATCCGTGGCCAGACGGCCGCGTGGATCCGCAACGTGTTCGAGATCGCGGGGTACGTGTTCGGCCCCGCGGTGGTGGGCATCCTCGGCGATCACGAGTCCGGGGCCATCGGCAACGTCGGCGACACGGTGTCGGCGATGATGTTGTTCTCGATACCCGTGCTCTGGCTGGTGTGGCGCTACATGCCCGAGACGAAGGGCCGCGAGCTCGAGGAGATCAGCGCGTGACCGCGCCCGTCGCCGCTGGGGCGCTCGAGGACGACGCCGACCTGCGTCGGCCGTTCCGCATCGGCGTGCTGGCCGTCGCCATCGGCTTCGTCTTCCTCGGCGCCCTGGTCGCCGCGTTCGGCAGCGGCGCCGAGCGACCGGAGGGCGTGGCCGAGCGGTGGCTCACCGATGTCGGCGACACCACCCGCAAGGGGGTGCGGGACCGGGCGGAGCGTGAGGCCGAGGAGGTCGGTCCGCTGTCGCTCGCGGCGGATCTGCTGCCCCGAGGGGACACCGACGGGCGGGCCGCGTTCATCGACCTCGAGGTCGGCAAGGCCACCGGGGACGGGGAGTCGGTGGGCGTGCCGTTCCGCCTCCACCAGCGGATCGACGGGTCGGCCGGGCCGGCCATCGACGGCACGGTGGTGCTCGTCGACGGTGAGGACGGATGGGCCGTGACCGCGATCGAGCCCCCCGTGGAGGGGATGGCGGTGCCGAGCGAGGGTGGCGACCCCGCCGCCGAAGCGCCGATCGGCCTGTTCGTGGGGACGCTCCTCGTCGTCGTGCTGCTGACGGTGGTGTGCTCCGCCATCGTCCGGGCCAGCGGCGACCCGCACCCGAGCTGACCCAGCGGGCTCAGCCCAGGGCGAGGATCTCGCCGCACGGCACCGCGAACCACGCGTCGTCGTGCGCACCCCAGTGCCGCCACGCGGCGGCCAGCTCGGCCAGCTCGTCCAGGGTGGCCTCGCCGAGCTCCACCGCCCGGTCGGCCAGTGCGGTGCTGCTCGTGCGATCGGCCCAGAGCTCGCTCCACCACCGTCGCTCCTCGGGCGTGGCGTAGCACCACGCCGTCGCGGTGCAACGGATGTCCTCGAACCCCGCGGCCTGCGCCCACGACAGGAGGTGGCTCCCGGCATCGGGCTCTCCGCCGTTGGCCTCGGCCACCGCGCAGTAGACCTCGAGCCAGCGGTCGAGGCCCGGCTCGGCCGGGAACCAGGTCATGGCCCGGTAGATGGAGTCCCTCGCCGCCACCAGGCCCCGCGGCTTGCACACGCGGCCCATCTCGCGGAGCGCGGCGACGGGGTCAGCGAGGTGCTGGAGCACCTGGTGGGCGTGGACGACGTCGAACGAATCGTCCGCGAGGTCGAGCGCGTAGACGTCGCCGACGCGGAGCTCCAGGTTGCCGGTGCCGGCGGCTTCGGCATCGGCGCTCGCCGCGGCGATCACCTCGGCGGACGGGTCGAGCCCGACCACCCGGCCGGGCGCCACCCGCTCCGCGAGGTCGCTGGTGATGGTGCCCGGGCCGCACCCGACGTCGAGCAGGTCGAGACCGGGCCCGAGGTGGTCGAGGAGGTAGCCCGCGGAGTTCTCGGCGGTGCGCCACCGGTGCGAGCGCAGCACGCTCTCGTGGTGCCCGTGGGTGTAGGTCTCCGGTGGCTCAGCCACAGCGCACACCTACCTGCGGTAGGTGATCGTGTAGTCCAGGTCGCCCCGGGTCGACGGCGTCGTGACGCGGTACCGGTAGGTGCCGTTGGCGGGCAGGGTGGCCGTCAGGGTGACGTCCGCCCCACCGCTCTTGGTGGCGAGCACGGTGCCGTTGGGGTTCACGATGTCGAGGCGCTGCGACGAGCAGCGGGAGCACCGCGACCGGAAGGTGGTGGGCCCGGCCTTCGCGGCCAGTGAGCGGTTGACGCCGTCGTCGGCGTCCTCGTCCCCGGTCACCGTCGTGGTGATGCCCGGCGAGGTCGTGGTGGTGGTCGCCGCCGTGGTCGTCGGCGCGGCTGTCGTCGTGGGTGCCGCCGTGGTCGTGGGGGCCGCCGTGGTCGTGGGGGCGCCCTGTGCGAGCTGGACGGCTCCCTGGGCGTCGAGGCGTCCGCTGCCCGCCGCCATCTGGAGGGTGGTGGGGTCGGCCGTCGTGTACAGCGCGCTCCGCACCTGTGCGTTCGAGAGGCCGGGCTGGAGCGAGAGCAGGAGACCGATCGTGCCGGCGACGAGCGGGGCCGAGGCGCTCGTCCCCGAGAAGCTCACCACCTGGCCGCTGCGGTTGAGGGCCAGGCTCGTGCCCGGCGCGGCCAGCCGCACCCAGGAGCCGCGGTTGCTGTACGAGGTGGGCCGGTCGTTCTGATCGGTGGCCCCGACGCTGATCACCGGGGAGTACGCGGCGGGGTAGACCTGGCTGCTCGACGAGTCGTTCCCCGCCGAGGCGACGACCGGGATGCCCTTGCTCTCGGCGTAGTCCACCGCGTTCTTCATCGCGGTGATCCCGCCGCCGGACAGGCTCAGGCTGATCACGTCGGCGCCGTGGTCGGCGGCCCAGGTGATGCCGGCGGCGACGTTGGACGCGCTGCCGCTGCCGCTCGAGCTGAGGACCTTGACCGGCATGATCCGGCAGGCCCAGCACGCCCCCGCGGCGCGGGAGCCGTTGTCACCGACCATCGCGGCGACGGAGGAGGACATCGTCCCGTGCCCGTTGTCGTCGGAGGTGTTCGACGACGAGCTGATGATGTTGCGACCCGGCACGAGCTTGGACGACGGCAGGTCGGGCGAGGTGGCCGTCACGCCGGTGTCGATGATGGCGATGACGATCGGGGATCCGGTGGTCATGTCCCAGGCGGCCGGCAGCTTCACCTTCGGCGGGGCCCACTGCGACGGGTAGGACGGGTCGTTCGGGACCTTCGTGGCGGTGACCACGGCGTCGGGCTCGACGAGGGCCACGTCGTCACGGCCGAGGAGGCGCTTGCGGATGAGCTTGGCGGCCCGCTCCGGCACCTCGATGGTGCGCATCCGGATCTGGTCGACCCGCTGCACGACCCGGCCTTCGTCCTCGGAGGCGTCGTCCTGCGTCGCCTTCGCCGTGGAGGGCCGGAAGGACACGACGAGGCGCACCATGGGCTCCTGGCCGTCTGCCGGGTCGGAGAACGGGACGGCTGCGAGCACGAGGGCCCCGACGAGCGCCCCGACGACCAGCCTGCCCAAGCCCCGCCCATGCCGCATGGTCGACAGCGTAGTTGCCAAGGAGGGCTCGACGTCAGGTCCGGACGGCCCATTGTCCGTGTGGTGGGGGATACTGCGCCCGATCCCCGACCGAGGAGAGCCAGCTCGTGCAGATCACCGCCGCCGTCCTCCGAGCCAAGGACGGGCCCTACTCGATCGAGGAGGTCACGCTCGCGGAGCCCCGTCCCGACGAGGTCCTCGTGCGCATCGTGGGTGTGGGGATGTGCCACACCGACGTCCTGCCCCGGGGCGAGGCCACGATCTCCCAGCCCCCGATCATCACGGGTCACGAGGGCTCCGGGGTGGTGGAGGCGATCGGCGCCGACGTCACCGACATCGCGGTCGGCGACCACGTGGTGCTCTCGTTCGAGTCGTGCGGGGTGTGCGAGGCCTGCACCGCCCGGCGCCCGTCGGCGTGCGAGGAGTTCTGGCTGCGCAACCTGCTCGGGCGCCGAGCCGACTTCTCGACCGCCGTCACCGACGCGGCCGGGCAGGAGGTGCCGTCGCGGTGGTTCGGGCAGTCGTCGTTCGCCACCCATGTGCTGGCCACGGCACGCAACACCGTCGTGGTCGACCCGAGCCTCCCCCTCGAGCTGCTCGGCCCGCTCGGGTGCGGCATCCAGACCGGCGCCGGCGCGGTGCTCGTCGCCCTCGACGTGCAGCCCGGCACGAGCGTCGTCGTGTTCGGCACCGGAGCGGTGGGCCTGGCCGCGGTCATGGCGGCGAAGGTCGCCGGCGCGACGACGATCGTCGCCATCGACCTCCACCAGCACCGGCTCGACCTCGCGCTGGAGCTGGGCGCCACCCACGGGCTGCGGGGCGACGCCCCCGACCTCCTCGCCCAGGTGCAGGACCTCACTGCGGGCGCCCACTACTCCGTCGACACCACCGGCGTCCCGGCTGTCTCCCGCAACGCCATGGCGTGCGTGCGCCTCGGCGGCACCGCCGCGCTGGTCGGCGCGCAGCTGGACGACCTCGTGCTCGACACGCTCGCCGTCGTCGGCAAGACCGCGATCTGGGTGCTCGAGGGCAGCGCCGACCCGAAGACGTTCATCCCGCGCATGATCGAGCTGTGGCAGGCGGGGCGATTCCCGTTCGACCGCCTGATCGAGCAGTTCCCGCTGGCCGAGATCGACGCCGCCGAGGAGGCCTCCCTCTCCGGCCGGGTCATCAAGCCCGTGCTGCGGCCGTAGCCTCTTCTCCCGGTAGGTACGGTCTCGGCATGACCTACAAGGTGATCCAGTGGGCGACCGGCACGGTCGGCATCCACGCCGTGCCCGGCATCGTGGCCCATCCCGACCTCGAGCTGGCAGGCCTGTGGGTCCACTCCGACACCAAGGCCGGCCAAGACGCCGGCGTTCTGTGCGGCGGCGACCCGGTGGGGGTGATCGCCACCCAGGACGCGGAGGCGCTCCTCGCGCTCGATGCCGACTGCATCTGCTACACGGCCAACTCCGACCTGCGGCCCGGTCAGGTCGTCGAGGACCTCTGCCGGATGCTGACAGCGGGGAGGAACGTGGTGAACACGTCGTACGTCCCGCTGCTCTTCCCCAAGGCGGCCGGCGACGGGGTGCTCGAGCAGCTCCAGGCGGCCTGCGAGGCCGGAGGGACCACCTTCTTCACCTCCGGCATCGACCCCGGGTTCGGCAACGCCGGGATCACGGTCCACGCGCTGGCCCTCTGCAAGGAGGTGCACCGGGTTCGCATGCAGGAGATCGTCAACTACGACACCTGGGACAACCCGTTCACGATGTTCGAGATCATGGGGTTCGGGAAGCCCGACACATCCCACTCGCTCCTCCTCGCGCCCGGCTCTACGACCCTCGCCTGGGGCCCGGTGCTGGAGCTGGTGGCCGCCGCGCTGGGATGCACGATCGACCGGATCGAGGAGCGCCACGAGGTGCTGCTGGCCGACCGCGACATCCCGATCGCGTCGGGCACCGTCGGCAAGGGGACGATCTCGGGCATGCGCTTCGAGATCGTCGGCATCGTCGGGGCCGAGGAGATGATCGTCGTCGAGCACGTCACCCGCCTCCGAGACGAGGACGCCCCGCACTGGCCGCAGGGCCAGGGCTACCGCATCAAGATCGAGGGCGAGCCGCACGTGAGCATCGAGCTCGAGCTCTCGTCCGACCGGGGCGACCACAACCACGCGGGCTGCCTCGCGACGGCCATGCACGTCCTCAACGCCATCCCCTCCGTCGTGCGCGCCGCCCCCGGCGTCGTCTCGATGCTCGACCTGCCGGTGTACTCCGCGACCGTCCGCTAGAGGTCCGGTATCGCCTGCCGAAGGCGGGCCGGCTTCGCCGGTCGCCGGGAGGCACCTGCGGAGGGCGTTCGGAGCGAAGCGACGCCCGGAGCAGGCATCAGCACAGGTCCGGCAGCCCCATGTCGAGGTTGGGCTGCTCGATGCCGCCGTCGACCTCGAACACCTTGCCGGTGACGTAGCCGCCCGCAGCAGAGGCCAGGAAGAGCACGGTGGCCGCGATCTCCTCGGGGTCGCCGATGCGCCGCAGGGGCGTGTTGGCCTCCATGGTCGTGCGGAGCCCGTCGTCCTGGAGCACGATGTCGAGGGCGGACGTGGCGATCGACCCGACCGCGATGGCGTTCACGCGGATCTTCGGGGCGAGGTCCTGCGCCGCCAGCCGGGTCCAGTGGGAGAGACCGGCCTTGGCCGTGCCGTAGGCGACGTAGCCCCGGCCGCTGGTGCGGCCCATCATCGACGAGATCCCGACCACGGCTCCTCCGCCGGTCTCGAGCATCAGGGGAACCGCCGCCCGGGTGAGGGCGTGGGCGGTGGCCACGTTGAACGAGAACGCCTCCATGAGGCGGCGAGGTGACGTGTCCATGAACGGCCGCGGCATCGAGCCGCCGACGTTGTTGACGACGATGTCGAGCCGGCCGAACGCGTCCTTGGCCGCGGCGGCGAGCCCGGCGACGGCGTCCAGGTCGCTCAGGTCGGCCGGTACCACTGCCGCCCGCCGTCCCAGGGCCTCGATCTGCGATGCGACGGCCTCGAGCTGGTCGGTCGAGCGGGAGGAGAGGACGACGTCGGCGCCGGCCTCCGCGAGGGCGAGGGCGCTCGCCGCGCCGATGCCGCGCCCCGCGCCGGTCACCACGGCCACCTGATCGTCGAGTCGGAACCTGTCCTGGATCATGGGGGCAGCATGCCATGACCGCGTCGCGCGCCCGTCCGGCGCGCGGCGGACCGCGGGTAACCCCAATGACAGTTGTCACACCCAGGGAGATCCCTGATGGTGCTGTCCCACACGCGTCGTACGCTGCACCCAGCCGTCGCGCACGGCCTCCCCCTTCCACCCCCGTCCCCCCGGAGGAAGCTGTGTTCGCTCGTCTCGGCTCGTGGTGCTTCCGTCGCCGGAAGACCGTCGTCCTCCTCTGGATCGCTGGTGTCGTCGTCGTCGGCAGCCTCTCCGGCGCTGTCGGTGGCAGCTTCGGGCAGGACTTCCAGCCCCCCGGGTTCGAGAGCACGCGCGGCCTCGACACGCTGAACGACCGGTTCGGCGGGTTCGGCGGCGGCATCCCCGGCACCGTCGTCTTCCGGGCGGACCAGGGCGTGGACGACCCGCAGGTCAAGGCGTCGATGGAGGAGCTGTTCGCGCAGATCGCCGCGCTGAGCGCCGACCCCGACCTCGACCCCGCCACCGACCCGGCCTTCGCCGGCCTCACCGAGGGCCAGCGCGCCGACCTCGCCGAGGCCGACCTCGGCGACATGCGGGGAATGCTCATCGTCAGCCCCTACAGCCCCGAATCCGGCGGTCGCCAGATCGCCGGGCCCGACGCCGGAGCCGACGCGGGGAAGATCGCGTTCGCGTCGCTCGAGGTCCCCGGCGACGACTGGGAGTCGGTCGGTGACATCGGCCGGGCCCTCGAGGAGATCGTGCCGGTGCAGGACGGCCTGCAGGTCGAGATCGGCGGGCAGGCGTTCGGCGAGTTCGAGGAGCCCTCCACCGAGACCCTCGGCATCGCGTTCGCCGTCGTGATCCTGGTGGTCGCCTTCGGCTCGGTGATCGCCATGGGCCTGCCCATCGGCGTGGCCCTGGCCGGCATCGTCGCGGGCTCCGTCCTCGTCACCATCCTGTCGAACCTGCTCACGATGCCCGACTTCGCCCCCTTCCTCGGGATCATGATCGGCCTCGGCGTGGGCATCGACTACGCGCTCTTCATCGTCACCCGGTACCGGGAGAACCTCCACCACGGGCACACGCCCGAGGAGGCCACGTCGATCGCCGTCGACACCGCCGGCCGAGCGGTCGCGTTCGCCGGCGTCACGGTCGTCATCTCGTTCCTCGGCATGATCGTGATGGGTGTCAGCTTCATCCAGGGGCTGGCCGTCAGCTCCGCCGTCGTGGTGGCCATGACGGTGCTGGCGTCGCTCACGCTGCTGCCGGCCTTCCTCGGCTTCGTGGGCGAGCGCATCGAGATCAGCCGCTGGCGCGGTGTCGTCGCCACGGGCTTCCTCGCCCTCGGGCTGGTCGGTGCCGGCCTCAAGATCGGCCCCCTCGCCGCCCTGGGCCTCCTCCTCGCCGTGCTCACCATCGTCCTCGGCTTCGTGCTTCCGCCGCTCAAGGCGGAGGTGCCCCGCCGACCGCAGAAGCCCATGCGGCAGACGTACTCGTACCGGTGGAGCCGCTGGGTCCAGCACCGCCCGTGGACGGCCGCCATCGCCGGCAGCGTCGTGCTGATCGTGCTGGCCCTGCCCATCTTCGGCCTGCGCCTCGGGTTCTCCGACGAGAGCAACTTCGCCAAGGACACCACCACCTTCAAGGCCTACGAACTCCTGGTCGACGGCTTCGGCCCCGGGTTCAACGGCCCGTTCGTGCTCGCCGCGGCGGTCGATGGGCCAGCCGACCAGGCCGTGCTCGACGGCGTCACCGCCGCAGTCGCGGCCGATCCCGGTGTGGCCTTCGTGTCGGCCGGCATCTCCAACGCGCTGATCACCGGTCAGGACAACTCGGCCACCACGGCCTACGTGTGGCAGGTCACGCCCACCTCGTCACCCCAGGACGAGGCCACCCACGAGCTCGTGCACCGGCTCCGGGACGAGGTCCTCGTCCCGGGTGAGGAGGCGCTGGGGAGTGAGATCGCGGTCACGGGTCAGGTGCCGGGCACGGTGGACTTCTCGGGCTTCCTCGCCGCCCGGATGCCGTACTTCTTCGCCGCTGTGCTCGTCCTGTCGTTCCTGCTGATGATGGCGGTCTTCCGGTCCGTCCTGGTGCCGCTCAAGGCTGTGCTCATGAACCTGCTGTCGATCGGCGCGGCCTACGGGATCACCGTCGCGCTCGTGCAGTGGGGCTGGCTGAGCGACATCACAGGGCTGAGCCCCGGACCCATCGAGACGTTCGCACCGATGATGTTCTTCGCCATCGTGTTCGGCCTGTCGATGGACTACGAGGTGTTCCTCCTCTCCCGCGTGAAGGAGGAGTACCACCGCACCGGCGACAGCCACACGTCCGTCGCCAACGGGCTGGCCGCCACGGCGCGGGTGATCTCGGCCGCGGCCGCGATCATGGTGTTCGTCTTCGGCAGCTTCCTGCTGGAGAACGACCGCACGTTCAAGCTGTTCGGTGTCGGGCTGGCCAGCGCGATCCTCCTCGACGCCACGATCGTCCGGATGCTCCTCGTGCCCGCCACGATGGAGCTGCTCGGCGACCGCAACTGGTGGCTGCCGAGGTGGCTCGACCGGATCATCCCGAACATCAACGTCGAGGGCACGCCCGACGACGTCGACGAGTTCGGCGACGACGACGATGACCTCGAGGGTCGCGAGGACCGCGAGCTCGAGCCCGTCTGAGCAGCCAGGCTCGCCTACGCTCTCGGTCCATGGCACGCATCTCCTTTCCGGACCGCGGCATGGGCGAGCACGTCGACTGGGCCCTCCTCCGACCCGACATGGCGGTCGGGATGGGGGCGCTGTCCGAGGCCGTCTACGGCAACACCCAGCTCGCCCTCCGCGAGCGGGAGGCCGCTCGCTGGACGATCGCCCTGATCAACGACTGCGTGGTGTGCCAGGACACGAGGGCCAAGGAGGCGTCCGCCCACGACGTCGACGAGGGCTTCTACGCCGAGGTCGCCTCCTGGGCCACCAGCACCGAGCTGTCGGAGCGGGAGCGGCTCGCCGCCGAGTTCGCGCAGCGCTTCGCGCTCGACCACCTCGCCATGGACGACGACTTCTGGACCCGTCTGCACGCGGCCTACGCGGATGACGAGCTGGCCGACCTCACGATGTGCTGCGGGATGTTCCTCGGCCTCGGCCGCGTCCTGGCCGTCATCGGCGTCCGCGCCCCGGATGACAGAATCCTCGTCTAGCTCGCTTCAGCTAGCTGACCAGCGAGAACCAGACAGCCTTGGCGTCGGCCTCGACGCTCTCGTAGCCCCAGCTCGTCGCCAGGCTCTCGACGATGAGGAGGCCCCGCCCGCTGGTGTCGTTGGGCCCAGGGTCCTGGACCTCTGGCGGGTGCTTGCGGTCGTGGTCGACCACGCG
>Ga0190265_10001275_pt1 | contig 16463 bp, 17 predicted proteins | sample Popmic124T_FD_133135 | JGI IMG/M metagenome (GOLD analysis project Ga0190265, IMG submission 133135) | Populus adjacent soil microbial communities from riparian zone of Indian Creek, Utah, USA - 124 T | ecosystem: Environmental > Terrestrial > Soil > Riparian zone | place: USA: Utah | collected...
CGCCAGCCCCGCGATGAGCCAGGACCACACCGATAGGGCACCCCACGCCACCACCGCGGCTGACACCACCGCCACGCTGGCGACGATCAGACCTACGCGGAGAAAATCGAGCTCGGGTGAGCCGATCGACCATGCCGCCACGGCAACGAGCAGCGCGACGGCCGCCGCGATAATGGCTCGCGTGCGGCGCCGATCGGAGAGTCCCGCCACGATCAGTATCGGAATCCCGATCAGCGTCACCAGCATCAGTGCGCTCATCGGCACATCGGCGATGCCGGAGAGCGGTGGCGCCACATCGTTGAGCACCGTCGTCGGCGTGCGCGGCAGCCCACCCCTCCACGCCAGCGCATTGAGCGGGATTGTCACGTAGACGATTCCGGCCAGTCCAAGGCCGGCGATGAGCGTGTCCCTGCTCGCCGACCGTGACGGCTCGCCAGCGAGCATCGGAATTCCCGCGCGGCGGCGCATCGCATCGAGAACGAACCAGAGGCCGATGGCGGCGAGGGCAAGCGGGATAGTCACCACGAACGCGAGCACTGTCGTTCCGACGAACCTGCTCCACGGCTCGGTCGTGTCGTAGGAGAATAGCTGCGACGGCAGCGTGTTCAGGTTGGCCAGCATCCCTAGCACGACCAGGGCGCCGACCGCCAGCCACGTACTTCTCCTGTCCAGACGTCCGTCATTCACGACGATCGGACGCCGGCGCTTGACGATGATTCCCCCGGCGACGGCAAATCCGAGCAGCAGCAGGATCGTCGCCCCGCCGACCAGCAGCCGATTGCTCTGGCGCGCGCGGTCCGCGCGGACGAAGGACTCGGGCAGCTCTACACCCCGGCGGGTGACGAGCGGCTCGTCGCCGGCGAAGTCGACCCACGCGCGCGCAGCGGCTCCCTCCGGCAGCTTGACGGCGGTGTCAGTGTATGTGACTCTCGCATCCTTTCGCGCCGGGCGCGCCGTCTCCCGGAACTCGGATTCCCGCAACGTCGATGTGTCTATCCCTTCCTGCGCCAGTGATCCGAGCGCGAGACGGCGAAGCGTCGCGGTGTCGGCGGCGGGGCGTGGTGCCGAGTCCGGTAAGATGTGTCGCGCATCCAGAGGCCGCCCGTCCGGCCAAAGCCTCACCCTCCATTCCTCGGCCCGCTCGGCAGCCGTGCCCGTCGTGCGGACGTAGCGCACCGTCCACCACGTCGGAGGCACGTAACCTGATGCGAACGTCTGCGCCTCCGGAGTGAGCTCGTGCTTCCTCAGAAACCGCTGCCACGGACCGAGCGTGTCCCGCCCGACCGACGTGAGCCGTTTCCAGTCCGCCGGGTTTCCCCCGTGCGCCATCAGAACGGAATCCGATGTCACGATGACAGCGTCGCGCGTGGCCGTGAACTGTGGGCCAAGCGCAGGTTTCGGCGGAAATCCTACGGCCGCCACGGCGCCAGCCGCCGCTGCCGCCAGCGCCAACCGGCGCGAGCGCGCAGTGAATACACCGGCCTGTCTCGGTGCGGCGGCCGTCGCCAAACGGTCTTCCGCGGCGACCGCGGTCCACGCTGAAAATCGCGCTTCGTCCGGTGCCGGTGGAAGACTCCGCTGCCGCGCCCATCTCCAGATGACCACGATCGCGGGCGCAAGGAGCGTGATGAGGATGATTGCGGCCGTGACACGATATTCGACGGCGCTTCCGGAGGTGGCGAATATTCCGAACAGCACGAGGTCGTAGGCGAAGTGCGCGATCACCGTGACGAGGAGCCCGAACTGGAGGAACAGCACAGCCCAGAAGACCGCGTCGAGGAAGATCTCGACACCGCGTGAGTAGGGAGGCCACGACGCGTAGTCCGCGTGAGCGAATCCGAAGATGAGCGCCGACCCGATGACCCCCGCCGCCATCCACCACCGGCGCGTCGCGCGCTGTCCGGCCCACAGCGCGACGAGGGACAGCGGCAGCGCGCGAAAGAGCGCTTCCTCCCACACCGCCGCGTTCAGCGAGACGGCGATCGCCGACATCCACGGCATCGGAGTCGCGATCAGGTTCGGATCGTCGAGCAGCTCGCTCGGCACCCACCAGCCGAAAAGAGTCCGGGTGGCCAGATAAAACACCACGACATACGCCAGCGCGATCGCCGCGACGACGTATCCGCCGCCGACCTGGCGCGCCACTTCTCTCGTTCCGCGGTAACGCCAGAGCTTCCACCAATCGAAGTGCCGCGGGAATGCGCGGCGCGTGGCGACTTCGGCCGCCGCCAGAGTGAAACCCGTGAGAAACGCGGTCATACCACCGACCAGGATGGCGAGCATGAGCTGCATCGCGCGAAATGCGACCGGAGAGAGCGCGGTATCGTAGGAGAACCAACTCCCGGGCATCTCGTTGAGCGCGGCGGCGAAAGCGGCAGCGCCAATCACTCCGCCGACCACCATCGCCTCGCGCCACCGCACACTCCGCTCGCGCGCGGCTCTGCTCAGAAGGATCACACCGGCGATGGCGATGGCCAGAGCACCGAGGCCGGCGAGGAGAGCCAGCAGGTTGTTAGCCGAGCGCATCTCGGCGTACCGGCGCTGGAACGACTGCGGGATCTCGACGAACGGCCGGATGCGTGAAGGAGTGTCGCCGGCGATCGTGACATCGGCGCGGATCGGAGCGCCCGCGATCCGCCGGTCTATTCTCTCGAAAGTGTAGGTCCGATCGATGCGGCCGCTCGTCTTCTTCGTCTCGTACGAGGAAGTCACGAGCCTCCAGCGGTCGGCGCGGTCGTCGATCCAGGTATCCAGGACAGCCGAGGCCAGGCGCTGGCCGGAGTCGGCGCTGACCGCGGGCCTCTGGTCGGCTTCCGCGAGTCTCCGCTCGAACGCGATGATGCGGCCATCGGGCGCGAAATCGACTCGTGCCTCGCGAGGATTGTCCGGAACGAACGCGCGAACCGACCAGGTAAACGGCGCGACGTCGTCGCCGCGCACGAGAGCGTTCAGCGAATCCGGACCGCCTCCCGCGAGCTCGACGAAGGTGCGCAGCGAGTCGTGTCCCCGGAACCGGACGGCCGTCCGCGCTCCCGAGGGAATGAGCGAATGAGCACGGAAGAACGAATCTGCGCGCGAGAGCGCCATCTCGCGGGTGAGGGATTGCTCGAGCGCGACGATCGGAAGGGCGCGCGGGAAAAGCCACGCGGCGACAGCAGCCGCAATGAGGCCGATTGCTGCTACGAGGACCGTGAATCTCGCGAAGCGCATCGGCGCGACCTCTCAGGGTGATCCGGCTATATATTACGAAACAGACAGGGGTGCCGCGCGACTGAGCCGCACGGCTGAGAAAGTCCCTCAGAACCTGATCCGGTTAGTACCGGCGTAGGGAGTCGAACGATGGAAGTACGTACTGATGGAGCCAATGGCTCGATCGCAGCCACGCAGATGTACTACGCGCGGTGCGGCGAGATCACCGATGCCATGCGGTTCGTCGCCGAGCGCGAAGAGCTGCCCCCCGAGCTGGTCCGCGCCGAGATTGCAATCGGCCGGCTGATAATCCCTGCCAACGTCCATCACCTGGCCGGCGCGCTCGAGCCAATGGCGATCGGAAAGGTCTCTCGCGTCAAGATCAACGCGAACATCGGCAACTCGGCTGTTTCGTCCGACGTAAATGGCGAGATCGAGAAGCTGGAGATCGCCGTCAGGTACGGCGCCGACACCGTTATGGATCTCTCGACCGGCGGAAACATCGACGGCATTCGGCGCTCGATCATTGCGGCGTCGCGCGTGCCGATCGGCACCGTGCCGATCTACCAGGCGGTGCAGGGCGGTCCCGACGGAAAATGGAACAAGGAGCTGGAGGAGCTGACCGCAAACGATCTTCTCGACATGATCGAGCACCAGGCGAAGCAGGGCGTGGACTACATGACGCTCCACGCCGGGATTCTGATCGAGCACCTTCCGCTCGTGCACGGCCGCATCACGGGCATCGTGAGCCGCGGCGGCTCACTCCACGCCGTGTGGATGATGGCGCACCGCCGCCAGAATCCGCTCTACGAGCACTACGACGAGGTCCTCGAGATTCTTCGCCAGTACGACGTCACGATCTCCCTCGGCGACAGCCTGCGCCCGGGCTGCCTCGCCGATGCGAGCGACCGGGCGCAGTTCGCCGAGCTCGATACTCTTGGTGAGCTCACGCGGCGTGCGTGGGCGCGAGATGTACAGGTGATGGTCGAAGGCCCCGGACACATCCCGATGGACCAGATAGAGATGAACGTCCGTCGCATGAAGGAGGTGTGCAGCGAAGCGCCGTTCTACACGCTTGGACCTCTGGTCACCGACATCTCGCCGGGTTACGATCACATCTCGAGCGCGATCGGCGCCGCGATGATCGGCTGGTTCGGCTCCGACATGCTGTGCTACGTCACTCCCAAGGAGCACCTCGGGCTTCCGAATGCCGAAGACGTGCGGCAGGGAGTGATCGCCTACAAGATCGCGGCGCATTCGGCCGACGTCGCGCGTGGGCGCAAGGGTGCGCGCGATCGCGACGACGCGCTGTCGCGGGCGCGCTACGCCTTCGACTGGAAGGAACAGTTCCGGCTGAGTCTCGATCCGGAGCGTGCGCAGGAGTATCATGATGAGACGCTCCCCGCCGAGTACTTCAAGAGCGCAGAGTTCTGCGGGATGTGCGGGCCCAAGTTCTGCTCGATGCACCACTCGAGAACGATCGAGGAGGGAATCGCGAAAATGGCACAGGAGCTGGAGCGCGATACCGAGCGAAGAGAGCCTCAACTGGCCGGTGTTTCTGCGAGCTAGGCCAAACGGCAGCGCGATCGGATTGAGCTTTCTCGCGACGAGCATGGCGTGTGTGAATCTCCGCGCGCCCATCGACGCGACCGAGGCGAAGCTGCCGGCTGTGATAGTGACCACGCCGGAAGGGCGTACCGCTCCAGTGCGGCCCGAGATCCGACCCATGCTCGGCTCGGACTCGGCGTATTTCCGCGCGTACCCGCTGATGGTGCCCGTCGAGGGAATCGAGCCGCGAAGTCTGAGGGACACCTTTCACGAGGCGCGTAGCGGCGGCCGAATCCACAAGGCAACCGACATCCTCGCGCTCCGCGGCACGCCGGTGCTTTCGGCTACGGATGGTCGCATCATCAAGCTGGCCAACGGAGGCTCGGGCGGAATCACGATCTACGTCGCCGATGCCAGCGGTCGCTATCTCCATTACTACGCCCATCTCGACGGCTATGCGCCCGAAGTGAAGGAGGGCCTCTCGGTGAAAGAAGGCCAGGTGATCGGCTTCGTCGGCACCACGGGAAATGCGCCTCCCAACACGCCGCACCTTCACTACCAGGTGATGCGGGCGGACAAGGATTACTGGAACGGCACGGCCATCGATGTGCGCCCTTTCATGACCAAGACGGGGAAGATGCGGCAGTGAAGGGACGCGAGCGCGCCGAGCTACGCGGGGAGGCGCACCACCTGAATCCCACCGTGCACGTCGGCCAGCACGGCCTGACGCCAACCCTGATCGCTTCGCTCGACGACGCCCTGCGAACGCGGGAGCTGGTGAAGGTGAAGCTGGGGAACAAGGACGACGTGAAGCCCAAGGACGCAGCCAATGCCCTGGCCCTCGCCACCGATTCCGCGGTGGTCCAGGTGATAGGGCGGACGGCCACGCTCTTTCGGGAGAACCCCGATCTCGACAAGAAACGTGGCGATCTTCCGCCGTGGCGGAGATAGACCCCCGCAGTCTATTTTTTGCAAAGGAATGACGCACTAACCGGAACGGCATGCCGTACGTAATCACTGAAGCCTGCAAAAACACGAAGGACCGCGCGTGCGTCGACGTCTGTCCCGTCGACTGCATTTACGAGGGGCCGGACCAGCTGTACATCCACCCCGACGAATGCATCGATTGTGGCGCCTGCGAGCCGGAGTGTCCCGTGACGGCGATCTTCCCCGAGGAGGATGTGCCCGCGAACCTGAAGGAATTCGTCCAGATCAACAGGGACGTTTTCAAGAGTGACGCTCCGCCGGGACGGCCCAACCGGTAGAGTTTGCGGCCTGCATCATGACTGCAACAGCGAACTGATAAGCTCCGAGCTGCCCCTGCCAGCCGTTAGGCTGCCAGCTTAGCCGGTAGATTAACGGCAGGCAGCTGTCAGCGGGTAGCTTTTCAGTTCGCCGTTCGTAGTTTCATTTCCATAATGACAACACGAATCGAAAGCGGAAAAAACGGCATGCCCAAAGTGGTGCTTACGCATCCCACGGGTGGCACGGCCGAGATCTACCTGAATGGCGGACACGTCACCTCATGGATTCCGGCGGGCGGTGCCGACGTACTCTTCATGGGAAAGACGGCCGCGTTCGCGCCGGGCGATCCCATTCGCGGCGGGATACCGGTGGTCTTCCCGCAGTTCGCGAACACCGGTCCGCTGCCGCAGCATGGATTCGCCCGCAAGACCGAGTGGAAAGTCGCCGAGGACGACGAAGCCAACGATCAGATGAAGGTCAAGCTGTTCCTCCAGGACGACCACAAGACGCGCGAGCTGTGGGACCACCACTTCCGGACCGAGCTTACGGTTTCAGTGGGCGAGAAATCGCTCGAGGTAAAGCTCGATGTGAAGAACATCGGCGACGATCATTTTGCCTTCACCGCCGCGCTCCACACGTACCTCGCGGTGAAGGACATCCGTGAGACGGCGATCCGGGGCCTCACCGGCAAGTGGTACGTCGACAAGACGCAGGGGGGGATCGAGGTGAAGGACGAGGCGAAAAAGCTCGTCGTCTCCGACGAGATCGACCGCGTGTATCTGGGCGCGCCCAAGAAGATCGAGGTCGAGGACAGGGGGAACTCGCGCCGCATCGAGGTGCGCGCGGCAGGGTTCAAGGACGCGGTGATCTGGAACCCGTGGGCCGAGAAGGTCACCGGCTTCATCGGGCTCGACAACGACGACTACGCGAAGATGATCTGCATCGAGTCGGCTCAGCTCGGCTCGTCGGTCAAGCTGAAGCCCGACGCCTCATGGAGCGGATCGCAGACGCTGACCGTCACTTGAGATGCCGGTGTTCCAGCAGTCCAAGTTCAAGTGGAAGTGCGATCGCTGCGGCGCGTTCTTCGCGGCCGGAAAGGGCGGCGTCTGCCCGTCGTGCAAGCGCGCGCTGTGCAACGACCATCTCTACGGTTCTTTCTTCGCGCGGCTGAAGACCGGCTTGTTCGGCGGGAGGGTCACGTGCCCGGAGTGCCGTCAGGCATCACGCGGCTCTTGATGTAAAACGCGAGAATCAGCACTGCGTACTGAAGGAACGTGCTGATCTCGCTCTTCCAGGCCTCGCCCCAGTCGTGCTCCCCCTTCCTCACCTCGCCACGCGGCGGCCGGGGCAGCCACCTCGGCGTCGTGCTCTTGTATTGCAGGTACTCCGCGCCGAACGTCGACTCGAGAACCCCTTCCTCGTAGCGAACGATCAGCTCGTACTCCACCGCGAAGAGCACGATCGCGATCGGGAGAAACCAGAGCACCCCGGAGATGACGACGAACCCCATCCAGACCAGGAAGTTTCCGACGTAGAGCGGGTTCCGGCACCAGGCGAAAATCCCGTAGGTCACCAGCCGCTTCACGTTGCGCGAGCGGCGGCGGGTGACACTGCCGGCGGCGGCGACGCCGGCGAGTCGAATCGCTTCGCCGATGGCTATCAGTCCGAGGCCGATCTCCCAGCGGAACGGCGTAGTGGACCCCGGCATGACAAGCGGGATTCCGAGAAAGAGCAGGGGCAGCCACCCGCGGTGCCGGAAAAGTCGGGCACCGATGCGTGCCGAGAGCGATTGCTCCGCCGCGCTGACGGCGGGGTGGTCACGCGCCGGGGAGACGGATGGCTGATTCGGCTGAGTCATCGCGTCAGGATTTGCCGGACGATACTTCCTCCCACGGCGAGAACAGCTTTCGCCACTGTTCGGGGACAGGGATCGGCTTGCCGTCCGGAGCGACGGTGACGTAGACCAGCGATGCGTCGCAGACGAGCACGCCGCTCTGGTTGCGGACTTCCTGTTTCACGACGAAGCTGGTATTGCCGACGGAGAGAAGGCCGGTGCGAATCGTCAGGTCGTCTCCGGGGAACGTCTGCGCACTGTATGAGGCATCGACCTTGCGCACGACCGCCCACAACTTCGACTTCATGTAGTCGCGATACGACATGTGACGCTCGAGCGCGGACCACCGCGCGCGCTCCAGCAGCGTGAGCATGTGCGCGTGATTGACGTGTCCGACCGAATCACAGTCGCTGGGATAGACGTGAACCTTGAAGTCTTCGCTCATTCGGATGGACAGGATGTGGCGGACGCACCGCGGCCGGACCGGAAAGGTAATCCCAAGGAGCAGGCCAACACCAAGGCACTAGATTTCGAAATGCCACCCACCGCCACAGCCCCCGCGCTCTACCTCGACAAGGCGGAAACGGTCGACCGTTTCCTGGGCGAGATCGCGGACGTAACGGAGCTGGCTCTGGATACTGAGGGAGCGAGCTTCCACCGCTTCCTCGACCGGATTTACCTGCTTCAGATCTCGACCCGCGACAGGAGCGCGATCATCGACCCCCTCCCGATCGGGGCGGCCGCGCGACTTGGCGCGCTGCTCGAGAACAAGTCCGTCGAAGTGGTTTTCCACGACGCCGATTATGACCTGCGGCTGCTACATCAGGATTATGGCTGGCACGTCACCCGCATCTTCGACACCCGCATCGCGTCGCAGCTCCTCGGGATCAAGTCCTTCGGTCTCGCTGCCCTGCTCGAGCAGTTCTTCGATGTGAAGCTCGACAAAAAACACCAGCGCGCCGACTGGTCGATGCGCCCGCTCCCAGCCGACATGCTCGAGTATGCGGCGCAGGACACGCGTTATCTGCTTCAGCTGAAGGACCACATGAAAGCGGACCTGGAGCGGCGCGGGCGCCTCCACTGGGCCGAGGAAGAGTTCGCGCGCCTCGAGGGAACGCGGTGGGACGCCGAGGATGCGATGGAAGGTTTCCTCCGCCTCAAGGGTGCGCGCGAGCTGACGCGTCCGGAGCTCGCAGTGCTGCGCGAGCTGGTGAAGTGGCGCGACACGATGGCGGCCCAGCTCGATCGCGCGACGTTCCGCATCGTCGGCAACGAAGTGTTGCTCGAGCTGTCACGCCGTCCGCCGAAGACCGTCACGGAGCTCGCGGCGGTGAAGGGGATGCCGAAGGGAATGCTCGATCGCGCGGGCGGCGACATCATCGCCGCGATCCAGCGCGGCCTCGGCGTGCAGGAGTCTGATCTGCCGCGGTTCCCGAAGGCCCAGCGATGGAACAAGGATCAGGAGTTCGACGCGAGAGTGATTCGCCTCAAGGGCGTCCGCGACGAAGCCGCGAAGACTCTGGAGCTCGACCCCGGAGTGCTATGCTCCCGCGAGCGGCTGGAGAACATCGCGAGAAGCGGGGCGAAGACGATCGCCGATCTGGCGGCGGTTCCCGATATCAGGCGGTGGCAGATCGAGGTAATGGGCGAGGGGTTTATCTCGGCGCTGCGCTGACGGGACTATCTATCTCGTCGTCTGGAATATGAACGTCTGCTTCGTCCAGCTGGCGACTGGACAGGCTCCCAGAGACGCCGGCTGATACCGCGATCGCCCGACCCAATCGAGCACCGATGCGATGAAGTCCCTGTATCTCCCCGAGACGATGGCAACGGAGCCCGGATCCACCGAGCCGTCGGGCCTGACTACGAAGCTGACTGCGACAGTATCACCGATACCGCCCCTCTCGGCATTTGACGGATACTTGGGGCCGCCCTTCGCGGATGAAGCGTTAGTGAACGGAAGATCGTAACGGGGCACGCGCATCAGAAAGAGCTTTCGTTCGCGTGCGACCGTGTCCTGATTCGCGTCCATGCGGATCGTGAGCATGAGGGACAGCGATCGCCGGCCCGATCGTGGGATAGCCCGCTCCGTGCTCATCTTCTCCAGAGCAGCTCTTTGCAGCTCGGCAATTGCCGGCGTAACGGACTCATCGGCTAGACCGATGCGTGAGAAGCTTCCGTCTGTCTCGGCTACGACGAGCGCTGTGCTCGAGAGCCAGAGCTCGCCAGCCGGGCATTGCGGTTTCTTCGAATCGCAATTGTCCGCTCCAACCATCGCCGACAGCGAAACGCGCGCGGGCGGGGTAAACCGCGCCCTGAACTCCTCGGCGAAAGTCGCCTCAAAGCCGGCGGGGAGAGTCTCTTTGGGATCCTGCGGCTTGACGGTCAGCTTGGCGATAGCGGAGATGCTGTCTTTCGGACGCAATGTATCGAGGCATCGGACACTGTCGACGGCTGCCGCAATGACGCCTAACGCGCCAGGCTCTCTGGTGTGCGGCCGTCCATGCCTCGCGGCGAACGTCGAGACCACGAACAGGCCCGTAAGCGCTACTCGAAACAACTTCCTTCGATGTTCGGACGACATCCGGAGAATCTGCGAGTCTCTTCCCTAAAAACCCAAGTAGGCTCTGACTCTCGGCTCCATCTTTTCCGGAGTCCAGAACGGCGCCCACACGAGGTTCACTTCGACCTTTTCCACGCCGGGCAAGGTCTTCACTTCGTTCTCGGCGTTCGTCATCAGCTCGGGACCTGAGGGACAGGCGGGTGAGGTGAGCGTCATGTCGATCTTCACCGTCGTGCCATCGACGGCGATGGCGTAGACGAGACCGAGATCGACGATGTTCAGGTTGAGATCGGGGTCCTTGACCCGTCTGAGCGCGAGCTTCACCTGGTCTTCGCTCACCGCGCCGCCCGCTCCCGCTTCCGGCACTACCGCTCCGGATTCTTCACTCATTTCCCTTCCCTGTTTTGCCCCTCGACCAATCTAACTCTTGGTCTTCTTCTTCACCGGCTTCTTGGCGCGGGAGGCCTTCGTCGTCGCAGCCTTCTTCTTGGCGGAGCTGACGCGACTCTTGGACGCGCGGGCGATGGACTGGCGTCTCGAGGACGCGTGGCGCCGCTTGGTGACGCGGCGCGGGGGCGGGTTCCATCCCACTGCGCGGTCGGCGCGGAAGACGCGCTTGCCGCCGGCGATCTGTGGACCATCGAGCACCGCGAGAACCGCGGCATCCGACAGATCGGCACGGACATCCGAGATCACCTTCGCCGGACGCAGCGCGCGGGCGGCGTGAACCCGGTTCGTGAGGAGGATGACGAACATTTGCCTCTCGGGATCGATCCACATCGACGTGCCGGTGAATCCGGTGTGACCGTAAGCGGTCGGACCGAGGTACTTGCCGGCGCCGTAGTCGCCTTCAGCGGTATCCCAGCCCAGCGCGCGGTGGCCGACCGACCTGCTCGTGAACAGCTCCACCGTCGGGCGACTGATGATCTGCACGCCGTTGTACTCGCCGCCGTTCAGCAGCATCTGCGCGAACACGGAGAGATCGGTCGCCGTGCTGAACAGGCCAGCGTGCCCGGCGACGCCACCAAGGGCGTGCGCGTTCTCATCGTGCACTTCCCCGCGGAGCGGATAACCGCGCGGCGGAGTGACTTCGGTGGGCGCGATACGGTAGCGGAGGGAATCGGCGGGGCGATAGAACGTGTCGTTCATCCCCAGCGGCGCGAAGACGCGGCGCTCGAGGAACTTGTCGAGAGGCTCGCCCGAGACGACTTCGACCAGCAGGCCGAGCAGGTCTGCGCCGAGATCGGAATAGATGTAGCGGCTGCCGGGACGCGCCTCGAGAGATGAGCCGACCACCGCCGCGCGCGCCTCGAGAGGGCTCTGCGTGATGCGCCAGATGTCGCGGCCGGCGGGCAGACCCGACGTGTGCGTGAGGAGCTGGCGAACTGTGACTTTTTCTTTCTCCCCGCCGCTGAAGGTGGGGATATAGGTCGCGAGACGCTCGTCGAGGTCGATCTTCTTCTCGTCGAACAGGATCATCACCGCTGCCGTCGTTCCGACGACCTTGGTGAGGGAAGCCACATCGTAGATGGTATTCTGGGCGTGTACCGCGGCGCTGTTCGATACCCAGGACAGCTTGCCGAAGCCCATCTCCATCACCGCCGCTCCGTTTCTGCCCACGACCACGGCGGCACCAGGGTACCCACCGGCCTTGATTCCGCGGGCTACTACACGCTCGATCGCCTCGAGGCGAGCGGCGGACATGCCAACGTCCAGTGCTGGCTTGACGGGAAGGCCGTCGCCGGCACGGGTGACAGTGAGTGCGGTAAGTATGACCCTGAGCAAGGCTAACTCCTTAGACTACTTTCATTTGTACTGGCCGCAGACACTAAGGTTCCCGCCCCGTGCGAGGGGGTCCCCCGGGCTTCGCGGAATGGACGAAGGGCTTACGATTGCCGACGATTCCAGCCGCCGAAGGTCACCGCGGCCGTACCCGGCAACTATAGGGACGAAACGAGTGACTAAGATAGCGTCCGAAATGCTCATCGATGAAGTGGACCTCAGACGCGCCATTGCCGGTGATGAGCGCGCGTTGCGGCGGCTGTGGTCGCAGCACGCGCCGCACATCGACGCGGTCGTGCGCCGGCTATGCGGCGACCCCGAGCTGGCCGCCGACATCTCGCAGGAAGTGTGGATGCAGATCTTCAGGGCGTTGCCCGGTTATCGTGGCGATTCGCAGTTCGGAACGTGGGCGCACCGGATTGCGGTGAATCGTACGCTCAATGCCCTGCGAAAGATCCGGCGGATCGCCAAGCTGGAAGTGGACATCGAGGACGATTCCGCGTCGATAGAGATGGATACGGACGGGACCCACATTGCGGAGTCGATCGAGCAGGCGATGACACGACTTTCTCCTGGGGCACGCGCCGTGTTCGTGCTTCACGACATCGAAGGTTACACCCACGGCGAGATCGGAAGCGAGCTCGGAATCACTCCGGGCGGATCGAAATCGCAACTGTTCAAGGCGAGAGCGAAGCTGCGGAAGCTGCTGGCGCACCTCGTGGACGAATCAACCCCCGCTACTGGAAAGGCACATGTCGCACCTGTCTGAAGATCGTTTTGACGAGCTCGTCGCCGGAGAACGCGCGCGCGAGCACCCGCCGCTCAACACCTGGTCCCGGATTGCGGAGCTGGCCCGCGAGGAGGGCCTCATTCACGATGGCAAACGCAGCGTCTGGCGCGCTGGACGGCCCTGGATGCAAGCCGCCGCGGGCATCGTCATTCTGCTCGGTGGTATCGCCGTCGGGCGCTCGATGAGCTCCGGATTGGGTGAGCCTGGCACCACCCCCACCCCGGTAGCAGCGGGTGATGCCACGACTCCGGCAACGTTCATGACGCCGCAGGACGCGTTGAGGGCGCTCCAGCGTGCCGCCGCGGACTATCAGTCAGCGTCCGCATTTCTGGCCGCTCAGAATACCGCTGCACCGGCCGTGGCGGACAGTGTCGCTATCTACCGGGCTCGTCTTCAGGCGCTCGAGCAGCTGATAAACGCGACCGAGGCGGCTCGCCTCAACGCGCCTCGCGACCCCGTGATCAATCAGTACTATCTCGCGACGCTGGGCGCGCATGAAGCAACCGTTCAACAGCTCGGCGCGGTGCAGCCGGCCAGCCTCAGACTGAAGGGGTTCTAAGCGATGGAGATGTGGCGGAGAGTGAAAAGCAGATATCTGATCGGTGCATTGACCGCGGCCTGCGCGTCCGCGAGCGCGGCGGCGGGACAGTCGTCGGTGGTGGTCACGCCGACCGGCTGGTTTGGCGTGACGCTGTCGAATGATGGAATGTTCGACGAACGTGGGACGGTGTTCTTCGAAGGGTACCCCGTGGTGAGCGAGGTCGAGCGTGGCTCGCCGGCCGCCAGGGCGGGAGTGCGGCCGGGAGATATTCTCATGACGTTCAACGCGCATGACATGCGCGACAGCGCGTTCCAGCTGCGACGCTTCCTGAAGCCGGGCGCGCCGTTCGAGCTTCGACTGCGCCGCAACGGTGTCGTTCACGAAGTGCGGGGAACGCTGGGCACTCCGCCGGACGGTTGGCAGAACCGCGTCGTCATCGCCATCAAGCCTTCGGAGGAATTCGTGCGCCGCACAGGGTCTCCGGCTCAAGCCGCGCTGCCGTCGGCGCCGACGCAGGTGGGATCGACGCAACGGATCGCTACCATCCGGATGAGATCGCCGTCGGCGCGCATGCCGGTCTTCCCGTTTGCGGGCGGCGTTTTCCCGTTCGTCGGCATGGAAGTCATCGCGCTCAACGAGGACCTCCGCGAGATTCTTGGCGTGAAGTCCGAGGGGGTTTTCGTGACCAATGTCGTCGACGGTAGCCCGGCGCGAATCTCGGGGCTCAGAGGCGGCGACGTCCTGGTCCAGGCGGATAGCGTGAAGCTCGAGACTCCCGTAGACCTCGTGCAGGCAATCACGGAGGCGAGCGGGAGCACGATGCGCCTGCGAATCATCCGCAGCCGGAAGCCGCAGACGCTAACGCTTAGCTGGTGATCCGTTAGCGGTCTTTTTCGCCGCTGGGGCGTCTGATCCGTTGGCGGCCCTTTTCGCCGCTGGGGCGTCGGGAAGCTTCCGCGCCTCTGGGACGAGAGACGCGTGAATCGCCATCGCGGCTATGGCACCACTCGCCGCCGCCGCGATCGCCAGCTGAGGACCAGGGGCGATGTCGCCCGCCGCGAATACGTTGCGCACCGATGTGTGATTGCGCGCGTCGATGACGAGTCTCCCCATCGGATCGCGCTTGCATCCAAGCTGAGCCCCCAGATCATCGGCCGGGTACTGGCCAATCGCGAAGTACAGGCGCTCGCAGTCCAGCGCCATCCCGCCCGCCAGGTCGATGCCGATGATCTCGGTCGATTTCGATATCGCGCATTGAATCGGCGCTTCGAGCACCGGGATGTTGAGGGGCTTCAGTAGATCGAGCAGGTCCTGATCGATGTCCGGCTTCTCTCCGTTGGTGCAGATGACGATCTCGCGCGTCCAGGTGGTGAGAGCGAGAGCCATTCCCACGGCCTTCCTCCCCTTGCCGACGACCACCGTCTTCCTGTCGCGGGTCTCGTAGCCATCGCAGTCGGGGCAGACGTGGACCGTTTCGCCGTAGCAGCGATCGAGTCCGGGAATGTCGGGCCACACGTCCTTGATGCCGATCGCGAGAAGGATCCGCCTCGCCTCCATCATCGTGCCGTCGCGCAGCTGGATGGCGAAGAGCTCCCCGGTCTCGTTCGTCGCCCGGTCGACGATCCCGTTGACGAACTCGACCCCGAACTGCGCGCATTCATCGCGGCCGATCCTGCGGAGATCCGGAGAGCGAATGCCCTGGTGTCCGAGGTATCCGTTGATTCCTCTGGTCTCCCAGTTCCGGGGATCTCCGGAGTCCACGACCACGACCGTGTGTAGATAGCGCGCCAGCCAGAGCCCGGCCGCCAGTCCGGCGGGTCCTGCGCCTATTACCGCTACATCGAAACGCTGATCCGTCATGTTGCGGCGGGGTGCAAGTTCGATTCCCGGCAACAATCGAGTGGGAATGACTACACCTGCAAACTGCAACTGAACGGGTACGGGGTGCCTGTAGCACTGGTACCTGGTATTCCGTTCAGGACGTCGGGACGCCCCTTCGTGGCGTGACAACAGACCCTGCTTGTGCCGTGCTTCGCCTGAAACGTCCCGACGTTGTGACCTGGACACCAGGTACCAGCGCTACAGGCACCTCCCACCCGTTCAGTGCAGTTGCAGTTGCAGCTGCAGCGGCAGGAAGCGTGCAGTACGGGGCCAGCATGCGAATCCTGATTGCAGCATCATCCATCCTGCTCGCCGCGTGTTACGGCCCCAGCGGCAGCTCCGACACAACCCGCGTCGACTCGGCCGTAGTCAGCGCGCCCGCTGTTCACGACTCGAGCCCGCGCGCGGATACGGGAAACGTGCCAGCCGGCGGCGACCTCCAGCTTCGCACCGACAAGAGCTCGTATCGCGCCGGGGAGCCGTTGACGCTCACGCTCGTGAACCCCACCGGCAATTCCTACGCGTACAACCCGTGCACGCGACTGCTCGAGCGCGAGGTGGGCGGCGCCTGGGTGGAGCGCAGGGAGAATCGGATCTGCACCATGATTGCGCACATCCTGTCGCCGCGCACCAGCCGCTCCGAGAAAACGGAGCTGTCGAGCGGGCTCGAGCCGGGGCGCTATCGCGTGGTGCTCTTGCTCACGGTCGAAGGGTCGGGCACACCGGCGCGCAGTGCCCGCGTGAGCGCGCCGATCACAGTGACGCCTTGACGATGCCCTAGAAACCCGTCGTCAGCGAGACTCTGACGGCGCGCGGCGATCCGGGCGTGATGTTGTTGTTGTTGTGCGCCAGCGGATAGTACTTCTCGTTGAACAGGTTCTCGAGATTCATCTGCGCGCTGAGATGCGAGCCGAGCCTGAGGAACAAGGCGGCGTCGACGCGCGTGAAGGCGGGCAGCACGACCGTATTGTCGATCGTGGCGTACATGTCGGTCTGGTGGATGACTCCCAGTCCGAGGCCGAGCGGCGACGCGACCTGATACTTGTTCCAGAGCGACAAGGTCGTGCCCGGGACGAGCGGCACCGTCGTC
>Ga0190265_10001276_pt1 | contig 16461 bp, 19 predicted proteins | sample Popmic124T_FD_133135 | JGI IMG/M metagenome (GOLD analysis project Ga0190265, IMG submission 133135) | Populus adjacent soil microbial communities from riparian zone of Indian Creek, Utah, USA - 124 T | ecosystem: Environmental > Terrestrial > Soil > Riparian zone | place: USA: Utah | collected...
CTGCGGTCCTTCGCCGAGTAGTCCCGTGCCCGGCCGGCGACCTCCAGACTGGCGGCCAGCCGCTTCACGTCCCACTCCCACGGTCCGGGCAGCGTCTCGTCCAAGTCGTTGATGCTGAACACGAGGTTGCGCTCGGGCGAGGCGAAGAGCCCGAAATTGGCGAGGTGGGCGTCGCCGCACGCCTGCACCGTGAAGCCCGAGGAAGGGGTCCGCGCCAGGTCAGCGGCCATGGGCAGCGCCGCGCCGCGGTAGAAGGCGAACGCCGACGACGCCATCCGCCCGTAGCGGATCGGCAGCAGCTCCGGCACGCGGGTGAGCCCCTGACCCTCGAGGAGGGCCAGCGGATCGCCTCGTCCCGGACCGACGTGCAGATCCGCGTGGCTGGCGCGGGGCACTGCCGTGCGCGCCGCCCTGCCCCGGGCGGCGTGCTCGGCGTGCGGAAGGCGCGGCCCGGCCCGGTCGGGGGGCGCCATCGTCTGCTGCGTCATGGCGGAGAAGCTAGGGCGGCCGGCAGCGCGGGCCCTCCCCCGCCGCTGGTGAATCCCCGCCGTTCATCCCGGGCGGGCGAGGACCGCGTCGGGCGCCGCGCCGACGCTGGGGCCCGGCAGTACACGACGATCGGGAGGGGCGGAGATCCATGGCCGTCTGGAAGAGCCAGTCAGAAGAGGACCGGACGGTCCTCCCCCGCTTCACCCGCGCGGGGATGGTCGCGGTCCCGCGGGATCGCCTCCCCGACGAGGCGATGCTGCCCCAGACGGCCTACCAGATCGTCCTGGACGAGGTGATGCTCGACGGGAACGCCCGCTTCAACCTGGCGACGTTCGTCACCACGTGGATGGACGAGGAGGCGGACCGGCTCTACGCCGCCACCGCGGACAAGAACATGGTGGACAAGGACGAGTACCCGCAGACGGCGGACATCGAGTCCCGCTGCGTCCGGATGCTCGGCGACCTGTGGCATGCGCCGGATGCGACGGCGAGCGTGGGGACGTCGACCACCGGCAGCTCCGAGGGCTGCATGCTCGGCGGCCTGGCGATGAAGCGCCGGTGGCAGCAGGCCCGGCGGGCCGCCGGTCTACCGGCGGACCGCCCGAACATCGTGATGGGCGGCAACGTCCAGGTGGTGTGGGAGAAGTTCGCCAACTACTGGGAGGTCGAGCCCCGCTACGTCCCGCTCGAGGGCGACGTCTTCCACCTGACCGCCGACCGGCTGCTCGACCACGTGGACGAGAACACCATCGGGGTGGTGGCCGTTCTCGGGTCCACCATGGACGGCAGCTACGAGCCGGTCCACGACATCTGCGCCGCCCTCGACCGGTTCGAGGCCGAGAGCGGGGTGTCGGTGCCCGTGCACGTGGACGCGGCGTCGGGCGGTTTCATCGCACCGTTCCTGCAGCCCGAGCTCGTCTGGGACTTCCGGCTCGACCGGGTCGCCTCCATCCAGACGTCGGGCCACAAGTTCGGGCTGGTCTACCCGGGCATCGGCTGGGTCCTCTGGCGCTCGGCAGAGTTCCTGCCGGAGGACCTGGTCTTCCACGTGAACTACCTCGGCGGCGACATGCCGACCTTCGCGCTGAACTTCTCCCGCCCGGGAGCGCAGGTGATCCTGCAGTACTTCCAGTTCCTCCGCCTGGGCCGGGAGGGCTACCGGCAGGTGCAGCAGACCTGCCAGGACGTCGCGGTGCACATCTCGCGGACGCTGGCGGACATGCCGCAGTTCGACGTCGTCTCGGACGGCACGGAGCTCCCGGTCGTCACCTTCAGCGTGAGCGGGAGCGTGACGAAGTACGACGCGTACGACGTCTCCCGGAAGCTGCGCGAACGCGGCTGGCTCGTCCCCGCGTACACGATGCCGCCCAAGCGGGACGACCTCTCGGTGCTCCGGATCGTCGTCCGCAACGGGTTCAGCCACGACATGTCGGAGCTGTTCCTGCGGGACCTGCGCGCCGCGGTCGCGTGGCTGGACGACCTCGAGACACCGATGCCGCACGAGGAGCAGCCGAAGGGCTTCCATCACTGAGCCGGGCGCGACGCCGGCCGGGGCGCACCCTGCGCCAGCAGTAGCAGCGCGCCGACGAGGAACGCCAGAGCCCCCACCGACGTGGTGGTGTTCGCGACGACGACGTCGGCCTCGCTGCCGGTGGCCGGCAGGACGAACGCGGCCACGGCCGACACCCCGAACGCGACGCAGCCGAACAGGTTGACCGCCGCGATGGCGCCGTCCCTCGTCCGGGGCGGCCGGCGCAGCGGACCGCCGGTCACCTGGACGTACGCCAGGTAGCCGGAGGCGAGGAAGAGGACGGAGCCGACGGCGTCGGGCCGCCACACCAGCCGGTCGTACGACGGCGAGTCCAGGGCCGTGCCGAGCGCCCGGAACGTCGTCACGTTGAACGCGAGCGTGCCGAGGAGCTGGAGACGGCTGCTCCACCCGACCACCGTCGTCCACCACTGCAGCGCCGCCGCGGCCGTGAACAGCACCGACCCCAGGAAGAAGACGGCGCCGTCCGCCTGGGGCCCGACCAGGTCCAGGAACCAGCGCATGGGGGCGACGAGGAAGCACAGCGAGCCCGCGGCGAACAGGGCGCCCGTGCACCACCAGCCCCGGGGCGGTCCCGGCTCCTCCGGCACGACGGCGCGCAACTGCTCGGGAGCCGGCGGCTCAGGCCGCCATCGACGGCACCAGCGGCACGAACGGCCGGACCTCTTCCTGACCGCCCCGGATCGTCACGTACGAGGACTCCGGCACCTCGCGCCAGGCCCCCCGGAGGTCCCCGAGGGGCTCGGAGACGACGAGGCGGGCGTCGTCCGAGGCCTGGTGGAGCACCGGGTTGTCGGGGTACTGGGCGCGCAGCGTCGACACGTCGACGCTGTGGAAGAGCGATCGGGATCGGCCCTCGCTCGAGTAGCGGAACGCCCAGGTGGTCTCGCCGTCCGTCGTCACCACGGTCATCTGGATCGGGAAGTCGACACCGTGACGCCGGCCGGTCGCCTCGACGAAACCGACGGCGCGGGCCACTGCCTCGGGCGGATCGGCCTCGAGCCCGTAGGTCAGGGCGAGGAAGAAGAGCAGCTCGGTGTCGGTCGTGCCCTCGATGTGCGGGAAGAGCGCGGGGTCGACCTCCATGGCCAGATCCCGGCGCACCAAGGGCAGCCGGTCGATGTAGCCGTTGTGCATCCACAGCCACTGGCCGTGCCGGAACGGGTGGCAGTTGGTCTGCTGGACCGGGGACCCGGTGGACGCACGGATGTGCGCGAGCACGCGGGGAGACCGGAGGTGCCCGGCCAGCTCGCGCAGGTTGCGGTCGTTCCACGCCGGTTCGGTGCTGTGGAACACCCCCGGGGTGTCGCCCGTGCCGTACCAGCCGACCCCGAAGCCGTCCCCGTTCGTGGTCTCGGCCCCGAGCTGGGAATGGAGGCTCTGCACCACCAGCGAGTTCTTCGGCTTGTAGAGCAGCTCCTCCAGCAGGACCGGCGCACCGGAGTACGCGAGCCAGCGACACATGGTCCGACCTCCCTCGGAAAGCCCCATCGGACACCGGCGACGGTCCGTCGCGGATCATCCGCGCGAGGTGAAAGGCCGTGCGACGAGGTCAGCCGGCGGGTGTGCGGCGCACCGGCACCCCGTACGCCTCGATCAGCTCGCCGGCGCCCACCTCGCAGCCCGCCCTGCAGTCGAACTCGACCGGACGGCTCCCGGCCCGTGCGCCGCGGAGGCGGACGGGCACCCAGCCGACCGCGGCGACGAGCCCGCACCGGACGCAGACCTCCCAGGTCACGTGCTCGCTCACGGCTCGAGGGGCCCGTCGGCGGGTGCCATGTCGTCGGCGAGATCCGCCCCGACCTGGAAGGCGATCGCCTCGGCGGTGTGGACCGACGACGGCGAGTCGCCGCACCGTCGGGAGCGCGCGCCCCGGCCGGCGGCGATCTGCGCGGTCGCGACCTGGACGCTGGTGCTGTCGGACTCGGCGAGGAGGGCGAGGATGTCCCGCCGGATCGCGGCGGTGAGGAGTGTGCTGCTGAGCAAGGTCTTCTCCATCGGCGGCAACGGTGTCCCACGACGGTGCCCCCTCGGGCCGTCGGACGCATTACCGCCGGGGACAGGAGGCTTACCCTCTGGGGACTCCGGGGAAGGTGGCCCGATGCGCCCGTGCATCCGCTCTGCGGCTCTCCACGGATTCGTCGAGCTCGCTCAGTCCCTCGGGCTCGATCCGGTACGGCAGATCACCAAGGCGGGGCTGGACCCGTCCCACCTCGCCGCCCCCGACCGGTGGATCCCGGCAGCCTCCGCCGCGTGGCTGCTCGAGATGTCGGCCGCCGACTCCGGGCGGGACGACGTCGGCCTGCAGCTGTCCGAGCGGCGCCGCCTGACGACCCTGGGCCCGCTGAGCGTCGTCCTCCGGGAAGAGCCCGACCTGCGCAGCGCGCTCCGCCTGCTCATCAGGTACGAGTACAGCTACAGCGAGGCCATCGCCCTGGACCTGCGCGAGACGAACGGGCTGGCCACCATGCGGGTGGCGATGCAGTTCGGGGAGCCCGCGCCCACGCGACAGGCTCTCGAGCTGGCCGTCGGCGCCCTCGTCGGGCTCATCCGGACGCTCACCGGTCCCGGCTGGCAGGCGCACGAGGTCTGCTTCACGCACCGGGCGCCCGCACGGGTCGACTCGCGACGCCGCCTGCTCGGCCCGGCGCTGCGGTACGGGCACGACTTCACCGGCCTGGTGTTCCGTGCCGGCGACCTGGACGACGGGAACGTGCTGGCCGATCCGCTGATGGCCCCCTACCTCCCTCAGCTGCTCCGCGCCGTGCCCCCTCCGCGGGTCCGGACCGTGGTCGACCAGGTCCGGGAGCTGGTCGAGACCCTGCTCCCGGTGGGGCGCTCCTCGATGCGGCAGGTGGCTCGCGGCCTCGGTGTCACGACCCGCACCCTGCGACGTCGTCTGGAGGCCGAGGAGGAGAGCTACTCGTCGATCGTCGAGGACGTCCGCACGTCGCTGGCCGAGCGATATCTCGCCGACGACCGCCTCTCGCTCACCGACATCTCCTACCAGCTCGGCTTCGCGGCCCCCAGCGCCTTCTCCCGCTGGTTCCGGGACCGCTTCGGCGTCAGTCCCACGGAGTGGCGGCGGGCAGCCGCCGTCCCTCGCTCAGGGGCCGGCCGGACCGTCGTCGCGGCCGACCGCTGACCGGTCGGTCACCCGGGCCGCCGCGTCCCGGCGGGTGCCCTGGCCAGCACCTCGGCCTGTTCGTCCAGCTGGACGCGGGGGCGCCGGTCGAGGAGCCGGTCCAGCGTGCGCTCCGCCGCGTCCTCCTCCCATCGCGTCGAGCTGTTCGCCGAGCGCTCGGCGAGTGCGCGTGCGTATCGCAGGGCCGCGAGTGCGTCGGTGATCCGGCGGTCCAGGACCGCCAGTTCGTCAGCCACGGCGCTGCTCCCACAGCGGACGCGCCAGCTCCGTGGCGAGGCCGAGCACGGCGCCGACGGCGAAGCATTCCCCGATGAACCGTGCGGCCTCGCCGTGTGCAGGCGTCCAGCCGGTCGTCCTCGGCGACATGAAGGGCGCGGGCCGCGGGGCACCGTGGTCCGCGCGGGGCGGATCCGCCGGCGGTCCTTCGATCTGGATCTCATATGCGTCCACCGTCATGGCCCGGCTCCTCTCGCCTGCCGACACCGTCCCGCGGACCCGGCGGACGGGAATCCTCCGAAATGCATGAGCCGCGTCCGATATCGGGCGAGACCGGCATGCGTCGTCCCCGTCGACCGTGACCCCGGTTCACCCGCGGCGGGCGACGACGGCCCGGATCGACGAGCGGATGCTGGCGCCGTCGGGCCGGACGCGACGACCGCCTCGGCCTGCAGTGTTCCAACGGCCGGCGTCGGACGGCGCCTCCGTGAGAAGGGAGAGCAAGGATGACCACCGTTGACGTGCACGGCCCCATCGACTTCGTGCTGATCGAGTTCTCGGCCGACCGGCTCACCGGCGGGGCCGCCCAGGCGCTGCTCGACCTCGTCGACAAGGGGATCGTGACGCTGTTCGACGTCCTCGTCGTCGGCAAGTCGGACGACGGCAGCGTCTACGCGGTCGACGTGGGCGAGGACGTCGAGCACGTGGGTGGCTTCACCGCCCTCGCCTGGGGCCGGTCGGGCCTGCTGACGGACGACGACATGCACGCAGCCGCCGAGGCGATGGAGCCCGGCAAGCTCGCGGTCCTGATCGTCTACGAGAACACCTGGGCGCGGCCCTTCGTCGCCGCGGCCCGGGAGTCCGGTGGCGAGCTGATCGCCAGCGCCCGGATCCCGGCCCAGGACGTCATGGACGCACTCGATGCCCTGGAAGCCATGGAGGCTCCGGAATCCCGGCAGCCCGTCGCTGCGACACCCTCAGGAGGCTGACATGCCCCGACTTCTGCGCATGGCCGCACGCACCGCGGTGGTCGCCGGTACGGCCAGCGCGGTGAGCGGCCGCGTCCAGCACCGGCAGGCCAACCGCTGGGCCGGGCAGGAAGCGCAGGCCGCCGAACCCGCACCGGCAGCCGCGGCACCGGAGCAGCGCTCGGCGCCGCCGGCCGAGGACAGGTTGCAGCAGCTCAAGCAGCTCGGGGACCTGAAAGCGCAGGGCGTGCTCACCGAGGAGGAGTTCGCCACGGAGAAGGCCAGGATCCTCGCGGGATGACCCCGCGGAGGGCCCGGCGTGTCGACGCCGGGCCCTGTCGTGCTACCCCGCATCCCGTCGGGAGACGGTCAGCCTCCGGTCGAGGTCATGACCGCCGGGGCATCCCCGGAGCGGGCGGCCTGCTGGGGGACAGCGGCCCGCTCGGACTGCTTCGCGTCCGCGTCGGCCTGTGCGAGGTCGGCGGCGAGTTGATCGGCGGCGAAGTCGGTCGCTGCGTAGACCAGGCGGTTGGCGGCCTTGATGTTCGCGACGATCTGCTCGGCGAGGTTGGTCTCGTAGACCGCGATCAGGCCGGCCTGCCCCGCGTCGAGCGTCTCGCCCAGGTCCTTGAGGTCGGCGCGCGACACCCCGCCGCTCGCATGGCCGGCGACCCCGCCGATGGTGGCGCCCGCGCCTCCGGCAACCGCGATGCCGATGCCGACGGGCGGGAACAGCGTCGCGACGACGCCGACGGCCAGGCCCCAGCCGAGTCCGACCGCCGCGCCGTGGCGGGTCGGTTGCTCATGCTTCTTGACGATGTGGACCTTGCCGTTCTCGTCCTTGGCGATGACGGCCGCATCGAAGTCGTGCGAGGTCCGCACCTCGCGGTACAGCGCCTTGACCGCGTCGTAGTCGGCCACCGCCTGATCGACGTCGTCGTATGCCGCCGCGATGACGTACAGCGTGTCCTTCTCCTGCTTGCCCATGCCCGTCCCCTGGTGTGAAGGTCTGCTCCTGGGGCGCCACCGTCGGCCGGGGCGCCCCCACGTGCATCACCTGGGGCGGATGAAGTCCACGATCCCCGTGCTGCCTACGTCGTGTCGTCGGCGCCCGTGCCCTCGGCCAGCCAGTCCGTCGCCGCCGCCAACTGGGCGACCGGGAAGGCACGGAGCTGCCCCGGTACGAGCACGGAGAGCACGCGGAGCGCGGGGCGGAGCCAGTCCTCGTCGCTGACCACGGCGACGCGCTCGTACGAGGTCGGGTGACGGGCAGCGAACTTCATCTCCTGGCCCAGCGTGTCGCCCTCGTACTCGCGCATGCCGGGGCCGAGCAGGTAGAGCAGCCGGATCTTGCGGCCGGCGGCGATCTCCTCGCGCAGCACGGGTTCGACGGCGTGCTCGAAGTCGTCGTCCTCCACCTTGCCCGTGGCCTCGAAACCGACCGTGCCCACGGGCATGCCTGACAACCGCCTGAGCATCCCGCTCTCCCTCCGTCGCGCGCATCCCTCGCGCCACCACGCGGCGGCGGCCGTGCACGCCCCATTCATCCGTGGCGTCCCGGCCGGCGCCTCACCTCCACGGGGTGACTCCGACCAGCACCTCGTCGACGCACCGCGGCGGCCCGACGACGCGGTCGGCGCCTCCGGAACCGCCCCTGCAGGGTGATGAGGAGGCCGCCCCGGGGCGCGACCGTCCTGGGGACGCCGGATGTCGGCTGGGGAGGTGCGCGATGGACTCGTTGCTGTCCCGGCGGGCCTGGGCCCGGGTCAGTCTGGGGCTGACCGCGCTCGCGGCCGTGGTGCTCCTGGCGTTCGCCGGCACTCGCAGCATCTGGCTGCTGCTGCTCACCGCCGCGGCCGTCGTCGTCGCGATCTCCGCCGGATTCTGGTTCCTGCAGCACCTGGGGTCCCTGCGCTGGCTGGCGCTGGCGCTCGGCCTGGGCGTCCCGATGGCGGTGCTCGTGCTCTTCGTCACCGCACGTCTGCTGTGGGTGGGAATCGCGGCGGTCGTACTCCTGGGCGCGGCAGTGCTGGCCGCGCGCACCGCGCTGCGACCGGAGCGCTCCGCGTGGGATCTGCCTGTCGCCGACGTCCCGCCTGCACGGCGACCCTTCCTCGTGATGAACCCGCGCTCGGGAGGCGGCAAGGTCTCCCGATTCGCGCTGCAACAGCGTGCCGAGGCGCTCGGGGCGCAGGTCACGCTGCTCGACCGACCGCACACGGACGTGCAGCAGCTCGCCCGGGAGGCCCTTGCCGCGGGTGCGGACCTGCTCGGTGTCGCCGGCGGTGACGGCACCCAGGCACTCGTGGCCCAGGTCGCCGCCGAGAACGACGTGCCGTTCCTCGTCATCAGTGCCGGTACCCGGAACCACTTCGCCCTCGACCTCGGCCTGGACCGCGAGGACCCGTCCCGCTGCCTGGACGCGCTGCGCGACGGGGTGGAGGCGCGGATCGACCTCGGCGACATCAACGGCCGCCCGTTCGTGAACAACGCGTCCTTCGGCGCCTACGCCGAGATCGTGGACAACCCGGCCTACCGGGACGACAAGCGCGGCACCACGCTGGCGGCGATGCCCGATCTGCTCAGCAGCCGCCGCGGCGCCCACCTGGTGGCCGACGCGGACGGGGCGGTCATCGACGGGCCGCAGGCCCTCCTGATCAGCAACAACCCCTACGAGACCTCCGGTCTCGTCGGGGCGGGCCGACGGGCCCGGCTCGATCGCGGGGTGCTGGGGGTGCTCGCCGTCCGGGTCGACACCGCACGGCAGGCCGTCGGGCTGCTGAACGGCGCTCATCAGCGAGGGCTCCTGCAGGCGCAGGCGCGGGAGGTCCTGGTCACGTCGGACTCCCCGTCCGTCCCGGTGGGCATCGACGGGGAGTCCGTGCACCTGTCCACTCCGGTGCGCTGCACGGTGCGCCCGGGTGCACTGCGCGTGCGGCTGCCTCGCGATCGACCCGGTATCCAGCCGGTGCGCGGCCACCTGAACTGGGCGCTGCTGTGGGCACTGGCCGTGGGCCGGTCGAAGCCGGCGCCCCCCGTCGTGGAGAGCGTGACCCCCTGACGGCTCGCCGGACGACGCCGACCGGTGGTTCGCGACGGTCGTGGAGCCGAGAGCGAGGATCCTCGTCGCCCCGCAGGCGCGAGCCGCGCTGGATGTCCCCGCGGTGGGTGCGGATGCCGGCTGAGCTGCCCGCCTCTCCTGCGGAGGTCACCTCGGCAGGGTGACCCGGCCTCCTCCCCCCGGGTCCTATGGTCCGATTCGCCACCGTCGCGCCGGGACCCGGTCGGGGTGGTCGCGGTGGGAGCGCTCCCCCTCGACGAGCGAGCCCGGTCACCGAGGGACCGGTCGCAGGTCGGCTGCGCACGGCCCCTCCCCCTGGTCAGGAGATCCCATGCGCATGGCGGACGGAGCGACGTCCCCGCCGCACAAGGTGGCGCACGGCGGCCGGCGGTCCGACCACTCCTCCGCGCAACGCGCGGCCGACTCGCGCGGCGAGACGATGGAGCAGCTCCTCGACCGCAACCTGGCCGAACTGCTGCAGGAGCTGCGCGTCGCCTTCACCGGCGTGCAGATCCTCTTCGCGTTCCTGCTCAGCCTGGCGTTCACCCAGCGCTTCTCCGAGCTGGACGGGTTCGACATCACCGTCTACGTGGTGGCGCTGGTGTCCACGGCGCTGGCGACCATGGTGCTGCTCGCGCCGGTGTCCTTCCACCGGATCGTCTTCCGCAGGGGGCAGAAGGCGGCGCTGGTCCTCGTCGCCGACCGGCTGCTCATGCTGGGGCTCGCCCTGCTCATCCCGGCGATCTGCAGCGCCGTCCTGCTGATCCTCGACGTCGTCCTGGGACGGTGGCAGGCGATCGTGGGCAGCGCGGTCACCGTGACGGTCGGCCTGGTGACCTGGTACGCGATGCCGATCGTCGTCCGCCGTGCCGGTTCGGGTGGCGCCGCCGGATCGCACCGGCGACAGGAATCCGACGGTCGGGTAACCCACCAGGGGTGATGTCGGCCCGCGGACCCGGTGCCAACGTTCGGCATCTTTCCGCCGATGTCTTCGGCGACCTGGCCAGGAGGACGACCATGGACGTCAACGCCCCCATCGCGCTGATCGGTGCCAGTTACCGCACGCCGGACGCAGCGGTGGACGACTTCACATCCGTCTGGGCGGCGCGCCGGGACGGCGACTTCCACCACACCGCGGTCGCCGTGCTGACCAGGGACCCCGACGGCCGGCTCCACGTCGAGCGGCACAACAGCACCGCCAAGCACCTGGAATGGGGAGGTGCGCTCCTGGGCGCCGCCCTCGTGGTGCTCGCCCCGGCCGCGGGGGTCGAGATCCTCGCCACGGTCGGACTGAGCGGCGCCGGAGCGATGGTCGGCCACTTCCGCCACCACGCCGATCCGCGCGACCTCGCGGCGATCGCCGGCGTGCTCGACAGTGGTTCCTCCGCCCTCGTCGTCGTGATCGTCAACCGGGATGGCCGATGGGCGACGCCGCTGCTGAGCCGCGCGGACGGGCGTGCGTCCGTCGACATGCCGTGGGGCGACCTCGAGGAAGAGCTGTCCGTCGATTTCGCCCACCCCACGTTCGGGCGGACCCTCGTCGCCGTCTGACGTCACGTGGCCGCGGCCGACGGCCTGTACCCCGCTCGTCGGTGCTGGCACGATCGGCCCGGCGGAGCGGGGGCGCGCAGGACGGCGGGCAGGAGGTCCCATGCTCTGGGCGCTGCTCGCCGCGTTCCTGAGACGCCGCCCACCGTGGTTGCAGGCCGCGATGGTGGGGCTGTGCAGCGGCATCTTCGTCGTCGCCAACGTGAACGCCGGCCAGCGGGACCTGCGCCCCGGAGCCGCGGCAGCCTTCGTGCTGGCGGTCGCCGTCCCCCTCGGCTGGGCCTTCTCCCGCGCGCTCCGCGCAGAGCGGCATCGGAGTGCGTCCGGCCGGCCGGCCACGCCCCGGGGCCATGCCGCCTACGCCGCCGTGTGGCTCGTGGCGGTGACCGCGGTGGTGGGCACGCTCCTCGGGGACGGCGGGGTGCGGGTCGCCGTGATCGCCATCGTCCCGATCGTGCTGCTCGCGCCCCCTGCCGTCCTCGGCATCCGGGCACTGCTCCGCCCCCGCGCGGACGGCCACGCCGTCCCCCCGGTCACGCCCTGAGCTCCCAGCGCGCATCAGCCGAGGTACGGCGGCTCACCCGTGGACAGGGCCTGCTCGATCCGGATCCGCGCGTACGGCTCCATCGGCAGGCTCCCCAGGTCCGCGGGCGCGACCCACGCGGCCTCGCTGGTCTCGTGCAGGTCCCCGCGAGGAACGCCCGCCAGGGCCCGGGCCCGGAACAGCACCGCGAACTGCTGGCGCGCCACGCCGTCGGGAGAGCGGACCACGTAACCAGGGTCGGTGAAGAGGCCGGCGACCTCCGTGATCAGCACCGTGACGCCGGATTCCTCGGCGGTCTCCCGGACGGCGGCGGCCTCCGCGGTCTCGCCGACGTCGACGCGGCCGCCCGGCAGCTCCCAGGTCCCGCTGTCACACCGGCGGACGAGCAGCAGTCGGCCTCCGAGCCACCGCGCCGCGACGAGGACGACCGGCACGACGACCGAGGCCGTCGGCGCGCCGGGCTCCTGGAAGAACACCCGTCGCGCGCCCCTTGACCGGTCGATCGTCGTCATGGTGCTCGCCCGCTCGGGAGTCGGGATGTGACGCCGCCATGATCGTCGCGCCCCGGGTCGGGTTCCTCCTCCCGGCCGGGTGAATCAGGCAGCCGGCACTTCCGACCTCGCGGCCACGGGGGACTCCGCGCGGGCGGTCCGACGGCGGCGGGGTGGGCGAGGTTCCGCGGCCAGGCTGCCCGCGAGCGCGGTCGCCCAGCGTGCGGACGGATCGACGTCGACCAGCAGGGCCTTGACGAGCAGGGTCAAGGGGATGGCCAGGAGCGCCCCCAGCGGGCCGAGCAGCCACGCCCAGAAGACGAGGGCCACGAATGTCGTCGTCGTCGCCAGCCCCACCGAGCCGCCCACGTAGCGGGGTTGGATGAGCGACTGGATGACGAAGTTGAGGACGCAGTAGACGGCGATGACGACGAGCATCTCCGGCAGCCCCAGGGTCAGCAGCGCGAGCAGCGCCGGCGGCACGACCCCGATGACGAAGCCGACGTTGGGGATGTAGTTCGTGATGAAGGCGAGCACTGCCCACAGCACCGGGAGCGGGACGCCGATGATCGCCAGGGCCACACCGTCGAGCACCCCGACGATGAGGCCGAACACCGTCGAGACCAGGAGATAGCTCCGGGTCCCGTGCGCGAACGAGCGCAGTGCCGACTCCAGCTCGGGGCGGTCCGGGGCGATGGCGGCCAGGCGCCGTTCGATGCCGCCGGCATCGACGCTGAGGAACAGCATGAGGCAGAGCAGGAAGATCAACGAGGACAGCGTGGCCGAGAGACCGGCGAGCAGGGTGCCGATCAGCGCGACGACCTTGTCCGGGCTGATGGCGCTGACCGCCTCCTGCAGCTGGCCCGGTGCCACGTCGAAGCTCGAGAGACTGCCGGCCAGTGAGGCGAGCAGGTCGTCGGCCCGGTCGGCGTACTGGGGCAGGAGCGCGGCCAGCTGGGCGAGGGACACCACGACGACCACGACGAACGACGCCAGGACCCCGACCGCCAGGAGCACCAGGACGAGGGTGGTCAGCCAGTCCGGCCAGTCGTGGCGGCGCAACCAGGCCTGCACCGGGTACAGCGCGATCACGATCATGAGGGCCAGGAAGGCCGGCGCGATCAGCCATGATGTCGCCCGGATCCCGCCCAGGACGAGCACGGCGGCGCCCGCCCCCAGCAGCATGATCAGCGACCTCGGGATGACGTCGAGCCGACGCTGCCTCCTGGCCGACGACGCCTCGGGCGACGCGGCCGGCCCCGGCTCCGCCGGAACTGCCGGCGGGGAGACCGCGAGTCCGTCGGCCGACACAGGTGTCGTCATGCGGCGACGGTAGGAGGGACGCCCGCGCTCGGACTCACCCCGTCATGGTGGAAACGTCGCCGATCCGCCGCCGGATTCACCCCGCCAGGGTGAGACCTGCTCGGTCACGCGCGACGACGCTGTCCCCATGAGGGACGAGCCGGGTCCGGATGGCCCCACGCGGGCCCGCGCGGAACGCCTCCACCTGCGCGCTCCGTCCTCGAGATGACCTTGGACTCTGTCAGGGGCGGCGAGACCGGGCAGTCTGGGCATCGATCCGGGAACCCCTGGTCCCCCGGGTCCGACGCGGCACGTCGGCAGGAAGTGCCTGTGGTGTCACGGGGTGCCGGCGGAACTGCAGCCGCCGGGGTGTCGGCGATCCCGTACCGCTCCAACGAAGGGGTGGCCCACGTGTTGCGGTCCAGGACGGCCTTTCCCGGGCTGCCCGCCGAGTTCGTGCCCCGGCCTGCGCTCCTGGCCGCGCTGGACAGCGGCGAGGACTGCGCGCTCACCCTCGTCTGCGCCCCGCCCGGGTACGGCAAGACGCTGCTGCTGACCGACTGGGCCCGCCGGCAGGATGTCCCCTGCGCATGGGTGGCGCTGGACGAGGAGGACGACGACCCCCACCGCCTGTGGTCGACCGTCCTCGAGGCGCTGGCGGCCTGTCCGGCCGTGCCCGCATCGAGCCGCCTGCGCAGCCTCGTCGTGCCGCGCACGTCGGTGGGTGTGGAGTTCCTCACCGACCTGCTGGATGCGCTCGCGGCTCTGCCGGTGCGGATCCCGCTCGTCCTGGACGACGCCCACCACCTCCGCAGCCCGGAGAGCCTGCGCGGCCTCCAGTTCCTGGTGCGCCACCGCCTGAGCACCGTCCGGCTCGTGCTGGCGAGCCGGTTCGACCCGGCGCTGCCGGTTGCGCGGCTCCGCCTGGAGGAGCGGTTGTGCGAGGTCAGGACCGCACAGCTGAGCTTCTCGCCCGATGAGACCGCGGCACTGGCCGAACTCTGCGGGCTGGAGCTCACCGCCCGGCAGACCGCCGATCTGCACGCCCGTACCGACGGCTGGGCTGCGGGCATCCGGCTCGCCGCCCTGCCGCTGCGCGACCACCCCTCCCCCGAGCTGTTCCTCGCCGCCTTCTCCGGCGACGAGCGTCCGGTGGCCGACTACCTCGCCGGAGAGGTCTTCTCCCACATCTCGGAGGAGGAGGGTGACGTGCTCCGGCGCACGAGCATCAGCGACCCCATCCCGGCCGCCCTCGCCACCGAGCTGTCCGGCCGCGCCGACGCCGTGGAGATGCTGAGCGGCCTGGAGCGCTCGACCGGTCTCGTCGTGTCCTCCGGGACGCACCGGACGGATTTCCGCATCCAGGAGCTGATGCGCACCTACCTGACCGCGGACCTCTACCGCCACGGCCCGGCGGCAGCGGCTCAGCTGCACCGGCAGGCGGCGGCCTGGTGGGCAGCCCAGAACCGTCCGGTCGAAGCCCTCCGGCACGCAGCACAGGCGGGCGACAGCGCGTTGCTGACGACCTTCCTGCACCGGTGGGCGGCCCAGCTCGTGGCACGCGGCGAGCACACCGAGCTGCTCCGCGCCGTGGCCGGGGTGCAGGGCAGCTGCCACCCCTCGACCGACGCCTGGCTGCCGCTCGTGTCGGCGCAGATCCACCTCGGCAACGGCGACCGTCGCGCGGCGATGGCCGACCTCGACCTGGCAGCCGGAATGCCCTCCTCGGACGACGGGGACCTCGACCGGTTCCGGACGGCGACGGCCCGGCTGACCGGCCTGGACGGGCCGACGCCCGACCTGACGGCCGTGCCCGACGACCCGGCCCTTGCCGCGCTCACCTTCGCCGGACGGGGCGCCACCGGGATCTTCCGGGTCACGGCCGACGGAGCCGCCGGCGCCGGTGCCGTCTTCGAGGACCTGGAGGCCGCTCGCGCGCTGGCGCACGACCAGCAGCTGGGACTCCTCGAGGTCCAGTGCCTCTGCCTCATCGGCACGGCCGCCACGGTCGCCGGCGACCACCGGCGCGCCGTGGCCGCGGCGGACGCAGCGATCGCGGCGGCGGCCGGGCACGGATGGCAGGAGTCGCCGTGGACGGCGGCCGCCCACGCCGTGCTGGCCGAGGCCTGGCTCGCGCGAGCCGCCCCCGCCCGGGCCCTCCAGGCATCGGTCGCCGGACTGCTGGTCGCACCGGCACAGCAGGATCCGGTCGTCCGGTTCGCCCTGCGGTGCTCCCACGGCGGAGGACGCTTCGACATCGGCGACCGGGGCGCCGGACTCCTCGAGCTGCAGCAGGCGCACGCCGAGCTGGGTGGGACGGCCGTCCCCGTCCCCATCGCGGCATGGGCGGCGATCCTGGAGCACCGGGCGGCCCTGCTCCTCGGGTTCCCGGCGGCCGTGGCGACGGCGACCAGCCGGCTCGCGGCACGCAGTGAGGTCGAGGGCGAACTGGCGATCATGCGGGCCTGGTGCGAGGCGGCGGACGGTTCCCCTCGGGCAGCCCACGCCGCGGTGGCCCCCCTGCTGGACGGCGGCGTGCGACCGAGCCTGCCGTCGACCCTCGTGGAGGCCTGGCTCGTGGAGGTCTGGGCCACGCTGCGGCTGGGCGACCGGCCGGCCGCCCGACAGGCGCTCCAGACGGCGCTCGACGTCGCCGAGCCGATGGACGCGCTGCGGCCCTTCGCGCTGGCGGGCCAGGGTGTGCGCGTCCTGCTGGTCGACCAGCTCGGCGGAACCAGGGACCCGACGGCCTTCGCCTACCGCTGCCTGGCCGCGCGCCGGCACGCCACCCACCCGACGGCACCGGAGCTGAGCACCCGCGAGCAGGACGTCCTCGCCCAGCTCGTGTCACTGAGCAACCTCGGCGAGATCGCCGACGAGCTCGCGGTCTCCGTCAACACGGTCAAGAGCCATGTCCGGGCCATCTACGGCAAGCTCGGGGTGAACACTCGCCGTACCGCCGTCCTGACCGCCCTCGAGCGCGGGCTGCTCACGTGACGGCGTCGCCGCGGCGCACCGATGGCGCCCACGACCGTCCAGCCGGCGCTACGGTCGCACGCCTCGGGGCCGGTCACGACAACCGCGAGGAGCGTCGGTGATGGCTCAACCGTGGATCGCCCCCACGCGCGTCTCGGTCGGCAAGACCGTC
>Ga0190265_10001277_pt1 | contig 16455 bp, 19 predicted proteins | sample Popmic124T_FD_133135 | JGI IMG/M metagenome (GOLD analysis project Ga0190265, IMG submission 133135) | Populus adjacent soil microbial communities from riparian zone of Indian Creek, Utah, USA - 124 T | ecosystem: Environmental > Terrestrial > Soil > Riparian zone | place: USA: Utah | collected...
CGACTGCGAACCCCTTTCAAGTTTTCCCGAGCAAGGCGTCGGGAGGGAAAGTTACCAAAGGCGGCTTCGTCGAAGTTCACGACCGGGAAACGATCGTGCCGGCGCAGGTGACTGAGCGCTTTCGTGAAGACATGGTTCCAAAGGTCCCGCGAGTCCAGTTCAGCGGCGCGGCTGCCGGGGCTCCGGCGTCGACCACGGCGACCAAGCAATTGCGCGAGGATCTGTCGCCGAAAGTTCACTTCACGGAAACAGCAGCTCGCGCGATCCTTCGCGAGCACACGTCGACCAGTGTTCGTTTTCGTGAAGAGTCGCAAGCGTCTGGCCGCTCGTCGCGTCCGTCGAAGTCGGTAGTTATCAATGGCGGCATTCATGTTCACGTCCCGCCAGGCTCCGCGGCTGCTGAAGATCCGCGGGAGTTGGCGCGAATGATTGAACATGAGTTGGAGATCCAAAGTGAGCGCGCATGAGGTCAGATCGCTTCGTTCTAATCAACCTGGAAGGCGGCGAAAGTTTTGTCTTTCAGTTTTTCCCTCGAGAGATCGAAACGCACGGCCGCGCGAATTGGGAGCCGCAGGATGTGACGATCGGGAAGCGGCCGATCTTTTACGCAAACACTGACGGCGAACGAATCAGCATCCAGGAAGTTTACTTAGATCGCAGTGACACTAATGAATCAATCGCTCCGGACATTAAGGCCCTTAACGCGTTGCGCGCTGAGGTGCCAGGCCTCGGCCGGCCTCCAGCGTTGCTCGCTGCCTGGGGAGACGAAAGCTATCGCTGCGTTCTGGAGGAAGTGTCAGCCAGGAGAACGTTCTTCGCGCCCGGAGGCGAGCCTTTGCGTGCGTCCGTAAGTTTGCAGCTGATCGAGTTGCAGGATGAGCAGGAAGCTGTCGACGTGGTTGTGAAAGATCCAAGCGACACCGACAGCGGTAGTGGGATTGGAGACTTTTGAAAATGGCGGTTTGGGTGATCGAAGGATTTACGGGCGTGCGATGGCTGCCGAGTGACGTTACGGCAACCACGGAGCAGCTCGGTCTTAAGCTGCTCGACGAGCAACGAACAGCGTACCCGGAGTCCACGTTTCGGTTGGCTGAATATGTTCGCAAGGAAGAAACGCCGGCAGAAGAGCAGCGATGAGAAGCCTGACGCCTTATGAACGTTATGGGGAGCCGAGTCCGCAGCCGGACGCTTATCTCGAGGAGTACGTCTTCCGCGCCGGCGACACGCTTTCAGGCGTAGCCGATCGCTACTACAGCGACTGGCGACAGTGGCGGGCGATCGCCGACAAGAACTCGATCGTTGACGTGCGACAGATAGCCAGCGGAACGACGTTACTAATTCCCCCGCGGCAGCTGGAGAGCGGACGGTACGAATCAACTTGAATCCGCACGCGATCTTTGAAATCGACGGTTTGGCCTGGGATTCGTGGAAGCACACGCGATTGATCAGCCGCGTCTCCGTCGAGTTGCCGACGAATGAAGCGGCGCAGGCAACGCTCGAAGTGTTCGATGAAAACTTCGTGCTCGTTAATAAGTATTCGCAGGCGGAAGGCGTACCGCTCGCGACCATCAGGGTGTGGATGGGCTTTGGGCCCCAACTTGGCGAGCCGGTATTCAAAGGCGTCTTAGCTCGGGTCCAAATCGGCCAGGCAAAGACAACGCTAATCGCTTACGACATGGCGCTGAAGATGCGGTTAGTGAAAAAGACGGAGTATCACAAGGGCGACAGCCTGAAGATCATGAAAAAGTTAGTCGAGCGCAACGGCATGAAATTCCAGGGACCGGCAAAGCCGCTGAAGTTGGAGAAGCATGCTTCGATGCCCCAGGACGAGCAAACGGATTGGGAGCACCTGATGGAGCGGGCGAAGGAGGAAGGCCTGGTTGTCTGGGTGAGAGAAGACACCGTCTTTGCAGATTACCCGGCGAAGGTGAGCGAGCCGAAGCGCACTCTGATCTACAAACAGGATTTCACGTTGCTGCGTGATTGGGATTTTGCCTTTCGTGTCCCGGAGAACCAGGAAGGCCGGCCGAAGAAAGTGGAGGTTCGCGGGCGTGGGCGAGGTGGCAAGCGACTCACCGGCGTGTCTGACGAAAGCTCGCGCGGTCATCAGCCGGTAAGCATCAAGCGAGACCTGCCGAAGCACACGAAGAAGGCAGCGTCGCGACGGGCGCAGGCGCAAAAAGAACTGGAGCGAGAGCATGCGTTTACCGGAACAACTAACCGAATCATGGGCAACGGTTTTCATCGCGACGAGGTGCGGCAAACGATTCGCATTCAGGAGATCGGAAAGTTGTTTAGCGGTGACTACATCGTGGACCGGCTCAACCATGAGTTCACACCGGGGAGACTGACGACGGGCTATGAACTTTACCGGGACGTGAAGGAATGACCAGACGACTACTTCAACAAATGAAAACCGCGGCGCATGCAGACATCGACGATCGATTGATCTGCGTGGAGGCCATCGTTGCTGAAAACGAGGACCCGGAGCACCAGCACCGGATCAAGGTTGTCATTCCAAACATGAATGAGAACCAGATGCGCGATGAGTGGGTGCGGCCGATGGTCCCTTACGTTGGTGGCGTTGGCTACGGCTCCTTCTTTGTGCCGCCTCGCGGAACCGAAGTCGTTTTATTTGGTCGCCTGGGCCAGAAGCACAACCTGTTTTATCTGAGCGTCTATAACGAAGACTATCCAGTGCCAACCGACTTCCGAGTTAAGAGCGGACCGGATGGTGCCGGGTCGCCAGCGCACCCGGAGACGGTAGCCGGCTTTCGAGTGCCAGGTGATTTCAAATTGATTGTTGAAGGTGATCTGCAGATCAGGTGTGGCGCGCTGCACCTCGAGAGTGACGGCAAGATGTTAGTCATCGCGCCGGGCGGTTTCTTTGTGAACGGGAGGCCTGTCTAAGTGTCGTTGATCCCGCAACCCAAACTTCCAAACATCACGCTGCCAAACATCCGCGGCATCCCGACGATCCCGTTCGTCGGTTGCGCCGGCGCGCAGGGCACCACCTACGTGGGCGAGCAGTTTGGAAACGTTCCGGACATCGGCGCCATCCGGGAGATTAAAGCCCTGAAGAAATCCCTCGAGGAGCAAATCTACGCGCTCATCCAGGGCAAGCTCCCCGACGCTACACGCCCGGCGCCTTACGACGCCCGCGCGATTCAGCTCACGAACGAAGTGGCGCAGCTCGTGACGAAGCTGAACGAGGTAATCGCCGGCGCGACGGCTGAAGCAGAAGCGGCCATTGACTTTGTTAACGGCAAGATCGGTGAGCTGAATACGGCCAAAGGCTTACTCGAGGGAATTCCGGCCGGCGCACGCAGCCCGGTCCAGCAGTTAATGATCGAACGTTACGATCGCTACGTTGGTGAACTTAACGACCAGGCGGGAAGACTGCAGTCCACGATCGATTGCATAGCAGCTTAAACAGGGAGTCCAAAAGTGGAACTACGAATTGCGGCTATAACCCTCGCGCTCATTTTCATGTTGCCATTGTCAGGCGGGCGCGGCCAGGAGAAGTCAGTACCGGGTGCGCCCGGTCATATCGCGACCGGGTCGCCCGCAACACCGGAGGCGCCACAACTAAAAACCGAGGACAAGTTCAAGATCCGGGATCTGCAGTACTCCCAGGCAAAGGTCGCCCTGGAGATGAAGCGACTCGAAGCGCGCTACAAGGAGTTGCAGCAGCAGGGCGCGGTACTTCAGATGGACATTGATGAAGCCGTTACTGTCGCTGCAAAAAACGCCGGCGTCGATCTCACCAGGTGGATCTTCGACGCTGACAAGTTGAAGTTCGTCGCCCGGCCGGACCCGAAACCTGTAACTCCGAACCCGAAACCGTAAATGACGTTTCACGGCTCATGTTTGTCGCACCCTATCGCGCCGAGTGTTCACGGCACGCTGCAAACGACTGCCAAACGGTCGGAAATAATCGCTCAATCGATTGCTTCAATTATTGAGACCAGGCAGGGCGAGCGTGTGATGGTCCCGGACTATGGCATCCCTGACTTTGTGTTTGCAGTGGTCGACGCCGGCTTCACGGCGCGGCTGGGCCACTTCATCTCGGAGCAGGTCAGACGTTATGAGCCTCTCGTCGACCAGATTCGAGTAACGCTGGGCATGCTCGACGACTCGGACGGGTTCATTCCTGGGTTCGTTGAGGACCAGCAGCGCGCGGCGCTGCACATTGTATTTACCGAGCGCGGCTCGAACACGCCGCATAACCTGGTTTACCCGACGTGGCGCTTAAGAACATGACTGGAGAACAACGTTGATGAAGTTACTTACAATGATCAATAAGTCGCCGTGGAATGAATTGCTTTTGCGTGCTAGTCAGAGAGTCAAACAAGGCGGCAACGTCATCAACCATCGTGGGCTGATCCTTCTCTACACTAGCAAGTCGCGAATAGACAGCTTCGGCGCAGACGAGTTGGCGGTCCTCAAGGACGACTACTGGGCAGAGTCGAGTATGCGCCAAGGTGAAGACGATCCGCCGCGTGGGGTAATTGTTGGGGCTGCGGTTTTGAAGGACTGCTTTGGCAGACCCGGCGAGGTGGAATACGACATTAAAGATGCCCGTCGCTTCCCCAAGCCTGTGCCTATCGTCAATCGCGGCCCGGTGCGCTGGTTCTCCGTAAAAGTAAATCGCCCGCTTGAGGAGCAGCTGCGCGCAGTCGGCATGTGGCGCGAAGCAAAGAAGGCTGACAGGGAGCTAAGTAAATAGATCCCAAACGAATGAGATGAGTCTCTTAGCACCTCCAGATCTGGACATCCGCGACGAGGAAGCGCTCGCCGCTGAAGCGATCGCGCGCACGGCCGGCAGTCTGACCGTTGAAAGAATCGATAGCCAGGTAACCATGCTGCGCGACGAGCTGCGCCCGCGCATAGTCGCAGGTGGCTTGATGCCCATCTGCCCGGAGCTGACAAACGCAAATCCTTCCTCACCTCACACGGTACTGCTGGAAACAATGGGCTGGATGTTGGCCCAGATGGCACGCCGTATAAACCAGCTTCCGGAGCGGGACGCGATTGAGTTTCACCGGCTGTTTGGGATCGAGTTGAGAGAAGCGTCGGCGGCGACTACGACTCTGGAGTTCACGATAACGCCGGTGGAAGGAATTGACGTCGTTATACCCGAAGGCACTCAAGTGGCGACGAGCGACGGCGCTTACGTTTTCGAGACGGACGAAGAGCTGGTTGTGCCCTATCCCGAGACCGAGGGCAGCGTCGCAGCGACGCGCACGGCCACAGGCAAGTTGCTGCTGGCGCCTGACACTCTGGTGGTGATGGAGGACGCAATCGCGTTTGTCGCCGCAGTTGCCAACCCTGAGCCGGTGGATTCTGGCACCGACGCCGAAACAGTCGACCAGGCACTGCTTCGCGCGCGCAACTTCCAGCGTCGTGCTGAACGCCTGGTGTCTGCGCGCGACGTGGAAGACTTCGTGCTCGAGGAAGCGATGGCCGGCAACGGCATCGTTAAAGCGTTTCCATTTGTGAGAGCTGTTGAAGACGAAGATCTGACGGCTGAGGAGATCGCAGCCGCGTTCGCGGAACCGAAAGCCGGCCACACAACAGTTGTGGTAATGACGTCGACCGGCAACCCGGTTAGCCAGGAAGTCAAAGACTCGATCCATACCGGGCTGGAGCAGATGATTGGCAGCCAGTTTCCCTACATCCTCGACCCGCAGTTTGTCACCTTCAGCGTCGATGCGGATATCAAGATCGAAGGCATCACGCCGCAGCTCGCGATCGTAGCGGCCGTTGAAAAGAACCTGCGTGATTTCTACGCGACGAAGAAGGGCAACTTTGGACGGCGCATTTTGCGATCGGAGATTATCGCCGTCATCGAAGGAACACCTGGCGTCGACCGCATCGTCTCAGATGAAGACGGACCCATCGTCGACACGCCGGCTGCCGACATCAGCCTCACGCCGTATCAGTTACCGAAGCTGGAGAACGTAACGTTGGCAGTGGTGCCTTAGATAAGGAGAGCTGAAAAATGGATTTTCCGGGAGCTATGCAAAAGGTCATTGAAGGAAAAACCGTCAGGCGCGCGGCGTGGGACGAGTCTGACTGGCTCAACGACGACGGACAATTCTTGCGTAAATACACGCCCGGATGGAACGGCGCATACGTTGTTGAGCACGACGATCTACACGCGTCTGATTGGGAATTCTTTTAGAAGCAGTCTTCATGGCGATCAACAACCTCGACTATCTCTATGAGCATCTGCCGGCGCGCATGCGACGCGACGATGCGCCTCCGGATGGGACCTTATTTTTGAAACGCTTTTTGAGTTTCTTTGGCGAGACCTTGGATGGCCACGACCTGCAGCTCGACACGTTCTTTCAAAAGATTGATCCGGAGACGGCGCCGCAGGACTTTATTGACTGGTGGCTTTACAGTTTTTTCGGCTGGGGCTGGTTTCCCACCTGGTTCACGGACGCGCGACGGCGGGCGTTCTATGCGGCGATCGCCCAGCACTACGCGCAGCGCGGCACGCTGGCCGGCATCAAGAACTTTCTTTCGGTGTTTGGTCTGCGCGTCATCGTTGAAGGAGAGCCGCGCTTTTATGGAGAGGAAGTTTTTGGTGAAAGCGTCTGGACCGTGACCGGGCCGCTCGGCATCGTGGTCCGGATCTTCCCGGAAGCGCCGGCGGTCAGTGAGGACCTGGAATTTTACGGTGAAGCGTTCTTCGGCGAAGCCTACGGCAACACGCCAGGTGAAAGCATTCAACGCGCCGACGTCGACGAGCTGCTCCGGTTTCAATGGCCGCTCGCGCAATTCATTTTTATCGAGGATCTTCCCTTCGGTTCGCAGCCGCCTGCCGGCGAGCCGTTGACCTACGGCTCAGCCGAATACGGCGAGGCGATTCCGGGGTAGGAGTCAAGGGATGAAGGATGAGGGATGAAGGATGAATAAGAAATTATTTAGCGCGCTCTTTTTTGCTGCCTGCTGCCTACTGCCTACTGCCTACTGTTTTGCCCAGGACACGCCTGGCACCGTCAGGTACCCGACGCAGCTGGACACCCCTGACTCGCTCTTCCGGATCACGGACGCTGCGCGAACCACACTCGCCAGCAGCGTCAACTCTTCGGCCACAACGATGACTGTCGCCGGTACTACAACCTTCCCCGACAGCGGCTCGATCAAGGTCGAGGAGGAGATCATCTACTACACATCGAAGAATGCGACACAGTTTCTCGGCCTCGTCCGAGGCGCAGGCGGTTCCACCGCCGCCTCCCACGCCGCCGGCCTTATCATTCGCGCTCCGATACTCGCGGTCCATCACAACACGCTGGCAGACGCAATTATCGCCACGCAGACGAAGGTCGGCAGCGGAAGCTCAACGCCGGCGCTCAATGCCGTTCTCGTCGGTAGCGGCGTTGGCAGCTCAAGCTGGTCTGCGCAACCCGCGATCGACTGCACCAACTGCACCAATGTCCCGGCCGGCGATCTGTCAAACCTCAACGCCAGCAATCTCACGTCCGGTACGATTCCGGACGCGCGATTTCCAGCGACGCTGCCGGCAGCGAGTGGCGCGAATCTGACGGGGTTAACCAAAGCGCAGGTTGGCCTTTCGGGCGTCGACAATACCAGCGACGCGGCCAAGCCTGTTTCGACAGCTCAGCAAACGGCGTTGGATCTCAAAGCGAATCTTGCCAGCCCGGCGCTGACGGGCACGCCAACCGCGCCTACTGCGGCTGCGGACACTAACACGACACAGATAGCCACGACGGCCCACGTCTTTGCCGAGCGGTCCAACACAGCAACACTCATCAATAAGACGCTCACTTCTCCGGTGATTAACACGCCGACCGGGATCGCGTTTACCGATATCTCCGGCTCTGTGACGGACGCACAGGTCCCGAACACCATCACCGTCGATCTTGCGACCGTGGCCGCCACGGCGAACGCGGGTGATTCGGCTACGGCGTTTTTTTCGGGCGGCACGATCGAGACTGCTCGGCTAGGTTCGGGCACCGCCAATTCGACCACGTTTCTGCGCGGGGACAATACCTGGCAAGCGATATCAGGCGGGACACCCGGAGGTTCTAACACACAGGTTCAATACAACAACGCAGGAGGCTTTGGCGGTATTGCGAACGCGACGAGCGATGGCACAACGATTACCCTCACGTCACCAAAAATCGTAACCGCGATTAACGACACTAACGGCAACGAGTTGATCAAGTTTACAGCGACGGGGTCCGCAGTTAATGAACTCGTGATCGCGAATGCGGCGACAGGCAGCGGCCCTTCTATCTCAGCGACAGGCGGCGACTCTCATATCAATGCCGCGCTTTTGCCGAAGGGTAATGGGTACTCGATTTTGGGACACGCAAACGGGCGAGTTGCGGCGGACATCAACAGCCTCAACGTCTTTAACGATAATGGAATTGCAGGGGGCATTAACATATTTCGGGTTCAGGGGAATGGGGTGACGGGAGGACCCACTAGCCATGTTGCGCTCGCTAATTTCATGGGACTCCAGTGGTCAGGCACTATCGTCGCAACCGGTACAAAGGATTTAGGGATCGATAGAAGCATGGTTGGGCTTCTTGAGGTCAATAATGGCACCTTGGGAACCTATCGCGATCTGAAGGTCCGCCAGCATTACGTTGATCAAACCATCACGCCCGGAGGTACCACCGGAAACCAAACGATCAATAAGAGTTTCGGTACCGTGAATATCGCGGCCAGCGGAACGACGGTCACAGTGACGAACAGCCTGGTGACCGCCAACTCAACCATCATTCCCGTCCTTCGCACCAACGATTCCACGGCGACGATTAAAAACGTCGTCCCCGGCGCCGGCTCGTTTGTAATTACGTTGGCCGCTGCCGCAACAGCGGAAGTCTCAATTGGCTTTTGGGTGGTGAATCAATGAAAAGGCTAAAAGCTCTTCCCGTCATCCTTCTTCTTTGCGCGCTGGCTGGCGCGCAAACCCCGCTGCGTTCGGTCGCGGTATTACGCGCAGACTCATTAGCGGATCTACAAGCAGCCGAAGCGGCCGGGCAGGCCCAACATGACGCGGTCATCATCATCACTGAAGCCGGAAATGATTCTCAGTATTACTGGAATGAAAATCTCAACGCCTGGACGCGCATGGCAAGCGGTATCCCGTCAGGCACTGTTGTTCTCAGGACCGCCGGAACCTGCGGAGCCGGTTACACCGAGCTGAACCTGGACGGCCTGCTGCCGCTTGCGACTCGCGCAGGTAACGCCGACGTGGGCACAACCGGTGGCTCTTCCAGCTATACGCCGCAAGGCACGATCTCAGGAATCTCAGTGGCCGATCATGGTTCTCACGCCCACACCTACTCGGAGGTCGTCAATCACACCCACGCGGTAAACGTATCAGACCCTGGCCACGCGCATGTGCAGGGTGTCAACTCCGCGACCACCGGAGGACTGTCTGGAGTTACGCCGGACACGTCTACCAACACCAGGGTCAACAGTGGCTACTCGACCTCGATCTCAACCACCGGTATCACGGCTTCGACTTCTAACCCTGCCGCTGGCGTGTCGACAGGAACGACGAGCGGGCCCGGCGCAACTCTGAGCCACGGCGTTACGCAAGGCACGTTTGCGGGACAGGCGGCGACTATTCAACCCCCATTCGTGAAAATGCTTTTCTGTCGAAAGGACTGACAATGAGAACTACTCTTATCACCCTGGCTCTGCTTCTTGCGGTTTGCGTCGGACCTGACTCGCCGTCGCACGCAGCGTTTGTGAAAGCCGTCGTCACCGAGCTTCACCAGGTGAGAGATGCCGATAGCGTCGTTATCGGAATTCGATTTGCGGTTGAAATCCATGACGACGCCACCACGGAAACCGAATTCTTTAGCTACACGGTCAAAGGGGCAGAGTTCGAGTCGTTGCCAGCCGGCGCCGCAGCGCGTAAGTCCGCGTTGATAGCAATCATCAAACGCGAGACTCGACAGGCCTACGAGAGGTGGACCGCTCAACGGGCCGCGCGGCCGAAGCCCGCGCTTGTCAGAGACCCACTGTCGGATCTAGGGGCAAAGGAAATAACGACTTTCACCGGAGAGGCGCCGCCATTGCCTTCGCCGTCGCCTTCACCGACGCCGTGACAGATCGCGATGCGCGTGCCTTTTGCACTTGCTTTTTAACTCGGAGAGACCATGAAAAAAGTTTACGTTGCCAGCGTTCAACCCGATCCGGAAGGCCCGGCGTTTGGCCGCGTCATCGATCCTAACGACATTCAGAAGCTGCAGGACTTCTCGCACGCGCACATCACTCAGATAGTCAAAGATCTGCTGGTCGCTGGCGCCGCTGGCGCGCAGGTCGCCGGCTTCCTTGCAACGGCTGCCGGCGGAATGAATGTTAGCGTGGCTACTGGCTCTGTTGTGGACCAGAACGGCGTGAGCTATGACGGCCCGGAAGCCGCGTTCGTTGTCGCAATACCGGCTGCGCACGTTGCCCTGCCTCGCAAGGACCTAATCTTCGCCACGATCGCGATCGACACGGCTGCAGAGTCAGAGTTCAAGCCCTTTCGACAACTACGCACTCAGGCGGAACTTGAAGCCGGAACTGACCCGTATATTCCGACGCAGTTCGATCAGCCTACCGAGCTGCACACGAGCGCAACGATCGGAGTGAGGGCAGGCGTGGCCAACGCGGTTCCGGTTGCGCCGGCAGCGGGCGCGAACGAGGTCCCTCTGTATGAAGTGTCAGTGGCCGCCGGCGCCGCAGAGATCGTTGGCGGCAACTTGACCAGTGTGCGCGTGTTGATGAAATCGCTCTTCCAGGCGTTTTTAGACATCGCTGCGCTGCAGGCGCAAATCAGTGTGGGAGGCCTCAGTGAGATCGTGCAGGACGTCGTCGGGGCGTTTGTCGTAGCCAGCACGTCAATCGTTCCCACGTACAACGACGCCGGCAACGTTGAATCCCTGGCTCTGCACTCGACTTATAAGTCGATGCTGGACGACGCGACTGACGCCAACACCGCGAGCAAGCTGGTGAAGCGTGATGCGAGTGGCCACGTCAGGGTAAGCGAAGCAAAGATGGATACCGGCGCCCGTTTTACGAGCGACTCAAGCCTGCGCCGGTTTGCGTTTGAGCGCGAGACTTTCGTCAGCTTGCTCGACGTCAACACTCCAGTGAGTTTCACCGGGGCGGTTGCAGGTGTTTACGAAACAGTAAAACGCGTGTCAGCCACTACGATTTTAAGTGAGGGGTCGGGCAACTTTACGGCCTTCCCGGAATTCGACTGCTACGTCGATCCCGCTGACTTGCAGAACGTTTTGTGCAAGCTTGAGGTCTACGGACTCCATACCGGCAACGTGTGGGGCACAGACGTTCAGATCTGGAACGCAACAGACAGCGCCGCGCTGGCTAGCGTCAACTTTGACTGGCTTGCCGTGACGTGGGCATTCCGGTCGACTGCGTTTTCCATTTCGGGATCAGGACATAAGCGCCTGGTAGTGCGTGCACGAAACAATACGTCGGTGGTAGCGGCAGCCTCGAAGATATGGAGAGTCCGCCTGGTCTTTAACCCATCGTTCTAGGAAAGAGCATTTCGACTGAGGAGGAAAAACACAAAGTGGGAAATCATCAATTGAGAAACGGCCGCGTGATGCCATTCGCCTCGCCGGACGGCGCAGCACATCCCGACAGCTTCTGGTGCCTCGATCGCATTAGCGTCGAGATTGGGGACGCAGCTCTGCGGCTGAAGTTTATCGGCTACCACAGTGTCGACGCTTACGACGAGGATCGCCATCCAGTGACAGGCGCTGTGAAGGAATACCTGGTAACGGGCGCTGAGTTCATGGCGGCCATCACGCTGGCGACTGCCGGGGCCGGCATTCCAATCAGCGCCGAGATCACCCGGCTGGCCTGGGCTGTAGCACTCGACGTGACGGACACGGCGGACCCTGAAAACGAAGAGGAAATGATTTCGTTCTTCGCCAGCGCTGAAGCGCCGCCAGCGTAAGGGTTTTGGAAGGCGAATTAAAAGGGCGTTGGAATCCCCCTTCAAAGCCCGTTCAAAAACCGGCAACCGGACTGTAGACTCGCCATGAATACCGGGTAATAAATAATGGCCTTTGAAGACATGGAAACCCGCTATGACGAACTAAGCGGCTGGTACGTAAGAAGCGCAAAAGGTCGCGAGGGATACGTCGCCTGGGCCAAGAAACAGGGCTTCTCAGGCGACAATATATTAGATGAGCCAGGCGTTGTTTATTTCCAGATGGGACCGACCCGCAGTTCTGCCCGAGCGCGTCTTCTTGCGGAAATCACCTTCCTCCACCAAAGCCCCCCCCCATCAACCCCCCCCTGGGTTTAGCAAATGATCTGAAAACGCCGGCGCGGCGCCTGTTTAGCAAATGATCTGCCAACGTTCAGCAAATGATCTGAAAAGCTACAGACCCCAGGAGCGACCCGCAACAACTTGACCCCAACTACCCGAAACGATAGTATTTCTCATTTCCGAACGAACGTTCGAACTGGCAAGGGGGATTCCCCGACGGTAGCATCTTGAGGAGACACAGAGGAGCCGGATGATCAATTTCCAAACGTCCCCGGATAAATATCAGCACTGGAAACTCACTTTCGACGGCCCCGTCGCAAACCTGTCGATGGATGTACAGGAAGATGCGACCCTGGCCGAAGGCTATAAGCTCAAACTGAATTCCTACGACCTGGGCGTGGACATCGAGCTGGCCGACGCAATCCAACGCATCCGGTTCGAACATCCTGAGGTGAAGGTAGTGGTTCTCACCAGCCTTAAGCCTCGTATCTTCTGCGCCGGCGCAAATATCTACATGCTCGGCAGCTCGTCTCATGCCTTCAAAGTAAATTTCTGCAAGTTCACAAATGAGACGCGTTGTTCAATTGAAGATGACTCGACGCATTCCGGTCGACGGTATATCGCGGCCTTAAATGGAACTGCATCAGGCGGTGGCTATGAATTAGCGATCGCCTGCGACGAGATCTACCTGGTTGACGACGGCAACTCCGCAGTCTCACTTCCCGAAGTTCCCCTGCTCGGGGTGCTGCCGGGAACTGGCGGTCTTACGCGACTAGTGGACAAAAGAAAGATCAGGCGCGACCGCGCAGATGTGTTTTCGACTCTCGCTGAAGGGTTAAAGGGAAAACGCGCGAAGGAGTGGGGCCTGGTCGATGACTACTTCCCGACCAGCAAGTTTCAAGAGTCAATAAATTCGCGTGTGCAGGAGGTGGCAGCGAATTCCAATGACAATGTCGGCTCTGGAATAAAACTCAATGCTCTTGACCCGGAGGTAAAACCTTCCGGCATTGAATACAAATACGTCAATCTGATTATCAATCGCGAGCAGCGCTATGCGGATCTTACTATGCGCGCGCCGGAAGCTGGTCTACCAACTTCCCGCGAAGAGATTCAGCAGCTTGGTGATTCTTATTGGCCACTGCAAGCATTTCGTGAGCTCGATCATGCCTTGCTTCACCTGCGTGTGAATGAAGCTGAAATTGGCCTGGTGTGTTTACGTACCGAAGGCGATATCGAGAACGTGTTAGCTGTCGACAAGACGCTCACAGCCAATCAGGACGATTGGCTCATCCGCGAGATAACTCTAAACATGGCGCGCGTGATGCGCCGCTTGGATTTGACGGCCAAGAGTTTCTTTGCGTTCGCCGAACCCGGAAGCTGTTTCGCCGGAAGTCTACTCGAACTGCTGCTCGCTTCCGACCGCAGCTACATGTTGAACAATCCGGATGAAGCGGTGGAGCTTGCGTTAAGCGAACTGAATGCCGGCCCGTTGCCAATGAGTAATGGTTTGACGCGCCTGCAGTCCCGCTTCGTGGCAACACCGGAAAAAGTGGATCAGGTGATCGCGCACGAAGGGCGTTTTGACACTGAAGCGGCTGAAGAAGCTGGGTTAATCACGTTCGCGCCGGACGATCTCGACTGGGAAGACGAAATTCGCGTTTCGATAGAGGAAAGAACCTCGTTGTCGCCCGATGCGCTGACGGGCATGGAAGCGTCATTGCGTTTCGCCGGTCCCGAGACGATGGATACGAAAATCTATGGGCGGTTAACGGCCTGGCAAAACTGGATATTCCAACGCCCCAATGCAGTAGGGGAAAAAGGCGCGTTGACTAACTATGGCAAACCAACGCAGGCACAATTTGATTTTAAGCGAACCTAGCACAGTTTATTGCGACAAACCTATGTCTTATCGAATCAGAGTCTGGCAATTCGCTCGATTATGAAATCGCTGAGATCAGAAAAATGATGTATGCGCTCAGGTCAAGCCTAAAAGCGCGAACGCCTGAACTGAAAACAGAGAACTGAAAACTCGCATGAATCTCAACGAACGCATTCCTAACAACGTAAACCTCTCCGAGGACAAGAAGCTGCAGCGCGCGCTGGAGAAGTGGCTGCCCAACTATCTTGATTGGTGGCACGAGATGGGACCGGAAGGCTTCCAGCAAAAAGACGTCTACCTGCGAACGGCGATCAGTGTCGAACCAGATGGTTGGGCCAACTTCGATTTTGTAAAAATGCCTGACTACCGCTGGGGCATTTTCCTCAAGCCTGCGGCGCCCGATGCCAAAATTGGTTTTGGTGATAACCACGGACAGCCGGCCTATCAGGAAGTTCCGGGCGAGTTTCGCAATTCGCTGCGGCGCATCATCGTTACCCAGGGCGACACCGAACCGGCGTCTGTAGAGCAGCAGCGACAACTCGGCGCCACGTGTCCTTCGCTTTACGACCTGAGAAATTTGTTTCAGGTAAACGTGGAGGAAGGCCGCCATCTCTGGGCCATGGTTTACCTCCTGCAGCGGTACTTCGGACGCGACGGGCGTGACGAAGCGGATGCTTTGCTCGAACGCCGCAGCGGTAGTCCCGACAAGCCTCGCATCCTTGAAGCCTTCAACCAGCCGTGTGACGACTGGCTCAATTTCTTCTGCTTTACGATGTTTACCGATCGCGACGGCAAGTATCAGCTCTCGGCACTGGCTGAATCCGGCTTTGAGCCGCTGGCGCGCACGTGTCAGTTCATGCTTACCGAAGAAGCGCATCACATGTTTGTCGGAGACACTGGAATTAATCGCGTGGTCAAACGCACTGCTCAGCTCATGAAGCAAGGCGACGTCCGCCAACAGGGCGGCATTCCGCTCGACATCATTCAGAAGCACATAAATTTCTGGTTCAGTTATTCACTCGATCTGTTTGGCGGAGAGATCAGTTCTAACTCGGCTGACTTCTTCGCCGCCGGTCTCAAGGGACGTTACAAGGAACAGGACCAGTATGAGGACCATGTGGCTGCCAACGAGACCTTCACGATGACAGTAGTTGAGGATGGAAAGCTGCAGTCGCGTGAAGTTGGGTTAAGAAACGCGCTGAACGAAGTGCTGCGAGGCGAGTATGTGAAGGACTGCGAAAAAGGCCTGGCCCGTTGGAACAAAACCCTGGGGGAGGAAGGCGTTTCGGAGCGCTTGTACCTGCCGCACCCGCGTTTTCATCGGCACGTTGGTGAATACGCCGGTCACTATTTTGATATTGAAGGCAATTTGATCTCGCAGGAAGAATTTGAGCAGCTTAAATCTGAGTGGTTACCGTCGATAGAGGATCGCGAGTATGTGCGCAGTCTGATGCATCCGGTAACCGAGCCTGGAAAGATCGCCAACTGGATTGCCCCACCGGCAACCGGAATTAAGGGCAAACCTTTTGAGTTTGAATATGTCCGGCTCTAGAGAATTTCGGATTTGGAATTTCGGATTGCGGATTTCCTATTTCCTATCATGAGCATCCCCATGAAAGAGACCAATCAAGCAAAACGGGCTGAAAATCCGAAATCCGCAATTCGAAATCCGAAATTCGATGCAAAGCTGGAGTTTATTCTCCGCAACGCCGCTCGCATCTTTGCGGAGAAGAACTATCACTCCACAACCATGCGCGACATCTCACGCGCGACGGGCGTCAGCCTTGCCGGCCTCTATCACTATTGCAAGTCGAAAGAAGAACTACTTTATCTCATCCAGGACAACTGCTTCGGACGCGTGCTTGAACGTCTTGAAGAACGACTCGACGAAGTCAACGATCCAATGTCGCGGCTGCACATCTTTATTGACAACCACCTTTCGTTTTTCGCCGCCAACATGGCGGAGATGAAAGTGCTATCTCATGAAGCCGAATCGCTCGCCGGCGATTTACGTACAGACGTTTCCACCAAGAAGAACAAATATACAGCCCTTGCGCGTTCGATATTGAAAGACGTTCAGGCACAACCAAGCGACGCTTCTGAGATCGACCTGACTGTCGCCACCTACGCGCTCTTCGGAATGATGAACTGGATTTACAACTGGTATGATCCACAGGGAAAACTAAAAGTTTCTGAGCTGGTGGATAACGTTACACGGCTTTTCGTGAACGGCTTTGTTGCCGGATTCAAGGCACACGAACTAGACTTTGCGCCTCGCCGAAAGGAAGAGCCG
>Ga0190265_10001278_pt1 | contig 16450 bp, 12 predicted proteins | sample Popmic124T_FD_133135 | JGI IMG/M metagenome (GOLD analysis project Ga0190265, IMG submission 133135) | Populus adjacent soil microbial communities from riparian zone of Indian Creek, Utah, USA - 124 T | ecosystem: Environmental > Terrestrial > Soil > Riparian zone | place: USA: Utah | collected...
CGATAGCCCGCCGACAACCCGCCCATAGACTGTCGCCGTGCCCCGGCCAGCGTCGACATCCACCGCCCGACCGCTCCGCCGGCGGCCCCCCGTCCGTTTTCCGGTGCTCTCCGTGACCCTGGCAGCCCTGTCCGTGGTGCTCGGCGCCCTCGGCTTCAGCCAGGTCACCGCGAAGCCCACCGAGCAGATCACGTTCATCGTGGAGGACGGCCTTCCCCACGGCATCACCCAGGACACCGTGGAGGCCGCCGCCGAGGGCATCGCCATGGCCTACGAGCCGTTCACGATGCACGTGGTGGAGCGCGAGTTGACCTGGCAGGAGTACAGCCACGGCGAGATCGGCGGAGTCGACGTCCTGATGTCCGTCGGCTCCGACCGCGAGGATCCCGACCTGTCCCTGCACGACGCCACCCGGGTGGCGTACTCCGGCGAGGACTACACCGCGTCCTCCACCGTGCGTGAGACCTTCGTCAACAACCGCACGCTCGGCCATGGTCCGAACGCGGTGGTCGGGGCGGCACTGACGGCAGCGGACCTGAAGTTCGACGGCGGCGTGCGCACTCCGCTGCTGTGGGTACCCCTCGCCGCGTTGCCCATGTTCATCGCCGTGCTGTCGATGTTCGGCTGGCTCCGACGCCTGCGAGCCCAGCAGGCCACGTACCGGGCCTTCGGCGAGGCGCAGCTCCGCCTGGCCCGCACCATCCTGGAACTGGAGACCCTCCAACTGCGCGTCGACGTGGCCTCCTCCCTACTGGTTGGGCAGGGTCCGGAGTCCGGCGGCAAGGACCGCAGGGTCCGCGAGAGGCTGCGGGAGGACTGGGCCGGCGTCGAGAAGAGGACGTGGGACCTGGCCCGCACGGAGCAGGGGCTCGTGGCGGACCTCGACGGCACCATCTCTGCCCTGAAGGCCCGGACCCCCGAGGAGCTCGCTGCGGACCTGCAGCAGTTCGAGACGGACACCCTCGACCTGCAGCACCGCGCCGATGTCCTGGCCCAGGCTGCCGAGGTCCGCTCCGGCCACGCGGGGTCCCGCTCGGTCCTGGACCGCATCGCGATCCCCCTGCTCCAGTCCATCGACGAGGTCCTGGAGCACCACGAGCTGTATCCGGCCGAGGCTCGGGCCCTGGAGTCGCACCGTGCGCGACTGCTGGCGATCGCGCACGAGTCCCCCGACCGCGCGGAGGCCGCGAGCCTGGCGGACCGGCACCGTGACCTGCTGGAACGCTGGAACGCCGTGGAGCGGGACATCCGTTCCACCGCCGCCCGGATGTCCCGGCGGGTGGCCTCGCCCAAGACGATCCCGAACGCCTCGAACACCCGGAGCGTGGACGAGGCGATCGACGGACGGTCCCGGGCCAGGGTCTCCGCAGCCACGGCCGGGGCCACCGACTCGTTCGCAGCGCTGCGGGCCGCCCTGGGCCTGGGCCACGGCCACGACCTGGGGCCGCTGCAGGCCACCGAGCGGGTGTTGGAGCTGCTCCAGCGCCGGCAATCGCACGATCGTCCCGCCCCGGCTCCGCCTCCCGAGGAGGCCGCGGCCGGAATCCCCTACGGCCTGCTGGCGGGGGTCCTGCCGGTCCTGCTCTCCCTGGGCGCGGGTTTCCTGTTCTCATCGCAGATCGAGGACAGCCACATCCAATACGGCCGGAGCCTCACCGGGGACCGGCCCCTGGCCGGGCTCCAGGTCTACGGGGACCCCGGAGACCTGGCAGGGCCCGTGGAGCCTCGGCACAACGATCCCCAGACCCAGGCCGAGAGCCTGGATCTGCAACTCATCCGGGAACAGATGCAGCGCAGCGTGAGTCGCGACAGCGACGCGGCCTTGTTGCCGGCCGATGTCGAGCTGACGGTGGCCCTGCTGCCTGCCGGGGACTACATCGACTATGCCCCGGACCCCGAGTACGACCACCGCATCACCATCGACTACTGGACACTGATCGACGCCCAGGACCAGGTCAAGCGGGACGTGGGCAACCAGTTCCCGGCAGTACTGGACTCACGGACCGGGGATGTGGCGCTGGGCCAGGCCATCCTGCCGGTGTGGATCCTGGATGATGGTTCGTACGCCTTCGACAATTTCCTCACGGGGGAGTTCAGCGTCGGGGTCAGCAGCCGGATGGGCGCCTATGACTTCCGGGGCACCGAACCCACGGTGCTCGGCACGGGTGACATGGCCGACGTCGCCGTGGGTTGGTGGGTGGCCTATGAGCTCCTCGATCTGGGCCGGGAGATGGAATACAACCACCTCACCATGGACAACGTGAGCCCGGCCGCCGTGTTCTGGGCCGTCACCGTGAGCGTGTGGACCGGACTCCTGACGCTCGTCCTGCTCGGCATGGCGGTGGCCGAGGCGGGCCGGCGCCGGCTCGGCTCCACCGCGGTGCGGCGCCGGCTGGCGGGCCTGCGCCAGGACCTCAACGGGCTCGCCCTGGGGCTGGACCTGTCCCGGCTGGACATGGTGGCCGTGCTGGGCCTGGACTCGGAGACCGGCGGCCGGGCCGAGGAGGCCGGACAGCGACTCTACGAAACGGCCCTGGTCACCGCCTGGCGCGAGGTCGACGCCCTGGAGCGCCTGCCCCGGAGGGAGCAGCGCGGCGAGGCCTGGGCCTCCAGGGTCCGGCACGTGCAGCGGCTCGTGGGCACACTGGCCACCCGGCGGGCCGAGGTGGCCCGCCGCGCGGACGAACTGCTCCGCGGCTAGCGCGCCGGTGGGGTGACGTCGTACACCAGCCGGGCCCATTCCCCGATCTTCTCGGCCGAGCGCAGTCGCAACCGGTCCCACCGCACATCACCGCCGAACAGCGGTCGGCCGGCGGCCAGGGTCACCGGCGCGAGGGTCATGCAGACCCGGTCCAGGGCACCCGCCTCGAGGAACTGGGCCGCCAGACCACCACCGCCCATCATCCAGATGTCGCCGTCGCCGGCGGCCGCGCGGATCTCGGGGAGGTGCCGGCCGACGTCGCCGTCCAGCACCCGCACGTCCGCGCCCTCGGGAATCGGCAACTGCCGGCTGGAGAAGACGAACAGCGGTTGCCGCCCCAGGTACTCCGGCCACTTCTCCGGATGGGCCATCAGGTCCTCGTGCTCCAGCACCCACTCATAGGTGGTGGAACCCATGACGATCGCCGTCACCGAGTCCATGAACGGCTTGAGGTCGGGCTGCTCCCCCGGGATGGCGAACAGCCAGTCCAGGGAGTCGTCCTCGGTGGCCAGGAAGCCGTTGAGCGTGCACGCGGTCTCGTAGATGACGGCCATGGCGGAACCGTAGCAACCCGGCCGACTGCATGACTGCCCCTGAACGTCGCCCGGCAATATCCCCGGCCCGGATCGTGTTGACGCTGGCATGACCGCCTCTGACCCCTTCCGCGTGCCCGTCTCCATCCTCGACCGCGCCAATTCCCTGGTCGGCTCCACCGAGGCAGAGGCCCTGAATGCCGTGGTGCGCCGGGCACAGCGGGCCGAGCGGCTGGGCTTCCACCGCTTCTGGGTGGCCGAGCACCACGGCGTCCCGGGCATCGCCGGCTCCACCCCGACCGTGCTGATGGCCGCCTTGGCCGCCCGCACGCAGTCCCTCCGCATCGGCTCGGGCGGGGTGATGCTGCCCAACCACCAGCCCCTCGTGGTCGCCGAACAGGCCGCCACCCTCGAGGCCCTGTTCCCGGGGAGGATCGACCTGGGGCTCGGCCGCTCCCTCGGCTTCACCCCGGCCGTGCGCCAGGCGCTGCGCACCGGTGAGGACGCCGCCCGGGACTTCCCCGAGGACCTGGCGGAACTGGCCGGCTTCCTCCGGGGCGAGGCGCCCTTCACCGCCCGCCCGCGCAACGACGCCGCCACGCCGCTCTTCGTCCTGGCGACCGGGCAGGGACTCGCCACCGCCGCACGGGCCGGTCTGGCCGTCGTCGTGGGCGGGCCTTCCCTCTTCCAGCGCGACGGCCACGCCACGCATCCGGGCCTGGACCGCTACCGGGAACAATTCCGCCCCTCGCCCTGGCATGCCGAGCCCTACGTGATCGCCTCGGCCAACGTGGCGGCCGCGGACAGCCGCGAGGCGGCCCGCCGCCTGCTGCTGCCCGAGTCCTGGGCGCTGGCCCGGTCCCGCTCGCAGGGCGAGTTCCGCGCCCTGGCGGACGTGGACGACGTCGTCGCCCGGCTGCACGGCGAGGGCGTCACCGGCCGCGACCGGCAGCGGGTGACGGAGAACCTCGAACGGTCCATCCACGGGACGCCGCAGGAGGTGCGGGCCGGCATCGAGGACCTCCTGCGGTTCACCGGCGCGGACGAACTGATGGTGACCGGGGGCATGAGCGACCCCGACGGCCAGCGCCGCTCGGACGAACTGGTCGCGGAACTGTTCTCCTGACCCGCCTCAGTCGTACTGGTGGTGCTTCGCGCCGGGGACCCAGGACGTGCCCGCCAGCGGGATCCGGGACATCGCCGAGGCCTCGATCGTCAGGGCCACCATGTCCTCCGGCTCCAGGTGGAGCAGGTGCGCCTTGCCGCACGCCCGCGCCAGCGTCTGCGCCTCCAGAGTCAGCACCCGCAGGTAGTTCGCCAGTCGCTTGCCCGCCGCCACCGGATCGAGCCGGGCGGCGAGCTTCGGGTCCTGCGTGCTGATGCCGGTGGGGTCCCGCCCGTCCTGGAAGTCGTCGTAGTAGCCGGCCGCCGAACCGATCCGCTCGTACTCCTCGGCGTACTTCGGGTCGTTGTCCCCCAGGGCGATGAGGGCGGCGGTGCCGATCGAGACGGCGTCCGCCCCGAGGGCCAGGGCCTTGGCCACGTCCGCCCCATTGCGGATGCCGCCCGAGGCCACCAGCTGGACCCTCCGGTGCAGCCCCAGCTCCTGCAGGGCCTGCACCGCCTGCGGCAGCGCCGCGAGGATGGGGATTCCCACGTGCTCGATGAACACCTCCTGCGTGGCCGCCGTGCCGCCCTGCATGCCGTCCAGGACGATGACGTCCGCCCCGGCGGCCACCGCCAGCTTGGTGTCGTAGTAGGGCCTCGAGGCACCGATCTTGACGTAGACCGGGGTCTTCCAGTCCGTGATCTCGCGCAGCTCGTGGATCTTGATCGTCAGGTCGTCCGGGCCGGTCCAGTCCGGATGGCGGCACGCACTGCGCTGGTCGATGCCCGCCGGCAGGGTCCGCATGCCGGCCACGCGCTCGGAGATCTTCTGGCCCAGCAACATGCCACCGCCGCCCGGCTTGGCCCCCTGGCCGAGGACCACCTCGATCGCGTCCGCCGAGCGCAGGTGGTCCGGGTTGACCCCGTACCGGCTCGGCAGCAGCTGGTAGACGAGCTTGTCCGAGTGCCCGCGTTCCTCCTCGGTCATGCCGCCGTCGCCGGTGGTGGTCGAGGTGCCGACCTCGCTCGCCCCGCGGCCGAGGGCCTCCTTGGCCTGGCCGGACAGCGCCCCGAAACTCATGCCGGCGATCGTGATGGGGGTGGAGAGGTGGACCGGTGTCGCGCCGTGGTGCCCGCCCAGCGGGACGTCCGTGTCGCACCGCTCACGGTAGCCCTCCAGCGGGTATCGGGACATCGACGAGCCGAGGAAGAGAAGGTCGTCGAAGTGCGGGACCTTCCGCTTGGCGCCCCAGCCACGGATGTCGTAGACGCCGGTCTCGGCGGCGTGCCGGATCGCCGCGATGTGGAATCGGTCGTACGTGGCCGATTCACGGAGGCCACGGTCCTCTGGTGTGCGCATCAGTAACTCCCGGACTGGTCGCTGTTGAAGTGGTACAGGGTCCGGCCGGAGCCGTAACGCCGGAAGCCGTCGAGGTAGGCGTCGTCATCGGCCTCAGCGGCCTTGCCCGACTCCCGCAGCAGTTCGGCCAGCTCGGCCCGGTGTTCGTCACGCATCTCCTTCTCGATGCAGTCGGCGCCCAGCTCCCCGACGGTGCCTCGGATGTAGATCCGCGCCTCGTAGATCGAGTCCCCGAGCCCGTCGGCGGCGTTCCCGCAGACCACGATCCGCCCGGCCTGCGCCATGAACGCGCTCATGGCGCCGATGTTGCCGTGCACCACGATGTCGGCACCCTTCAGCGAGATCCCGCACCGAGTGGAGGCGTTGCCCTCGATGACCAGCAGTCCGCCGTGGGCGGTAGCCCCGGCCGACTGGGAGGCATCGTCCTTCACGCGGACAGAACCGGACATCATGTTCTCGGCCACCCCGGGCCCGGCCGAACCCTCGATGGTGATGTGTCCCCGTTGGTTCATCCCGGCACAGAAATAGCCGACGTCACCCTCGATCCGGACCTCGACGTCGTCGTGCACCCCTGCCGCGACGGCGTGCGCGCCACGGGGGTTCTGGACCACGTAGCTCCGGGCGCTCGGTGCGTGCAGCTCGCTGTTGAGTTCCCGCACGTCCGTGTCCGCCAGGTCGAAGACCCGGGCCCCGGTGCTCGTGGCCTCCAACTCCATCGTCTCCGTCTCCATCATCTCTCCTGTCCCCGTCACCGGTCGGCGCCTGTCATCACGCCCTCACGCTTCCACGCGTAGACCTTCCCGGGCTCCGGCTCGAACACGTGGGCCTCGTCGATGCCCGGCAGGTGTGCGAGCGCCTGGAACTCCGAGGCCATCGCCACCCAACGCGGGTGCTCGGCGATGATCGCCGGCTTGCAGGCGATCTCGTCCCGGGCCACGGCGAAGCCCTTATTCGTCGTGACGAGCAGGGTGAAGAAGCCGTCGAACCGCTCAGCGAGGGCCACGAGCGCCGCCTCCAGGTCGTCCCCGGCGTCCAGGCGGGCGGAGACGAACCGGGCGGCCACCTCGGTGTCGTTGTGCGAGTCGAAGGTGGCGCCCTCGAACTCCAGTTCGCGCCGGATGGAGGCGTAGTTGGAGAAGGAACCGTTGTGGACCAGGCTCAGCCCGGTGCCCGCCGCATAGGGGTGTGATCCCTCGGCGTTGATGGCGGACTCGGTGGCCATGCGGGTGTGGGCCACGCCCTGCCACCCGGTGGCCTCGGCCAGCCGAAAGTCCTCGGCCAGTTCCAGTGGGTGGCCCACGCCCTTGTAGACCACGCTGTCATCGCCCTGCCCGATGACCATGGCCTCGGGCGCAGCGGCCTCGACGGCCTTGGCCAGCTGGTCCGGGTCCGTGGCCGCGGTGATCACCGTGGTCTCACCGGCCCGTTCCACGCGCAGGCCCTGGACGTCCGGCAGCCGTGCCGCCACCGCCTCGGCCAGGTCGTCCGGCGCGTGCAGGACGGATACGGCCGCGTGGCCGTCCGGCACGCGGGTGGTGTCGCCGTAGAGCGCGACGCCGGCCGAGTCCGGTCCGCGCACGATGATGCCCTGCAACATGGTCGTCATGAGCGAACCCAGCCGGTCCTGCAGCTCTGGATCCCTCAGGTGGAGACCGATGATCCCGCACATGGACACTGCCTCCTCTGCTTCTGCCTGATGGAATGGTTGGTGCTTCTGTGTCCCGTCACGGTGCCCCCGCCGCCCGGACCTCGTCCAGAGGGAAGGACTCAGCATCGTCGAGCATCCTCTCCGGCGGTGGGAACAACCGCAGGATGAGTCCGGCGACCAGCCCCGTGACCAGCCCGATGACCAGGGTGCCGAGGACTGCCCAGAGCTGGTCCAGTGGTGCTGCGAACAGCACCAACGGCACCAGGCCGCCGAGGATGCCCGGCACGCCGTGCAGGTTGTGCACGCCCATGGTGTCCAGGACACCGGTCTTGCGGCAGAGCCAGTCGTGGAGGTACACGAAGCACAGGGTGGAGGCCGCGCCTCCGAGCAGGCCGATCAGCCAGGACTGCAGGGGCGAGGCCAGGTCCACCGATGCCCCGATGGCAACGCCACCGGCGAGGATCGCGTAGGTGTAGACCAGCGGGTCGATGGTCCGCTTGAGCGCCCACAGCAACACGTAGGTGATGAGCACCGAGGCCGTCAGCGCCAGGTAGGTGTTGATCATCCCCGGGATGACGCCCTCCGGCGGCAACAGGGCGGTGACGAAGGACGGCCACAACACGAACAGCAGCATGCTGGCCAGCCACACGAACGAGACACTGTGCACGCTCGTGTCCTGCGGAACCTCGGACACCCGCCGGTTCTGCAGGCCGAGGATGACCCCCCAGCCCCAGTACGCGGCGAACATGTGCACCAGGATCGACCCGCCGGAGTCGAGGACCCCGTCCAGGAATCCGAAGAGGAACCACTCGTTGAACATGTAGGCCGGCACGAACAGCACCGAGGCGAGGATGAAGTGGATCGTGGAGAGGTGGCCGAGGAAGACGCCGATCGCGATCACCAGCGTGATCGAGGCGAAGACCCCGAGGATCACCGCGTCGATGTCCAGCTCGTTGCCCAGGACCTGGGTGTAACCGATGAGGTAGAGCGGCCAGCTGACGGCCAGGACCAGCAGCGTGGTCAGGGCGACTCCCCACTCGAAGCGCCTGATGAACATCATCAGGAACGCCACGAGCATGAGCATGAAGAACACGTCCTGCCCCCGGTGGAACTGGAACAGCTGTGCCGTCTGTCCAGAGACCTCGGTGACCTCCGCTGCCGCGGTGACCAGCTCAGGGGAACTGGAGATAGCGCTGGACCTCATAGTCCGTCACCCTGTCTGTGAGCTCGTGGTACTCGTCCAGCTTGAGTCGCGTGTAGTAGTCGACGAAGTCCTCGCACTGCTCGGACGGCTCGCCGTGGTCCCCGTCCAGCGGGACCTTGCCGAAGGCCTCGCGGAGCACGTCGTCACGCCCGAGATAGTGGATCGACTCGAGCAGCGAATGGGGCAGGGTGTGGATTCCCCGCTGGTGCATCTCCCGGGTGGACATGTCATAGAGGTTGCTCTGGTTCGCCTCACCCGGGTTGAGCTTGCGCTCGATCCCGTCCAGCCCCGCGGCCAGCGCGGCCGCGAAGCCGAGGTAGGGACTGCCGGAGAAGTCCGGCGTGCGGTCCTCGATGGCTCCGACCCGGGCGACGCGGAGCATCTGGGTGCGGTTGTTGCCACCGTAGGTGACGGCCACTGGAACCCAGGTGCGCACCGACTCGGTGCCGGCCTTCATCCGCTTGTACGAGTTGACGGTGGGGGCCACCATGGCCATGTACCCGCGGGCGTGGTCGAGGATGCCGGCTGCGAACTGGTAGCCGAGTTCGGACAGCCCCAGTCCGCGCGGGTCGTCGAGATCCTCGAACAGGTTCACGTCCTTCTCGGCGTCCCACAGGCTCATCGTGTAGTGGAAACCGTTGCCGGTGTTGTCCGTGAACGGCTTGGGCATGAACGTGGCGATCGCCCCGTGCTGCTGGGCCACCGTCTCGGTCATGTACCGGAAGAAGACTGCCCGGTCCGCGGTCTCCATGGCGTCGGCGAACATCACGTTGCACTCGAACTGGCCGTTGGCGTCCTCGTGGTCGACGGCGTAGTTCTCCCAGCCGAGCTGGGTGATGTACTTGGACATCTCCGTGACGAAGTCATACTTCCGCGTCAGGCCCTTGACGTCGTAACACGGCTTCGACCAGTTGTCCTGACGGTCCGCGACGACGAGCTGGTCGTCATCATCGAGGTCGACCAGCATGAACTCCGCCTCGAAGCCGACCTTGAAGACGTAACCCATCTCCCGCGCCCGTTCGAGCTGGCGCCGCAGGATGGTGCGGGGACAGAACGACCATTCCGCGCCCTCGACCCGGGCATCACCGATCAGGTGGGCGAGCCCGGGCTGGAAGGGGACGATCCGCAGCGTCGAGGGATCGGGTATCACCTCGATGTCCGGGCTGTGCGGTCCCTGGCCGATCTCCCCGGCCGCGAAACCGGCGAAGCCTGCGCCGTTCTCGAACAGGGAATCCAGCTCGGAGATAGGGACCAGCTTGGCGCTGGACTTTCCCCTGACTTCTGTAAAAGACGCGAAGATGAATTCGATATCATTCTCTTCGGCGATCCTTCGGACATCATCCACAGTTCTGGGAGTTTCTTCCATACCAGCGTCTCTTTCCTCTGCATGCGGAAGTGAAGCGAATAGTCTGTTTACTTTTCAATCCAGCAGGAAAACGTTTGTAACAGCAGATGTTACGAGGGTCACAAGCAGCCATGTCAAGGCCTGACAGGTCCGAGGCGGGGGCTCCGCCGGCCCGGGGGCTATTTTCATCTCCACGCGTTGACACCCCCGAGAACGCATGATTCGATGGCCCCATTCCGTGAGCATCATCACACTACGTCTGATAGTTGTTGCGCACTTTCCTATTTCTTGATAGCCGGTTATTCGCCTTCCCTTCGGCGACCGGTGGAGGAAGCCTTGACTCGTCCAGACAGCCCCCAGCCCTCCTTTCGACCTCCCCTGCTACGCCGGTACTCGGCCGCGCACCTCGCTGCGCGGGGTCTCACGCAGCGGAGATGGCCGCGGTCCTGGCGGGACCATGACCTGGACTCCCGGTACGACGTCGTGATCATCGGCGCGGGGCTGCACGGCCTGGCCACGGCCTACTACCTGGCGGCGAACCACGGGATCACCAACGTGGCCGTGCTGGACAAGGGCTACATGGGCGGGGGCGGCTCGGGCCGCAACACCGCGATCCTGCGATCGAACTACCTCACGCCGGAGGGGGTCCGGTTCTACGATCGTTCTTTGAAGCTCTACGAGGACCTGGCCGCGGAGCTCAACTACAACGTGATGTTCTCCCGGCAGGGCCACCTGACCCTGGCCCACAACGACGGTGCGCTGCGCACCATGCGGTGGCGGGCCGAGGTCAACAAGGTCCAGGGCATCGACTCCGAGGTGATCGATCCGCGGCAGATCAAGGAGCTGGTGCCCCACCTCGACACCTCCACCGACACCCGGTACCCGATCCTGGGCGGGCTCTACCACCCACCGGGGGGGACCATCCGGCACGACGCCGTCGTCTGGGGCTACGCCCGCGCGGCCGATCATCTCGGCGTCCAGGTGCACCAGGACACGGAGGTCACCGGGATCGACGTCACCGACGGCAAGGTCACCGCCGTACGGACCACGCGAGGGGACATCGCCACGGGGACCGTCATCAACTGCACGGCCGGTTGGTCGACGATCATCTCGGAGATGGCCGGCGTCGAGATGCCGGTGACCACGTCCCCGCTGCAGGCGGCCGTGACCGAGCCGGTCAAGCCGTTCCTGCACACCGTCGTGGTCTCCGGCACCCTGCACGTGTACGTCAGCCAGACCGACCGGGGCGAGCTCGTCTTCGGTGCCAGCGTGGACCCCTTCACCTCGTTCTCGACGCGCGGCTCCCTCGCCTTCGCCGAGGGCTTGGCCGGCAACGTCCTGAAGCTCATGCCCGCACTCTCCGGCATGCGTCTGCTGCGCCAGTGGGCCGGGTTGTGCGACATGACGCCGGACTACTCTCCGATCATGGGCCCCACCGGCGTGGACGGGTTCCTCGTCGACGTCGGCTGGGGAACCTACGGCTTCAAGGCCGGGCCGGTGGCCGGCGAGGCGATGGCAGACACCGTCGCGAACGGCCGGGTGCCGGAGATCATCGCCGACTTCGGCCTGGACCGGTTCAGTTCCGGCCGGCTCGTCGGCGAGAAGGGCGCGGCTGCGGTCGGTCACTGACTCCCGCCTGCGAATCCCCCTGCCGACGCAACACCGGCCACCGAAGTCCCGCCATGACAGACCTCGAACCCACCCCAGGAGGATGGTTCCCATGATGCAGCTGAGCTGCCCGTGGTGCGGCCCCCGCAACGTCAATGAGTTCCACCACGACGGGCCCCTGCACCGCCGTCCAGACCCCGCCGCCACCACGGTCGATGAGTGGCGCCACTACCTGTACATCCGGCAGAACCCCCATGGCGTGGTCGAGGAACGGTGGTACCACGCCGCCGGGTGCCGGAAGTTCCTCATCGTGAAGCGGGACACCCGCACCAACACCGTGATCCCTGCCGAAGGAGAGCCCCGATGAACCTGTCCAGGACCCGCACCACCCTGGATCGCCGCATCGCGCCCCAGCCCGGTGAGGTGATCGACCGCTCCACCCCGGTCGAGTTCACCTGGAACGGCCGGACTCACACCGGGTTCCGCGGGGACACCATCGCCTCGGCCCTCGCGGCCGCCGGCGTGCGCGTGTACTCCCGGAGCATGAAGTACCACCGGCCCCGCGGGCTGCTGTCAGCCACCATGCACGACCCCGGGTGCATGGTGCAGGTGGATGGGGACCCGAACGTCCGCGGCGCGCACCGGCTGATCGAGGACGGCATGAAGGTGTCCTCGCAGAACACGTGGCCCTCGCTCGAAATGGACGTGCGCGGGGTGAACCAGCTGGCCGGCCGCTTCCTCGGACCGGGCTTCTACTACAAGACGTTCATCAAGCCCCAGCGCCTGTGGCCGGTCTATGAGACGGTGCTCAGGCAGTTCGTGCACGGCGGCAGGCTGAGCCGGACTCCCGGGCCCGAGGCCTACGACAAGCGCCACGCCCACGCCGACGTGCTGGTGGCGGGAGGCGGTCCCGCCGGTCTGGCCGCGGCCCTGGCCGCCGCGGAGCGTGGGGCCCGCGTCATGCTCGTCGAGGAGGGGCACCAGCTCGGCGGACACCTGCGCTGGAGCGATCCGGAGACCGCCGCGAACCTAGCCCGACGGGTGACCCAGGCGGAGAACATCCAGGTCCTCACCAATGCCACCGTGGCCGCGCGCTACGACGACAACTGGTGCGCCGTGGTGCAGCGCCATCCGGAACCGGGCGTCGCCGAGCGCCTGCTCAAGACCCGGGCGCGCAGCCTCGTCGTCGCCCCCGGGCTGCTGGAGAGGTCCTATGTCTTCGAGGGGAATGACACCCCCGGTGTCATGCTGTCCACGGCTGCCCGCAGCCTGGTGAACCTCTACGGGGTCGCCCCGGGCGAGCGCGCCGTGGTGTTCAGCGCCAATCCTGACGGAGACGCAGCAGCCCAGGACCTTGGACGGGCCGGCGTCGAGGTCGTCCGGCTCGTCGACGCGCGGGCCGGCCAGGACGTCGTCCGGGTCCGAGGCCGCAAGACGGTCGAGTCCGTCGAGCTGGCGGACGGGACGCGGCTCGAGGCCGACCTGCTGGTCACCGCGACCGGTTGGACCGCGCCGACGTCGTTGCTCAACATGTCCGGGGACGTGCCGGTCTACGAACCCCGGGCCGCGCGATTCCTGCCCGGCGGGCAAGCAGGCCCGGGCGTCTACGCCACCGGTGGGATCGCCGGTGACGGCTCCACGGACCAGCTGATCGCACACGGGGACGCCACGGGGGCAGCGGCCGCCGCCCATGCCTCGGGCATCCGGCGGGAGCATGCCCGGGCCGTGCCGACCACGGCCGGCGGGTCCGAAGCCGTCACGCCCGCCGACGCGTCCGTCCCCGCCCTGCCCGACCTAGCGGTGGAGGAACATCCCGAGCTGTTCCGGTCCTCCACGCACGGCATGGTCGACTTCTCCGAGGACGTCTCCTCGAAGGACCTCTACAGCGCCGTGGCCGAGGGCTATGACTCCGCCGAACTGGCCAAGCGCTTCACCACGGTCACCATGGGCCCCACGCAGGGCAAGCACGAGCTGATGAACGCGATCGCGGTGATCGCGGACGCGACGGGCACAACGATCGCGCAGACGGGCACCACCACCTGGCGGCCGATGTACGCCCCGGTCACGCTCGGCGCCCTGGCCGGCCCGAGCCACGACCCGGTCCGGTACTCCGAGATCCAGTCCTGGCACGAGGCCAACGGCGCGGTGCCCCTCGTGGCCGGTCAGTGGATCCGCCCCGAGCACTACGGCGACCCCGAGGCGGAGGTCCGGGCCGTGCGCGAGGGCGTCGGGATCATCGACGTCTCGCCGATCGGAAAGCTGGACCTGCGCGGACCGGACGTGCCGAAGCTGCTCGAGACGGTGTACACGAACAAGTGGTCGAGGCTCGACGTCGGCCGGGTCCGCTACGGCGCGATGTGCCGGGAGGACGGGGTCGTCTTCGACGACGGCGTCACCGCCCGGCTGGGTGAGGACCACTACCTGATGAGCACCACCTCCTCCGGGGCGGCGGCCGTCTGGGAATGGCTCGAGACCTGGCTGCAGGCTGAGCACCCGGAGTGGCGGGTCCACGTCACTCCCGTGACCACCGCGTACACCAGCATCAACGTCGCCGGGCCGCACGCACGCCGGCTGGTGTCCCGTCTCGCCGAGGGCATCGACCTCTCGGCGGAGGCCTTCGGGTACATGCGCGTGCGCACCGGACGGGTGGCCGGGGTGGATGACTGCATCGTCTGGCGCATCGGCTTCACCGGTGAACTGTCCTATGAACTGCACGTCCCCGCCTCGTACGGCCTGCACGTCTGGGAGGCGCTGCTCGAGGCCGGTCAGGACCTCGGGGTGACACCGTTCGGGGTCGAGGCCCAACGGGTCCTGCGCCTCGAGAAGGGACACCTGATCGTCGGCCAGGACACCGACGGCCTGACCCAGGCCTACAGTGCGGGACTGGACTGGGCGATCAAGCTGGACAAGCCCGACTTCGCGGGCAAGCCGGAACTTGCCTGGCAACGAGAGCACGGCGGCGGCACCCGCCTGGTGGCCCTGCAACCGGTGGATCCGGACATCGTCCCGGCCGAGGCCAGCCAGGTCCTGCGCCCGGACGGGCGGATCGGCGGGCGCATCACCTCCAGCCGCCACTCGCCCACCCTCGGGCGGTCGGTCTGCCTCGGCCAGCTCGAACCGTCCCTGGCGGCGGCCGGCTCGGTCGTGGACGTCCGCCTGCCGGACGGACGGACGGTCCAGGCCACCGTCATGGACCGGCTGGCTCACCTCGACCCGGACGGCTCCCGGCTGGAGAACGACTCCGTGCCGGACGAACCGCGGGCCCATCCCACTCCCCTGGCCCGCGGGCCGCTCTCCGTCACCGGACCCACGGCCGAGCTGCGCGGCTGGCAGGTAGCCGGTGAGCACCGGCCGGCCGAACTGTCGCTCACGGACTACGCGCCCGTGGTGAAGGTGAGTGTGCGCGCGGAACCGACCGGCGCCGTCGCGACTGCGCTCCAGGCACGCTTCGGCCGGGTCCACCGGGGCGAGAACACGCTCGTCGTCGGCTCCGGGCCCGATGAGTGGCTCATCCTCGCCGAGCCCTGCAACAGCACCCGGGTCCTGGCGGACCTGGACCGGCTCACCAGTGAGGCGGATGAGCAGGCGTCCGTGGTGGACCTCACCCACGGGCGGGCCATGTTCCGGCTCACCGGGAGGGAGGTGACCGAACTGCTGGCCTCGGTCTGCGCCCTTGACCTGTCCGGCGACCTGGTCCCGGACTGCGCCGCCTTGCGCACCACAGTGGCCGGCGTGGTCACCGACCTGGTCCGCCTGGACGAGGGCGCCCGGCCGAGCTACCTCCTGCACTGCGAGCGCTCGAGCGGGGCCTACCTGGTCGAGACGCTCCTGGCCACCGGCCGGGACAGGGGCCTGATGGATGCCGGGGCACCGGTGGGTGGGTTCGTGATCACCTGACTGGTTCCCGCCTCCCGGGCATGGACACGCGAGTGGGTACGGTCATAGCCTCATTCCATCCCCGACCAGCTGCTGAAGCACCACCTGTGAGGGAAGGCCATGACACACACCTGGAGAATCTCCGTCAACCTGGTCACCACGGAGGACCCCACCCCGGACGAGCGCGTCACCACGGCCCACGCCCAGCTCACCACCACCTCGGGGACCACCCTGGAGGGGTTCGGCCGGGCCCGGCGCAATCCCGTGGACCGCGACGTCCCGGAGATCGGTGAGGAGCTGGCGACCGCGCGCGCACTGCGTGACCTGGCAGACCGGCTCCTCAACGCGACCTCGGACGACCTGTCCCAGATCGAACACCAGAGGATCCACCTGTACAAGTGACCGGCGGTTCGACGGCCGCCCCGACCTGCCCGCCCCGCCACTCATCCAGGTCCCACCGACCGGAACGGGGCAGGCGGTGACGGTCAGCCTGCCGGGAGCCCGACGAGCCTGCGCGGCGTGTGCCAGAGGGCGCCGCGCATCCAGTCGTCGTCCATGCCCCACTCAGTGAGCGCCTCGATCTGGTGGCTGTAGGAGTAGGGGATGGACGGGAAGTCCGTGCCGAGGACGACCTTGTCCCGCAATCCGTGCAGCGTCTGCGGATAATCCCGCGGGGCCGGATGGGTCCGCTGCATGTAGGAGGTCCCCACCATCGTCGTGTCCAGGTAGACGTTCGGGTGGCGCGCGGCCAGCTCGGCGAACTCGCGGTACTCGGGCAGTCCTGCGTGAGCGATCACCAGGACCAGCCCCGGGTGTCTCCCGACCAGTTCCCGGATCGGGCCCGGGCCGGTGAACTCGCCGTGGTGCGGGCCGCTGCCACAGTGGATGACCACGGGGACGCCGGCCTCCTCGAGTGTGGCCCAGGCCCGGTCCAGCAAGGGGTCGAGCGGGGTGAAGGCGCCCACCTGCACGTGCACCTTGAAGATCCGGGCCCCCCGGTCCAGGCTGCGGACCACCTCTCCCTGCGCGCCTGGTTCGGGGTAGAAGGTCGCGGAGTGGATGGCGTCC
>Ga0190265_10001279_pt1 | contig 16437 bp, 15 predicted proteins | sample Popmic124T_FD_133135 | JGI IMG/M metagenome (GOLD analysis project Ga0190265, IMG submission 133135) | Populus adjacent soil microbial communities from riparian zone of Indian Creek, Utah, USA - 124 T | ecosystem: Environmental > Terrestrial > Soil > Riparian zone | place: USA: Utah | collected...
AACTTCGCGGGGTGGAAGGGCCGGCGGGCACGATAGACAAAGGAGGTCACGCCTTGATCGCCACGCTGGATGTCTGCCTCTGCGTCCATTAGCTTCCGCCATCCCGCACCGGCGAAGGCGGCTTCGAAGTCGAACGAGTCTCGAGGGTCCAGCACCTTCGCGTGGACGGTTTCGGGGACGGCCCGCTGAACGATGCGCGCTCTGGGATTGAGGGCCAGCGTAACGGCCTGCGCCAGAAGGAAACTGCGAGCGGCCGGATCGCCGCTCAACACAACGACATCGGCGCATTCGATTTGATCGGCCAGAATGGAGGGTGATGTAACACCGGAAACGCGTTCGCCCTGCACGATGGAACCAACAAGAGCGTCGGCATCCACCGCCAGGAGGATGGAACTAAGCCGTGCGATTTGCGAGAAGCCCTGGCCGTCGCCATCATCGGGAAGGAAGAGCGATGCGAAAGCAATCGGATGCGTCCTGGAATCGCATTCAACGATCAAGTGATCAACCGATGCCCTTTCAGCAATCGCCGAGATCTGCGCCCTGATTTTTCCTGGATCGTAGCCGCCACCGTCTGCGGCTGCCAGGTGCTCGACCATGAGTTGATCATGGGTTTGTTGAGAATCGGAGTCCGCGCTCGCGAGCAGGCCGAACCGGCATTTCGCATCGCGAGTAACAACGTCCTGCAAAAGCGCACGTCCCGACGGCCCCACCAGAATAGACACAGGCAGGAGTTGCGACGTTACAAGCATCTCAGCTGTCATTGCGGAGGAGGACGCCCGGCCCGTGGCGCCGGAGCTGGACTCTCGGATGCTGGGGTTTCCGTCACATTAGGGGCGGTGACATCGGCCCGCCAGGGCATGGCCAGGCGGTGCAGAATCGATTTTGCTTCCAGAGGAAGAAGGTCGGGCATTCCAGAGATCAGCCGAGCCAGCAGGCTGCTCATAATGGGCGCGGCAAAACTGCTTCCTGTGACCTCTTTCGTGGAGTGATGATTCCACGGCAGGGTAACATCCACACCGCGAGCGGCGAATTCCACGAGATGACCCGGCTTATAGAAGAAGCTGTGGTCATCCTCCGAGCGGGCCATGTTGACCGTCACCACGCTCGGGAAATACCCAGGCCACTCCGGCGTGGTAAAATCGTAGTTGTTGCACGCGGAAACGATGTGAATCCCCTTGAGATACGCTTCGTCAATCCACTCCTTGTATTGGAAGATGTGTTCCGATAATCCGCAACCAAAGCTACAGTTCAAGATGTGGTAGCCGCGATCGATCGCCTGCCGGACACCTTCACGAATAATGACCGTGCGCGAACCCAGATTCTCTCCCAGGACGCGAATGCTGCCAATCTGAGCGTCAGGCGCAAGACGGCGAATGACTCCGGCGACGGCGGTGCCATGACCATAAATGTCGCTGCCGTCTCCCGGCTTGACCTCTATCTGAACACCGGCATCGATGACGTGAAGATCATCCAACAGGCTGATCCCGGCCAGATCGGGATGATCGATCTCAATTCCCGAATCGATGACCGCAATGCGAACGCCTTTCCCTGTTCCTTTCGCCAAAGCCTCGCGCGCTTCGTCCAGTCTGAAGGGACTGGAATCGGTCCCTAGTGCCGGTTCCATCCTACAGCAGTTCCGAGCATTCGATAATCGATGAGGTCCCTGATAACGGCCGCCGTCGTCTGCACGGCGTTCAGATCGCGCGGGCTAAATCCCGCGGGCGTTTTTCCCACGGGCTCGGCTTGTCCCTCTTCCACCAGCACCTCGAGAAGTTGCACACAGGAGATCACGCCCCGGACCTGGTTAAGAAAATAAAGCGGGACCGCGATCATGGCATAGGTGGTCTTACCCAGCTTCTTGTTGAGAGCCGCGCTATGGCTCTTGTTCTTGTAAACCTGGTTTTCGATGAAAGCGTTTTCGCTCGCCACCACCAGACTGATGATGCCTTCGCTCAACGGGTTGGTGAACCCAACGATCTTATCGGAACTCGGTCCGCTGTTGTAAGTGGCCACCAGGTGTTTCTTTTCCTGGTCGAGTAACCAGATGCTGCCTTCATCAGCCGAGATCCGATCGAACGTATCTTTCAAGACCTTCAATAACATTTCGTCGCAAATGCTCAGAAAGTTTTCAGGCGAGATGGCCTGGCCAACTTTGGTGAGATGTTCTTGCAAGGCCGGCCGCAGCGGCACGAAGCGCGGCTCCGGCAGAAAGTTCGCGCGCGTGGTTGTATTCATTCGTTCGATGGCCTGAGCGCGCGCGTTTCCGCGGCCAGCACTGGAATCAAGTCGGGCTTCTCTCGCAACAACTTTTTCATCTGGTCGCGCTCCTCCTCCGTGCAGGTGCCGGCGGCAAACCGGGCGAGTTTCTCCCGCAGCTCGGGTGGGACCGTGGTTGCCGCGGCACGGCCCGCGACTTCCTGGACCGGGCCTTCCAGGAGCTCGAACAAGATTTGGAAGTTATCATTCACGAGTTTGCCTGGAAAAAACGGAGCGCGGCCGCTCGATGGTGAAAAAACAGGTTTTCATTTTGCTTTCGAGCAAAAGAACGAAGGGCGGCATCAAGACCAGAGCGGCCACATCGTTGTTTCGACCTCTCATCTTAGACTCATAAGTTCGGGTAGTTTGCGAATTATCTTCGGCGCGCTAAAAGAGCGCCTCGGTTGAACCCGCGCAAAGTTCGAGGAAATCTTCCCACCGCAGATCGAGCCAGGGATCGACCCGCTTCAGTTCCAGCAGGATGTCGCGCGCGATACTCTCGCGCGCCGCCTCGAGCGCGCGGCTGACCTTCGATTCATGCCAGCCCCACATTCGGGCGATTTCTCGCTGCGTCAGTTGGTGAAGATGGACCAGCTTCAACAAGAGAACCGCCTCGGAATCTCTCTTGGCGAACGCGTTGCGAATCGCGCCTCGAAGCAGTTTCAAGAGAGACTCTTCGTGGGAAGCGGTCTCCGGCTGCGGTCTTCGATCGAAAAAATCGTCGGACGACCGTTCGGAAGCTGGGATCTCGACGCGGAAGGTTTGCCTGCGTTTCAGGTCCACCAGGCGATTGGTCGCAACGGTCAGAAGCCAGGATTCGAGCGCGCATCGCCCCTGATACTTGCCGAGGAGGGTCTGCCGGTTGGGAGGCGCGGCAAAGCAATCGGACCAAAGATCGGCCACCAGGTCCTCGGCTTCGGTGGCACTCGCGCCTCGCGCACAAAGCACCCCCACCAGCCGGCCGTGATACCGGCTGCGCAACTCCGCTGCCGCCGCGCTATTCGCGCTCAGGACGCTCTGCGCAAAGTTCAGGTCTTGCTCGTGAGTGGATGTGGCCTGCGGCATAGCGACACGGGAGGATGAAGTTGTCGCTCCGGCCCGTCAATATTTTAGAGTCCCGGCTGGCGATCGCGACGGGAGATGGCGGCGAACTCCGGAACCGCGCAAGGCCGTGAAATCCGACCGTCTTTGACCAGTTGGCGGTCAAATTGTTCCAGGCTTGCAAAGGCCCCGGCCAAACTGCTAGCTCTCATTCGCGATGTCACCACGACCCACCATCTTCATTTCCTCGGTCAGCAAAGAGCTGCGCAGCGCCCGGCAGCTCGTCGCCAACACCCTGACGTTTTTGGGCTACGAGCCGATTTGGCAGGATATCTTTGGAACGGAGGGGGGCGATCTGCGCCAGATGCTCCGGCAGCAGATCGATCAGTCCAAGGGTGTCGTCCAGCTCATCGGCCAGTGTTATGGCGCCGAACCGCCCGCTCCCGACGAGGAGTTTGGCCGGGTCAGTTACACACAATACGAGGCCCTCTACGCCCGAAAGCGCGGGAAAAAAGTCTGGTACCTTTTCATGGACGAAAGCTTCCCGATCGATCCGCACGAACCGGAACCCGAGGAGTTGCGCCAGTTACAGGCCGCGTATCGAAACGTTCTGAAAGTAGACACCCACCTTTTCCACCCATTGGCCAGCCGCGAAGCGTTGGAGGCGGGAGTACTCAAGCTTCGCGACGATCTCACTCAACTGCGCCGTGGCGCAAAACAATGGGCCTGGGGAATCGCGGCGCTGCTCATCTTCGTCGCCCTGATGGTGATGTGGCTGGTGCGCGGCCAGGGCGAGACGAAGGGATCGCTGGAGAAGATTGCGCAACGCTTCGAATCGCTTTCCTCCTCGGGCGGGCTTATTACCAACGCGAAAACTCCCGAGGAGCATTATCACAATGCGCGGATCCACGAGCTCGGCGGCAACTTTGCCGCGGCCCGGAAGGAATACTCCGAATACCTCTCCGCCAATCTTGAAGCGATCGATCCGTGGATGAGTTACGTGGCGATGCTCAAGTCTGCGGAAGGCAAAGCTGGCGCCGTCGAGACCGTCCGGAGTCTCGGCGACAAACTCAAACCGCGCACAGTTTCCTACGAGACCGCGCTCGCCCTGCTCGAGGACGGCGAAGCGCGTCTGACGAAACTCCAGGCGCTCGCCGCCAGCCACCCCGACTTCGGTCCGCTCGCGTGGCTCATCAGCCAGGAGTTTTCAGAGGCCCGGCGTGGCGACCAGACACTCGCCGACCAGCGGGCCGAGAAGGAATGGCTCGAAAAATTTCGTGCAGCCCATGCCGCGGGGAAATTTGAGAAATATTTTCTGGATAAAAAAGAGGCGCAGAAATGGATCGAAGCCGGCGAGACTCGCTGGGCGAAGCTGATCAGCACGCCCGAGCGGGTCCTCGAAAATCCGGTTACGCTGACGGCGCAGCAGAGTGGCGGCGGATGGGCCGTCATCTTCACGCTCACGGACTTCAAGGCGAAGGAGCTTTTCTACAAGCTCGATGGGAAAGGCGATTTCCAGTCCACCGGCCATCTACCGTATAAGAATGCGCAGACCGGCCTGCCGATGGTGAATACGCATGTGCCGCTGCCGAACCTCCCGCCAGGCGAGCACACGATCGAGGTCAAATACGTCGACAAAAACGAGAAGACCAACGGCCCCTACACGCTCAAGTTTGCCACCAGCGACGAACAGCTCGCGCAGGGAAAGATGGCGCTCAATATGACCGCCGGTTCATGGCTGATGTTTCGCGACTATGACGGGAAAGTGCTGCTCTATTTCACCAGTTTGTTGTCTTACCGCCCGATCATCAAAGAAATCCGCTGGTCGCTGAACAGCGACGCACTCGACCGGACCTTCACGTTCAAGCCGAGCGACAAGATGTATGAGATCGGGGACGAACTGCCTTATCTCGCCGTGCCCAAAGACTCCGAATATGCGACCGTGCAGGTGACGTACAAAGACGGCACGACGTCGTCGGTCCAGAAAATCTTGCGGACGAAATAGCGCAGGCTCCGAGCGTCTGGCAACATGGGTCCGAAGGCCGATCGTTTCTCGCGCAATACGAGGGCGGTGCACCCTAACCAACGTGTCAAGGCTGGGTCGTTTCATATGACATACATCAAGCGTAACGTTTTCGGTTGGGCGCGCGACGCGACGTTTAGGGAGTGTGCTGGCTTCCGTCGAAAGCTCGGCATAGCCTAATCCTATGCGTTTCCTCCCATTGATTGTCTTTTTTACCACAATCGCGTCATGCCTTGCTAGCCCGCCGCGAGTTGCAGTTCCATTGGTCACGGTTTCCGATTCCGGGCGATTTTTCTTTACGCTGCTCCCCCCGCTTTGGAACGAGCAGGGTAAAACTAAGCGAGAGCCATTCGGCGTCGCATATGAGCTAAGAGAGAATGGAACGCTGCACGAACTCTGGCGGACGAAGGGATGGTATGCGTTTAATTGCTTCCTCTCCGATGATGGACGTTACCTTGTTGTGGTAAGCGAATTTCCGGTCCGTCAGAAGCATTCGCGAGAGGACTTGGCCGTAGTTTTTTATGATAGGGGCAAATTGCTTCGGCAATTCTCCGTAGCCGACCTCGTGAAGGACGCGAGCAAAGTCGATCCCTCAGCAAGCCTTCGTGAATGGTACTTTCGAAGAAGAGAGATAGCGGAGGAGTCTCCCGGGCCAGAGGATCCCTGCTTTACCCGAGAAAATAACTTTAGTCTCACCACCATAGATGGCATCTCGTACACTTTTGATACCACACGGGGGGCGATCACCGCGACTAAACAGGTGGTCATCCCGTCAGTCGAATGATCCGTACGCCACCCGGCGTAGCCAATTTTGACGCCGACAACTTTTTAGGAATATGGCGCACCCGTGAAGATTCGAACTTCAAACCTTCTGATCCGTAGTCAGATGCTCTATCCAGTTGAGCTACGGGTGCCGCGCGGATGCTAATTAGCGGATGATGCAGGGGCCGTCAAATGACGGACACCGGCGGCTTGAGCGGAGCGCGAGACGGGCGAACCTCTGCCTGTGACGATCTTCCTCGGTTGCGGATTCGCGGCGAAATATCCGGAAGGCGGCGGGAATTTTTCCGTGCCGCTGCAATGGATGCTCGGTTTGCGCCGGCTCGGTCTCGACGCGGTCTGGCTCGAGCTGCTGCCAGCGACCGCCGATGCGCGCGAAGATCAAGCGCGCATTCTCAATTTCCAGCGACGCCTGCGCGAGCATGGCTTCCAAGGGAGTTATTGCCTGCTTCATCAAGCGCCGGCCGACGACGCGCACGATCTGGCAGGGATGCGCTGCATAGGGATGTCGCGTCGGGAGCTGCGCGAACGCCTGGCAGGTCCGAATACGCTCCTGAACCTGAGCTATTCCCTTCATCCTCCTTTTCTCCTGGAGTTTGAGCGGCGGATTTTTTGCGATCTCGATCCGAGCGAGATCTTTTTCTGGATGACGAAAATGGAGATGGGCCAATCGCATCATCATGAATTCTGGACCATCGGGCTCAATGTCCACTCGCCCGATTGCCGATTGCCTCCTTCTTCGCTGAGCTGGCGAACGTTCTATCCCCTGGCCGATACCGAACTTCTTCGGTCCGAGCCTCGCCCCAAGAGCGCAAAATTCACGACGATCGGGCAATGGTACTGGGGCGGGGGAGTCGAGGTGGATGGCGAGTTTCCGGATCTCTCGAAAAAATTCGCCTTCGAGCCGTATCTGGATTTGCCCAGACGCGTCCCGGCGGCCCGCTTCGAGCTGGCCATGAACCTGAACGCGGACGATCCCGAGATCGGGCGGCTGCGCGGGCGAGGCTGGCATGTCGTTTCTCCGCATCGCGTCGCCCGGACGCCGCGGGCGTATCGGCGTTACGTGGCGAGCGCGCTGGGCGAATTCACGGCGATCAAAGGGGTCGACGTGGCCTGGCGCACGGGCTGGGTGAGCGATCGGGCGGCGGCGTTCCTCGCGCTCGGGCGGCCGGTGATTACGGAAGACACGGGCGCTGAGAAATATTTGCCGCGCGCGAGCGGATTCCGCTTCGTTCGCGGCCTCGAGGAAGCGGAGGCCGCCGCGAAAGAAGTCCTCGCCGATTGGACACGGCTGTCCAAGCAAGCGCGAGATTGCGCGGTGGAGACCTTCGATTCGGCGAAAAATCTGCGAAATCTCCTTGGTCTCGCCGGTTAAAAAAGCTGCGCAATTCCCGATTGCAAAACGGTTTGGGGGTGTTACTCGTTCCCGGTTATGGCTGATTTGCTGAAAGCGGATGAGGCGAAAGCGCGCCTGAAAAAGATCCCGGAGTGGGAGCTGGAGAAGAAGCACATCGAACGCACGTTCGAGTTCGATGACTTCTCCGAATCGATCGATTTTGTGAATGGAGTGGCGGAAGTGGCCGAGGATGAGGAACACCATCCCGATATCGACATTCGCTACAACAAGGTGCGTCTGATTCTTTCCACGCACAGCAAAGGCGGCCTGACCGAGCTCGACTTCGGCCTGGCCGAGCGAATCGACACCCTCTCGGAATAAGCGGCCTCGATGCCCCCAGCGCCTGAGCTGAGTCGTGGTCCGTCGCGCGGGCGCATGCTCTTCGCCGCCGCGGCAGTGGCTTTGACGGTCGTCGCGGTCTGGAAGTTTATCGACTACCGGACGCAGCCGCCACCGCCACCAGCCGCGGCTGAAACCGCGGCCCGCTGATAAGCTACGGCGGTGGCGCCTGCGCAGCGGCGATGGGCCTGCCTTCATCGGCGTCGATGAAGTCGAACATCGTTCGGATTTCCGAGCGTCCAGCCAGCCCCGCCTCCTTCTTGCGGCGGGTCAAAGTCTCGGAGAGATCGTCGTTCCAACCTCGTTTCCGCATGAATTCATTCCAAATGCGGATTTCGCCATCGGGAGGCTTCCGCCCTTTGGCAAAGCACCAATCGAGAATCTCCTCATCGGTTCCGCCGGTCTTGACCCGCTCCACGAGCTCTCCGTAATCGACTCGCAATAGATCGACACACCATCCGTCGAAGCCGCTGCCCAGCTTCGGATGATAGTCGGCCGGGAGCTCGCCTTTCGCGTGCACGCGAATCTTGTCCAGCATCCGGCCGAAGTAGACGAGCCCGCCCACTTTTGCTCCGGGACTCCGCACGGCGAAATCTTTCATAGCGTTGAACTTGTGGTTTGCCTCCTGCGGTTTCGAAACTCAAGCGGAATTTAAACCATTTGAGCAATCCGGCGATTGGATGACTTTCACTCGCTAATTCATTAAGTCGCTCATTCGCTAAATACGAATCAATGGATCGCGTTGCCGGAATCGAAACGGAATACGGTTGCCTCGTCAGCGGAGAGGAAGGACGCGCTCACACGGACGCCTGGCCGGTGAGAGTAAAGAACTTCCTGTTCCGGAAGGCCGAGGCAGGCGCGATCGACCTGCATTATCGGGACTACGAGGAACCGCCGGGGAACGGCGGCTTCCTCCTCAATGGCGGCCGCCTCTACCTGGACATGGGGCACATCGAGTACGCGTCGCCGGAATGCCTGCACCTGCGCGATGTGGTGACTTACGACGTCGCTGGTGACTGGCTGTTGCAATCGGCCCTCGAAGCGCTCGACGCGGTGGATCGCGTTTCCTTCATCAAGAACAACATCGATCACAACACCGGCGCGACCTTCGGCTGCCACGAGAATTATTTGATGAAGCGGGAAGCGCAATTCACGCCGCCGGTGCTCGGCACGTTGCTGGCTTTCCTCGCCACTCGCCAGATTTTCACCGGCGCGGGCCGCGTGGGCCAGGCGAACCCTCTCGCGTTCGATTTCCAACTGCCGCAGCCGGAGGTCCAGGTCGACTTTCAACTGAGCCAGCGCGCCGATCACATCGTCAACGACATTTATCAGTGGGTGCAGTTCAATCGCGCCATCATCAACGCCCGGGACGAGCCGCTGGCGGATTATCGGAAATACCGGCGGCTCCATCTGCTCATCGGCGATTCGAACATGAGTCCGTTCGCCACCGCGCTCAAAGTTGGCACCACGGCCTGCGTCTTGTCGCTCCTCGAGGAGGGCCATCTTCCCAGGAATCTCAGCCTGAGCGATGCCGTCCAGAGCACGCGCGATATTTCGCGCGATCCGACCAGGGCCTGGATCGTGCGGCTCGAAAACGGCAAAACCATCGGCGCGCTCGACGTCCAGTGGCAATTTTACGAGCTGGCGCAACAACACCTCGGCGGCGCGAACGAAGAAACGGATTGGCTCCTCGAGAGTTGGAGTTTCACTCTCGAAGCCCTGGGCAACAAGCCGGAAACACTCATCGGGGGCGTGGATTGGGTCACCAAGAAATGGCTGCTGGAGACGTTCATGGAATCCGAGGGCCTCACGTGGGCCGATCCATGGCTCCAGAGTTTGGATCTCGAATATCACAACATCGACCCTGAGAGAGGCCTCTTCTTTGGGGTGAACCCGGCGAAACGGATCGGGGAATGGAACAGCAGCGTGCGCCGCAACGAGGCGGGGCATCATCCGCCGGCGAACACGCGGGCGGCCGGCCGCGCCCAGGCGGTGGCGTGGTTCCAGAAGAGCGAGCAGCCTTACGTGATCAATTGGGACTCGATCGCGTGCGATAGCCGCGATTTTCTCGTGATGGGGAATCCGTTCGAGGATTACACCGCGGAGGTCGCGAGATTTTTGGCGCACCCGCGGCCGCCGCGACCCGCCGGGCCCGGGCAGCCATCAAGCATCGAAGAAGGCGGAAACTAGTGCGCTGTAACTTGGAAATCAGCCACAGCCCGGTCAGCAATCTGGGGAGCGCACGCGCCCTCGCGTGCTGGTTGCGGCGCCTCGCCGCAACGAACTTTCGAGCCCTGCGGTCGTTTGGGCGCCGGCTCCCCTGCCGCAGTGTTCTGAAAAAAGTTCGCGTTGGCGGGGCGCCAGCGCTCCCGCGGGCGCGGGACGAGGCGCGTGCGCTCCCCAGAACTTCGACTCCGCCGCGGAGCTCTATCCGATTCATCAGTTACGTCGCACTAGTGCGGCTTCATCCCGTGCCAACGGCGTGAGCGTGTCCGCGCCGGGCAGGAAGGTGGCGTGGGCGGTTTGCGGATGTGCCGGCGCCGTCTTGCTGCTGGGCGCCGTGCTCGCCGTTTCCGAATGCGGCCGGAAGATTGTCGGTCATTTTCAGCGGGTATCCCGTCAGAAGGCGCGAACGGCCGGGGACGCGATCACGCCGGTCGCGAAAGATCCCGAGCGTCATGCGCAGTTTCTGGAACGATCGAGGCAGGGGGAGATCGATCTCGTCTTCCTGGGAGATTCGATCACCGACCGGTGGCCGAGGGTGGGGGAACGCAGCTGGCAGAAGCTCGCACCCTACAAACCGGCTAACTTCGGGATCGAAGGCGATTGCACCGAGCACCTTCTCTGGCGCCTCGAGCACGGTGAGTTGGACGCGATCTCCCCGAAGGTCGTGGTCGTCCTGATCGGCACGAACAACGTCTTCTACTTTGCCGATGAAGAGCCAGAGTGGACGGCGAACGGCATCGAGAAAGTTGTCTCTTTGGTTCGGAAGCGGGCGCCGAAAAGCAAGGTGCTGCTTTTCGGGATCCTGCCGCGCGACGAGAAAGACAGCCGCGTCCGCCGAACGATCGCGGCCGTAAATGAGAAGATTCAACGGCTCGACGATGGGGCGAACATCCACTTCGCGGACATAGGCGCTGAGTTTCTTGATGGCGACGGAAACATTCCGCCGGACATCATGCCCGACCAGGTGCACTTGAGCGCGAAGGGGTACGATCTCTGGCACCGTTCGCTGGAATCAATTCTCCCGGGGATGCTGGAATAGCGCCCGTGCGCTTTTTGGCAGGGCGAGACTCAGTCGAGCCGAACGCGAGGTTGAGCGGGCAACATTTGGGCGAACTCGGCTCCGCGGAGCGTCGCCCTACCAACACGCTGTCAACGCTGCCTGCTATTCGAGCCGCTGGAGAGACGGCAGTCCGTAATTCTGCTGGAGAGCCGGCGCTTCCGCTTCCACCTGGGCGGCGTCGAGTTCGAGCTGCTTTGGGTCCTCTTCCGTCTCGATCTTGATGAAACCGTCCAGCGGCTGCTTCACGGCATCGGCCAGGTCCGCCAATGACTTCACTTCCCTGCCATTAATTTTGGTGACCGTGAGATACGTCGCGTCGTCATAACCGATCGTGCTATTCGCCGGGAGCACCTGAGTCAGAACCACCACCCGGCGGTTCCCTTCCGGATAGAGTTCCGATTGGAACCGATCCTTGTAGACAAAGCGCTGCGGCGCGTCCTTCAACCAGTTCGCGCCCCATTCACGGAGAAATTGCCGGGACAATTCCTGGAAAACCAGCCCGCCCAAAACATAATAGAGCGGTGCCCGATCGATAATGTAGGGCGGGATCACGTAGTCGTTCACGGCGCGATGCTCCAGCGTAAGGTTCAACTGCATGGGCTTGCCGCCGCGTTGAATTTGAACGGACATGATATCACCCGCAAAAGCGCGCCCAGTGATCAGGTTGGTGAACTCGATTTTCCCGTAGAGTGGATCGACATAGTTTCCGTTTTGATCGATCTCGTTGCCCCCGACGCTCACAACGATGTCGCCGACTTCCATGCCCGCTTTCGCCGCGGGCATGTTCGGTTCGATACTTGTCACGTAAACGCCGGCGGGCTTACCAGTTTGCCCGGCGAAACTGCGCAGTTGCGGATCGCGCGTCGGAAAAAAGCCGAATCCCGCCGAGGGGAAGCCCTGGTAATTCTGCGCCTCCGCGTCTTTCAGGAAATGCGCGATAATCGGAGCCGGGATCGCGTCGAGGACCTGGGTCCTCGGCTCGAACCGGAGGAGCAAGCCGGCGAGCTTGTTATTCTTGACCAGCGGCACGGTGTAGCTGTTATCGCGGTATTGCATCGGAATGCTGATGCGATAGGTCAGAAACTGGCCCATATCGGCCGGGTAACGCGTCATCTGGATCGTTGTCACGAGTCCTTTCGTGCCCACGAGCGCGCCGGTGGATTCGAGTTGCCAGGCGGAGAGGCCATCTCCGACCACCGTGTCGAGCGCGAGTTGGAGCGGCGTGAGACCGTTGAGAAATTTCTTATCGGCGGGCTCGAGGAGAGCCAGGTTCGCTTCATAATCGGCCACCACCACATTGGCCGCGATCTTTTCGCCCGATTCGGCGCGCTCCAGCTCGACGTAATTCTGGTTCGCCACCAGATCCGCCGTGACCAGGACCCGGCCTTGCGCCAGCACCGCGCCCAGCGCGCGTTTCTGAAAGGGCGCCCGTTTCTGCCACGGCCGCACGTAATCGTACGGTTGCCCGGTGACATTGACCCGCACCAGCGAAAGCTCCTTCGGCTTCACGACGGTCTCGGGACCCTTCGCGACCGGCGTGGGCGCAGCCATTGCCGCAAGCGGCAGCAAGAGAGCGATGAGCGCCGGAAGCGCAAGGCAGCGGCTGCTGGCAGGGCGAGACTCAGTCGAGCCGTTTTGGACGTTCGCGGCTCGACTGAGTCTCGCCCTACCAAAGATCTCGTGGAGCGTCCTCATCAGGTTTTCTCTTGATCGGCGGGCGTCGGCCGGGCCGGCTGGTCTTCGAGGTTTTGTTCCGAGACGACGTTGTAACGCGTTTTGATTCTCTCCCGCGCGGCTTCGACCTCTTTCGGGTCGAGCACCAGCGGAGGTCCGTCGCCGATCATGCGCACGACAAAGCGATCCGGCGTTTCTGAAAAAGCCGTGGCCAGGTCCTTCAACGTTTTGATTTTCTTGCCGTTGATCTCGTCCACGATGCTGCTCCGGTAAGGAGCGAGGTAAGTGTTGCTCGGATCCGGCAGGATGTTGGTCAGGACGATCACTTCAGGATGATCCAGGTAGATTTGCTCCGTGACGAAGTAATCGAAATAATGCCGGAGCCGGATATCGCTTGGCTGATACGCTTCGACCAAGTCGAGCGTGAGCGGCTGAAATAACAGGCCCCCATAGACGACGTAACGCGCGCGCACGTCATACCCGTGGGCCAGATAGGCATACGGCCAGACCGATCCGAGCTCGACCGTGACCGTCGCCGGCTTTTTGTCGCGCCAGATATCGAGCTTCACCACGTCACCCTTGAATTTCCGCTCGACTACTTCCGGCATGTCGACTCGATCGCCTTCGAGCTCCACCGTCCCATCGGTCGCGATCGGGTGATCGTCGATCGCGAGAAGGACGTCGCCCGGCTGCACGTGTTTGGCGGAGGGGCCGGCGGCGATCACCGTGCCTACGAGCACGCCGCGATCGTCATCTTTCAAACCAAGGAAATGCCGCTGCGCCGGATTTTGCAGCTTCGTGTAAGTGAGCCCGAGATCGACGTATTTGTCGTATTGCCCGTCCTTGATGTCCGCCAGAAAACGCTGAATCACCGGCGTGGGAATCATATAGGCCACGCCTTGCGCGACGTCCCCGCTATATCCCTGGAACGCCACGCCCACCACTTTGGCATTTTGCATCACCGGCCCGCCGCTGTTGCCGGGATTGATCTGCGCGCTGATCTGGATCGCGAGATGCTGGTCGATCGAAGAGTGGGTATAGAGCTGGAAATCGATTCGCGAAACGATGCCGGTGGTCACCGACATCCGCTCGCCCCCGAGCGGATAACCGTAGGCCGACACGACCGACTCCAGCTCCGGTATGCCGCCAAACGTCAGTGGCGTCATGTTTTTGAAAAAATCCGCCGACGCAACTTTGAGGAGCGCCAGATCGCAGTCATGCGCGACAAAAAGGACGGTCGCCGGGTATTTATTGGGATCGCCATCGCGCTCCACGGTGAGGTAGCGAGCGTTGCTCACCACGTGCGCGTTGGTCATGATGCGGTTGCCCTCAATGACAAAGCCCGCGCCCACGCCCCGCTGAATTCCTCCCGAATTCCAAGGCGCCCTGTAATCCGGCTCGACCGCCGTCGCGGTGATGCGGACCAGACTCCTCTGGATCTTGCCGTTCGGCCGGGGCGCGACGACGGGGGCCTGCACAATGACAGGGTTTTGCGGTGCTGCCGGCGTTGGCGTCGTGATGGGCGTTTCTCCAGGCGGCGGGGGCACGCTCCTCTGCTGGGCCTGAATTTCCACGCCGTTCAAGAACAGCAAAGTGAACAGCAAAAATGCGAAGCGCCTCATCGGAAGCCCAGAAGATGAAACAGATGACTCGGAAATCAAATCATTGTGCCCGCTCCTGGCTGGCCTCCGAATCCAATCCTCTTCTCGTACCGCTTGGGCGCCGAAGCGCTGGTTCCATCGGTCCCGTGAAGAAAGATCATCTTGCCCGAAGCCGCTCGGCTCTGGCAAAATCGCGATCGGAACCAAACATGAGAACAATCGGAACAATCCAGGGCAACGAGATCATCGAACAGGATGATGGCAGCGTAACCTTCGCCGCCGGCGCCACGATCGATGGCGACGGCGCCAGCGGCCAGTTCGGCGGCCCGCCCTGCTACGCGCCGGCATCGTACGGCGGAGAAACGCTCGACATCCTCGCGAACGCAGGCAGCCCCGGAAATTGGTACGGAGTGGTCACCGACCGTGAGGGAACACCTATCGTCCAAGGCCCCGGCGACCCATGCCCCGGCGCCTACGTGTCAGCCACTTCGCTCCGGCTTTTGGATGAAAACGGAAAGTTTTTGCCGGCATCGTCGCCTTTCGCCTACGTGGATTCCGCTACGGTTCCATTCATGGTGGTGCCGCCGATGATCATCCGGGGGGTGGCTGGTATCGTCATGGGTTGCCGTTGTGTGGTAACCAACACCGCCAATGGGCGCAGCGTTGAAGGAGTGGTGGCTGATGGAGGACCTTCAGATCACCTCGGAGAAATCAGCGTGGCCTGCGCGAAAGCCATCGGCGTTCCGATCGGATCGCGGCATCCCGCTAATGGCGGCGGCGCATCATCACCGACGATTGTCTACCACCTGTATCCGGGAACTCCGGCCGTGGTCAACGGTGTGACCTATCCGCTGCAAGGCAGCTAGAGCGAGCCGACGTTCTTAGTTGTGGGTAAGGTTCGTTTCGGATAAGGCTGGCGGAATGCGCGCGACAAATTCCTCCCTCATGTGGTTGTTTGGCCTTCTCTTCACCGGAATGCTGGCTCTATCGGCTTCGGGCGCAACGCAGCCGCCCCGGAAGCCCGGGCCGTTCGCATGTGAAATTCGCTACCACTTTCGCGAACACATCCGGGACGCGGAGCCCGGAGAGAAACCCGTTTCCGCGGCGTCGCATGAGCGTGAGGCCTTGCCTTTGTCGCGAGCAGCGGTCGCCAGCGGCGCATCGGTCCAACTGGTCGAGGGCCGGGTGCGGCATCTCCCATACCGGTTTGTGGTCAGGATTGTCCGGCCCAAGGGTGCCCGCCAGGAAACACTCGAGGTCAACATCCTGGATCGTTCGGGCAAACCTCTGGCCGGGTTCCCTCAAAGGATGCCGAATCCTTTAACCAGGACAGGGGACTCGACTCGGAAGGATTTCGAGGTTCCCGTGAGTGATACTCTCACGAAGAAGATCGAGAAATCATTGCTGGCTCGGGATCAATTCCTCACGCACGTCACTCTGATCGTCGGTATAGACGACGATTTCCTGTCGTCCGCGCGCGCGCGATAGTCAGCCTTTACGGAGGGACGTGCTTCTGCACGTCCGAATATGGGGCGCGCCGCGGCGAATCTCTCCGATTTGCTCTTACGCCACCGCCGCATGCTCGCGCGCGTGCTGCCGTCGCTGCTCTTGCGCGACGAATGCCGGTGCGGACGGCGTGTGAAACATCTCCAGGTCCTCGACGTCATGATCAGTCACCGGAGTCAGCGCGACATCCATGTATTTGAACCGTTTCGGGTCGGCCTTGATCCGCTTGTAGATGCGCCGGATGCGGCCATACAAAATCGCGAGGCGCGCGAGTTTGACCACCGATTCAGTCCAGTAACGCGGATAGAATTTCCAAATGGGCTCGCGCGGCAGACCCGGCCGGCGGTCGCGCCGGGCTTTGAGGCGAAAGACTCCGCTCTCGAGAGGATGAACGCCTTCCAGGTGAATGGCGCTCATGAACCACATCATGAGGATGATGGCGTTAGCCGCCGGGCCTTTCTTGGCGATAAGGCGGCGCAGGATGGTCTCGATGTGCTCGAGGGTATAGTAGGTTTTCCACGCCGTGAGATACGCA
>Ga0190265_10001280_pt1 | contig 16422 bp, 9 predicted proteins | sample Popmic124T_FD_133135 | JGI IMG/M metagenome (GOLD analysis project Ga0190265, IMG submission 133135) | Populus adjacent soil microbial communities from riparian zone of Indian Creek, Utah, USA - 124 T | ecosystem: Environmental > Terrestrial > Soil > Riparian zone | place: USA: Utah | collected...
CAGCGCGGCGGCGAAGTCTATGGCTTCACGACAGCATCCAAGTACTTGAAAAATCTTGCCACAGAAACGACCTGGAGTCTTCTCCCAGCTTGCTCATTTCCTTGACGGCGGGCGGGCTTAAATATTTATTGTGCAAGGCAGTAGCAACCATAGCAGTTTGCGATTGCCCCTAACTGTTGAACGGGAATTCTAAAGGCCGCGCTCGACAGAAAACCGTTGTGATTTATCGAGAGGCTCGGCGCGTTGTAGTCGGCCTTCCTGTGGTTGGGCGCGGACCCTGGACAGGTGGGTTATGTCTGCGTAGAGGCGATCAGTCGGTGAAGCCGATTCGATTTAACAGGTCCGCAAAACGCGGGTCAGTGCGGAGGTTGTCGAAAGTGTTACTCACCTTCAAAGAGGTCATCGTAGCGTTATGCTCCTGGTATGCCATTTCGAGCCATTCGAATGCGAGGTCTCTTTCGCCGAGCCCTGCATAGATCATCGCGATGCTTGGCGACGGAATGTAAGTCTGTTTCCTCATCTCCCTCATCTGCTCGACGACCTTCATTGCCTCGTCGCGCCTGCCCGACACACCATAAAGGAAGCCGAGGAACGCTGCCACTAAAGGGCCGCCGCCCAACGTCACAGCCTTCTGGCAGGCAGCAATCGCTTCGTCAACCATTCCCTTCCCGTAGTAACCCACGCCGATCAGCCAGTGCGACCCGAAGAAGTTCGGGTCCATCTCCAACAGCTTCCTGCCCTGGTCGAGCGCGCGGTCGTACCTGCGTGCCTGCGAGTAGACAAAACCGAGGCCCATAATCGTAAACAGCGAAAGGGGGTCGAGTTCCAGCGCACGCTTCGCCTCAGCTATGGCCTCGGGAAACTGCCCCATATCCGCCAGGTAAAAGGCGTACAACGAATGCGCCTCTGCATAGTTCGGGTTGAGATCAATAGCCTTCTTGAATTCTCTGTCGGCCATCGCCCAGTCCCAATCGTAATGGAACTTATTCTTAGCCATTAAGAGGTGGGCTTCGGCAAGCGTCGGGTCGAGATCCAAAGCCTTCTCTAATGCCTCTGAAACCTTCGGGAGCGTCTCGTCGCGTGGGAGGAAGCCCCAGTAAAGTAGCGTGCTGTATGTGTTGGCAAGCTCCGCGTAAGCGGGCGCGTAGTCAGGGTCTTCTTCAATTGCTTGCTGGAAATAATCTATCGCTTTGCGAAACCCCTCAGCCGTCTGCTTGTAGAAGTAGTAACGCCCCTTGAGGTATATCTGATAAGCGTCTGTGTTCGCTGTATAGCCCTTGCGCAGCCGCTTTTTAACCACGTTAGACAGCGTCAGCCGGAGCTTATCTGTGATCTCCTTTGCGATCTCTTCTTGTACGGCGAAGATGTCGGAAACCTTTTTGTTATACTGCCCGCCCCAGAGTTGCGAGCCGTCGGATAGGTTAACCAACTCGGCGCTTATCACAAGGTTGTCGCCCAACTGAAGCACCCTGCCCGTGACTAAAGCTCGCACGTTCAACTCGCGCCCGACTTCTTGGAGGTCAACGTCTTTGCCTTTGTAGCGGAAGACCGTGCTGCGGGCCATCACTTTCAATTTAGGCAGTTGCGAAAGGCTGATGATGATGTTTTCAGTGATGCCATCGCTGAGGTATTCCATATTCGGGTCTGTGCTTACATTAACAAAGGGCAAGACTGCCAGCGAATCAATCGCCTTCTTACGCCTGGCTTGCCCGTGCGACGGCTGAGTCTCTCTCTGCGTTATGCCGGAGTCGGAATCGCGCCTGAAGTTTTTCAGATCAACAAGAAGGTCACGAGACGTCTGGTATCTCCTGTCCCTCTCCTTCTCCAAACATTTGCGGATGATCCTGTCGATCTCGACCGGCATCGTGTAATTGAACCGGGCCACCGCTTCCGGCTGCGAGTGAGTAATCTTATCTATAGTGTCGGTGGGCGACGTGCCGGAGAAAGGCAACTGCCCCGTCGCCATCTCATACAGGACGACGCCGAGCGAAAAGATGTCCGTGCGGTGGTCTATATCTTTGCCTAAAGCCTGCTCAGGACTCATGTACTGCACCGTGCCCATAACGGTGCCCGGGCTGGTATACTGCGCGGTGGCAACCTCGCTCTTGTTCGTCGGCAGCTCTCGGACAGAGACTTTCGCCAAACCGAAGTCGAGCACTTTGACCTGGACACGAGGGGTAATAATTATGTTCCCGGGCTTAATGTCGCGATGAGTTATGCCCTTTGAGTGAGCTTCATCGAGTGCGTCGGCCAGTTGCACGGAGACGTCGAGGAACTGGGCTATCTCAAGCGGGCGGCCACCGATCATGTTTTCAAGCGTTTGTCCTTCGATGTACTCCATTGCGATGAAGTGAACACCGTCTTCCTCGCCTATCTCGTAAATGTGTGCCACGTTGGGATGATTTATTGCCGAAGCCGCTTTGGCTTCTTGAACGAACCGGCGCATCATCTCCTCGTCAGAGGCAAGCTCAGGAGGCAGAATCTTTAAAGCCGTCAAGCGATCAAGCCTGGTATCCTGGGCGAGGTAAACGACCCCCATACCGCCAGCCCCAAGCTTTTTAATGATGCGATAGTGGCTGATGTTGTCTGAAAGCATTTAAGCCTTGGATAGTGTCTACCAATGAAGGTTCGGATGAAGCAGTCTACAATGATTTTATATTCCTCCAGGTGCTTGCTTGTCAATGGGCGTTAGAATCTGCTTTGAGTTGTTTCTTACACTTCTGCTCGTTGAGGAAAAGCTCTCGCTTGTGATTGTGTGGCTCGGACCTGACCTGACCTGTCGATCAAATGAAGAAGTTAGATTTGGTTGGAGCGCCCGGCAAATGCCGTTGGCGACCTGAAGCATAATTTCGTCTGTTATTTAAGCCTGCGACACACCGCGAGATTGCGGTGTGTCGCAGGCGACTTGACGTTGATGAAGTAGGTGAGAATTCAAAGTACTTTTCAGGCGTACTCACGGCGCATCTATGAGCAGAGGGCGATGCCGAGGATCGAACCTTTGTGAGCGGTCGTGATCGTTGACGAATACAGGCACGCTCCCTATCCCCGTTATCATCTCGCCCCTCCTCCTCCTCCTCACCGCCTGACTCCCTCCTAGAACGGGTCCGTGTACGTGCAGCAGGCCACCCCTGCCTTGTCCGCCACCCCGTCCATGTCACTGTCCAACTCCCCTTCTGCCGTCGAGTACACCGCTCGCGAGTTCAGGTCTATCTCCCCGTCACCGTCCCAGTCGTTGAGCTTCCCTTTGAACGTCCCTGATATGAAGACGTTCGTCAACGGCCCGCTCACTTCATTGTGCAGCGTAGACAGTATCCCGTTGCCCGGCCTCAATATCTGCTCCAGCCCCTTCCCGGCTAGCCCTTCCAGGTTCGTGTACCCCCAACCCTGGAACCTCCCCCTCACGTACCTTATCGCTGGCGCTCCCTTCACCCTGAACCCCTGGTCCAGGTACCAGCACCCCTCTCGCATGAACCCTATGTGGCTGTCGACGACACCCTGGCTCGCGTCGTCGGCACGCCCGCTGACGTAGAACGGTCGCTTCACATGTGACTCGAAGTAGAAGTTGCCTCGGTCCTCCCTGGTCCTCTCTGTGAACCCGCGGAACAGGTAGTTGTCTATGTGGAGGCTCGAGTCGGCGTGCAGTCCCGATATCTGCTTGGCTATGACCAACTGCCTCTCCCTGGTCTTGACGTTCGGGCAGGCGTGCGCTTGCCCGTAGACCCTCGCCAGCCCCTGCGGCGCAAGCGACAGCTTGCCCCACCGCTGGTTTGTGGCGTCTAGCCTCACGTAGAGGTCGCAATGTATGAGCAGGTAGATAGTCTCGTCGAAGGTCCTGCCCGGGCTGTGGCGGTACCCGCGGGCGTCGAAGCTTGGGTCGCCCGACTGCAACTCGGACAGGAACAGCCCCGCCCACTCGGCGATCTCCGGGTCCGAGTCCTTGTTGAACTTGCGGAGCGCTTGCAGCGCCTTCACGCCACCCAGCTTCTCTATTGCCCACAGCGCGTCCCAGCGCAACTCGCGGTTGGAGTCGTGCTCGACGGCCTGCGTGAGCAGTTCGACCGAGTCTTTGTAGTTGCGGTCTGCGTACTCGAACAGCGCCTGCTCGCGCATCCAGGCGTCCGGGTGAGAGAGGGCCTGTAGGCGCAACTGCTCGGCGGAGCGAGGGTCGAGGCGAGCGGCGACGCGGTCGAGGGCGTGGGCGAAGTTGCTCTCCCAGGCCGCCGGGTCGCCGACGACGTGCATGAGAGGATTAGGGTGAGTGAGGGCCGTGTAGTAGGCAAGCTCAATGACTTCTCTCTGGTCAGCGGAAAGGTCGCCCAGAGGGACAGAGGTCTGATTGAGTGCCTGGCCGAACTGAGATTGCCAGACGGCCTGATCGCCGACGACGCGCAGGTGCTCTCCTTTGTTGCAAAGGTCGATAGCCATGGGTAAAAATCCTCCTTATGAAATGACCAACTGGCGGCATGATAGATGAAGCGGCTGGCTCAGTCTTCTCTGATATTGCTCAATTGAGGGGGGGGCGGGGAGAATCGATCAGGGGACGCTCTCGGACGCTCAGGCCGCAGAGCCTCTTGCCCTCGCCGGAGTAACTGCGCTGAGGTTTTCAAGAGGGGTAGGCATCGGGTGAACGGGGGCTGCTTATTTGGAACCCGGCTCGGCCTCCGCTATTTTCTTTTCAATCTCGGCCACATTCTCATCACGCCAATGATAACCTGTACGCTCGATCAGCTTTCTCGCGAGAATCACGCTGTCTTCGGCCTTGTGTTTTTCGCCTTTCGCCAGATAAACCCAGGCGTATGCCAGATGACAATCGACCATGTAGAGGCCCATATCGCCACGTATAGCGATTGATAATGCTTCGTCCAGGTCTGCCATAGCCTGGTCAAACGCGCCCATTAACGTGAACAGCTCGGCTCGGATTAATAACCCGGCGGGGAGATGATGATGAGGACCGATCTGGCGCAAAGCGCTCACCGCCTGATTAAGATGCGCTTCGGCGTGCGCGTAATTGCCCGTACCATCTTTGGCTTGCTGCAGGTAGTTGTGTCCGAGCGAGAGATGTTCGAGCGCGAGGTCAAGCGTTATCTCGGACGTCTGGCGACCTTCGGATAAACCAATAAGCTTGTCATGGACTTGCTGATTGTCGCCTCGCGTCAAAAGCAGGTTGACATAGCGCAGGCCGGACGGCGAGCGCAAGTTCGATAGCGGCGTTTCACTCGTCCTCTGTATCTGTTCGGCCTCAGCGAAGACTGCTTCGGCATTCGACAGGTGTCCCGATTGTTGTAGTGCGTAAGCCAGCGTCGCCCTCTTGCTCATTCGCTCGAACTCGTCCCCACTGAGGTCTGCCAAGTCTACGCTATATTGAGCGTAAGACAGCGCCTGGGCCAAGTTGCCGAGCGTGAGGTAAAGCTCGCTGAGGTTTCCGGCAGCAATGGCCGCATCCTTTCGATCTACTGTAGCGGTATTTAAGGTCAATTCTGATTGCATGGCCTGGGCTGCCTCAACCAGCCTTCCGACCGCCTGGAGGCTGAGTGCCGTCTCATTCAAGAGAAAGCTCTTTGCATTCTTGCTCAAATCTGTAACGGGCTGAAGCCACGGGGTAACGAAGAAGTTAGAGAGCATAGCTAGATTTTCGCCGTGCGTGCTAAGTTTCTCTGTGATGAATTCCTCGCTCCCCCTTCGTATTCGTTTACAGTAAACGTCCTCTAATGCTTCCTGGTAGCGGCCCGCCCTGCACCCGTGGATTATTGCCAGCTTGATTGGCTGCATCTCCCAGATGTCATCGGGGTATTGTTTGGCCGTCTGCTTGAAATAGGTAAAGAGCCTGTTGTTGCCTTCTCGCCAGGAATCAGGGTGTTCCTCGATGAGGTTCTGTCGGAAGAATTCACGAACCAGCGGGTGTGCATCCAGGGTATCGGGCTGCTCCGGGTCCGGTTCGAAAAGCAGTCTTGCCCGGCGCAACTTCAACAGCACCCATTGCCACCCGGCGTGCGTCATGTACCGCAAGGCATCGGTAAATCCCAAGATGCTCGGTGAGGTTCTGAGCGCGGCGATGGCTTGACTGTCCGAAGGGCGGTCGAACAAGCCGACCATGCGCAAGACACATAATTCAGGCCCTTCACCAAACCAACTTCTGTAGGCTGCCAGGACGCGCCGGGCGTTCTCTTTGATCTCCACTTGGTTTTCTGCGGGAGTAACCTGAGACCGAATTATGGTAGATCCTGTATGAACGTCGCTTAGAAAGCTGCCGAGCAGAGTCAGAGCAAGCGGGTGGCCCCCGAACTCGGCTGATGCCTGCTGAAGTTCCGCGTCGTTGCCACTGACAGCCTTGGCCCGAAGCACCTGTGCCCCGGACTGGGGCGAAAGAGGAGCCAACTCTATATACTCGACGGCGCCCTGCCGGGCTTGCGTCAGCTCAAGCACGGGGAGGGTCGTGCAGAGCACACACAGCCCAGGGTTATACTTGACCATCTTTTGCAGTAAAGCCTGCATGGTGGCGAGCATTATTAGCCCCTGTTGCGGCCCTGCCTTGTACTGGAGCAGCTCGACTCCGACGAGCAATAAGAGGGTCTTCTCCGCCCTGAGCAAATTGGCCAGGCGCTCCCCCTTATTCCAGGGGGAGCCGCGCGCCGTGTCTTCGTCGCCCAGCCATTTTAGGGCCGACTGTATAAACAGATCGCCTGACGCGGCTTCATCGCCTGATCCCTGGTTATAGAAGGACCAGGCGTATATCTTAGCCACCTTCTGCGATCGATCACGCCTGATTCTGGTCAGCCAGTCACTGAGCAGGGCAGTCTTCCCCACGCCGCTCTGGCCTACCATGCAGACGACATTAACTTGATCTGTGTCCAGCGCATCATCCAGGCGCTTTAATTCTTGGTCGCGACCGATGAGGTTGTTCCCGGAATGAGGAAGGTTGCTGAAGTAGGTCTGGTCAGTCTGCGACGAGGCGGACTTTTGGGCGGCGGACTCCAGGCCGGATTCCAGTTGGGCATGAATCTGACTCGCGATTGAGGCCAGGTTGGCTTCAACCCTGTTCTTGTTCCCCGCAGACAGGGGCTTTGCGTCTTTAGGAAATATCTGCATCTCGCGAAGCCAGCCGATTGACTGCCACGCGCATGGCCTAACGATTACCGGAATTATTCGCATGCCCTCTTTATCGCGCCGCTGCAAAAGGGGTGGCACCTCGTCGTCGAGTATGAACCTTGAGGTTAAGAAATCAGCAGATATCAATAGGACGGCAACGGTGGCAGAGCTGATGGTTCTTTCGATCTGCGCGCGCCAATCCTCGCCTACACCGATTCGCCTGTCATCCCACAGATCGAGTAGCCCCTGGTGTTCCAAGACGCCCAGGTGAGTCACGAGCCGGTTCTTCCAGTATTCATCACTATGGCTATAGCTTATGAAGACAGTGTGCCTTGCGGGTCTGCTCATGCTACGTCCTCCAACTCCGCTATCCTCCGACCGGGAGGATTCTGCCTGTTAAGCCTCTCAACTTTTTTGGCGTAGCCAAGTTCAGCCTCGCTGTCGGTGCCTGCCGAAAAAGCTAGGTCTCAGTCAAGGGCCAGATGTGTCTCGGTTCTGGATTTTTCATGTAATATTTCCTGTGAAAGATTTCTATCGTCTGCGGATATTTCGTGACTTCGGGTTGAAGGCAATTCCTCAGCCCCTCTTGATCTTGAAGAGTTTGATGAAGGCTTTCAATTACTGCGTAGTACCTCGCTTGGCGTTGATTCGTTCGTCAGGTTGTTGGCGCTTAGGTCTATCCACGATTGTCGCCAGGAAAAGGAGCCCAAAAAGGATGATGGCGGCGCACACAATGGCGACACCCGTCACCTCTATTATGACAGGCCATAGCTGGTCGAGAGGCGCATAGAAGTCGCGGGAATAGATCATCTCTCCTCAAAACAAGCGAGTAACTTTATTAGCGGGGACACGCTGCCTGTAGTCTCGCTTCGTGAGTTGAATCGCATGCAATAAGCTTTCAGGTAATCAAGAAGGTCGCCCGATAGGTTTGCGCCGACAGCCTCGGGCGTGGCCGAAGACCTGATGTGAGTTCTCCCCGGAATTATCGAGATAGATGCCAAAGGTACGGCCCCCTCAAATGCTCGCCTACGTTCCGCCTGCCAGGAAGGATGACACAGAAGAGATGGGGTGACTTCTTTGATATTGCTTTTTTCTCTAATGGCTTGTTGACGGTCGTAGAACTCTGCGCGGCGGGGTCGCCGGGTGAATTGAGCAATTTAAGAGAAGCCGTGAAAAATCTTTTCTGGTATCAATTGTCGGCATGTAGCTTACTGTTTATGAAAGGAGTGAAAGCATGACAATCGCAGTTAACGACAGCCAATTCGCATATGGTCCGCGCGTGGATCTGAAAAATCTGGAAGATCTATTCGCGCCACGATCTGTAGAACCGTTCACCCCCCCCCCACCGGGTATAGATAATTTGGGGATTACTTCAACTGATACTTTCTTTGTTCCCGGTAAAGGGGAATTCAAGGTGGACTTCAAAGGGTATGTCCGCGTTGCCCGGTCTGCGCCGACCACCGACCAGTGGGTCGATTCAGAGGTTTACACAAACTTAATTGAGATGTGCATGCGCGGCGACTCCCCAGAGGTTGGCCCAATCATAGGCACGCTTAATCCTGATGTGCTTTCGACCGGGCAGCTTCGAACGCCTCACAAGGATTTGCAGTGTGAGCAGCCGGAAAAAGCCTGCCGGATGGCTGTGGCGGCGACGTTCGAAATGCCGAGGGTCGGGTTGACGCTATTCAACAAGGAGCCGATAGAGCTGACGATTGATAACGTCAAGGCCATCCCGCCAGCGGGCAATCCCGGCGAAGGGCGCATCTACGAGATACTACCTCTATTCGACCGCAACAACCCGGACGGCGCGCCCGCAGCTTATTTGACGAGCTTGAAGTTCGCTATGGGGACTTATATTACAGAGGCTCAGCTCGACAACAAAGCGTCGGATTAAGAGGGCTTTATCAACGTCTTAGTGCTTCGGGTATGGGGACAGGCTGCGGCGCCGCGCCGCGCGATGGCGGTGGCGGGAGCCTGCCACGACACGCAGCAGCCTGTTTGGTACCGGGGGCCGAGCGGCAGCCGACGATATTCATCTGTAAGAAGCCCGCTCAGACTTCGTGCAGATGATGCCTGATGGGGTGTTGGGCTTTTGCTCTAGGCTTGATGATAATCATCCATCGTGAATCCCGGTTGCCAGCTCTCTCGGCAATCGGGATTCGCATGGAAGAAAGAAGAGCACGATGTCGCAGCCTACAATTAGAGAAAGTGATGTGCAGGATCAAAACGAGGGGGAGAATGGACAGGCCGACGACGCGCGGGCGAGTTCTGCAAGGCCCCCCGGCGCTGAAGAACTATTCCCGCCTGTGCCGATATTCGATTGGACACAAGATCAGGCCCCGCCTCTGCACGTCCCGGCGGCGCAAACTTTAGTGCGCGACCGGTGGGAAAGGCTCGTCACCGCAATCGACATCCCTGCCGACGTGGAGAGTGTCTGGAATGCGCTGGTCGATCCTCAGGCTGTGAAGTATTGGCTGGCCACCTGTCATGGCTCGCTGCAACAAGTGGGTCACGACTGCCTGCTTGATTTCGAGGATGGTGAGTTCTTTCTCTGTCGCGCCACCTCAGTAAGACCCCCGCATCATCTCCATTATTTCTGGCGTTGGCTTGGAATCGGTCAAGCGACATCAGTCAGGTGGGAGCTTGAGCCGAATGGATCAGCCACGCGTGTTAAAGTTACGGAAGAAGGGCTCAACCCGCCCTGGGATTGGCAGACGTGGAATGGCGGAGGCTGGCCCGGCATCTTGGAGCAACTTGCCGCGTACCTAAGGACCGGCACTGAATGGCGATGGCCCTGGCGACGCATGGGGCCATACGTGCAGGTAGAGCTTCCATTATCGGTTTATGAGGCATGGGACCGTCTTTTAAGCTCGTCTTCGTTCAAGTACTGGCTGCTCGCGACGCACGGCAGCCTTGAAGCAGGGCACACGTTACCCATATTTATGGGCGATGCCAGCGGGGCAATTGAGATGGTCGTGCGCGACGTTATACAGCCGGGCCAATCTCCACCTTCTTTTCTACCTTCTGTAAATTTTTCACTGAGGCGTCAAGTCTGGAACTGCGAAATCGGCGGGCGGCTGTGGATAGAACCGGCTGGTTGGGGGCGCTGTCTGTTCCAGGTCTTCCATTATAACTGGGAGAACCTGCCCCCTGCATTGCAACTCTCAGAACGGCGGATAGTGACAAACTTCTGGGTCGGAGCCATGAGGCGGGCAACTCAAATCTCCGGCAGTTCCATACTGCCGACGGAATCTCACAACTGGTCCTAAAGCGGCGGCGAGCAGCGAAGCCTTTCGCTCAGCATTCGCATGCAGACGAGAGGGCGATAATGTCTACCATCTTGAGCGAACCCACACTGGACAAAGCCAGTGTGGAAGGTACGGTCAAAGTGACAAGGGTGCTGCCAGCATCGGCAACGGTCGTGTGGCAATCTTTGACTCACCCCGAACTTGTCTCCAAATGGTTTGGCGCTCTGACCGAGCCGCTGCGCCAGGATGGCCGCGCCTATCTCGATTTTGATGACGGGGACTTTTTCGCGCTGCAGGGGATAAGGCTTAACCCGCCTCGTTCACTAAGGTACGCATGGCGGTTCCTGGATATCGGACCCCTGGACATGATTACGTGGGAGGTAATTCCGAAAGGAAGCGGCTGTGTTGTAACAGTGACCGATACGGAGCCGGAGCGCTCGCCTGAGGCGGCGCAGCAGTTGAGAAAAGGCTGGCTCGATTTCACTAACCGCCTGCGGAAATTCGTCACCAATGGGACGCCGTCCCGATACAGCGTGCGGAGTGATTTCGAAGCCAGCATAGAGCTTCCCAATAAGATAGATGGCGTGCTCGACCTGCTGTTCGAACCGCAGATTCAGACTCAATGGCTGCCCGTAGACCTTGAGGGTTTAAGGAACGGCGGGCACTTCAGCGTTCCCGACGATGATGGGTCAATGCGATTTCAGGTCAACAACATCGTGTGGCCGGACTCAGCCAGCGTGGAATTTGACTTGATGCACAACGCCTGGCTGCATCCTACGAGTTGCCACATAGACCTAACCGCTCGGCGTACCGACAGCATTCTGAGCGTGAGACAAGGTAGTTGGAAGGCAATCGCGGGCGATGATGAAATGCAGAAGCGAGAACGCAGACGCTTTAGTGCAACCTGGATCAAAGCCTTGCAGCAAGCAAGGTTTCTCATAGACTGGCGCCAGAGATCTGCCGCGACTGCCGACGCTCGAAGATAGTGTGGAGTTTTTCAACCTGATCTTCCAATTGGATTTGACGCGAGATGAAAAGAAAGACCTTGTCGCATTCCTGCGATGTTGTGAAGGCTCTCGATCAGTGACTCATCACTAATGATCTTATAATGGTGAGCCTCCGGCAATACTTTGCCGGAGGCTCACCCCCACGCGCCGGACGAGCCGGATAGTTTCTAATCTCCGGTTTCTCAACTGAGCAGGAGGTCTGCCATGTCCCATGCCTTTCGATATAGCCGCCACCTTGTTGTTTCAGCCATTCTCCTTCTTTTGATCCCACACCTCACTCTCGCGCAGCTCAACGAAGCAGCGCTCAAGGGCACAGTCACAGATATGACGGGCAGCATGATTGTAGGATCGGCGGTAGTTGCGACGAATGAAGCTACAGCACAAGTCCGTTCGACTAAAACCGATGATAATGGTGCCTTTTTTTTCGCGGCCCTTCCGCCAGGCTCATATACGGTCACAGTGCGCGCGGACGGGTTCAAGACGCATGAAGAACGGGGCTTCAAACTTAATGTGGGGCAGACTGCGGAGATGTCTGTCAAACTTCAGGTGGGGGCGGTCGACGAGACTGTCGCGGTCAGCGCGGGTGAATCCAGAACCCAGGTTTCAACCGAGAGCCGACTTACAGATACTTTCGCCAATAGACAAATTAGTGAACTCCCGCTCCCGCAGCGCGATGTCTTCCTGCTGCCAAAGCTGAGCGCAGGGGCGACTGCCATCCCTGGGGCAGCCTCCTCGACGAAGCTGACCAATTCACCTGTCATTACAGTCAATGGTAACAGGTACAGAGGCAATAACTATGTTCTTGACGGCGCGATGAACACCAACCAGAACAACAGCGGCGAGCCGGCCATCGTGCCCAGCATCGAATCTCTGGAAGAGGTCCAGGTGCAGACCGCAAATTTCTCTTGCGAATTCGGCCGCGGCAACGGGGCCGTCATTAACCTTCGCACCTGTTCCGGCACGAACCTGTTCCACGGCAAGCTCTGGTCTTATCACAGGAACGCCGCCCTAAATGCTCGCAATTTCTTTGCCGTCGGGAAGCCCCCTCAGGTCTTCAACCAGTTTGGCGCGAACATCGGCGGGCCGATAATAAGAAACAGGACATTCTTTTTCGGCTCGTATGAAGGCACACGCAATGCCGTAGGTCAGGCGCTCACGTTTCAGGTCGAAACGCCTGAGTTCAGAGATTTTGTGATGCGCACATCTCCTTCAGGCGTGGCGACCCGGTTGTTGAGAGATTTTCCGGCCCCGACTCCGCTTCCCGGCACAGGCGGAAATCGCTACCTGGATCAACAAAACATTACCACTGCCGAGGGCGTGATACCTGCGGTGGGCCGCGTTGGCGTCACGCTAAACGATTACATAAGATTCGATCAGTACATAGCTAGAATAGATCATTCATTCAGCAATGAAGACCGTCTGAGCGCGAGGTGGATAGCCGAATATCAGCGCGATCAGGGCGGAACCAGCTCGTCGCGCGCAACTCTAGGTAAAGCCATGCGCGGTAGCCGAGGCCCTTTTGATGGATTCTTCGCAAACCTGAATTTAGGTTACGTCCACGTCTTTAAACGCGCAGTCAACGACGCTCGCCTTTCGGTGCAGGTCATTAATACGACGCGCGGCGATGAAGATGCGGTCGTGCCTGATATCACCGTGACAGGGCTCACAGCTCCTTTCGGGGACAGCTTTATCTCAAGCACGCGGTTGCGCACGTATGAGCTTCGAAACACCGTGACTCTGGACCGGGGCCGCCATTCGATTCGATTCGGCTTCGAGTTCAGGCGCATATTCAAAGGACTTTCAATAGGCCCGCCTACTGCCGGAGCCTTCTTCTTCGAGACGCTGAATGATTTTGCGCTTGACCGTCCTTTTCGCCAGACGTTGACAGTCGATCCCGAAACCGGGGAGCCGACAAACTTCCCGCGCTACTTCACGTTTCGTGAAAGTGGCCTCTTCGTGCAGGAAGATTGGAAGGTCAATCCAAGATTGAACCTGAGCCTGGGGATTCGACATGATTATTTCGGCGACGTGACCGAGCGCGAAGAGCGGTTATCTTCCATAATCTTGGGGCCCGGAAATGATTTCCGCGAGCGGCTCGCCAACGCCGGTATAGGCAGAGTTGAAGGCCTCTACAAACCAGAGCGCGGCAACTTCGCTCCGAGGATCGGGCTGGCGTTTGATCCGACCGGAGACGGGAAAACCTCTCTGAGAGCCGGTTTCAGCCTCGCATACCAGCCCCATCACGGTCAGTCGATTGCCGGAGCGCGCGCTCTTCCCCCGGATGCGATCCAAGGAGTCAGCCAGCCGCGCAGCAATATAGGCACGATGATACTCTACGACATTCCTGTTCCCTTCAATCCTGAGTTTGGTCGCGGTCTTAACGCAAAGGGCGGAGTCAATAGCAGACCCGGCGAGCCGCCAATCCGCATCACGGGCTTCGTCGTTAACCCGGACATCAAGACTCAATATAGCGAAAGCTGGTTTCTCAACATCCAGCGCGAATTTATTCGAGGGTGGATAGCCGAGATAGGTTACGTCGGCACGAACGGGATAAACCTGGAGCGCATAGACGATGTGAATCGCTTTAAAGGCGACCTGCTCGACGGAAAAGAAGACCGCATCAATCCAAACTTCAGCTCACTGCTGTTTGTCACCAACGGAGTGACGTCGAGCTATAACGCAATGACCGCAGAGCTTCGCCGCAATTTCAACCGAGGCATTTCAATTCAAACAAACTATCGCTGGTCGAAATGGCTCGACACTTCATCCGATACATCGACGGGTCAGTTCGCGGATAATTCAGAGCCTGGGAAAGGGGCGGTCAATATTGATTGCCTGTCCTGCGAGCGAGGCAGGTCGCTGTTCGATATACCTCACAGGTTTTCTGCTTCGGTGCTGTGGGCTCCGGCATGGTTCCGCGGCAACGGCCTGATCGATAAGCTCGCGGGCAACTGGCAGATGTCCGGTATTATCACAGCGCAATCGGGCAGGCCCTTCTCGGTTTGGAACGGGGCTTCACTCAGGGCCGGCGGCGATTACAATGCAGATGGTGGAGGCGGCGCTGTCGGGGGCGGGTTTTATGACAGGCCCGACGCACCAGCACCGGGCACGGTGCCGTCTTCTTTCAGCAAAGAGGATTTCTTGAACGGCTTGTTCGATCCGAGCATATTCCCCATACCGCTCCCCGGCAACGAGGGCACGCTGGGGCGCAATACGTTTCGCGGCCCTAAATATGTTACGGTTGACTTGAGCCTTGTGCGCTGCTTCACGCTCCGTGGTGAAAAGCAGCTTCACCTGCGTCTGGAAGCATTCAACGCATTGAATAACGTAAATCTGTTTTTGCCGAACACGGACTTATCGCTTTCGTCATTCGGCAAATCTACGCAGGCATTTGAGGCGCGTACCTTGCAGGCCAGCATCAGGTTCTCATTCTGATCTAAAAAATCTGTTATCGAAGGAGGGCGACCATGCGATCACTTCTTGCCTTCACCATGCTCAGTACGCTTGTGGTTTGCACACAGGCGCGAGCGTTGCCTCGCTTCCCGCAGGGACAGGGTACAGACAAGATTCCTGCCGTCTCGATTGGCGCGCTTAACGAGCAAGCGCGCCACAGAGTCGATGCAAAATCGAGGCTACCCCTCGCGGCAGAGAACTCCGACGTATTCAAAGACATAGACTCGCTTGAGTCGCCCGAAACTGGCCGGGTACCCAATTACCTACGGGCGCTTGCCGCGCTTCCCGGCGCAGTCAAACCTTTTGCTCGTCTGATCAAGATTGCGATCTACACAGGGGCAGTAGCGCCGGAGATGAAGATGGGCATGGGGTTACGCATCGCGCAGGTCCACGCCAGCCCATACGCTGCGGCGCATATGCAAAGACTGCTCGCGGCAAGCGAGCGCGGCAAAACGTTACTCGGATGCATGAGGGCGGGCGATAATCGCTCAATACTCGCTGCCGAAAAACTCGCGCTCTCCTACGCCGAATCTCTTACAAGAGACGTAAACGGCGTAAGCGACGAGGATTTTCAGAGACTCAAGGCGGCCTTCAACGATCCTCAAATCGTCGAATTAACCATGACGGTTTGCTTCTTCAACTACTTCACACGGTTTTGCGAAGCTGCCCGTCTTCCCGTGGAGCCCTGGGCGATTGATGGTTCTTCTTTCAAACCGCAAGCGGTTGTAAAGTATGAGCCGCCTGTGGCTCGTGTGGGCCTCATCTCCGATCACGAGATCAGCGCCATAACCGACATGGCTGCGGCAGCCAAAGATACTGCGAGGCAGCCGGCCAGCCTTGGTCTAGGCGTTGCGAATTCTCAGCGAGCGATGATGCGATGCCCTCAATTCGCTCTCGCTTGGCGAGCTTACGGCTCGGCTGTGAGAGAGTATGCATCGGTGAGCCGCGAATTGAAGCTTCACATTTCATTCGCTGTTTCCATGGCGAACGGGTGCCGCTACTGTACGCTGCATCAGGTGCTTGGGCTTCGAAGGCTGAACGTCGATCCTGCCAGGCTTCTGGCTATGAAAAAAGATGACTCGGCGTTGACTGCGCGGGAGCTTACGGCGGTAGAGTTTGCCCGCAAGCTGACGCGCGATCCCGCTTCGATTACGGACAGAGACTTTGAGAAGCTCAAGGCTGAGTTTACGGAACAGGGAGCAATAGAAGCTTTGCTTCAGATCTGCGGTTTCAATTTTATGAACAGGTTCACGGACGGCCTGCGCCTGCCTTCAGAGGATGAGGCAATACGAGTATACAAAGAAGTGTACGGTTCGAACTGGGGCGAAACATCGAAAAGGAACTGACGCACAAGAAATCTCCGCGCAAATGTACGACGATAGCAGGACGTGCCATGCTGCTGCGTAAAGTATCAATCGCAATTCTCATCCTTTCAATGATGCTGTCCGTTCAAATTGCGGCGCGAGGGCAGGGTAACACCAGCTCATTATTTGGGGTAACTACGGACGAGCAGCGCTCTGTTTTGCCTAATTTTCTGTTAAAACTCCAGGACACGCAAGGGAGCCCGAAGCGCGCACTGACATCAGGCTCCGACGTAACGACAGAGTAGTTCTTCTGTTCTACAAAGC
>Ga0190265_10001281_pt1 | contig 16416 bp, 15 predicted proteins | sample Popmic124T_FD_133135 | JGI IMG/M metagenome (GOLD analysis project Ga0190265, IMG submission 133135) | Populus adjacent soil microbial communities from riparian zone of Indian Creek, Utah, USA - 124 T | ecosystem: Environmental > Terrestrial > Soil > Riparian zone | place: USA: Utah | collected...
AATCGCCAACGAATCGCCGTAGTGATCGGACGAGCGCGCACGAACCGTGCCCGGGCGTAGCAGCGCGGGCCGCGTTACAAGACCTGCGATGGCGGGGCTACGCAGGCGCGCGTACGCTGCGCAGCGAACGCGAACACTGCCGCGCGCGAGGCGCCCTTCGGCGGCCGCAGCAACAGCGCCGGCGCGCCGCCGCGCGTGCCGATCAGCGCGACGGCGCAGAATGGGCACTCGATCTCGCTCGTGCGTACGTGCCGCGAGCACGCAGGGCACGGCAGCAGCGATGTTCTGGACATGCAGCCGTCCTTTGGTTTGGGTGCGCACGCATGGGCTCGTACGCCGTTGCAAGCTACAGACCGGTTCGCCCTTGTGCCAGAGCGTCTGTCCGCACACGACTGCGTGCTCACGTCAACACGCGCGCGGTTGAAGACCGAGCCGGTTTCTCAAAAGCAGTACGCGCCCGGGGCCCAGGTGCAGCCGCAGCCGCCGACTGGGCGGCAGCAGGCGAGGATGCCGACCGGGAAGCACGAGTTCGTGCATGCCGGAGTACAGCTGCCGGGGCGGCCGGCCGCGGACGTGCCCGCCGAGCCGCCGCCGCCCGAACCGCCGGAGCCGCTCGAGCCGGCAGCGCCGCCGGAGCCGCCCGAAGCGCTCGAGCCCGCGCTGCCCGCGCTGCCCGCGGTCCCGCCGTCGGTCGTCACGTCGCCCGGGTTGGGCATCACCGGCGTCGCGCACTGCGTGCACTCGGTCGCGAAGTACCCGCCCATCTTCGAACGCCCGTCGGCCTTGCACTGATGCACGCCGTCGGCGCCATTCGACGTGCACATGCAGGGCTCGGTCGCGCCCATCTTGCACTCCGTGCCGGCCGAGGTCGGCGGCGCGGTCATCCCCGCCGCGCCCGCGTTGCCTGCGCCGGCGCCGGCTCGAGAGGCATTGCTACCCGAGGCGCTCGGGATCGTCTGATTGAGACGCAGGCTCGAGAGTCCCTCGTAGCCTTCCGCGCATGCCGCGACACAGATCAAAGCGAATAAGCAACAAGTACGACTCAAGGCGTGCATGGGCACCCGACCTCCCTGCACAACGCTCGCCTCGCGAGCCGCACACCACCCAACTTAGCCGCCGACACTGTCCCAAAATGTACACGAAACGGCCAGCTACGTCAGCCCGCGTGCCCTGCGTCGCTGTAGATGAGTAAGTCTTACGGGGGCTGGGTGGGTTGCGAGCTGCCCTCCACGATCGCGGAGCGACGGGGGAAGTACACGGAGAGCTGTCCGCTGCGGTACGAGAATGGGGACGCGGACGAGATGCCGGTGACCTTCACCAGCTCCGGGATCTGGGCCAGCTGCTTGAAGGCGTCGGGCTCCACACGCTCGAACATCATGCGGCAGATGGTCTGCTGGCAGTTCACCAGCGTGAGCTGCTGATTGAGCGGCGTCGCGCGCAGCGAGAAGCGGATCAAGCGCTCTTCGTTCGCGGCCCACGTGCCGTCGCGCGGCTCGTGGGTGTAGGCCCGCTCGAGCGCGTGAAATTCGGGTGAGAACACACCCTCGCCGAGCTCCCCCGTCGCCACTTGGTCGGGCGCGGCCGGTGCCGGGGGCGGGAGCGGCTTCGGCCCGGCCACGAAGGCGTCGCGCGCAGCCCGAATGGTCGCGGTGGCCGACGCGAGCAGCCCGCGCGGGGCCGTCGGCTGCAGCACGTTCGGCGCGGGAGCGGGCGCGTCCTCGGCGAGCGCGAGCGCCGGCGCTTGCTCGCGCGCGACGGCGACCACGGCGGGACGCGGTGCGGGCTCCGCAGTCGCGGTCGCAGGCTCGGGCTCGGACGCGGGTGCTGCAGCAGGTACGCGTTCCTCCACTTGCAGGAACGCAGCCGCCCACACGGCAATTCCCGCGGCGAGAACCAGCCAGAGCGCGCGCGGCATCAGTCGAGCTTGCCAGATCCTCTGTCCGCGCGCGATCCGGCCGCGCCCCGTGCGATGATGGAGGCTCGCAGGCGCGACCCGTGCGCGCCGGTGCTGCTCGATGTCGCTGATCGATCGATTGTTGGCTTTGGCGGGCGTGATCCCGCCGTTCGTGCTGCTGTGGCTCGCGGAGTCGTTCGAGCGCCGCGTGCGCGAGCCGACTCAGGGCTTTCGCTACCGCGTCATCTTCGCCACCGGGATGATCTCGATCCCGGTCGCCTGGACCGAGCGCGTGGCGGCCAAGCTGGTCGGGACCGGGCCCGAACCGTCCGCGACGCTGATCGAGGCGTTCGTGACGGCGGCCGCGGTGGAAGAGCTGGCCAAGGTCGCGTGCCTGATGCTGCTCACCCGCGGCTTGCTCGGCCCGCGCACGCGCTACGGCGCGTTCCTGTACGCGCTGCACGCCGCGATGGGCTTCGCGCTGGTCGAGAACGTGCTCGCGATGCTCAAGGTCGCGAACATGATCGCGTTCTCGACGCGCTTCTTCCTGCGCGCTTATCTGACCGTGCCGATGCACCTCGTGGCAGGCGGCGTGCTCGGCTATCTGTGGGCGCGGCGGCGCTTCGACGCCGGACCGATCGGGCTGGCCGGCGGGCTCGGCATCGCGATCGTCATCCACGGCGGCTTCAACGCCATGCTGCTCGCGGTCGAGCGCCTGCCCGAACAGCACAACGCGCTGGCGGTGGCGTGCGCGATCGGCGCCATGGCGCTGCCGCTCGTCGGGCTCGCCGTGCTGCGCGTGCTGGCCGGGCGCCTGCGCAGCGACGACAACGCCGACGTGCCCACGCGCGGACCGCACGAACGGCGGGCAGGCGTGCAAGCGTCGAGCGCGTAGCGCCCTCGGCGCGCCCTCGGGCTGCCCGCGGGCTCGGCCGCCGTCGCGCGCTTGTTGCCGCGGGGACGCTGGTTAGACGCCGGTTTCGCAAGTACCGTGCGCAGCGTCGCTCGAGGCACGCGCTTGCCTCGTTGCTGCGCTCGATCAGCAGCGACCTCTCGCGCCGCCCCGACGCGCCTCGGAAAGACCCACGCCCATGCCGACCTTCCCCAGCCAGTGCTGTGCGAGCTCTGCAGCGATCCCGGCCACGCGTCGCGAACGCGGGTTTACGTTCGGCTTCGCGCTCGGCTTCGCGCTGACCGCGGCCGCGTGGCTCGGCGCGTGCGGAGCCAGCACACCCGCCGCCGCGCCGCGGCCCGCGGTCGCGAGCGTGGAGCTACAGCCGCCCGCGCAGCCGCCGCAGCTGGTGATCGCGGTGGTGATCGACCAGCTGGGCAGCGACGCGCTGCGCAAGCTCGAGCCGCTGCTGCAGGGCGGGGCGATCGCCCATGCCCGCGCGCATGGCCGCGTGCTCGAGCACGTCGTCTACGCCTATGCCGGCACGCTCACCGCGCCCGGACACGCCGCGATCTACACCGGCGTGCCGCCCGCCCGGAACGGGGTGACCACCAACGCGGTCGTCGATCGCGAGACGGGACGCCGCCGCGCCGTCGTCGACGACGGGCAGCACGCGATCCTCGGCGTCCCACCGCCCGCGTTCGCCAGCCCCAACGTGTTGCGCGCGCCGACCGTGGCGGACGCGCTCAAGCAAGCGACCGGCGGCAGCGCCAAGGTGGTCTCCCTGTCGATCAAGGATCGGTCGGCGATCCTGCCCGCGGGCAAGCACCCGGACGTGGTGCTCTGGTACGACGCGCGAGCGGGCTTCACGACCTCGAGCTACTACGCCAGCGAGCTGCCCGAGTGGCTGACCGCGTTCACGCGCGCGTATCCGGTGCTGCCGGCCAGCGTGAGCTGGGAAGTGCAGGACGGCGCGCGGCTCGGCCTGCTGCTCGGCCCCGACGACGCGCCCGGCGAAGGCGACTACAAGGGCCTGGGCAAGACCTTCCCGCATCGCCTGCGCGAGAACGTCCACGCCGACGATCTCTGGGCGCACACGCCGGATTCGAGCGAGTACCTGCTCGAGCTCGCGCACGAGAGCGCCAAGCAGCTCGCGCTCGGCAGCGACGAGATCCCCGACCTGTTGATGATCTCGATCTCCGGCACCGACTACAGCGGGCACGTGTTCGGCCCCGACTCGTGGGAATACGCCGATCACCTGCGCCGCGCCGACCGCGCCCTGCTGCGGCTGTTCGAGCGGCTGGCGGAACGCTCGCGCATCGCAGTGCTGATCACCTCCGATCACGGCGTCGCGCCGCTGCCCGAGCGGCTCGGCGCCGCGGCCACCGGCAAGCGCATCGACTCCGACGCGCTGGAGCACGCGGTCGAGAGCGCGCTGGACGCCGCGTTCGGCGCGGGTGAGTGGGTCGGCGGGTACCTGGAGCCGTACCTGTTTCTGTCTCCGGCCGCGCGCGCGCATCCCTCGCACGCCGCGATCCGCAGCGCAGCGCTGAAGGCGGTACGCGCCCAGACCGGCGTCGCCACGGTGTACGACTGCGAGCAGCTCGAAGCGTTGCGGACAGCGAGCGGCGCGCTCGAGCAAGCCGTGCTGCGCAGCATCGATCCGAAGGAGAGCGGAGACTTCTTCGTCGTGGTCGGCCAGAACGTGGTGCCGGACATCGGCCTGGTCGCGGGCGCCGGCACCACGCACGGCTCGCCCTGGGCCTACGACACGCACGTGCCCGTGTTGATGTGGGGTGACGCGGTCACTCCCGGCAAGGACAGCGAGCCGCTCGAGCAGGCCCGCGTCGCCAGCACGCTCGCCGCGTTGCTCGGCATTCCTGCCCCGGGCGACGCGCCGCGCTCGGCGCTGCCCGGTGTCGCAGCGCCGCGCTCGGGGCTGCCAAACAAGATGTCAGCGCCATAGCAGCAAGGCGACGCCGCTGCCGACCACGACGATCGCCAGCATCACGCGGATCAGCAGCGCTCCGCTGCGCAGCGCCACGACCGCGCCGAGCCAGCCGCCCAGCGCCTGGCCGATCGAGAGCGCGACGGCGAGCCACAGATCGACGTGCCCGTGCCACAGGAACACCGCGGCCGCGAGCGGCATGTACAGCGCGATCAGCAGGCTCTTGAGCACGTTCGCCAGCTCGAGCTCGAGCCCGAGCACGAAGGTCAGCGCGGCCAGGATCAGATAACCGACGCCCGCCTGGATCATGCCGCCGTACAAGCCGATCGCGAACAAGGTCGGCCACACCCGCCACGCCTCGAGCCTCAGGCCTCGCCCGCGCGCCACCGGCGGATCGAGCACGACCAGCAGCCCGCAGCCCAGCATCACCCAGCCGAGCAGGCTGCGAAAACCGGCGTCGGAGATGCGCGTGGCGAGAAACGCGCCCGCCAGCGCGCCGAGCAAGGTCGGCGCGATCAACTTCCCGACCAAGCTGGGATCGAGCTTGCCGCTGCGCCGGAACGCGACCAGCGCGCTCGCGCTCTGGACCAGGATGCCGACCCGAGAGGTGCCATTGGCGGTGGTCTCGGGCACGCCGAGGAAGATCATCAGCGGAACCGTCAGCAGCGAGCCGCCGCCCGCCACGACGTTGAGGAACCCCGCCGCGGCCCCCGCCAGCACGAGCAGCGGCCCCACGACCCAGATGGACAGCTCGGTCACGCGCCGGTCACTACCCAACCCCCCGGGCCAGCGCAACCGAACGCGAAGCAAAGTCGCCAAGGATCGACCGCGCGACCACCGCGAGGGAGCGAGCCCGGCGCGCAGCGCCGAAGGGGGGCGCACTCTGAGGACGCGACAGCGTCCGAAGAGGCGAGCTCATGCGCTCCGCAAGAGCGCATGAGCGACGGGGGCTCTGCCCCCCGCTAAAAAAACCGCGCGCCGAGCGAGAGGCCGGGCCACAGCGCGACGCGCTCGGAGGCGTTCTGGTTGGTCACGCGGATCCCGTCGTAGAGCACCGGCTCGGCGACCCGTGGATCGCCGGCGTCGGAGATCGACACGCTGAGCGCGGGGCTGGCGAAGAGCGCGACCGTGCGCGAGAGGCGGTAGCCGATCGGCGCGCGCAGCTGCAGGATGGTCGAGGTGTCGGCGCCGCCCCCGAACGGGTCTTGCGTGATCAGGAGCTGTCCGAGCAGGTCGATGTCGGTGAACAGAGTCTGCTGCTCGATCACGCGCACGCCGATCCCGTAAGCCGGCACGAAGCTCAGCACCTCGGCGCTGGTGTGAACATCGCCCTCGACGTGGGTCGCGGTGCGCCCGGTGAAGCCGACCCCGACGATGTTGTGAACGACCGGGCCGCCATGCACGACCGCCACCGAGAGGATGCCGGCGTCGCTGATCCACGTGTCGAGCTCGGTGCGCCCCTTCCACAGCACGCTCAGCGCGCCGATCGCGGCATCGGCGCTGGGCGCGATGTTGAGCAGCCCGATCTGCACGCCGTGGACCGGCCCCGAGCTGTAGTTGAGCAGCCCGATCTGCGCGCCGTGCACGGGCCCGTCGGCGACGTCGAGCACGCCGAGCTGCAGGCCTGCGCTCGCGCCCGCGCTGATGTTGGCCACGCCGAGCTGCGCGCCGTCGAGCGCGTCGCGCGCGTCGAGCGCGAGGTTGAGCACGCCGGCTTGATAGCCGGCCAAGTGGCCGCCAGCAGCGTTGACGACGCCGAGCTGCACGCCATCGACCCGGCCGCGGACCACGTTCGCGGGCGCGAGCTGCACGCCTTGCATCGGGCCGCGGACCACGTTGGCTCCGCCTGCGAGCTGCACGCCGCACAGCGCGCGATCGTCGAGGCTCAGCACGGCCGACAGCTCGAAACCACGCACCGCGCCGGTGAGCCCCGCGATGTTGAGCGAGAACGTCCGCTCCACGCGCGTGCCCTGCAGCGTCGAGGTTCCGACGTACGGCAGGAAGTCCGCTCCCACGAGCGTCGGGTCGAGGCCATGCTCGGAGCAGCCGCGCACGACCTGCGCGGGCTTCTCGGGCGAGACCGCGCGCGGCGTGGCAGCCGGCGCCGGACGCGGAGCCGTAGCGCTCGCGCGCGCACGCTGCGCGCGCTCGAGCTCGGCGAGCAGCTCGGCGCCGTCGTCTCGCACCATGTTGGCGAGCACCAACGCCAGGGTCGGCAGCGCATGCTCGCGCGTGCTCGACAGGTCCACGACCCGCTCGAGCGGCGGCTCCGCGGCGGCGCCGGTCTGCGCCGCGGCGGGCGCGCGCGCGAACGTCACGCGCACGCGCGCGATCGTCGCGCACTCGATGGCCAGGTGGGCGACGCCGGGCGCGTCCTGCAGCGCGACCGGTACACCGAGCTCGAGCGCGAGCTGCGCGCGCAACGCCTCGGCATCGATCTCGGGCGCGGAGCAGCGCACGGCGAGCGGGAAGGACAGATGCGGAACCGGATCCGGACTCGGAACCGGATCCGGACTCGGATCCGGAGCCGGCCCCTGCGACGCAGGCGACGGCGCGCCCGCGGCTTCCGTCGGCGCTTGCGCGGCGACTGGAACCGCGAGCAACAACAAGAGCAGAAAAACGAAGACCATGCGTTGAGTGCCCGCGCGCGCACCGGTCGTTCTAAGAACGACTCTAGTTACCGGGAGGGGTACGCGCCCCTCCAGCCCGCTGCCGGCAAAGCCGTCGGGGCCCCGCCCACCCGCGAGGTCGTCGCTGCGCTCCTCCGCATCGGCTTTGAAGGCAATGGTGGTCTGCCTTCACCGCTTGCCGTCTACGTACTCGCCCACGCCGGCGTCGCGCTCGAGCGCGACGATCAGCGCCTGCGCCTCGCGCGCGCGGTAGCCTGCGAAGCTCCCGGCTGCGAACGGCGCGAGCGCCTCGCGCGCCTCACGGCCGCGGCCGCCGCGGATCAGCGTGAGCGCGCGGTTGTAGCGAGCCTCGGGCTCGAGCGTCCCGTGCGGCGCGACCCGCAGGTACGCGTCCCAGGCAGCCAGCGCGCCTCGGTCGCCGGCGCGCTGCAAGCGCTGCGCGCGGCGAAAGAGCACGAGCTCGGCGGACTCGACCGGCTGCAGCGCCGGCGTTTGCGCGGGCTCGGCCGCCACGGCGATCGGCGCAGCGCGGACCTTTGCAGCGCGGTTCGCTCTCCGTTCGCTCGTCGCCGAGCGCACGGGCGCGGCGTCGGACGCGGGTTCAGTCGCGGGCGCGGGCGCGGATTCAGTCGCGGGCTCGGGTTCAGTAGCGGACGCAGGCACCGCCGCACGCCGGCGCGGCGCAGCGACCGGCGCGCTCACCGGCGTCGGCCCCGCGATCGCATTCCACACCGCTGCGACCTCCTCCGGGAACACCTGCTGCGCGACGCGCGCCAGCGCGCTGCTGGTCGCGAGCACGGCGGCCAGCGGAACGAACCAGCGCCACCACGGCCGCTTGGCGCCGTAGCGCGCCCGCGCCTGATCGAGCACCCGCGCGCGGGTCAGCCCCGAACGCAGATCCGGCTCTGCAGTGACGTCGCGCAGCGCGCGTGTCGCGCGTTCGAGCAGGTCGTCGCTCATCGCGCCGCCTCCCGCTCGATCCGAGCGCGCAGCTTCTGGCGCGCGTGATGCAACCGCGTGCGCACGGTGCCTTCGGGGATGCCCAGGATGCGCGCGACCTCGGAGGACGGCCGTTCCTCGATCTCGCACAACACGAACGCGCTGCGGTGCTCGAACGAGAGCTGCTCGAGCGCGCCGGAGAGCAGCGCCGCGAGCCGCTTGTGATCGGGCAGCTCCTCCGGTGAGAGCACGGGCCGCTCCGGCTCGCGGCCGAAGCGCTCCAGCAACGCGCGCAGGCGGAAGCGCGAGCGCGAGTGGTGGCGCGCGTGGTTGACCGCGACGCCGAGGATGAACGTGCGCAGCGCGCCCTGCCCGTTCCAGCGCTGCAGCGCCTTGGGCAAGCTCAAGAACGTGTCGTGCACCAGGTCCTCGGCGTGCGCCTCGCCGACCAGCCGCCGGGCGAACGCCCGCACGGCCGCGTGGTGCTCGTCGTAGGCATGGCCGAGCGCGGCGAGGTCGCCGGCCTGCAGCCGCTCGGTCGCCGTCGCAGCCGCGGCCCCTTCTGGCCGGCTGCGCTGCTGCCCATCGAGCACGGACGCCATGATTTCGCTAAGCGTATCCAAAGCTTGGCTGCCGAGCACCGGGTCTGCCGCAGCGAGCGTCCGCGACCCGTTCAGCCCTGAGTGCCCGCTCGCCCCAGAACCGTTCACGGCAATTGCACCGTGCGCACGGCCCAGTCCACGCCCCCGCGGTCGTCGCGCGCCACGAGCCACAAGGTGGCGCTCGCATCTTCAGGGCCGGCCTGCAACGCAAACGCATTGTCGGCTTCACCCGCGATCCGCACCTCGCTGCCGAACACGCCGTGCGACGCGTAGAACTGGACCACGATCTGCTCGCGGTACTCCCCGCCCAGCTCGTCGCGGCCGCGCTCCGCCGGCTCGGTCTGCACCGACAGCGCGTGGCGCGTGGCCTGCGGGCAGTCGTCGATCTCGTAGCCGTCGCCGGCGCAGCTCGCGACCCGCCGCGGCTCGTCCTCGGGCCATTCTTCGCCGTCGAAGAGCACGCGCGTGATGCGCGGCTGCGCGTTGCGATCGCGCTCGCGCACGAACACGCGCTTGATCCCGACCGGCAGCTCGCCGATCGGCAGCGCCCGCCCGCGCTCGTCGCGGCACGCGATCGGCACCCCCGCGGTCTCACCGCCGGCGAGCTCACCTGGGCAGGCCACGACCACCACGCCGATCAGCGCGCTGGGACGCTCGCCATCGGCCAGGCCGTCGAGCGCATCCTCGGGCACGTCGACGCCGAGCGCCCCGGCCTCCTCCGGGTCGAACGGCTCGAGCGGTCCGTCGAGCGCCGACAGGCACGCGTCCAGTGTCGACGCGGGCGGCTGCGTGCAGGTGCCCTTGGCCCAACTCAGCGCGCGCTGCTGCGGATTCGCGAACAGCAGCTCGAGCTCCACCCGCTCGCCGGGGCGCGCGAAGGGCGGGTCGGCGCGCAGCGCGAGCAGGCGCACGTCGTGCACGCGCGAGCCGGGCTCGAAGTCCGCGCCGCACGCTGCCAGCAAGAGCAACCCAAGCAGACGCAGCGGCGCGCTCGGACTCGCAAACCATCGTTTCATAGCTCACCTCGCACGCCCAGCACGGGCAGGATCGGCAGACCTTCGACCGGCTTCTGCTCGGAGTAGTCGTAGCTGTACGCGACGTTCTCGACGCTGCGGTGGTCGTACGCGTTGCGCAGCTCGAGGTACGCGGCGAGCGTCCACACGCTGAAGTCCCACGTCTTCTCGATGCGCAGGTCGAGCTGGTGGAACGCGCGCAAGCGTTCCGAGTACGGCTCGCCGGCGATCGCCGCGTACGCGCCGGCGTCGAGATCGACGAGCCCGCCGACGTACGGCGTGATCGGCCGGCCGGTCACGTAGCGAAAGCGCGCGCCGAGCGTCCAGCGCCGGCCGAGCTCGACGCTGCCGAGCAAGCTCAGAATATGCGTCTGGTCCAGCTCGAACACGCGGTAACGCTCGTCTGGCCGGTCGCGCCGCTCGCTGCGCGAGAGCGTGTACGCGAGCACCGCCTGCAGCCAGTCGACGCGATAGCGCGCGAGCAGCTCGCCTCCGTACACGCGGCCCTCGCCCTCGTTGACGAAGCGCGCGCCGATCAGCCGCGACTCGTCCGCGCGCGCCACGATCAGCTGCGAGAGCCGCTTGTAGAAGCCTTCGAGCGAGAGCTCGAGGCCGTCCGCCAGCGCTTGCTCGAGGCCGAGGCTCGCGTGTAGCGCACGGCTGCTGTCCACGTCTTCGTTGCCGAGCCCGGGCGCGCTGTGCTCGATCTGCGGCGGCTGGTGATACAGCCCCAGGCCGCCCTTCAAGCTGGTGCGCAGCGTGTGCTCGGACGCCGGGATCACGTCCCAGCGCGCGGCCATGCGCGGGTCGAGCGTCACGTCGCGCGTATCGGACGCGTAGTCGGCGCGCACGCTGGGCATGAGCTTGAGCGCCGGCACCGGCGTGAGCTCGAGCCCCGCGTACAGGGCCGGCCGCTTCAGCGCGACGTCGGCGCGGGCGCTGCGCGCGGGCCGGCCGAAGTACGGCGAGTCGGCGCTGCCGTCCTCGGGATAAGGCTGGAAGCGCGCGCGCACGTCGTTGAACGACCAGAGCGCGTCGACCCCCGCGAGCAGCGCGAGCGCAGGCACCAGCTGCACGCGCAGGTCGGAGCGCGCCGCGAACTCGTGCGTGCGCCAGGCGAAGCCATTGCTGCCGAAGCGCTGATCGGCGTCGCTGACACCCCACGAGAACGTGTTGTGCCAGCGCACCCGCTCGCTCGGTTCGTGCTCGAGCCGCAGCTGGCTGCGCAGGAACCGGCTGTAGCCGCCGATCGTGCCGGCCAGCGCCGGGTCGCGGCTGTCCGGTGTCTTGATCAGCAGCTCGAAGCGATCGTCGGCGCCGAACAGCGAGAGCCGCACGCGCGTGCGGCGCGAGACCTCGTGCTCGATCATCGCCTGCGCGTCCCAGTAGACCGGCGCGGCGTTGACGCTGGTGTCCGCGTCGCTGAGCGCCTCACCCAGCCAGGCGTCGAGCCACGAGCGCCGCGCCGCGAGCAGCACGCCGGTGCGCTCGCCGAGCGGGCCTTCGACCATGAGCCGGCCATCGACCACGTCGACCTGCGCGAGGCCGCCAAGGCGGTCGCGCCGCGGCGCGCGCAGCCCGACGTCGATCACGCCGCCCATGCCGCGCCCGAAGTGCGGGCCGAAGTTGCCGGGATAGAAGTCGAGCCGCTCGAGCACATCGCCCGGCACGACCGAGTTGGTGTCGCCCAGGTGGTACGCGAACGGGATCGGCGTACCGTCGACGAAGACCAGCGAGTCCTCGGGCGCAGCGCCGCGCACGATCAGCTCGCCGCTGCCCCAGGCCGGACGCGCGACACCAGGCATGCTCTCGACCGCGCGCAGCACGTCGCCGCCGTTGCCGGGCACCGTGCGCACCTGTTCGAGGTCGAGCGAGTGGCGGGTCGGCTCGCGCAGCGGCGGCGCGCCTTTCACCTCGAGCTCGACCTCGCCGATCAGCTCGGGCTCGAGCGGAGGACTGCGTACCGGCTGCAGCGACGGACCCGCGGGCGGGCTCGGACTCGGGTTCGGACTCGGGTTCGGACTCGGGTTCGGACTCGGGTTCGGGTTCGGGTTCGGGCTCGGGTTCGGGCTCGGCGTGGAACCCGCGTCTGGCGATGGGGGCGGTGGTGCGATCTCGAACGCGAACGGGATGCGCGCGGGGATCGGCGTTCCGTCGCGCTGCGCGGGTGCAAAGCGCAGTCGCCGCGCGGCTGCGAGCGCCGCACCGTCGAACGCCTCGCCGCCCGAGCGCGTGATCATCGCATCGGTGACGGCACCCTGGGCGTCGAGCGTGAGCTCGAGCTCCACGCTCGCGCTGCCGCTCGCGCCCGGTGGATACTCGACGGCGACCGGCTCGATCAGCTGCGGGGGCACGAGCTGGGCGTGAGCGCCGGCGGCGCTCGAGCTGATCGCGATCGCGAGGAACGCGGCGGCGCCGCGCAGAAGCTTGCAAGCATCCATACCTCCGCTCGTGCCCGCCCGCGCGCCAACCGTTCACTAGTGCTCGTGAACGCTTCGCCGCGCGCCGGGCACGAACCCGCATGGACATCACCCACTCGCTCAAACACTCCATGCTCGCGGTCGGCGCCACCCCTGTGCTCTGGCTGCTGCTCGCGCTGTCGGTGGCCAGCCTGGCCGTGATCTTCGAGCGCATGCTGTTCTTCGCGCGCGCGAAGGTGAACATCCACGGGCTGATCGCCGAGCTGAGCGCGCTGCTGCACGCGGGCGACGTACAGGCCGCGCGCGCGCTGCTCGAACGCTCGCGCTCGGCCGAAGCGACGGTCGCGCGCGCCGGCCTGCGCGAAATCGCGCGCGGCGCGACCGCGGTGCGCGAAGCGCTGAGCGGCGCCGCGCTGCTCGAGCGCGCGCGGCTCGAGCGCGGCCTGGGCTTCCTCGGCAGCCTGGCCACCAACTCGCCGTTCATCGGGCTGTTCGGCACCGTGGTCGGCATCATGCTCGCGTTCGATCAGCTGAGCCTCAGCTCGGCCAGGAGCAGCGCGTCGTCGCTGGTCATGGCCAGCATTGCAGAGGCGCTGGTCGCGACCGCGGTCGGGATCGGCGTGGCGATCCCCGCCGTGATCGCCTTCAACGTGTTCCAGAAGCGCATCCGCGTCGTGCTCGATCAGGCGACCGCGCTCGGCCACGCGCTGCTCGTGCACATCGATCCGGAGCAGCGCTGATGGCGGCGCCCGGCCAGCCCGGCGACGAACCGATCGCCGCGATCAACGTGACGCCGCTGGTCGACGTCATGCTCGTGCTGCTCGTGATCTTCATGATCACCGCCCGGCTCGGTGACGAGCACGCGCTCGCGCTCGATCTGCCGCTGGCGGCGAGCGGTTCCGCCGCGCAACGCGTGCTCACCATCGCGCTCGACGCGCGCGGCGCGCGCACGCTCGATGGCGCGCCCGCCAGCGACGACGCGGCGCTGCGCTCGGCGGCGCTGCGCGCCCGATCGCGCTTTCCGGAGGTGCGCGCGGTGATCCAGGCCGATCGCCGCGCGAGCCACGGCGAGGTGATGCGCGCGCTCGACACCCTGCGCCTCGCCGGCATCCACCGCATCGCGTTCGCGGTGGAGCCGAGCTCGTGAACCAGGTCCTGGCCGTGCCGCGCGCGCAGCCTCCGCGCGAAGCGCGCACCTGGACCTCGTGCGTGAGCGCGGCGCTGGCCGCGCACGGGCTCGTGCTGGTCTGGTTCGCGAGCGCACCCGTGCCCGAGCCGCCGCAGGCGCCGGCAAGCGAGATCGAAATCGAAGAGCTGCCGCGCGAACCCCCGCCGCCCGAGCCCGAGCCCGAGCCCGAGCCCGAGCCCGAACCGCCCGAGCCGGAACCGGAACCCGAGCCACCGCCTCCGACGCGCGCGCGCCCATCCGCCGCGCGCGCCGCGCCGCTGCTCGTCCGGAACGAGACCGCAGCCGCTGACGAGCCCAACGACGAGCCGGTGCGCTTCGCGACCGATCCGAACGGCAAGGGCTACGGCTCCGGCTGGGTCGCAGCTGGCGGCAACCTCGAGCACGCGGAGCCAACGCCGCCGCCGCAGCCGGTACGCGCCCAGACCGTTCGCGCACGCGAAACGATCGCCGCTCGTCTGTCGCGGCAGCCGTTGCTGCGATCGCGCGACGGCTGCCGCGGTCACTTTCCCGAAGCAGCCAGCGTGGACCGCGGTGAGGTCGGGCTAGTCGCCACCGTCCGCGCGAACGGCACGCTCCTGGCTCTCGAGATCGAGCGCGAGCGACCACCGGGGCAGGGCTTCGCGCGGGCCGCACGCGCTTGCCTGCACGACGAACGCTTCGAGCCCGCGCTCGATCCCTCGGGACGCCCGGTGACGGCGCGAACGCGCATCGTGTTGCGCTTCTCGCGTTGACCCCGCGGTCAGCGCTGTCCTCTCCGGTCTCCTACGTCGCCGGGTCCCCTCTTGCGCAGGGGCGGGTTCAAACCCGCCCTCTTCTGCACGGTCCTGCTGCGGGCGGGTTGAAACCCGCCCCTACGTAAGATCCGAGACGCGCGCACCCACTGCGCTTCGTAATTGCGAAGCGCGCCTGCCGCCCGCACAATTGCGCGCGAGATGATCACCACGCTGCGAGCGAGCAACATCGCCAAGCTCGATCGCGAGCCGTTCGACGTCTTGGTGGTCGGCGGCGGCATCAACGGCGCGGTCAGCGCCGCCGCGCTCAGCGCACAGGGTGCGCGCGTCGCGCTGATCGACCGGGGAGACTTCGCCGGCCTGACCAGCCAGGAATCGTCCAACCTGGTGTGGGGCGGCATCAAGTACCTGGAGACCGGCGAGGTCGCGCTGGTCAGCAAGCTGTGCAGCTCGCGCAACCGGCTGATCAAGACCTACCCCTCTTCGGTGCGCGAGATCCGCTTCTTCGTGAACGTGGAGCCGGGCTTTCGCCGCAGCCATTTCACGCTCTACTGCGGCACCCTGCTGTACTGGGCGATGGGGAACTTCTTCACGCGCGCCCCGCGCCTGCTCTCGGCCACCGACATCGCGAGCGAGGAGCCGGTGATCGACATGCGCGGCGGCAGCGGCGGCTTCGAGTACTCGGACGCGTACCTGGTCGACAACGACGCGCGCTTCGTGTTCGGGTTCATCCGCGGCGCGCTCGATCACGGCGCGATCATCGCCAACTACGTGCAGTCGCTCGGCGCGCAGCGGCGCGAGGACGGCCTGTGGCACACCCAGGCCTGCGACGGCGAGACCGGCCGCACCTTCGAGATCCGCTCGCGCGTGCTGGTCAACGCCTGCGGGCCTCTCGTGGACGCCTTCAACGCGCTCAACGGCGAGCAGACCAAGAATCACCACGTGCTGTCGAAGGGCGTGCACCTGATCGTGCGCCGGCTCACGCCGTCGCGCCGCGTGCTGACCTTCTTCGCGGACGACGGGCGGCTGTTCTTCGTGATCCCGCTCGGGCCCGTGTCGTGCATCGGCACCACCGACACGCGGGTCGACACCTTACCGCCGCTGGTCACGGACGAGGACCGCCACTTCATCCTCGAAAACGTCAACAAGCGCCTGCGCCTGCCGCGCCCTTTGACCGCCGAGGACATCATCAGCGAGCGCTGCGGCGTGCGCCCGCTGGTCACCGGCAACGGGGCGAGCGCGAGCGCCGATTGGACCGCGCTCTCGCGCAAGCACGCGATCGAGGTCGACCACGCGCGCGCCCACGTCAGCGTGTTCGGGGGCAAGCTCACCGATTGCCTGAACGTCGGCGAGGAGGTCACCGAGATCGCGCGCACGTTCGGCATCGACCTGCCCTTCGAGGGCTCGCGCTGGTACGGCGAGCCGCCCGACGAGATCCGCGACGAGTACTTCCACCAGGCGCGCCTGATGCGACTCGACGAGCTGACCGCGCCCGAGTCGTCGGAACAGCTCAGCACCCGGCTGTGGCGCAGGTACGGCGGCAGCGCGCTGTCCTTGCTCGACGACATCCGCCAGGACCCGCGCATGGCCCAGGTGCTGATCGCCGGCACCGAGTACATCCGCTGCGAGCTGCATCACGCCGCGCAGCGCGAGATGATCACCAAGCTGGAAGACTTCCTGCGTCGCCGTAGCAAGATCGCGCTGATCGCCAAGAAGCGCGAGATCGAGCGCGCCCCCGGCCTGCTCGAAGCCTGCACCATCCTGTTCGGCGACGACGCCCAGCACAAGTTCGACGAATACTTCGCCGACCGCGAACGCCGCGAGAGCCTCCGCCCCTCCGTGCCCACGCCGATGCCGGAAGCACCGGCGGCTTAACTACTCAATTTTGATCAGCTCCACGTCGAACACCAGCATGCCCGGCGGGGCACCGGGGCGGCCCTTGTACGCGAGCTCCTCGGGGATCCAGAAGCGCGTCTTCTCGCCTTCGACCATCAGCTGAACGCCTTCGGTCCAGCCCGGGATCACCTGACCGAGGCCGAACGTCGTCGGCTCCCCGCGCGAGACCGAGCTGTCGAACATCCGCCCGTCGGTCGTCCAGCCGCTGTAGTGCACGGTCACGCGCTGCGCGGCGGTCGGGTGCACCGCGCCTTTGCCCTTG
>Ga0190265_10001282_pt1 | contig 16413 bp, 15 predicted proteins | sample Popmic124T_FD_133135 | JGI IMG/M metagenome (GOLD analysis project Ga0190265, IMG submission 133135) | Populus adjacent soil microbial communities from riparian zone of Indian Creek, Utah, USA - 124 T | ecosystem: Environmental > Terrestrial > Soil > Riparian zone | place: USA: Utah | collected...
CACCTGGATCTCGTCCTCCCTGCACCGCTTCAATCAGGACTGGTCGCGCCGCGTGCTCGGCCAGGGGGCGGAGGTGCTGCTGATTACCGACGGTCTCGAGCGCGAGGCGGGCGATGTTTTGGGGCGCGAGATGGACCGCCTGCACCGCTCCTGCCACCGGCTGATCTGGCTCAACCCGCTTCTGCGCTACGAGGGCTTCGAGCCGAAGGCCATGGGTGTCCGCACCATGCTCCCGCACGTCGACGAGATGCGCCCGGTGCATAATCTGGCGAGTATAGAGGCGCTGTGCGACGCGCTCGGCGGAGGAGAACGTACTCTATCATTGCGTTAGACGCGAAAACTGGATCACTCGAAAATATACAAATGATAGTGCTGCTTTCTCTCGGATCTGCCGAGCACAAGTCGACTGGTCATCTCCTTCAATTTCTGCACATGGAAGCGGACCATGGCCAGGTTCCGAGACGTGGTGAATCGGCGATTGGCGCGGTCGACCCCGAGAGCCTGAATATCCCGCACGTTTGCCTCGTATACGGTTGACCACCCGACCTTCTCCGCCAATCTTGCGAATGCCAGAGGTCGATACGGTCGTTCCACATCCCAGTGTGGAGGTTTGGTCATCCTCTTGAAGCCGAGACTGAGAACGAGCACCCGAGATTTCTGGCGTAGTTCGCCCAGCCAAGCTTGAGCATACTTCTCCCAACCTTCGCGCAAGACGATATCGGCGTCGAACAGCGTACCTGCGTGATGGAGAAGGTTGAGACAGAGAACCGTGTCCACCGCGGGCATACTCTTCAGAAAGTCGAGATCAATCAGCCGTTCAATAAACTCGACCTTCGCAATGTTCATTTGCTCCGCAGCCGCGCGCCCCGCCGACAACGCCTCTCGGTTCGAATCGTAAACGGTCGCGGCGTCAGCCATGCCGACATCGATGAGAGACATCGCGAAGAAACCCGAATGGCCTCCGAGGTCGATCAACGTTCCCAAGTCGCGACCGCCCAGAATTGTACAAACCGCTGACAATCGCTCACTCAACCCAAACGCATCGTCTTCAGGCAAACGCGCAAGTTCCGGATATAACTTCTCGAGCCGATCTGGCATGCGAGTATACGGATACGTCCGCATTGTTTTCGTTACCGTCGACTGAAACTTCGTCATGCCGTCTCTTCCTGTCGGCTAGGGCACGGCCGCGATTCCGGTCAGGCAATCTTGTGCCGCCCGCTCAAAATGCAAACGAGAGGCGGCCTCGGTCAGCCCCAGTCTTTCCTCAAAGTACGTGAGCCACTTCGTTCGATTGCGGCGAAACAGGACGAGATCCAAAGCAAAGGCTATCTGCATCTGCCTCTCGGGACTGACGTCGCTCCGACCACCCACCATTCGCAAGCTGTCAAGCGTTCGCTCGCCATTGAATTTGTACATCGAGCGCAGATCGAATGCGATCGGTCCGACACGGCATCGCTCCCAGTCGACCACCAACAACCGGCCATCGCGCGAGGCGACCATATTTCCCGGTGAAAGATCGCCGTGAACCATTGCCACCGGCCAAATCGCCCGCTCGGCGTTGAGCGAGATCGATCGGCCAGCCTCGTCGCCAACGGCTTGAACCTCAGAAAGAGAAACACCGATCTTGCGCAAACTGTCGCCGATCGGTTCGGAGCGCGCGGACATCTGGTACAGCTCGCGTGCAATCGACTGAAGAAAGCGATCTGCTTTCTGTGCTGCCGACACACGCTTGTCGGCGATAACAAGCTCTTCCCTCATCCAACGGAGGTTTTTTCTGTCGTAGTCCAACAGCCTGGGAATCGGCGTTGAAACGGGGAGCTTCGCACTGATTAGATGATGCGCCTTGATTTCACGGGCCAAGGACCCGATTGCGAATGGGGAGGGAATTCCGATCTTTATGCTGTATCCCTTCGCACCGTCGCGCTCATCTGGGCAAAAGAGCCGGATATTATTCTTGACTAGAATATCCGCTCCGCCGACGGGCGCATAAATAATACTCGGCGTACCTTGCCTGAAGCTGGATCGCAGGATGCGCACCAACTGGCGTGGCAGTAGAGACCTATGAAGTGTAAATGCCTTGCCGGTCTTGAGCAGCACATAAGAGAATCTTTCGGCGCTTCCTGCTGCTGCACCGTAGGCATCAATACGACACTGGATAAGCTGAACTTGATCGTTCGTCACGCACGTTCATTCGAGCTGAGGCGCGAGTTTCGGCGACCCTAAGGGCGCGTCACGGCGGGCGCGTCAGCCGATCGGGCGACGAAGCCACGAGAGATTCCGCATCAAGCAATGCCCGCTGTCGCGACTGAGCTTCGACGACGATCAGCGGAAACCTCAGAAACAGCGATAGTCATCGCGAGAAGGGGCGCTTCGGATGCGGGGCAAATCCACGATTCTGGAGCTTGAAAAGCGCTTGCAACGCATTGGGTGCACCGGCCGCGCCATCAATTGACCGGTGGCCGGATGCGTCGTTAAACAGGATCGCTCCCGCCCGACGTCGCGCCCCCACTCTCATCGTTCCCGCATGCAAAACAGCGCCGTAACCAGTCCCTCTTCAAAGATTGCTTGGGCGCGAGTGGTGGCCGGATTGGTTGCAGGCTTCCTCCTGCCGATCCTGCTGGCAGAAGCATATGTTCGTCTTCATCCGCCCGAGGACCTGCACATCTACCTCGGCGACTCCCTGCATCGCCCCGGCATCTACCGTCCCGATCCCGTGCTTCGGGCCGGCTATCGATCCGCTGACGAGTACGTTCCGTTCGAAGCGCCGCGCATCGCCGACCTCCGTCCGCTCAATTCGGAACGGCCGACCTGGCTCTTTCTCGGCAATTCGTTCGCGCGCGGGCTGAGCGCCTCCGTCCATGACCGCATGCCGTCGCACCGCGTCCTCTTCTATCGGGAAGCGAAGGACGAATTTCACCTGCGCGTGGCGCAGTTCCGCCTTCTGCTCGAGAGCGGCTTGCGCCCCGATCATGCGTTCTTCACGTTGATACCGATCGAAGTGGCGCGCTACGTCCTGCGCCCGCTTGACTGGGTCTATGTTTCCCGAGACGGCGCCCTGAGTTCGAAATTCAGGTTGCCGGGAGAACCGCTCGACAGTTTGCTTAACAACAGCTGGCTCGCCCGCGTCGCATGGGTGCGCAGCCGCATGCACCACGCCGATCCGACCTTTCGCATGAGCCGGATCACCGAGGTGGTGCCGCAAGGAGCGCTCGCCGATTTCGATGCGATGCTCCGTGCCCTCGCCGACGTCGCGCGAAAATACGAGGTGCCAGTGACGATCGTCGTCCTGCCGGACCGGCGGCAAATCCTCGATCAATCGTCATTCTCGTTGCAGGAGAAACTGACCGCCTCCGTCCGGCGCGCGCGCCTTGACGTCTTTGATCCGCGCGACGTCTTTCTCGCCCATGCGGACAAGCGAGCGATGTATCTCCCCGATTGGCATTATTCACCGGTCGGCGATCGGATCTTGCTCGATGCGCTGCTTGCCCATTTGAAGAAGCCCGACGTCGCCACGGCGGCGCGCAGGCCGGCATCTCAATGACGTTCGTCGACAGTCACTTCTTCGCGTTTCTCCCCGTCTTCATCCTTCTCTGGTGGCTGACGCGAAACCGCTACGAGCTTCGCGTCGGTGTGATGCTGTGGTCGAGCCTGATTTTCTACGGCTACCGTCATTGGTGGTTCGTGCCGATCATCCTCGCTTACGCGCTCGTCGACTGGGGCGCGGGCCTTCTGATCGAACGGAGCACCCGAAAGAAGCTCTTTCTTACGCTCGGCATCGGCTTTAATCTCGCGGCACTCTCCTTCTGGAAATACTCGCCGCTCCTCATGAAGACGACGAGTGAGCTTTTTGGCTGGCCCTCTTCGATGTCCGCCTACGCCCTCTCGGATGGCTGGATCATCCCGATGGGCATCTCATTTTATGCCTTCATCGGCATCGCCTACATGGTCGATGTGTATCGCGGGACGATTACCGCTGAGCGCGACCTGTGGCGCTACGCGCTCTTTGCGAGCTTCTTCCCGCATCTGGTCGCTGGCCCGATTTTGCGCGCCAAGGAATTTCTCTGGCATCTCGGGCCGGACGCCCTGCCGAACCGGCCACTGGCCGCCTGGGAGGGAACGTTTCTGATCGCCCGCGGCTTCTTCAAGAAGCTCGTCCTGGCGGACGGGATCGCAGTCGCGATCGACCCCTTTTTCTCGAATATTGCCGATGCATCGACCGCGGGCGTCTGGTCGGCGCCCTACGTCTATCTGTACGCGCTGCAGATCTACCTCGATTTCTCGGGCTATACCGACATCGGCCGCGGCCTCGGGCTTTGGTTCGGCTTCCGGTGGCCGGAGAATTTCAATTGGCCCTATCTCGCAACCTCCGCCCAGGATTTCTGGCGGCGTTGGCACATGACCTTGTCGCGCTTCCTGCGCGACTATCTGTACATTCCGCTCGGCGGCAATCGCCACGGACTGGCCCGTGCGATTCTCGCGACCATGATCACGATGTTGCTTGGCGGCATCTGGCACGGCGCGAGCTGGTCGTTCATGATCTGGGGCGGGTTGCACGGCGCTTTCCTCGTCATCAACCGGCTATGGGCGATGACATCGCTGCAGGCGCGACTCGCGCGATTGACCGGGCCAAGCGGCGCGATCTGGCACGTCGTCTGCATCGCCCTGACCTTCAACGCTGTTTGTCTGGCCTGGTGTTTCTTCCGCCTTACCGATCTGAGCGAAAGCCTCGAATGCGTCCGCCGAGCCTTTGTGTTTGATGCCGACAAGATGCTGGTCGGCGGCTCGGGCGATCTGTCACTATGGATGATGCTCGCCGCTTACGGGCTTGCTTCGGCGGCCGCGGCGATCGCAACGCGAGGCGCGCCTCTATCCGATGTCGGGCAGATGCTCGACAAGGAGCACTTCGTACGCGGCGCGGCGTGGGGCGGTTCGTTGAGCCTTCTGGTCGTCGCATGGGCGTTGGCGCCGGACGCGCAGTCCGTTCCGTTTATCTATTTTCAGTTCTGACATCACTGTGGCAAACGTCGCAAACTTATCTCAGAAACGAACTCAACGATGCTGATACGTGAAATTGGATCTGCATATTCATCGATACTGCGCGCGCTGGGGCTCGCTCCGGAAAAGAACCTCGACCCCGAGACGAACGGCGAGTACGCCCTCCTGCGTCGACTCGCAACCTTGCCAGAGATCAGCCACTACGACTGCGCGATCGACGTTGGCGCTCACAAAGGCGAATGGACAGTGGATGCGATGAAAGCGTTCTCCGGCACGCCCATTGCAAAGTTTTTCTGTGTCGAGCCGATCGATCACCTCGCAGCCGAGCTTCGTCAGACCTTCGCCGGGCAGCCTAATGTCGAGGTGATCGAAGTGTTGATGACGTCCGAGCCCAACCCTGCAATGACCATCTATAACGTCGGCGGAACTGGCCGAATTTACCCGTCCTACCGAAAGCGCGGCCCTAGAGCTTCAGCCAAGGGTACGCAGAAGGTGACGACCAATCTTCAGGTGCGCGGCGCTACCGGCGACGAGCTGTTTGCCGGCCTGAGGCCCTACATGGTGAAAATCGATTGCGAGGGACACGATCTTCATGTGCTCAAAGGTTTGACGTCGGTATTGAGAAACGCACGGCCCGCGATTCAATTCGAATACACCGAGTACTGGATCCACGCCGGGTCGCGACTGCACCAGGCAAATCGGTTCTTGCGCAACCTCGACTACCGAATTTTCCGCCTGTTTCCCCACAAGCTCCTGCCGATCCGGCGCGGTCCGATCATCGACACCTACGAGTACCAGAATTTTGTGGCAGCGCCGGCCGAATGGAAATCGCTTGCCGACGGAACAATCCGGCTTTGAGAGCGATGAAATCGCTTCGCACTGGCCGACAGGCGAAGCGATTTCCAAATTTTAATCGATTAGGTCCAGTCGCGGATTGATCTCAACGATCTTTCGCTTCGCTTCCGGGAGATCCGCGACGATGGAGCGGCGGCAACTGACGTGCTTGAAGTGCCGCTCCTTCGAAACGTAGCAGAAAAGCAGGCAGTCTCGCTGCTCTTTGTCGTTTCGGTTGCCCGAATGCAGACCGTTGGAATCGAACAAACCCAGGGTGCCGGCCGGCCCCACCAGCTCGACGACATCTTCCTTCCGGTATCCGTTCTGCGTCATGTCGGATTCGAAACGCGAACCATGTCCCTCACCGCGGAAACGATCGTAATACACATCGTTCGATCCGCGCAGATAGCTCATGCGCTGCCCCGCCGCCGTGACATCGTTCAGCAGAACCATCATGTGAATCTGCCGGCCGCGCGTATCGTGGTGCCACTGATATGATTCATTCCGCTTCGGCGGTGTCGGCATCAATCTCGTTGCGTCCGCCCGGCCGATTCCGAAGGGCTTTCCAAAATAATGACCGATGATTTCCAATAGAAAATCGTCCAGCGCTGCGGTCAGGATTGCAGGATTCGTACTTATTGCATCTTCATGACGCCATGCGTCATCAACCCCCCGCGCCGGCGAATCCTTCACCGCGTCATCGAGAGCCGCCTGCAACTGTCGGAGAAAATCACCTTTAAAATAGGACGGTAGCAGCAAGATGCCTTCGCGACGCAATATCTCGCCATATGCCAGCGCCTGCTTCTTTTGCTCGCCTGCGACAAATTCGGCCCGAAAAGACGGGTCGCGACGGCGATGAATATATTCTTTGCCGACAAACACCGCGCTTCTGACAAAGCCTGCAGGTGTGTAGCTTTTCCGATCGAATACCAAGCGTGGCATGTATGCATCTCCTCAATCGGTGAGGCCAACCAGCCTCTCGTCACGGCACACAAACTCTAGAAAGTTGAATGCTGGGATGCAAGAGTGTCGGCGGCAAGAAAAATATCGGAACCACAGTCACCATGAAAAGTTCGCGCTGGGCAAACCGCATCAATCGTTTCATGCGGGTAAAACCCATTTGTTACGCAGTCTTTCACGTCCGTTACTTCTATTTCACGAAGATCAAGCGGGCGCTGCGAGCCTACGACGACCAGCTGGGCGTCGCGGAACGCGAACATAATTTTCGTGCGATCCATGACGGAAAACCCAGCGATCGTATTCTCGGCCTCGTCCTCCCCTTGTCCGTCATCGACCGCATGACGCCGGAATCGACGGTGCTGGCGGTGGGATGCCGATACGAAACCGACCTCCTGTATCTCGCGGCCTACGGGTTTTCTCCGCGCAACATCCGCGGCCTCGATATCTTCTCCTATTCTCCCTGGGTTGATCTCGGGAACATGCACAAGATGCCCTACGGAGACAGCTCCTGGGACGCGGTGATGCTCGGCTGGGTGCTTCCGTACAGCAGCGAGCCCGAACTCGCAGCACGAGAAATCGTGCGGGTTACGCGGCGCGGCGGCCTCGTCGCGATTGGAATCACGTATTATCCGGAAGAAGGTGCGGGGCATCTCTTGAAGGATCAGCCCCGCTTCGGACGCGAAAGAAGAAACCGAACCGTCGACGGAATGCTCGACCTATTCGGCGACCATGTCGAAACCGTCTACTTCCGGCATGACGTTTCCGATCCCAACCACCAGGGTCCCTGTCTGGTTGTATTCTCGATACGAAAGTAAAGGCGAGCGCGACAGAAAACTTAACCTGCGCGGGGCACGAGACGTTGATAGCCCTCATTCAGTCGCGCTGCGGCGTGATCGATGAGCAGACTCCGGCGAATGTTCTCTTGGGCTCTGGCAACACCGAAATCCATGTCGATCCAGCGTTCGCCAACATTCTTCAGCGCTGAGGCAAGTGCCGCGGGGTGCCCCGGCGCAAACAACATATCGGACTGCTCTTGAACCTGCTCGATCACACCTGTCCGGCTCGACAATAACGGCACACCGGCGGCCAACACTTCGATCGCGGCCATGCCGAACGTTTCCATGCGGCTCGGATTGATCACCAGATCATAGCTGCGAACGAGGTCGCGAAACGCTTCCACGCGGCCGAGGAAGTTGCAGTTTGCGGCTGCAAGCCGGTCGAGCTTGAGGTCATTTTCGCTCGGCGCCGGCCGTGTGCCGGTGAAATCGAAACGCATCGGCGGCAAGACCCCTGCTCGCTCCAGTAAATGAAGCGCCTCAGTCAGGTCTGCCCAACCTTTCCAGGCAAGGGGCGAACCGATTACAAGCACACGGCTCGGCGGCCTCTCCGGCTTTGGCTTGAGCGGGAGAATCTCATCCGCATAAATTCCGTCGCGGATCAGAGCAATCTCCCGACCTGGCTCCCACGCCTGCGCGCGCGCACGGAATTCGTCGCCCACCGCGCTGACGAAATCATATCGGTCGCAATGATACTTGAAGTAGTCGTCCCGGTTCATCGTCGGCGATCGCAGAAAGATCGCCGTTCGCGCGCCGAGGCGATTGCCTAGTTCGAGCCCCAGCAAACCCTCCTGATGATCATTGGCCTGCACGATGGCTGGCCGCATTCCGAGCTTCGCCGCCACCCGCCTTGCGAAAGCAGCGTTGCCGTAGAGCCGTCCGGGCAGCGAGCGCGAACTCGGAAAATTCTCCTCGATTACCCGTACGCCGATCCGGCGGCACTCGTCGGCCAGCCAGCCGCCATACGAGCAGACCAGCACAGGATTCCAGCGCTGCATAGCTTCGTGCCGGAGCAAGCGTGCAAGGCAAGTCTGCGCGCCCGCACGATGCGTTCGATTCTGCAGAAAGATGACCGAAGGATTCATAGGACAATGTGCCGAGCAGACCGTCCGGCTCGCTTCTCCGATCCGCCCGGCTCAGGAGCCAAGTCTCGACTCCAGTCGCCGGCGCGCATTCTCAACGTCGCGCGGCTTGATCGACTTCTTGTACGTCCAGTCTTTCACGGAATAGCGGCTCGGAAACACCGTCCGCTTGAACGGCAGAAGCGGGTCGAAATGGTACGCTAGTCCAAGTGACCTCAAGCCCTGAAGCTTGATCGATCGGCGATAGTCGTTGACCGTGAGCCGCGACCAGTCCGCCGCTTCCTTCCCATGGAGCGCTTTGGCAACGATATCGGCGATGCGCTCGCTCGACATGCCGTCGGGCGTGGAACACCATTTCTCAAGGTGATTGCGCCGCGCTTCGGCCATCTCGGGAGACAGCGGCTCGTGCAAACCCTTCTCGACAAACTGGACCAGGCGCCCCGGCTCGTCGCACGGAAAGTTTCCTCGCGCCGGCTCCTCAAAGTACCACAGTTGGTCCCGGTCGAACAAAAGCTCGACCGTCGGCTTGCCGGCGATCCAACTCTCCAGCGCCGTCGTGCAGGTCTCGCACGATATCTGCAAATCGCAATCGAGGATCAACGGAGTGATGTTGCTCGTCGCATCCATGCGGATGTGCTGCCGTCGCGACGGAGGAAGTGTGTTCAACCATTTCTCATAAATGGTTGTCTCCTCCATGGGGTGGGGTCGCAGCAATATTTCGTATTTATCGGCCTCGACCAATGCATTCAGGAAATCGAATGCATGCTCGCGTGAGTTCCATTGCGCTTCGATTGACCGCCAATAATCGGAATAGATGCGGATACGGTCTTTCCACGGCGCAAATAACTTGTCCGCCTGTTCTCGCGGCAGTTTCCAGAAGTAAGCCGTTCCGAAATTGGTGCAGAAAAGCACCTTGGGACGAACGGACCGTTGCGGATCCGGGCGATAGACCACGCGCGACCACGGCTCGAAATAGAAATCGAACCGCGGCACCCCGACGACCTCGACTTTCGTATCGCTCTGCGGGTTCTGCGCCAGGATTGCGCGACGGTGCACTTCATTCCAGCAAAAGAAGTAATCGATGTGAGCACCGTTGTGGTGCCGGCCGGCATAATATTCCAGCTGCTCGCGATCGTAGAATATTCCCTCGTTCGGCAGTACCGCCGTCAGCACACCCATTTCCGCCAACCGCCGCGACCAAGCAACGAGATGGCTCGCCATAAGGTGGTTGAAAATGATCATGTCCGGACGATGCGCAGCGAGCACAGCACGGAACGCTTCGAGTGGCTCCAGATGACAGGCGATGCCTCGCGCACCCAGATGGTGGGCGATCAGTGTCGCGACATCGAGATCGCGGGTCTTGCTGTCGACGAGGATGATAACGTTCTTGCCCGCGCGGACGTCGCCGTTTGTCCGCTGCGGTTGCCGGTTTTCCATCTCTTGTTCCGCGGGATTGGCAGGCGCCCGTTTCGGCGGGCCTATCTTCTAGTATCAGTCGAATTGCCCGGGCAAGCATCGAATCCGAAGCGCGCCCGACCTGCTAAAGGTCGTGGAAACGCTTCGGCAAATAGCGGCGGAAGTCGATTTCACGGAGGATTTCGGCGATGCGTGCCGAGGCCCCCGGGCCACCATACGGCAGTTCCTGGTTGCGCACTCGCTCGCGGAATTTCGAATCGAGCACCGTCGAAAGAGCGGCCGCGACGGCTTCCACGCCCGGATCGCAGTCGACAATCGACACAGCCCGCAGACGTCCGCTTTGACGTTCGCCGATATTGATCGTCGGTGTGCCCAGTGCGGGCGCCTCGATGATCCCGCTGGACGAATTACCCATGACGGTCTCGGCATGCCGTACGGCGTTCAAATACCCGGATGAGCCGAGCGAGAGGAACAGGCGCGACCGGTGCGGATTGCGATCGACGTGGTTGCGGATCGCGGAAGCAATTTCGTCGTGACCAGGATCGGCATTCACGCCGGTGAACACGGCGAAAATCTCCGGAACCCGGTCCAACGCCCCAAGCAAGGCGTCGACCGAGGCCCGATCGAGGTCCGGCCGCGCTGTCGTCGGGTGAAGGGTCACGACCACATATTTCGCCTGCGCCGGCAAACTCAGCGCGTTGGCAACAGCTTCCCGGCCGACCGCCTGCTGCCGCTGAATTTGATCCAGGCCAGGAGCGCCGACGTTGAACACGAGTTTGGGCTCTTCGCCGAGCTGAATGACTCGTCGTCGATAGGGGTCGGCCGCCACAAAGTGAATGAGGGACAATTTTGTTACGGCGTGCCGAATCTGATCGTCGAACGCACCTGACGTAACCTCGCCCCCATGAATATGCGCGATCGGCAGATTCAGGATCGTCGCAGCGGTCGCGGCAGCAAGGATCTCATATCGATCGCCCAGAAGAACCAGCAGATCCGGAGCAAGCGCGGAGAAGGTTTCCGCGAAGCGTTGCAGGCCGATACCGGCGCTACGCGCCGCATCCACGGAGGCGTGGCCGTCCAAGTCGAGATCGACCGTCGCAGCTATATTGAAACCATCCGCCTCGATCTCCTTGATGGTATGCCCGAATGCCGCAGCCAGGTGCGTACCACTTACGATCAGTTGCAACGTGGCATCGGACGCATCCGCCAATATTCGGATGAGCTCACGCAGCAGCCCGTAATCTGCCCGTGTGGTGGTTAGGACAGCGATCCGGCGCGAGCTTTGCGCGCGACTTTCGTTCATTGCCATGGCGATCGGTCGAGCTGGCCGGTTTCGACGACATGATTCGCGTATTCCAGATCGTCGGGTGTCTCGATTTCGACGGAATGCAGCCGGTCCATGAGCAAGCCATAGGTGCGCGCAGGATTCGAATAAATGCGCCGCTTTTCTTTCATCGCGCTCCAACGAATTAGGTAGAGCGCGCCGTTCATCGTCACCTCGCGTGCTTGATCCTGCCGGCGAAGGTTGCGGCGCTCGATCAGGCGGCTGACGATTGGCGCGATGGATCCATCCTCTCCCATCGGCCCGACAAACACCGAGGCAATATCCGTCTCACGCACCCCGACCACGAGATCGGCTTCGCGATTCACAAACAGCTCAACCGCTGCGTCGTAATGATCGGCTCGCGCGAAAGGCGATGATGGCTCAAGCAGCATGATCGCATCGTAACTTTTCTTCTCATGTCGCTCGATCCATTCCATCGCATGGAGCACGACGTCATCGCTCGTCGCCTCATCCGTTGCGAGTTCACCCGGACGCTCGAAAGGGACTTCCGCACCCCATCGACGCGCTTCCTCGCGGATATCTTTGCTGTCGCTTGAAACGACCAGTCGGTCGCAGGACCTGGACTTCAGGGCGGAGACTGCGCGGTATCCGATAAGTGTGGTACCGGCGATCTGACGAAGGTTCTTGCCGGGCACCCCTTTAGAACCGCCGCGCCCGACAAGAAGGTAAAGAACCGAGATCGACTTCGCCATACGGTCTTTTAGCACCTGACGGTGCGGAGAGAAGCGCCGAGACGCCGCCTGCGTTAACTGTCGCAAGACTCGTCTATTTCCTTGATGGCCGCAGCCGTATGAATAGAATCCGGACGCCTCGAAAAAGGCCGACCTTGCAACCAATTCGCTATGATTAACCGCACACTCATCATCGCAGAAGCAGGCGTCAATCATAATGGCAGCCTGGAGAACGCGAAGCGTCTCGTCGAAGCCGCGGCAAAAGCCGGCGCCGACGCCGTTAAATTTCAATCGTTCAAGGCCGAGAAAATCGCCGTGAAGGCGGCACGAAAAGCCGCGTACCAGGGCGCGACCACGAACCCTGCGCAGAGCCAGACCGAAATGCTCCGAGGCTTGGAGCTTTCGGAAAACGAACAACGCGAACTCGCTCGCGTCTGCGCGGAGTCCGGCATTGAATTCTTGTCGACACCCTTCGATGCGGAGAGCGCACGCTTTCTCGGCACGCTCAGTGTGAAACGCATCAAGATCAGTTCGGGAGATCTGACCAACGCTCCCTTGGTGCTGGAAATCGCGCGGCTCGGAAAACCCATTATCCTCTCGACGGGCATGGCGACGATCGACGAAATCACCGACGCGCTATCTGTGCTCGCATTCGGGTTGACGCGACCCGCGGACGAAATGCCGACTCTCGACACCCTCGCTGCAATGAAGACCGGCGGTATCACCGAGCAGTTGAGCGGAAAAGTCGTCTTGCTTCACTGCACGACCGAATACCCGGCGCCGCCCTCCTCCATGAATCTTCGCGCGATGGAAACACTGCGCAGTACGTTCCGCCTGCCCGTCGGTCTGTCAGACCATTCGCAAGGCATCCATTTCGCGAGCGCGGCTGTGGCGTTGGGGGCAGAGGTCATCGAGAAGCACTTTACGATGGACCGGACTTTACCTGGTCCCGACCATCGCGCTTCGATCGAACCCGACGAATTGGCAACCCTCGTGCGCAATATCCGCGAAATCGAAACGGGTCTGGGATCGGGAGAGAAAATTCCCGATGCCGCGGAAATGGACAATCGCACCGTGGCGCGGCGCAGCCTCGTTGCGACCGCGCCGATCCGCCGCGGCGAGAAGTTCACGGAGCAAAATGTTGCGGCGAAACGGCCTGAGGGCGGCGTTCCGCCCATCCGCTTTTGGGCGTATATGGGTCGCGCCGCAAACCGCGACTACGAAATCGACGAAGCGATCGATCCATGAATATTCTCGTTTTGGCCGCCGGCGGGCACTCGGGCGTCGTGATCGATGCTCTGAGAAGCCGCAACGTCGATCCGGCCGGCATCGTGGATCAGGAACCGAGCCTCTGGGGTCAGATGGTCCACGGCGTGCGAGTCATCGGATCAGATTCCCAACTGGAATCGATGAAGCCCGAAACGGTTCAGCTCGCGAATGGGCTCGGCAATCGTGCGGCGCGCTCCGAGTCTGGCTTGGACCGTCGCCGCGCTCTCTTCGAGCGTTTCAGCCGCAAGCGGTTCCATTTCCCTTCGATCGTGCATGCACAAGCCATCGTCTCCCCCATCGCCGTTATCGGGGACGGCGTCCAGATCATGGCCGGCTCGCTCGTGCAGCCCGGAGCCGTGATTGGCGTCAACACCATTCTCAACAGCCGTTCATTGGTCGAACACGACTGCCTCGTGGGCGCACACGCTCATATCGCGCCGGGCGCCATCCTTTGCGGAGATGTAAAGGTGGGCGATGAGTCGCATGTCGGGGCCGGCGCGATCGTGTTGCAAGGGCGGTCGATCGGTCTTCGTGCGGTGATCGCCGCGGGCGCGGTCGTCACCCGCGATGTCGGGGACGGAGAAACCTACGGCCGCCCTCTGTCGGACGCCCAATGAACACACGAAAATTGCCGTTGGTGAACGAATCGGCGCCAATTTTGGAAGCCATTCGTATTCTCGATCAGACGAACCTGCAGATCGCACTGGTCGAGCGTAACTTGACGCTCGTCGGCACGATCACCGATGGCGACATCCGTCGCGGGATTCTGGCAGGCGTCAAACTTGAAGAGCCCGTGACGAAAGTAATGAACCCGTCTCCCATCACCGCGAAGGTCGGCGTCAGCGCCGAAGCCGCCATCGGCATCATGCGCCGGAATTCGATCCACCAGTTGCCGATCGTCGATGACCAGAATCGCATCGTCGAGATCAAACTGATCGAAGATCTGACCTACGCAACCGGAGCCGACAACTGGGTGGTCTTGATGGCGGGTGGATCGGGCATTCGTCTTCGCCCGCTCACCAATGACCTGCCGAAACCGCTCCTACGTGTCGGCGACAAACCTATCCTGCAGACAATTCTCGGAAACTTCGTTGCCGCGGGATTCACGAAATTCTTCGTCGCCGTCAACTACAAGGCGGAGATGATCGAGGATTTTTTCGGCGACGGATCACGCTGGGGCGTCGAGATAGCGTATCTACGAGAAGAGACGCCGCTCGGCACTGCCGGTGCGCTCCGCTTGCTGCCTGACCGCCCGGATAGGCCGTTCTTTGTCATGAACGGAGATTTGCTCACGACGGTCAACTTTCAGCAGATGCTGAAGTATCACAACGATCACCAGGCGGCGGCCACGGTCTGCGTGCTGGAGCATACCGTCACCATTCCCTATGGTGTTGTCGATCTGACCGACGAGCGCATCGTTGGCCTTCAGGAAAAGCCAGCCATCAAACGGTTCATCAGCGCCGGAGTATATTTGCTCGACCCTTCGGCGTTCGACCTGATCGGCCGCAGCGAGACACTCGATATGCCGACACTGATCAACCGGCTCCTCGAGAAAAATTCACGCGTTGTCGCGTTTCCGCTCCGCGAATACTGGATCGACATCGGCCGGCTCGACGACCTTCAGCGCGCGTCCGAGGAGTATCAGAAGGTGTTCGGCATATGACCAAGCTGACACCGTCCGCCACCGCGCGAACCCTGAAGCAGCTCATGACGCTTGACGGCCGCGTCGCCGTCATCACGGGCGGCGCGGGGCACATTGCGACGGCAATGGCGGATGCGCTTGCCGAACTGGGAGCGTCGGTCGCCGTTATCGATAACCGCGCAGCACAGGCGGTTTCCGTCGCGGAGGATATTGCGCGCCGCTGGAAGGTGGAGTCGAAGGCTTTCGAAGCCGATCTGGAGCGCGCCGAAGATTTGCCTGAGCTCTCACAGCGGATACGCGAACACTTCGGCCGAGCCGACATTCTGATTAACTGCGCCGCCTTTGTCGGCACGAGCACACTCGATGGCTGGGCGGTCCCGTTCGAGCAGCAGTCGGTTGAAACATGGCGACGTGCGGTCGACGTCAACCTCACCGCGCCGTTCGCTCTTGCGCAGGCGTTCGCCCCCGATCTGAAGAAGTCGGGTCACGGCACGATCATCAATGTCGCGTCGATCTACGGAATTTCCGGGCCGGACTGGCGCTTGTACGAAGGTACGAAAATGGGCAATCCGGCCGCTTACGCGGCGAGCAAGGGCGGGCTGATCCAGTTGACCCGCTGGCTCGCAACAACGCTCGCTCCGGACATCCGCGTCAACGCAATCGCGCCCGGCGGGATCGAGCGCGACACCGCGGAACCCTTCCTCTCACGATACATTGCCCGCACGCCGCTCGGCCGCATGGGCACCGAAGAAGATCTCAAGGGAATTGCGGCATTTCTTGCGAGCGATTTGTCGGCCTACGTGACTGGACAGTGCTTCGCCATCGACGGCGGTTGGACGGCGTGGTAATCGTCCTGCACCGCAAAAAACATCGACGGGACAAGGCTTTCTTTCATGTTGAGTTGCAATAAATGCCTTTTGCCGGAAACGGCGGAAGCGACGACGTTCGATCAGGCTGGAACCTGCAGTGTGTGCCGCCAGATCGAAGTCCGTGACACGAAAATCGACTGGGAGCAGCGCCACCGGGAATTGCTTGATCTCGTCGGTCTGTATCGCGACAAAGGACTGTACGATTGCATCGTCCCGTTTTCCGGCGGCAAGGATAGCGCATTCCAGCTTTGGTATGTGGTTCGCAAGCTGAAACTCAAGCCGCTCGTGGTCCGTTTCGACCACTGGTTCTACCGGCCGCTTGTCGAAGAGAACAATACGCGCGTCTTCAAGCTGCTCGGCTGTGACGTTCTCAACTTCACGCCGAATTGGCACGTTGTGCGCGAGCTGATGCTGGAGTCGCTCAAGCGACGCGGCGACTTCTGTTGGCACTGCCACACCGGGATCTATGCGCACACGATGCAGATTGCGATCCG
>Ga0190265_10001283_pt1 | contig 16410 bp, 11 predicted proteins | sample Popmic124T_FD_133135 | JGI IMG/M metagenome (GOLD analysis project Ga0190265, IMG submission 133135) | Populus adjacent soil microbial communities from riparian zone of Indian Creek, Utah, USA - 124 T | ecosystem: Environmental > Terrestrial > Soil > Riparian zone | place: USA: Utah | collected...
CCTCGGGCCGAGCGAGAGCACGAGCCCGCTCGCGCGAGACTTCGACGTCCTCGACAAGCAGTGGCAGCTCTATCGCAAGCATAGCGACGCGCGCATGCCGGTGGACACGCGTCTTCAGTCGATAGCGCGCTCCGAGGGACGCCCCGGAACGGCGCCGCTGGTCCCTCCCGCCGCTCGGTATTCGCTTTCGCAACTCTTGGGCACGTACGACGCCGTGCTCGACGAGGTCATGCCGCCCAGCTTTCTCGTCAGCGATCGCGGCGAGCTCATTCACGCGTTCGCGGGAGCCAGCCGCTTTTTGAAGCTGCGGGATGGACGGCAAGGTCTCGACGTGCTCGAGCTCGTCGATTCCGAGCTCAAGATGGTGCTGATGGGCGGGCTCAAACGCGCGATGAGCGAGCCGTCCGCGATCGTTTTCAAGGGGGTTCGCATTCCCGGCCAGGCCGGAGAGACCAACTACAAGGTGACCATTCGGCGCGTGGGGCCCAAGAGCGGACCGGCCCATCTTCTGGTGTCACTCGAGCCGATGGAGGGGTTGGTCCGCGAACCGCGCTCGGAAACGGAGGTCGATCTCGACCAGATCTCGCGCGAGCGGTTTGCGGCGCTCGAAGCCGAGCTCAGTCGAGCGAAAGAGAGCCTACAAGCCGCCATCGAAGAACGAGGGGCGTCCAACGAGGAGCTCCAGGCGTCGAACGAAGAGCTGCAAGCTTCCAACGAAGAGCTCCAGAGCACCAACGAGGAGCTTCAGAGCGTCAACGAGGAGCTCTACACCGTCAATGCCGAGTATCAGCGAAAGATCGGCGAGCTCACCGAGCTGACGAACGATATGGACAACCTCCTATCGAGCACCGACGTCGGCACGATCTTTCTCGATCGCGAGCTCCAGATCCGCAAGTTTACGCCGCAGATTGCGGAGACGTTCAGCCTCGTACCCCACGACATCGGCCGGCCCATCGATACGTTTGCGCATCGCATGGATCATCCCGACCTGGTCCAGGATCTGAAGCGCGCTCTCGCCAGCGGCGAAAGGGTGGAGCGGGAGCTCCGCGAGGTGCGAAATAAGTCGTTCTTTCTGCGCATCCTTCCTTACCGCGTGAAGGGAACCGTAGAGGGGGTGGTATTGACGCTCCTCGACGTGAGCGGGCTCAAGACCGCCGAAGACGCGCTGTTCCACGAGCGCTACCTGCTCAATGGTCTTTTGACCACCATCCCCGACGCCATCTATTTCAAAGACGCGCGAGGCAAGTTCATACGGACCAACCACAGCATGGCCGCGCGACTCGGCCTCCAAGATCCGAGCGAAGCCGTCGGCAAGACGGCCCTCGACCTTCCCGATTCCGAGACGGCGCTCGCGCTACACCGGCAAGACGAAGAAGTCCTCAAGACGGGAGAGGCGCAGCACTACAAGCTCGAGAAACGAGCTCTGCGCGACGGGACCGTGGCGTGGGATCTGGTCACGCGCCTTCCGTTGCGCGATCGAAATGAGCGCGTGGTCGGCATCATCGCGATCTTCCGCGATGTCACCGAGCAGCAGCGCGCCGAAAAGAAGATCGAAGACGCCGTTCGCCGGCGCGATCAATTCCTGGCCATGCTCTCGCACGAGCTGCGCAACCCGCTCGGAGCCATCGTGACGGCCACGTCCCTGCTCAAGGCCGACAGCTCCCCGCGCATGAAGCCGGCTCGTTTGCTCGAGATTCTCGATCGACAATCTCAGCAGATGGCGCGACTTCTCGACGATCTTCTGGAAGTGAGCCGCGTCACGCAAGGCAAGATCGAGCTGAAAAAGGAGGTCGTCGATCTTCGCTCGATCGCCGCGGAAGCCGCCGACGCGGTGCGCGCTCAGCTCGAGTCGCTCGGAGTTCGCTTTTCGGTCGACGTCGATCGCGATCTGTTGCCCGTCGACGGCGACCCTGCGCGGCTCCAGCAAATTCAGATCAATCTCCTCACCAATGCAGCCAAATACACGCCGTCGGGCGGGCACGTGGTGCTCGCGGCTCGACGCGAAGGCGGCGAGGTGGTCATTCGGGTCCGCGACGATGGAATGGGGATCGCGCCCGACATGCTGGACTCGGTCTTCGACCTGTTCGTGCAGTCCGCTCGGACGCTCGACCGCGCGGCGGGAGGGCTCGGCGTCGGGCTCACGCTGGTTCGTTCGCTGGTGAAAATGCACGGTGGCACCGTGGCGGCGCACAGCGACGGTGAGGGCAAGGGGAGCGAATTCGTCGTTCGGCTACCCGTAGCCTCGCCACGGGCGGTCGAAGAGCCGGCCCAAGAGCGCCCGCGCCCGCACCTCGCCGAGGGCGCGAAAATCGTGGTGGTGGAAGACAATCGCGACAGCCGCGAGATGCTTTGCGAACTGATGGAGCAAGCCGGTTTCAGCTGTCGCGCCGCCGAGACAGGCACCGAGGCGCTCGCGATCATCGACGAGCTGCGCCCACAAATCGCCATCTTGGACCTCGGCCTTCCCGAAATCGACGGACTGGAAGTCGCTCGTCGCATTCGCAACAATCCCAAGCTGGCGGGCATGTGGCTCATCGCTCTGACGGGGTACGGGCAAGCCTCCGATCGGTTGAGCGCCGAGGAGGTGGGCTTCGACGAGCATTTGGTCAAACCCGTCGACACCGACGAGCTCTTGAAGCTCCTCGATGAAATGCGATCGACCGTGTCGCGAAAACCGCGCGCCGCGCAACAAGCTCGCTCTTCGAGCGGATCGCTTACGACCGGGACAAGCATGGAACGCTCGGCCCTGGAATCGGAGGATTGACGGCACCTCGGTCCGCGTCTCCGAAGCGCGCTGCGCTTCGCTCAACTGCGAAGAATCAACTCCTTTAGCAAATGTCGATGACAGTGCTGCTCCTCTTCGGCGCAGTGGCACATCACCGTCACGTTGCCCCGCTCCGCCAAACGCTTGAGCAGCCGGAGCGTGAACTTCTGCCCGTGGTTTTTGATGGTGATGTTCGACTTGTCGATGTCCCCGCTGCTCAGCATTTCGGCCTTGTAGCGGCGGGCGAAATCGCGCCACACCTTCTCGCTGCCGAGGCCCTCCAGGGCGCCGCGGAGAAGGCGCTCGCTGGGACCGAGATTGGCCATCCAGACATCGTAGCGATCACTCTTCATTCCGCGGCCGCGAAGGCGGGTGGCGAGGACACGAAGGCCGTCTTTTCGGGGGTCGATCGGGGAGTGCACGGATTTCGTTCGCAACATGGGCCCTCGGCGGAGTCGACCACGCGCCAGTTATTCCGTGCGCAGGGCGTCGGCAAGGGGCAGCGACGCCGCCCGTCGCGCGGGCACCCAGCCGGCGACGAGGGCGGCGGTCACGAACAGCGCGGAGATGATGGCCACTGCCTGTGGATCCCAGGGCTCCAGACCGTAAATCGCCGAGGTCAGGAACTTGCCGAGCGCCGCCGCGAAAATGGCGCCGAAGAAAAGCCCGATGCCGACGAGGCGCAAGGCTTGGGCCAGCACGATGCGCACGATGGCGACGTCGTCGGCGCCCATGGCCATGCGAACGGCGAGCTCCTGGGTTCGCTGTACGACGGAATACGAGGTGATGCCGTAGATGCCGAGCACGGCCAGGGCGAGACCGAGGACGGCGAATACCGAGAGCAGGATCAACGTGAAGCGACGAGACCCGAGCGAGGTGTCGACCAGGCTCTGGAGCGGTTTGATCTGGTAGAGCGGCTGCGTGGGGTCGGCGGCGGCGACGGCGGCATGCAACGCAGGAAGCATGGTGGCGCCGAGGCGCGGGGCGCGCGCCACCACGCCCACGAAACCGCGCGGCACCTGATCGAAGGAAGCGTAGAAAAATGCGTGCGAGGGTTCATCGATCCCCATGTCGCGCGTGTCGGCGACGACGCCGATGACGGTAAAAGACCGCAATTGCTCGGCGGTGGGGGTCATTTGAAAAACGACGCGTTTGCCGACGGGGTTCTTGCCTTGGAAATATTTCGCCACCAACGCCTCGTTGACGACGCCGACGTCGGGAGCATCGCGCGTGTCGGAAGGGCCAATCACTCGACCGGCCACGAGCCGGATGCCGAGCGTCGCAAAATAGTCTCCCGCCACCGAGCGCATTTGCGCGAGCGGTTTTACGGTGGGCATCGGCTCGCCCTCGACTTCAAAGGTCCAGTCGCTCCATCCCGACAGAGGCAAGAGTGACGTCAATCCCGCCGCCTCGACGCCCGGAATCGCTCGGACATTTTCCAGCACGGCGGCAGCGAACCGACGTTGTTCTCCCTTGTCGAGGTAGTGGGGCTCGGCGAGGGCAACCGATCCGACGTAGACGTTCTTCGCTTCGAATCCCGGCGAAGTGGTGGTCAGCGTCATCAGACTTCGCAAGAGCATTCCAGTTCCTACGAGGAGCACGAGGGCCACCGCCACTTGGGCCACGACCAGTGCGCTTCGCAGCCGAATGGCGCCCGAGCTCGTCGCGCGGCCGCCACCTTCGCGCAGCCCGACGGTCGGCGACAATCGAGCGGCGTGCCAAGCAGGAGCCGCTCCGGCCAGAAGCCCCGTCGCGACGCTGGTGAAGGCCGTAAAAACCAGCACCGGCCACTGCAAGGCGATGTCGACGCGCGCGACGATCGAAGTATCGGAGGCGGCCGCGAGCAAGCCGTCCATGGCTGCGCGACCGACCACGATGCCCAAGGCTCCGCCCGCCAGCGCGAGAAGTAGGCTCTCGACCAAGAACTGCATGGCGATGCGCGGCGCCGTCGCGCCAAGCGCCACGCGAACGGCGATCTCGCGCTTGCGCGAAGCGAGGCGAGCCAAGGTGAGACTGACGACATTGGCGCACGCAGCCAGGAGGACCAGCGTGACCGCACCGAGCAGAAGTTTCAGGGCGACGGCGGTGCGGGCGGTGCTCGCGCCTTCGAGGCGCTCCACGTTCATCCCCCAAGCAGCCGCGCGTTGGTACGACGCCGGATGAGCGTCGTAGAACGACTCGCCCAATCGAAACATGTCGGCTTGGGCGCTCGATAATGACACGCCCGGCTTCATGCGCGCGATGACGGCGATGTAACGTCCGCCACGCGCGCGTGGGTCGAGCTGCTCGGCCGTGAACCTGAGCGGTACCCAGACGTCGCGCGGCTCGCCCTCGTCACCTTTGAGATCGCCGATGCGATGCTCGTGCTCCAAGACCGGCGGAGCGACGCCGATGATGGTGTGCGGCAGCCCATCGAGCTCGAGCGTCTTGCCGACGGCATCGGCCGCGCCGTCGAAGGCGCGCCGATGAAAGGCCGAGCTGATGAGCACGACATCGGGCGCGCCAAGCAGGTCTTCTTCGGGCGCGAAGTCACGACCGAGCGATGGCGCCACCCCGAGGACCCGGAAAAAATCCGCCGTCACGTATCCGGCGGGAATGCGAACCGCGGGACCGCGGCCCGTGAGATTGAAATTGCCCGAGGCGTAGCCGGCCACCTTGGAGAAGCTGTGATTCTGGTTCCGGATATCGAGAACCTCGTTGGGCGACGAGGGAATTTTGGGCAGACCCAGCGTCTTGAAGGTGCCGTACACGTTCACGAGCTCGTCCGCGTTCGGAAACGGCAAAGGCCGGAGCACCACCGCGTAAAGGACGCTGAACACGGCGGTGACCCCGCCGATGGCCAGGCCCAGCGTGAGAACGACCGTTGCCGTGTACGTCTTCACGCGGGCCAGGCTTTGGACGCCAAAACGCGCATCCTCCCTTATCGCGAGCCACAGTTCGGCGAGTCCCTTCATGCAGCGCTCCAGCTTGGGTGCCGGACCCGCACGCGAATCTCATGCCAGATGCTTGCGCGCAGAAACCAGGCGCATTCGAGATGTCCTCCGCCGGGCCGTCCCAAAACTGGGACGTCGCTATCCGAACCTTCGGACGAGCCGACTTGCACTTATTGGGATCGCTGGCGCCTCGCCTTCGTGCGCGGTGCTGACGGGGTACGGAAGCTTTCGCTCCTTGCTTGTGCCTTGCCATCGGGGGAAAATTGCGGGAAATGACGCGAACGCGCGTGCCCGGAAAGGCTTACCCATGAACACGCGAACACTCGTGTTTGGAATGGTTGCGGCCATCACGTCGATGCTGCTGGGAGGAGCTTCACCCCATGGCGGCATCGCACGGGCCGGCGGCAACGCGCCGAGTCCTGCAGCGGCCCAAGAGTTGCGGTCGGCCTGCGCACCTCTGCCCGACAAGGTGACCCCCATCGCGGGGCTCTTGGGAGCGTGGGCGATCGCACAGCCACCTTCTTCCGTTCGTCTCTTGTTCGCCGATCACGCACTCGCGTGCGTCAATCCCAATTGGCACCGCGACCAGCCCGGCATCCCTTGCATCGACAGCTGGAGATTCGCCCTGACGCTCCCTCCCGAGCTTCTGACCCCCGGCGTCTACAACCTCAACGAACACGAAGTCGATTTTGCAGAGGAGGTCACCGGCACGGGCCCGTCGGGCGGATGCAGCTCGGCCGCGTGCACCAGCCACGGGACGGCGGGCAGTGTCAAAAGGCCCGACGGTGTTATTCAGATCGACGACGTCAGCGCGTCATGCATCACCGGGCGCATTTTGCGGCTCGATACGGGCTGGCCTGACGATCCGGATTTCACGGGAGGATTTCAAGCGACGCGCTGCACGCCGCCCCAGGACTGAAACGGGCCGCCGGTACCGATCACTCGCAGATCTCTTGCGTGCAGACGCCGCCGGGGGGGACGCAAACCCCACAGCTGGCATTGCAGCATTCGAGGCCCGTTTCGCAGATCACGACCGCGCCGCAGGGCTCGCCGGCTTCGCACTCGCCCTCGTGACGCACGCTCATGCCCGCGCTGGCGGCGACGCAGGCGTTCGAATAGGTGCGTCCGTCGCAACCGCACACGGGCGCGTGGATTTGCGTGCAGTTCTTCGGTCGTGTCTGGCAGGTCCCCGTGCCGCTGCATTGCTCCGTCGGATATTCGCAATAGGAGCGGCGACCGCAGTCCGTATTTCCGAGGCAGGTGAGTCCGGAAACGAACGACAGCTCGGTCTCATCTGCATTCGCTCCCTCCTCGTGCCCGTGGTTATCGCCTTTGGGACCGGAGCCTTCCGGATCCGGCGTGGCCACGCAGCCCACGACAAAGAACGCGAGTACGGAGAACCATCGATCCACCTTCATTACCCCCTCCTTCGTTTCATGACTTGTTCTCTTGACGCCCATCGGGACGACACCCGACGGCGATCACGACGTGTCGGCCGCGTGTAGTGAAGCGCGCGAAGTGGCGATCAAAATCCACTTCGGCAACGACCTCGAAAACGATGGGTGCCGTCGTTTTCGAAATTGCGCTTCGCTGACCGGCGGCGGCCCGCGATGGCGGCATCAAGGCGTAGCTTCTCGCTCTTGTCGAGTGGATTTGCGTTCGCGCGGGCCAAGGTCGTAGGGTCGGCGCCCTACGATGCGCGTATCACTTGTCGACTGCAGGCACTTCGCTGCCGCGCGCTGTGTCCTCGCCGTCGCCGGTGCTGAGCGTGCCGCCGCCTGTGAGCATCCGGCGCACCAACTCGGCTTGGTTCATTTGAGTGCGCGCTTTTTCAGCGAACCGAGACCCCACGTGGGTGCTCGAGGACATCCGCTTGGCCATGCTCGCGCTCTCTTCGAGCGCACGCATGGCTGCCCACAGCGCGCGCTCGAGCGATTCGGCTTGCTCCGCGACGAGCGCGCCGGGCGAAAACGCGTGACCCACGTGACAGCGGAATGTCGTAACCCCCGTGAGTTGACCTTCGGTAAGCGCGCCCTGGCAAATGGGACACACGACGTCCGATCGCAGCCCGGGTTCATCGCCTTCGATTTCGAGCAGCGCGCGCGGCGGTGGAGCGATGACGGGACCGGGTGGCTCGCGGGTCAGCCGCACCACCATGGCTCCAATTTCGGTGAGCGGAAGAATGTGATCGATCGATACGTGCTCGATTGCACTCTGGGGCATCTCCGGTGCGACCGCCTCCTCGGGGCGTTGCACGATCGCGACACCCCCGCGCGCCTTCACCGACACGAGCCCCGCCGTACCGCAGTCCAGGTGGCCGGAGACGACGACGGCGATGACGCGCGGACCGTACGCGATCGAAGCACTGCGAAAGAGCGGATCGACCGCCGGTCGAGCTCCATTCTCCTTCGGCCCGCGCTGCACTGCCACGTAGCCGGGCCGGACCAACAAATGGTTGTCGGGCGGGGCTACATTGATACGGCCCGCCACGATCGGTTCCCCGTGGATGGCGTGCGCAACCTTGAGCCGCGTTCGCCTCGCGAGAAGCTCCGGTAGCGCGCTGTCCAAACCCGCCGCTGTATGAACGACGATGAACACGGCGGCCGGCAAATCCGGAGGAAATGCCGCGACGATTTCCTGCATGGCATCGACTGCGCCAGCCGAGCCTCCCATCACGATGATGTCGTGACCTTCTTGCGCCGACACCGCGGGCGGGCTTTGCATTGGCAAGGGGATGGGTGCGGCCACAGCCATTCACAATCGGACGGAGTGTGGAGGCGCTCCGAATGTACGAGTGGTTCCGAAAGGTTCTTGACACTATCCTTGGTTGCGCGGAGAACCTTCGCTGGATGCTGCGGGGGCGTTTGCCCGCCGGTGCATTGTTTGCGTCTGCCCTTTGCCCCGGAGTGCGCCTCGCGTGTCCGGGCGTCCAGCAGCCCATGAAGCCAAGGCTTTCCAAACGTCCCGCTCCGGCCGGCTCCCGCCCCAAGTCCAAAGCCGTGGCGAGAAACCCTAGGCACCAAAAAGACGCCCCCAAAGCGCCCAGCAAGGGGCGGGAGTCCGCGAAAGTGCCCATGCCGGGCCGCGGCAGACGGGAGGACTTGCAACCGCAATCCGCCCCACTGGATTCCTCACCAGCGGAAGACGCCCCCCGGCAAACAGCATCGGACGAGACGATTGCGTTCGACGATCCTGCCTTCCCCGTCGTCGGGGTCGGCGCTTCGGCTGGTGGGCTCGAAGCGCTCGAACAATTCCTGAAGAACGTCCCCGAACGCAGCGGCATGGCGTACGTGATCGTCCAACACCTCGACCCTCTGCACAAAGGAACGATGGTCGAGATTTTGCAGCGCTCCACCGCGATGCCGGTGATGCAGGTCAAAGACCGGCTGACAGTGGAGACTGACCACGTTTACGTCATCCCGCCGGGCAAGGACATGTCGCTCTTACACGGCGTGCTCCACCTGCTTCCGCAGACATCGCCGCGCGGCCACAATCTCCCCATCGACTATTTCTTCCGTTCGCTGGCGGAGGACCAACAGCATCGAAGCATTGGCGTGGTCCTCTCCGGTATGGGATCCGACGGTACGCTCGGGCTGCGCGCCATCAAAGAGAAAGCGGGCGCCGCCTTCGTCCAATCGCTCACTTCGGCCAAGTTCGACAGCATGCCCCGCAGCGCCATCGACGCCGGGCTCGCCGATGTGGTCGCGCCGGTCGAGGAGCTGCCGGAAAAAATCCTCTCCTATCGACGGCACGCGGTTCATATCGCGCGGACCGACGAACCGCTCGAGGAAAAATCGCAGAGCGCGCTCGAGAAGGTCTATATCCTTTTGCGTTCGCACACTGGCAACGATTTCTCTCTTTACAAGAAGAGCACCATCCACCGGCGCATCGAGCGGCGGATGGGTCTTCACCAGATCGACAAACTACAAAACTACGTTCGTTTCTTGCGCGACCATCCGCGCGAGGTCGAGCTTCTTTTTCGGGAGCTGCTCATCGGCGTGACGTGCTTTTTCCGCGACGCGCCGGCGTGGGACTATTTGAAAAACCAAACCTTGCCGATGCTCTTGGCGGCGCGTTCGAGCGGTGCGGTGATGAGGGCCTGGGTGCCCGGCTGCTCGACGGGTGAAGAGGCGTATTCGCTTGCCATCGTCTTCAAAGAGGCGCTCGAAAGTCTGAAGGCGACGAAGAACATCACGTTGCAGGTCTTTGCGACCGACCTCGATAAGGACGCCATCGAAAAGGCACGCCAGGGAATTTACCCCGCCAATATCGCGGCCGACGTTTCTCCGGAGCGGCTGCGCCGCTTCTTCATTGAAGAAGAGCGCGGATACCGCTTGGGCAAGGAAATCCGCGAGACGGTGGTGTTCGCTCCGCAGAACATCATCATGGACCCACCGTTCACCAAGCTGGACATTCTCTCCTGCCGCAACCTTCTCATTTACCTTGGCCCCGAGCTCCAGAAGAAGCTGATTCCCCTCTTTCATTACAGCCTCAATCCGAATGGGTTCTCTTTCTCGGCAGCGCGGAGACCATCGGCTCGTTCACGGGCCTGTTCGATGCGCTCGACGGCAAGACACGTCTTTACCGGCGACTCGATCGCGGCGTCGGAGTCGCACCGGTGGAGTTCCCGGCCGCCGCCAAAAAAAACGGCGAGCTCGCCGGAGTCGCATGGAGAGTCGAGCGCGCCCATTGCGTGGCCGCCCGCCAACTTGCAAGTTCTGGCCGACCACGTGCTCGTCCAGCGCTTCGCGCCGGCAGCGCTCCTCACGAGCGACAAGGGGGACATCCTCTATATCAGTGGACGCACGGGCAAGTACCTCGAGCCCGCGGTCGGCAAAGCCAGCGTGAACGTCTTTGCCATGGCGAGAGACGGCCTCCGGCTCGAGCTTTCCAGCGCCTTTTCCGCCGCGCTGCGCGACGACCGAGCCGTGGTCGTGCACAGCATCCAGGTGGGTACCAACGGCGGAACGCAGACCGTCGATCTCACGGTGCAAAAGCTGAGCGAGCCGAAAGAGCTGCGCGGGACAGTGATGATCGTCCTCGCCGACGTGCACAAGGTCGACACGTCCAAGCCTTCCTCCCGTCGGATCCCCGCCCTCGGCCGCTCGCTTCAGCTCGAACGGGAGCTAGAACGCGCGCACGACGAAATCCAGACGACGCGCGAAGAGATGCAGACGTCGCAGGAGGAGCTCAAATCGACCAACGAAGAGCTCCAATCCACCAACGAAGAGCTCCAATCCACCAACGAAGAGCTCACGACGTCCAAAGAAGAGATGCAGTCGATGAACGAGGAGCTGCAAACCGTCAATCACGAGCTGCAGTGCAAGGTGGATGAGCTGTCGCGTGCCAACAACGACATGAAAAACCTGCTCAACAGCACTGACATCGCCACCCTCTTTTTGGACGGCGATCTCTTGGTGCGGCGGTTCACGACGCCCACCGCAAGTATCATCAAGCTCATCCCCACCGATGCCGGCCGACCCATCACCGACATCGCCCGCGACATCGACTATCCCCAGCTCGCCGACGACGCGCGGGACGTGCTCCGCACGCTCGTATTCAAAGAGAGGCTCGTCGCCGGCACGCGCGGCCGCTGGTTCACCGTTCGTATCATGCCCTACCGAACGCTCCAAAACGTGATCGACGGGCTCGTCATCACCTTCACGGATGCGGGCGCCACCAAAACGATGGAGGGGCGGATGCTTCAGCAGACCAGCGAGCTAAAGCAAATGGTGGAGTCCCTGCCTCATCTCGTCTGGGGTTCACGGCCCGATGGCGCATGCGACTACCTGAGTCCCCAGTGGGTGGAGTACACGGGGGAGGCGGTTGACGAGCTGCGAGGGTACGGCTGGCTCGATGCGGTTCACCAGGACGACCGCGAATCGGTCCGGCAGCTCTGGAATGGGGCCGTCAAGGCGGGAACGCCCCTCAATCTAGAGCTTCGGATTCGCAGCAAAGATGGAATCTTCCGCTGGTTCAAGCTGCGATCGGTGCCGATCCGCGACGCGCACGGCAAAGTGGTCAAATGGTACGGGACGAACTCGGACATCCACGAGTTGAAGCTCGGCGTCGAGCAGCGAAAACAAGCGGCTGCGCGACTGATCAGCCTTCTCGACAACATCGGCGAGCCGTTCTTCGCGTTGAGCGACGGCGAAACGATCTCGTACGCCAACTCCGCGGCCCAACGCCTGGTCGGTCACTCGCGTGACGCGATGGTCGGTAAGCCCTTGGGGCAGGTTTTACCTGAAGTTGAAACTGACGCATTTCGCGAGAGCTTCGCCGCGCTGCACACGACGGGCGCGAAAGCTCGGTCGAAGCGGCATTCAATCAGGCGCCGAAGGATGGTAAGTTTCAAGTTCGGATCTTTCCTAGCGCCGAAGGCATTGCAGTGTTCCTTCAGCATGCCCGCCAGACCGACGGGGTGAGGGAACCGATGGCAAATAAGGGGGAGAAGACCGAGTCATGACCACGCGCAAGAAGTTTTCACCGGACCCGAACCTGCTGGAGCGCGCGCTCGAGCGGTTGGCACGGGAGCCCGAGGGCCAATCGGTCAATCCGAAACGTGATAATGACTATGAGCAGACGCTGGCCATTCACCAAGTCGAGCTCGAGCTCCAAAACGAGGAGCTTCGCGCCGCCCGCCTCGAGCTCGAGGCGGGGCTCGATCGGTACACGCAGCTCTTCGATTTCGCGCCCATTGGTTACGCAACGCTCACCCCTGATGGGACAGTGCGGGAGCTGAATCACGTAGGCGCAACGCTTCTCTACGAGAACCGTTCGCAGCTGATCGGCAAGCGCTTTACGCTTTTCGTGTCGCCTAGCAGCCGCGCCGCCTTCAATGAGCTGCTCGAAAAGGCACTCGAAAATGAGGGGAAGGAGGTGGGGCAGTTCGAGCTCATCAGCGTGAGCGACGAGAGGCCGATGGTGCGCATCACCGCGGTGACCTTGGCGGGGGCAGATCCGACGATCTTGATTGCCTTCGAGGACATCACGGCCCAAAAACGCGCCGAGGATCGGATGTTGCGCGCCGACCTTGCCCTGCGCGAAGCGGACCGCCGCAAAGACGAATTTTTGGCGGTTCTATCGCACGAGCTGCGCACGCCGCTTTCGACCCTCCTCATGTACGGTCAGCTTCTGCGCCACGACGGCATCGAGCCTGAAAAGGTCCGGATGGCCGCCGAGGCCATCGAAAGGGCCGCGAGAATCCAGGCCCGTCTCATCGACGATCTGCTCGACGTCTCGCGCATCGTCGCCGGCAAGCTGAACATGGAGCTCGGCCAGGTAAGCCTCGTCTCGGTTGCCCGCGCCGCGCTCGACGCTGTCATGAAGGACGCGGAGAAAAAGGGAATTTCGCTCCAGGCCGACTTCGATGCGGTTGCCCCGATGGTCTTTGGCGATAGCGAGCGCCTTCAACAGGTCCTCACGAATCTTTTGAATAACGCCATCAAATTCACCCCCGCCGCGGGCCAGATCCGGCTCGCGCTGCACACGAGCAACGGGTCTGCGATCATCCGGGTCGAAGACACGGGCGCAGGCATCGCTCCCGATTTTTTACCGCACATCTTCGAACGGTTCTCGCAGGCCGATCGAAGCATGACCCGCGCAACGGGGGGGCTCGGGCTCGGACTTTCGATTGCGCGATGGATCGTCGAGGCCCACCAGGGCACCATTCGAGCGCAAAGCGCCGGCCGAGGAAGGGGCGCGGCGTTCACGATATCGCTTCCCGTCGGGATCAAAGGTAGCCAGGCCGCAGCCGAGCCTAAGCGTCCTTCGCGTCAAGATGGCGCCGAATCGAAGATCAAAGGCCGGCGGCTTTTGGTCGTCGAGGACGACGACACGACGCGCGAAACGCTGACGGAGGTGCTGACCATGGCGGGGGCCGAAGTCCGGGGTGCCGACGGCGGCGCGGCGGCCATGGAGGTTTTGAACGATTTTCATCCGGATGTGCTCGTGTGCGACATCGGCATGCCGGGAGAGGATGGTTGCGACCTCTTGCGCCGCATTCGCACCCACGGGCCGGAGCATGGGCGGGGTATCCGCGCCCTCGCTCTCACCGCCTTTGCCGGAGACGATGATCGGGAGCGGACGAAAGCGGCCGGCTTCGAAACGCACCTCGTCAAACCGGTCGATATCGAGCAGCTCATTGCCGCAGTCTCCGAGCTGCTGCCGCGCAGCGAAACGCAGCACACCGCGGCCAACTAGGGGGCCGGACGTTCGTTCGGCCTCGATGCGTGCGCGGCGACCGCACGCCATTGGCCATCGACGCGCGCCAAGATATCGGTAAACCGGACCTCGGCGTCGTACGGTTCGCCCCCGGCCACGCCTTCCACTCGCATGCGCCCGGTAACGATGGCGACGTCGCCGTAGACCCGCGCCTTCTCGTCGGACGTGTAAAAAGCCTTCATGTGATTGCGGGCGGCCCGCGCGTAGCGCAAGCTGTCGGCCTTGTTGCTTACGCGCCCGCGGCTGTCGGTAAACGTATAGTCGTCGGCGAGAATGCGATCGAGCGCAGCGGCGTCGTTGTCACGTGTCGCCTCCATCCACTCGCGCTGCACGCGCAGGACGATCTCCTCCTCATGGGTCGGCTCCGCGGCGGAGGATGCGGGCGTCACGGGTCGACGTAGCGTCAAGAGAAAGGCGAACACGAGGAGCGCCGCAAAGGCAAGCGCCGCGAACATCCGGCGGCGCGGCGCGTCGTGCGATTCGGCCGCGGGGCTTGGCGCGGGAGCGGTTGGCGTGGGCGGCGCGCGCGGTGTCGACATCGGCCTCGCCGGCCCATGCAACGCGAGCGCGCCTTGGATCGCTTCCGCGGCCGGCGAGCTCACGAAAGCGTCGTTGTCGGCTGTTTTGTCGGCGAGCTTCTGGCTACAAGTTTCGCACGCGGCGACATGTTGATCGACGTGCGATTGGCTCGGCCCCAGTTCCCCCAAGAGGTACTGCTCGAGCGCGAGATTCGAAGGACAGGGCACGGTGGTCCTCATGGCGTTGCCTCTTCGGCCTGGAGCTTCTTTTTGGCCGACTCGAGAAACTCGTGCACCCGCTGCGACACGGTCTTGCGCGAATAACCGACGACCTCGGCCACCTCCTCCATCGTCATTTCATCGACGTACCGCAGGTAAACGATGAGTCGTACGTCCTCCGGCTCGCGCTCCAAGAGGGCAAGCAGCGAAAGGCGGTCCTCGACCGGTGCTCCGAGGACCGCGCGCGTCGCCGCGGCCAGCCCGTCGAGCTTGGCCTGGTGGGCGGTGCGATCGCGCAAGCGCTGCAAGCACTGAAGCGTGGCCATCGCGTAAAGCCACGTCGAGGGGGCGGATTCCCCGCGAAAGAGATGACCTTTCTCGAGCACACGCAAAAAGACGTCCTGGGTCGCGTCGAGCGCCGCCTCGCCCTGCCCGAGAATATCGCGACAACGGCGGTGCACCATCGCCCCGTACCGCTCGAAGAGCAGGGCCGCGGACGGCAAGGGAGCACGGTCGAAGGACGAACTCATCCGGTAGGTTCGATCCATAGCGGCCTTTTTTTGGGAAGTACGACCTCGCAATTCCATCTGAGCCTTTCGACGGCGAAAATCGGGGCGCTTTGCCTCCCCAAGTCTTGCGCTCGCGGATCGAAGGGATCGCAGTTCGTTTCATTCGGCGTCGGTTCTGGTCGTCGCCGTGATCACCCCATCGATGGAGGTCGACATGCTGAATCGTTTCCACCGTAGCGCGCTCACCCTGGCCCTTTCTGCGGGCGCTCTTCTTTCCGCCTTGCCGGCCAGCGCCGAAAACTGCAAGACCATCCGCGCCGAGATCGATCTCACGAACGGCACGATTTCGGGCAATTTCGGCCTGAAGGGCACGGTGGTGTTCACCGCCGACAGCAGCGGCACGCCTCCAGCTACCGCACCGGCGGGCTCGAGCGTTTTCAGCGGCATCCTCGAAATCACGACGCAGCGCGGTGTTCTCCGGATGCGCGAAACGGGCATGTTTTCGAGCCGCACCGGAAACCCCGCCGGACCGGTGATGAGCTCGTGGGGCGACGGGATGAGCGGGACTGGCTTTTACCAAGGCGCCAGCGGCGACGTCTTCTTCAATGGGCGCCGGGTGGACGGCCTCTTCCTCGTCGAGGTGACCGGCGAGATCTGCCGTCCGTAGGCGGAGCACAGGCCGAACCGCGCGGGGCGGGTCGCGGTGGCCGGCGAATGCGGCCGCCCCGGCACGCCCCGTGTGGTAGAGGAGGGCCATGCTGGATCCCTTCCGCACGGGCCTTCACAAACTCATCACGACGCCACTGGGGGACGGCTTCGCGCCGGTCCGGCTGCCGAAAATGGTCGCGCGGCGGGTGAACACGTTCTTTGGAAACCCGCTCTGCAGCGCCGCCGATCTGGCCAAGCGAAGAGCTGCGCAAAAGCGGCTGGAGAAGCTCCGCGCGAGCGGTGAAACACGAGCGATTCAGCGGGATCCGGCGCCGGTGACCGTCTACTTCGAAAAGGATCGCAACGTTCGACTGCTCGATCGCATCGAAGAAGCGCTCACGGCCAAGAAGATCGCCTTCACCAAGCTCGACGTATCCGGCGACGAAGCCACATTGCAATTCATCACGCGCACGGCCAAGTGCGAGGAAGACGACTTGCCGATCGTGTTCGTGGCGAGCACGCCCGTCGGCGGATACGAAGAGCTCGTCGCGTGGGACGTATCGGGCGAGCTCGCTAAAGCAGTCTTCGGCTGACCG
>Ga0190265_10001284_pt1 | contig 16406 bp, 18 predicted proteins | sample Popmic124T_FD_133135 | JGI IMG/M metagenome (GOLD analysis project Ga0190265, IMG submission 133135) | Populus adjacent soil microbial communities from riparian zone of Indian Creek, Utah, USA - 124 T | ecosystem: Environmental > Terrestrial > Soil > Riparian zone | place: USA: Utah | collected...
GAACCAGGAGAACCAGGATGCGCTGGACGCGCAGCGGCCGTACGCCGAGGACACCCGCAACCGCGTGTTGAACGGGGCTTTCGCGACGGCCGACTGGAAAGCGGCCGAGCTGTTGCGCGAGAACCCGGAGACGATTTCGCAGGACACCTACGACCGCCTGGTGGCGCAGTACTTCGAGCACAACGCAGCCAACGCCCGTAGCGGCTATCGCCAGGTGGATGACGCGGCGACGGCCGGCAACCTGTCGCCGGACGCGATCGCGGCGATGAAGACGATGGTCGGCGAAGCCAACGCGGCCGAGAACCAGCGCGGGGCGCGCGAGCTGTCGATTACCCGCGAGCTGGAGAACCGCAAGGGCAAAGAGCGCTTGATCGATCTGGCCGGCCGCATCGGCAGCGGGTTCAACGCGCAGATGGCGGAGGCCAACCGCGACGTGGCGTCGCTGCACCAGCCGTGGGACCTGTCGGGCCTGGGCGGCCTGATCGGCTCCAGCGAGTTTGCGCGGCTGGGAATGATGAACGAAAACGACCAGGCAACGGCCAATGCGATGCTCGGACTCTCGAGCGGCTTCGGGAACATGGCCATGAGTGCCTACAACTCGAACCGCATGGCCAACGCCTATGAGGCCAGCCGGCCGTCGTTCTGGGACCAGGTCGGCGGAGCCTTCACCGGCGGCTTCGCGGGGACGGCGGGGATGGTGGGCGCGGGACTGCCTTTCGCGGGACTCGACGCATTGCAGGGGCTGGCTTACAGCGACACGCCGCTCTTCCGGCTGAATTGAGGCAATGAATGTATGGACTGCGACCGACGCCGATCGGAGGGGAAGGCCTGCTCGCGGCGCTGCAACAGGCGGCAGGCATCGGCCAATCGGGATACTCGCGCCAATTGCAGATCACGCCCGAGCTGCTGCAATCGGGATTGATCTCGATGGCGGACCGCCACGGCCGCGCCGGCGAGATCTTCGCGAACATGGGGCACGAACGGGCCATGGCCGAGCGGGAAGCGCTGGGGCGGTTGACGGAGACCGTCATGCGGCTGGCGGCGGCGCGGCAGCAGCAGCGCGAAGAGCTCGATGCGCGCAGCGCTGAAAACAGCGCCGACAACCAAACGCGCATGAGCATTGCCGAGATGGGTGACGAAAACGCGATCGAGGTGGCGAACATTCAGGCAGGGGGGCGGGCCAACAAAGACGCCAACGATCTGCCGGCGCTGCTGAACAATGCGGCGACTGAGTACATCGCCGGCAAGCCGGACGCGCTGACGCATTACGCGACAATGCTCGGCATCCCCGCGCAGCAGCTCCTGCGCGGCGTGTCGGGGCTTTCAATGGGCGAACAGACCGATGTGTCGGACGCCTATGCACTCTACCTGGGCTCGTTGAACGATCTGCGCAAGTTGTGGGTCGCGGGCGATCTCAGCGATGAAGAATACGAAAAACAGGCGGTCAAGCTGGCAGCGCGGGCCTTGCCGGGGATGCAGGGCGACGACCTGACGAAGTCGCTGCGAGTCGGCGCGAGCAGCGGTTTGCCGGACAACCTGGATGAGATCGGCCGCAGAGCGGCGGCGTATGCCGCTCCCGCGGCGGCGGCGCCCACCCAAGCACGGCCGTGGTTCGCGCCTGGAACGGCGTCGGGGTTGGTCGCGGGGCTGGCCGGAAACTCGGGCATCGGGCTGAGGGCGCTAGGAACGCTCTTTGGCGGGCTGTCAAAGGGCCAACCGGCGCCGGCGCCGGTGGCTTCGCCGCTAAGCGAGTCGCTGGCCGGCATGCTGACCCCGGATCAAATCCGGTTGATGCGCGAGGCGGGCGTTCCCGAAGAGGCGATTCGCCGGGCTAACGGCGTTGGGGTCCTGGCGCCATGACTGACGTCGGCCGCCAGATTCTGGCGGAAATCCGCGCCGACATGCGCGGGGGCGGCTCTCCGCCGCCGTCGCGCGCCAAGATCGCCGCGCTCGATCCCGGTCCCTCGATCTTTGACCGCATCCTGAATGTCGGCCTAGGCGGGCTGCGCACCGTGGGCGAGACGTTCGAAGCCTTCGATGCGCCGACGCGCGCAATCGTCGCCAATGCGCTCGAGCTGCTGGGACGCGAGCCAATCGCGCGCAGCGGGCGCGACACCTTCGCGGGGGCGGCGCCATCGGGCCGCGAGCTGCTCGGACTGGGGACCGGCCAGAAGGGGAAGTTCGAAGGCTTCGATGACGTGCTCGGGTTTGCGGCCGAAGTCGGCGTTTCGCCGTTCAACCTGGTCTCGGCCCTCAAGCTGAGCAAGGCCGGCGAGCTGGCCCAGCGCGGCAGCACGCTCGCGCAGCGGGCAACGCAGCTCAAAGCGGCCGGAAAGCGGGCCGAAGCCGCCAGCACCTTGAAAGCGCTGCGCGAAGTAGACCGCCAGGCGGCGGCACTGGGTATTACGAACAATCGCCTGCTGCCGCGCTTTCGCGATCAGATTCGCGGCGGACAACGCGGGCTGCTGTCGCTCGACGTGCCGTTCACCGGCATCAATGCGCCGCTGGGCCCCGCTTCGCTCAACGCGGAGATTGCCGGCGGCAGCGCCGACGCGGTCAAAGGCGCAGCGCGCGGCGCGGTAGGACTTATCGACAGAATCCCGAAGGTGGGCCCGGGAATCGGTTCATTTGTTCGCGGTACGGCCAAGTTGCCGGAGAGCATCTACCGGGCGGCGTTCGCGCCGGGCGGGAAGATCGGCAACACCACCTATGACGGGCTGCGCGAAATCGATCAGGAACTGGTGCGGCAGGGAGCGCGCGAAGGACAGACCGCCGGCCGCGAGCTGGCGGCCTTCATGCGCGACGTGGATCCCGACGCGGCGCTGCGCGATTTGCGATCGCTCAAGGCCAACGTCGATCCGGCGGTGCAGACGGCCGTCGCCAGCATCGAGCAGCGTTACCAGACGCAACTGGCGCGGGCCATGGCCGCGGGCAACCAAACAAAGGTGGACGCGATTCAGCGCAAGATCGAGCGCAAAACGGCCCACCTGCGCAACTTCATCGCCACCGATCGCGATCCGACGCTGCTGATGCTGCACCTGGGACTGCACGAGCGCGACGCCGGCGCCCGCGCCGCCGCCGAAATCGCCAGTATCCAGAACGAGGCCGCGCAGCTCGAACTGCAACTCAAGGCCCAGGCGCGCAGCATGACCATGCTCGGCGCCCCGCGGGCCGACATCGGGCGCATCCAGGCGCGGCTCACACGGCTGCGCAACCGCACCGCGCAGCGCGTGCTGGAGCTGAGCGCCCGGGCCGACGTCTCCGCGGCCGTCATGAACGCCTTGCCGCCGGACTTTCAGCAGCACGTGAACCGTGTGGGGCTCCTGCTGGGCAAGGCCCTCGACATCGAGCAAGCGGCCGGCGTGCGCGTCAGCGAGCTGATTGACCCGCTGTTGTCCTACGTGCCGCGCATGCTCACCGAAGAGGGAAGGCTGTGGGCCAGGCAGCAAGGCCGCGACACCCCGTTCGCACACTTCGAACGCGCGTACGGAACCAGCGGTGGCTTCACCAAGCAGCGCGTGAAGGCCTTCCGCGGTATGAGCATCACGCAGATCAACGACCTGGCCCGGGCGCACGGCTTCAAGGGCGAGTTCTTTACCGAGAACGCGGCCGAAGCGGTCATGCGGCGGCTGACCGACGGCGGGCGCAAGCGCGGGGCGGCGCACTTCCTGCAAGGCGTGACCGAGCTTTTCCACGTGCCGAGGACAATGGCAAAGGCCGACGGCATGTCGGTGGCTGAGTTCCTAGAAGGCGCGAACATCACGCGCGTTGGGAACGTGCTCGGTTTGCCGCATGACAAGGGCGTCATTGCGGCGAAGCTGGCCGGCACGCACCTGGACGGCGCCTTCATCCCGAACGACATTGCCCGCGAAGCCTTGAAGGTCAACCGCGTGGTCGAGACGCCGGCGGCGCTGAAGTCGCTGGTGAGCTTCTTTGACCAGGTACACGGCCTGTTCCGTTTCGGCGCGACGCAGTTCTTCCTGGCCTATCACGCGCGCAATGAAATCGGCAACTGGTTCAACATGTTCCTGGCCGGCATGCGCGATCCGCGCTGGATGGGGCGCGCGGCGCAGCTCCAAAACAAGATTGCCAAAGGCACGGCGACGGCCGCGGAGCGCGAGCTGTACAACGCCGCGGTCGATATCGGCTCGGTGACTTCGACGTTGGCGGCCGAGGGCCGCGCGATCGGCGCCCCCGGCAGCCCCGTCGAGCGGTTCACTACCGGCATCGCCGCGCCCTTCTTCGAAAAACTCGCCAAGCCCGTACTGGGCAAGGCCTCGGCGGCGCTCAACCCGCTGAAGGCGGGCGCCGCGATCGAAGACAACGCCAAGCTGGCGATGTTCATGTGGGCCAAAGCCAAAGGTCTGGCTGACATCGAGGCCGGCCGCATGGTGCGGAAATACCTGTTCGATTACGCGGACCTCTCCCATTTCGAAAAGACGTGGCTGCGCCGCGGGGCGTATTTCTACACCTACACCCGCAAAGCCATCCCGTTGCTGATGGAACAGGTATTCACCAACCCGCGCGCCATGCGCTTCATGGGCCTGGCGACGGGGCAGACCGGCAGCCGCGGCGAAGGCCGCGACAACCTGTTGCCGGCCTGGCTGGCGGACCGGGCGCCGATCGCCGCCGGCGAGGACGATGAGGGCAACGCGACCTTTGTCTCGTTGGGATTGCCGCTCGACGAGCTGAGCAAGTTCAGTCCTGAAGGCGGCGGCCTGGGGACGGCCGTGCGAAAGGGGCTCTCGCAACTGGCGCCGGTACCCAAAACACTGATCGAAATGGGCACCGGCAACGACCTGCGGACCGGGCGCGCGCTGAAGGGCATCGATGAGCATGACCTGGCGTCGAACCTACCAGAAGGTCTGCGGCAGCAGACGGGGGGATTGTTCAAGCTGCTCGAACACGCCTCGCCGGCGTCGCGCTTTGGAAGCACGCTGCGGCGCGGCATCGAAACGGCCGGCAGCCAGGAGCCAGCCGCTAACGGCGATTTCCTGGCAAGCCTGTTCGGGGCGGATGTGCGCCGCATCGACCCGCGCCGCGCCGAGCTGGTTTCGCGGATCGGTCATGCCCGACTCGCTTTGCAACGCGCCGAGCGGGCCGGCATGGCAGAACGCGCGAAGGCGCTGCGCTCTGTGCTGGCGAAGCTGCAGCGGCGGCTGCCGGCGAACTGATCGCATCCAAATCGACCGCTTCGATCGCCGCGAGCTCGTCGGCACTGGGTTTCCAGTGGTAGACGACGCGGCGGCGCTGCTGGGCCCCGATCAGGCGGTGCTCGAAGTCTTCGCACAAGCTGCGGGTCTGGATCACGCGGATTTTCCGCTGCACGTCGATGACGTTGAGCTCCAAGCCATCCTCGCGCAGCGCAGCGCACAAGGCGGGCGCATCGAGACCGGGGGCGCTGAGTGGAAGATGTGCCAGGATGCCGGCAATGACGGGATCGGAGCGGACAACAACCGAAAAGCTCGAGTACTTGCGGGGACGGCCGAGCTTAACGGTTCTTAAGGGGCGCACGTAGCGCAGACAATCAGCGTGCAGCCCTCGATCGAGCGTTCTCATTCAACTTTCGATTTCCTTCTGGTGTTGCGTTGCGTTGCAGCGCCGCCGGCGACGCGGCCGGCGGCGGGGGCGTTAGGGACTAGCGGGGGCGGGACTCGAACCCGCGATAGCTGGGAAATGAGCCCAGTGCCTTGCCAACTTGGCTACCCCGCGGCTGTTCACTACGGCGGCGACGACGCGTCGGCGGGCGGCGCATCGTTCGGTTTATTTTCGCCGCTCTCGCCGCCGGATGCATCATCCGCGGCCGGCGCCGGCTCGGCGTCACTGCGGACATCATCTTCGCCCGGCGGCGGCTGCTCGGCGTTCGGCTTGTAGCGGCCGGCGACGTGCTGGATGCGCTCGTGCGTCCAGTCGAGCGCCTTGAAGACACTCTCGGGGGTGTACGGATGCTTGAACGCGTGCGTGTCGACGTTGGTCATGTGCTGGTCGTCGGGACCGACGGCGATTGCGATGCGGATCCACTGCGGAGGACGGGGCATTGGACACTCCTATGCGTATTTGCCTTGCGATGCGAAGTGGACAATCAGCCAGAGGAAGAATGCGCTGATCATCCAGGTGGCGAACTTCCCCCAGGTCGAATGCGACAGGACCGCCCAGACCAACTCGGAGAGCGTGTCGCCCTTGGCGGGACGGGCCAGCGCGGCGAGTTCGATCGCCACGCCGGCCACGATCAGAACAATCCAGATGAGACGCCAGAGGTTCATTTAGCCGCCCGAGTTCACCGGCGCGCTCGGGGGCGGGACGACAATGGGCGGGTTGCCCTGTTGCGCGAGCCTTTTGGATATGTCCGTCAGCGTCTGGAGCAATAGCGCGTCGAGCTGCTCGCGGGTGGGGTTGCCCTTGTCAGGTTCGCTGGCGCGTGCGACACGCTCCTGCAGCGCCTGGGCGATGAAGGGCTGCACCATGCCCAGCGCTTTGTCGAGCTGGGCGGCGAAGAACTCGCGCTGCGCGGCATCCTCGGCAAATTTCTGAGCATCGACGCCCATGGCGCCGGCGAAGATGGCGTCGAGCACCGCGGAGCGGGACGTGACCAGCTCCATCTTGGGCGTGCCGTCGGGATAGTTCCATTTGAAGGAGACATTCTTCCCGGGGATGTTCGGCAGGATGATGACCTTGCCGGCCAGGGCCGGATCGTCGAGGGCATCGCCCGGCAGGGCACTGCGGCTCTGGACCTGCTCGCCGCGGGTGATGTAGTCCATCATCTTCGTGGAATTGACGGTCTTATTGCCGGCGCAGCCGAGCTGCGACGGGCAACCGGCGATCGAGGCGAGTGCAAGGGCGAGGGCGACGAGGGGGTTACGCATACACGTTCTCCGAACAGGGTGTGGAAACAAACCAGCGGCCGCGAACTTTCACGGGCGCTTCAACAGCACGTCGGCGAGCTGCTTCACGGTCTGGTCGATCGAGGTGACCTGTTGAATCAGGCCGGCGACCTGGCCCTTCAGCTCGAAGACTTCTTTTGGGTCGATGTGTCCCGGCGACGCGGCTGCCGGCACCTGCTGCACCGGCTGCTGATCGCGGATGCCGTAGCCGGCGACGCCGCCGGTGCTGAGGGCGATCACGATCGCGATTACGTGCCCCACAAGCCGGCTTCGGCTGCGAAGGCGCGATGCCACTTCCAGGATCACTTCGTTCTGGTCCTCGCGACGTAGGCGGCCGTTCATCGATCGGGGAAACATCCAGACTCCGCGGCCGCTTTCAGTGCCAGACGTGCAAGCTATTGCGGCGCGGGGGTGAGTTTCGATGCGACGTACTTGGTGGATTTTCGGGGGTTTGTCGGGGGTCGGGCGGCTGGCGGCGCGACTCTCTTCGACATCGATGCGTCCGTGCGTATTTGTGCGTGGTTGCGCACGTTCGCGCAATGCACTTTTGGGGCTCCAAATTGCACTGCGGGCGGGATGAAATGCACCCGGCGCAATTAGAGGCCCGTGGCGCGATTTGGCCGACCTTCGGCCCGCCTAGGCGGCGTTACGCGGCAGGGCGGGGCGAAGCGGCGGTAGGGGAGGGCGGGTTCAGGAAACGCCGGATTCGGACAAACCCCATTCCAGGTCATCGTCCTGGTCGCGGCCGCGGAAGGACGGCCAGTCCAGGAACTCGATCTCGCCGCCACCGCCGTTAATGCGGTCGGCGATCGGGGCGCCCAGCACGCGCGAGATTTCATCCGACGCTAGGTTGCCGGCCAGGATGGTGGGGCGGTAGCTGGTGCAGCGGCGATCGAGCAGCCACTCGAAGCGCATCATCGTGTTGGGCTTCTCGTGTTTCAGGCGGTGCACGTCGTCGATCGCCAGCAGGTGCGGACGCAGCCACTTCTGCAGCCAGTCGTGCGCGGAGTCACCGTGCTTGTCCTTGTAGCGCGCCTTCAGCTCGTCGACCAGGCTGTTCGCGGGAACCAGCCGGGCCTGACGGCCGTCGTAGCACGATTGCAGCACCGCGGTGGCCATCGACTGGCTTTTGCCGCGGCCCACTTTGCCGGTGAGCATCGCCAGGCTGTCACCCTCAGCACACGTGCGGACCGCCTCGGCCGCCAGCAGATACTCTTCGCAGCCTCGCAGCATTTCCCAGCGATTGAAGCGCATGAAGAGCGGATCCACGCCGCAGGCGTCGATCAAAGCCCGCTGCCGATGACGGGCGTGCGCCTCGCGGATGTCGGACGCCAGACATCCGCGGCAAATGGGCTGCGAATTCCCGACGCTCACGGCCCGCATGAAGAGCGGGCCCGAAGCCGAGCAGCGGCTACACCGGCGATCGTTTGTGGCGGAACTTGCGGACGCTGACCTTCTCCTGGTCATAGCCGGCGCTGCGCTTCTTTGGCGATCCGCGCTTGACGTCTCGTTGCTGGGGCCGTTCGTTCCAGTGTTCGGGGTTCTCATCGTAGCGCTCCTCGTCGAACCAGTTGTGCGCGTGCGTCAGGTGTTTGCTGGTCGTCACCAGGTGCGAGGCGGCGAAGGCCTGCACGATCTCCAGCAGCCAGGCGGGTGTGTTGCGGGGCGGCTTGCGGCCGGAGATCCGGACGATGGCCCGCTCGATGGCGGCAATGCCGCGGACGCGGGCGACGTGCAGGGGGTAGGCAGCGAAGATTTGGTCAGTCAGGCCCGTGTGGACGGGCGCGCTCTCTCTAATTCTTTCACTGGCTATTATTTCCGTGGTCCGTGGGACCACATTAGCGTGGTCCGCTGGACCACATTCGGCGCGTGAATGTGGTCCACTGGACCACATTCGATTCTCCGGGGCGTCTGCGGCTAATGTGGTCCGTGGGACCACATTCCACCCTTCGGGATATTTCACGACGTAGGTGTTGCCAACTTTGCCCAGGTGCTGCTGCTTTTCGAGGAAGCCCTCCGCTTCGAGGTAGCGCAGCTCTTCCTGCACCTTCCGGGTTCCCATTTTCAGCGCCGCCGCGATGGTTCGAATCGCTGGCCAGCACTGGCCCTTGCTGCCTTGCATGCGCTGCAGGTGCAGATAAATGCGCAGCGCATCGCCGCTGCCATGATCGATCAGCCGGTCTGGGGCCACGCGAAAAAACTCCATTCAGCCGCGCCTCCATGCGCGTTACCGCGGGGTGGTTTTTCCTTCGGGTCGGAATTTGCGAACTTCGACGTGCTCGGCCTGGAGCTGCTCGTCGGCCCCATCCTTGGCGCCGGCGAGCTCGACGATCGATTGCACGGCGACGCGAGCCGCCTCAGGGAGTGAGGGCCAGGCGTCGATGAGTGCGTTGAGGCGTGGATCCCCAGTCAGTGGGGCAGTCAGTTGAGACCGCCCCACCGCTTTTTCTCGGGAAAAAGGGATGCCCCCAACGGGAGTCGAACCCGTGTCCGGAAGAGCGGCGGGGGTGCCGGCGCGATTCGTGACAGGGCGAGCGGTTGGGCTTGGGCGCGGGGTCATGCCAAGCGATTGTGGTCGAGAAGCCGCAGCGTCGCGATCTGGTCCAATTGTACCAGTCCGGTAATCGTGCGTGTTTGCGCACGTTTGCGCATCCTGGCGCACGCTGTCCCAGTCAGTGGGGCAGTCAGTTGGGTTTCGCACGGGCTGTGCTCCTGGCGGTAGGGGAGGGGGGGTCGGAGACGGGTCCAGCGTCCCCGTAGCCGCCTGGGCCTCGGCGGCGAAAGTCGACAGGTCGGGCAACTGCGCGATCGCATCCACGTCGGTGCCGATCAGCGTTTGTGCGTAAACGGTCATGGTCAGCTCGACCGAGTGATGCCGCGCGAGACGCTGCGCCACTTTTGGAGGGACACCGGCCGCGGCCAGGTAGGTGATGAACGAAACGCGCAGGGCGTGGAAGTCGCGGCGGCGCCCGGCGCCATCCTCGTACGGGATTTCAGCGCGGGCCAGATCGCGGCGCAGCATCACAACCACGTCTTCCTTGCGCGGCATGTTGAACACCGGGGCCGTCGGGGTCTTCAGCGCGAGGAACTCTTTCAGCTCCGCGGCCGTCGCCAGCCGCAAGGGGAGCTCCGCGTTCTCGCGGTTCTTCGTGTCGTCACCCGGCAGCCAGACACTCGGGCCGCCGCCGTCGAGCTGAAAACTCGCGCGCGTCAATGCACGCAGCTCGTTGCTGCGCAGGCCGGTCTCGGCCGCCAGACGATAGAGCCAGTAGCGCGCTTCGCCGCTCATGCCCAACTCGGCTGGTCCTGAACGCGTCTTGTCGAGCAGCAACACCAGCTCCGGGATCTCGAAACAGCGGCGCACGTGCTGGCGCAGCCTGGGCGTGATCGGAATGGTCGGCATGCCCGAAAGCGGATTGCCGACGATGCGCTTCGTGCGATCGCACCAGTTTAGGAAACCAACGATCGCTCCGATGTAGTGGTTGCTCGACTTGGCGCTCAGCCCGTCCTTGGCTCGCGGACGGCCGCGGCGCTGCGCGAGGTAGCGGCCGACGCGCTCGGGCGTCACATCCGCGGCGTGGTTGGCGCCGATGCCGGCCAGCAACGTTCGAACCCGGTGCGCGGTGTTCTGCACGTAGCCGGCCGTTGCCGGTCCGGTGCGGTTTTGCTTTGTCGTTGCCACACCATCGCGGAGCGCTTGCAGATAGGGCTCAAGGTGATCGATGAGGGGGCGCGCGGCTTCGCGGGTGGTCGTGCTGATCAGCTCCAGGTCGCGCAATCGTTTCTGGATGCGGTCGGGCAACGCGGCGATCGCACGGGCGGTGTCGGCGTCGGGGCTGGAACGTGATACCTTCAGGCCGGCCAGGGAGTCCACCAGGCGGGCGAGCTGCTCGCTGACGGCCTTGTCGGCGAAGGCCACGATCGCGTGCGGCTTGCCGCGCGTGTCGAGGTATTCGACGCTCCAGTGCTCGGATTCAAACACCGCCCGCAACTCGTCACGTGAGAGCTCAGCTTCGCGGCGCTGCCTGGTCTTGGGGTCGCGGAAACGAATGCGGCGGCCGTCGAGCTGGTAATCGGGCGGGAGCTTGCTCAGCGCCTGCGTCCAGACTCTTTTGAAAACGCGCGCCATGGCAGCCTTTAGTCCCGGTTGGCCTGTTCGTGGAGCTCGTCGATTCGCCGCTCGATGTCGCGGCGGCGCCAACGGGTGGTCTTCGCGCCCAGCTTGATCGGCCGCGGCAGCCGGCCGGCGGCGACGTCGGTCCAAACTGAGCGCGTCGAAATATTCAGCATGCGCGCGACTTCCTCGACGCGAAGCAGCAGCGAACCTTCAGTTTCAATCACAGTCGCCGAATTTGACGCCCGGAGCATCTTAACACGCGGCGCCGCGTCGCCGGCGGGCTCGGGGACGATGGTCACGCGGCCGTTGCGGCCGCACTGCGGGCAAAGCATCTGCTCGGAGCGGCGGAAATAGTCCTCTCGCGGCGCGACGTGGGCGCAGTCGCCGCAGCGGACGTAAACCGGCTTGGCGGGCTGGGCGCTCATCAGTTGGTACTCGGGACGGCGCGGCGGACATCGGGCTGATTGCCCATCTCCAGCAGCTCGGCGAGCCGCGGGTTCAGTTTGCCCACTTCCTGAATCAGGGCGGCGATGACAGATCGAGCCGGAGCAGTCACGTTGTTGTCGGGGTGTCGCACGGCAAGCTGTAGGTGCGCGATCACCGCGATGACATTTACGAACCGCAGATTGAGATTCAGCACGTGCTGGTCGTACTGCTGGCACAGCGCCACGAATTCGACCGTCAGCGTGCGCTGCTGGTCATCCGGTAACGGCATTTGGTGCGCTCCTCATGACGAAGCTGGCGGGACAGGTGCGCCAGTCGGCGACGGCGGTGAACACGCCGCCGGGGAGGCTCTCGGTTTTGCACGTGGGACACTTCATGAGGTCGCCGGGGTTGCTGCGGAACGCGATTTCGGGGCCCGCGGTCAGGCAGAAGTCGCAGCGGTAGCCGGACACGTCGGGCGGGGTGGGATACTCGACGGTGTTTGCGTGATCACTTGGCACGGGCGGTCTCCTTTCGCTTCCGTTTCTCGGGCCAGCCGCACTCGCACACGGCGATAGGCTTCGCTCGCTTGTGCTTCGGGTTCGGAGTGTCGCAGGCGCTGCAGAGATCGGGCTCGACCCAGTGGCAGGCATCGCCGGTCTTTTCGATGCACTGTTCGCAATCCGTCTCGGAGCAGCCACAGACGCGGCAGACCGTGACGCCGGCATAGAGTCCCAGGTCGGTTGTGGCGGCGTTCGCAAAGTCGGCGACAGCGGCGAAGCGAGTTTCGTGGTCGCTCCACATGCAGCCGGGACAGATCAGGCCAGCACGAGTTTCAAACGCTCCTGCCGGCCCGGCGTGCTTGCAACGCTCGCAGCGCCAGCCGGGCAGATTGGCCAGCTCAGCTTTCTGCAGCGGCGAGCGCGTCCGTGGATAAGACTTAGGGCGCCGACGCTTCGCTGCGGTCTTGCTCATGTTCTGTCCTCTCGCCTAGGGCGAAGTCCTCATCCATTCCGGCGGCGGTTGCAGGAAGCTCCAAACCACGTACACGCGGTCGGTGGGCCGCCGCCAGGACTGCACCCACTCGTGCAACTGCCGCACGCGCAGGTGCAGCGCGGCGTCGGTCTCGTCGATCTGGGTGCCGCTCGGGCCGGGGACCTTGCGGCGCGGGGTCAGCATCACCACCGGAATGCCGGCATCGAGGATGGCGCGATAGGCGGCGGTGGCCTTGGCGGTTTCGGTCGGGCTGGCGCGCACGTTCTCGTGGAAAGGCACTTCGAGCACGATCGCGTGATTGCGGACACCAGCGATCAGCGCGGCGCGCTCGTCGGGAGTGAGCGTGCCCACGTGCACGGCCAGGTTGAAAAAACCGCGCGTGCCGCGCTGCTCGAGCGCATCGGCGACCAGCCGCAGGAAGCGGCAGACCTTGGTCCAGTCCTGGGCCCCGGAGAAGGTGCTGCGATGCGGCGGGCAGTTGTCGAGCAGCGCCAGCCGGAAGCCCTCCATGCTGGCGCCGATGAGCTGCGCCTGGCGGCGGGCCGTGGCCTCGTCGGTCACGTCGAGGATCGTGCGCCAAGGCTGGCCCGGCCAGGTGCCGATGCTGGGCGGTGCTGGGCCGCCAGCGGCGAAGTCCTCCTTGGTCACGGCGTTGGGCGGGTACTGCCAGAGGTCCGCGGCGGCGACGATGTTGGTCGAGCTGATGTAACGGCCGATGGTCCAGCCGCGTCGCCGCAGAGATTCGCGCGTGGCCTCGACTTGCAGCCGGGCCGGCTCGGGGTTGCCGCCGCGGGGATACTGAGTCGCGAAATCGACCACCCAGACCTCGGCCGGGTCAGACGGGAACCAGCCCCGCGGCCGCGACTCCAGGTAGGGGTAGCCGTTGACGATGATGCGCGCCGCCGGCGACGGCCAGGGCAGCAGCGCCGGCCGCTGGCCGGCGAGCTTCTCGAGCAGGTCGGCGATCTGCTGATTGAGCTGCGCGGTCTGAGCGGCGTGCTCGGCAATGGCCCGCTGATGCGCGGTGAGCAGCGCGTCGCGCTCGTGTTCGCAAGCGGCGGTGCGCTCGGCGCACTGCTGGTAGGCGTCGATCAACACGTTGAGGTCGTTAACCAGACGGTCCATCAGTACGTCGAAGGGCGCGGCGGGCTGGGTGGACTGCGCCAGGCACATAGGCACACAGGCACAGAGGCACAGAGTGGTGAGGAAATAGTTACGCATTCATGCAGGCTCCTTTCTTATCTGGTCATGGTTGAAGTACGTGCAGCGACGTGGGCGCGTCACTGGCATCGGCCAGCGTCAGCATCCGCGCGGCTCGAATCCACTCCATCGCTTGTTGCAGGCAGTCGGCAATGGTTGGCGTTTGCTCGTCGCCGGCGACCAGCACGCGCGCCGCCGCGCTGGTGAAAGCGTGCAGCGCCGCCATGATGGCGATGCCGGCGGCGTCGATCAGGGCGCCGCCGAGCGTCTCATCGAAAATGGGGATTGCGGGCGCGTTGTCAGTTGCGTTTGGCACGGTCTTTCTCCAACAGCTCGAAGTAGCTTTTCCACGGTCCCCACACAGCTTCGTCAGGCGCATCGCCAAGAACCCAGAGCAGGTGCTTGCTAATCGCGTGCAGGATTCTGCCGCCGGCGTCGCACTCAAAGCTGTGGCCATTGATCGAGCAGTTGCACGGGCGATCGCGCATGCCGTCGATGACGGTCAGCAGCTTGCGGATTTCGGCTTCTGATTTCACGCGCGCATCTCCGGTTCGAGCCACGCCGCGCCGCAAAGCTGGAAGAAGCGGACCTCATCGGCGCAGGAGAAACGGCGGCCGTTGCTATCGACGACGTAGCCGCCGTCGTGGCGCAGGCCCTGACGGCGCAGGTTGGTCACGAGGTAGCGCGAGAAATCGGCCGGGCCGGTGCGGATCGCGAGCTGGTTGCCCCAGTTGTCGGCGTCGGCCTGGAAGATCTCGTGGCGAAAGCCGCGCCAGATCAGGCCACGCATCTTGGGGCCCCAGCGCGGTTTGCCGTCGGGATAGATGGCCCGCTCGATTTCTCCCAGGGCAAGCAGCGTATCGACGGCGTCGTTCAGGCAGTTCAGCTCGACCTGTTCGCCGAACAGGCTGCCGGGCTTGGGGGCGCGCACCATCTGGGGAATGACAACGTGCTCCACGTCGCCGACTTCGCGCTTGCCGCGGCGGACGCTGCCGGCGATCTCCCAACGCTCGGCGAACATGCCGCACCTCGCGCGCAGGGCCTCGGCGTCGGCGCGGGCCGCGGCGAGTGAGCGGGTTTCGAGGGTGGCGCTCATGGCGCAGTCCTGGGTGCCGGGTATTGAGTGAGCGTCGCGCCGACGGCCGCCGCGGCGTCGGCCAGGATTGCGATCTGTTTTTGGTAGAGCGGATCCAAGCCCGGCGTGGCGGCCGCTGCGCGCCACTCATGCGGAGCGTGCTGCAACAGCAGCCCGACGACGATGCCGGAGTCCATGATGGTTCGATCGCGAGTGCGGGCGTCCACCTTCACTCCTCAAACAGGCGCGGCGTCGCGCTGACTTCGCCGCGGCCGGTTTCCAGGATCAGTTCCTTCGCGCGCAGGCGCTGCAGGTAGGTGTCGCGCGAGGACCGCTTGTAGCCGGTGCTTTCGCTGAGCGCGTCGCGATCGATTGACTCGGGATAGGCTTCGATCAGCGTCCTCAGAATCCGCTTCTCGCCCTCCGGCAGCCGGGCGAGCCAATGATCCTGCAAGTCCTTGCCCGTCGGCAGCGGCTCGGCGTCGGGCAATGCTGCAATGCCTTCATCGGTGGCGCGGACGCGCTCGCCGTCGCCGGCGATGAAGCCGCGCTCGCGCAGGCGCTGCAGGTAGGTGTCGCGGCTGGAGCGCTTGTAGGCCGTGAGCACGGTGAGCTGCTCGCGGCGCAGACCGTCGGGGTATTGGATGAGCGCCGACAGGACCCGGCGCTCGCCGATTGGAAGTGAACTCGGTTCACTTCCAGAAGAAGGTTGCCGCGGACTGCGATCGCGAGGGGCTCCCGGCGCGCCGGGACTGCGCTCAGCCGTCGACGTCAGGCGGTCGGACGTCTTCCCTTCTCCCGCGACAGGGGCAGAGGCAGCCGTCGCAGTGCGCGACTTGGATTGGTCCAGCAGGTCCGGCAATACGATGCCGTTGCCGGCGGCCAGCTTATTGATCTGTTGCAGGCGCTCGCCGAGCGCCTTCGCGGCGCGCTGCCATTGGCGCTCGCGGGTTATGAGCTGGTTGTGCAGCTCAGCGGCGTGTTTGCGCAGGGCCTGGCGTTCGGCGGCATGTGCGGGGGCGCCCGCTGCCTCGGCGGGTTTGCTGGCCTGGCGCTCGAGCTCCTTGATTCGCTTGCGCAGCGTCGTCGTCTGCTGCTTGGCCTCATCGAGCGTGAGTGGATCCGCATCGTCGCGGCGGGCCAGGTCGGCCAGCTCCGGGAGGATGCGCTTGATCGCCGCGGGCGCCGCCGGCGGGGCGAGCTTGTGATGCTTACCGGCTTTGGGGTGCGTGGTTTGGACGCTGGCGGCCTGGAAGTGGAACACGCCGTCGTCGCGTTTCGCGCCTTCCATTGCCGGGCCGAAACCGAGCCATTCACCATCGCGCAGGCGCGTGAACGCATTGCGCTCGGATTGCGGGACGCCGAGCAGCTCGGCGGCGCGCTTGATGTCGATCGCCGATGTACGGCCGATCAGGATGTTGCCGCACTCGGCCGCAGCGTCCTTGTCGAGCTTCGAGAGCCGCTGAGTCGCGAGGATGCCGCAGAAGCCGCGCTTGCGCCCCAGGTCCATCAGGCGGATGACCGCCTCGGTCGCGACCGATTCCGCGTTCTCGGGGCACAGGCCGTGGGCCTCGTCGATGATGACCAGCAGCGGACGATAGAGGCTTTTCGGGATCGAGATCAGCGACGACAGGAAGTCGCGCACGTAGGGGGCGCGGGCGGTCTTGCGATCGAGCTCCAGGATGTCGATGACGGCCGACGTGCCCAACTCCAC
>Ga0190265_10001285_pt1 | contig 16402 bp, 12 predicted proteins | sample Popmic124T_FD_133135 | JGI IMG/M metagenome (GOLD analysis project Ga0190265, IMG submission 133135) | Populus adjacent soil microbial communities from riparian zone of Indian Creek, Utah, USA - 124 T | ecosystem: Environmental > Terrestrial > Soil > Riparian zone | place: USA: Utah | collected...
GGGAAGGGCACGCGCCCTTCCCGCCCCGCCGGCAGAGCCGTCGGGGCCCCACCCATCCGCGGGGTCGCGCTGCGCGCTCCTCGTGGTTGGTCACGCCGGCCTCTTCAGTGCGTCAGCTCTTCTTCTTGGTCTCTTCGGCGGGCGGGACCGGATCCTTCGGGAGCAGCGATTCTTCGACGAAGACCTTGCCCTCGGCGAGCGCCTTGTCGCGCAGGTTGCGGATGTAAGCGCTGAGCGTGTCCTGCTGGCGGCGGCGGCGCAGCGCGTTCTCGAGGCGCTCGCGTTCGGCGTCGGTGAAGCCGGCGGGCTCGGCGAGCGTGCGGGTCTGCAGCCGGTACACGAACCAGTCGTCGCCCAGCTGCATCGGAGCCGTGCCCAGCGGCGCCTGCTCGCTGAGCGCGTAGGCGGCCTTGACCAGCGGCGTGGAATCGAAGGGGCCTGCGATCGGCGTGTCGGTGCGGCCGAACCCTCGCGTCTCGTGCACCTGCGGCGCGAGCGGATCGTTCGGCGTCACCGGGCTCTCGCCCTCGACCGGCGGGGGCAGGCCGTTGAGCTCGGCCACCGCGACCTCGAGCGTGGCGCCCGCCTGCACCTTGCGCAGGATCTCGTGCGCGTCGCGCTTGGCCATCTCGGCGGCCTTGCTGTCGCGATAGTGCTTGTCGGCCAGCTCGCGCTTGGCCTCGTCGACGGGGATGTCGCCCTCGCGCGCGGCCTCGACCTTGATCACGTGGTAGCCGAAGGTGCTCTCCACGACGTCGGAGATCTGGCCCGGCTGCAGCGCGAACTGCGCGTCGTCGAACGGCTTGACCATGCGGCCCTTGGGGTTGAAGCCCAGGTCGCCGCCCTTCTTGGCGCTGCCTTCGTCTTCGCTGTTGGCGCGCGCGAGCGCCGCGAAGTCCTCACCGGCGCGCGCCCGCGCCAGCAGCGCGTCGATCTTGGTGCGCGCGGCTTGCTTGGCGGCGTCCTCGGCGTCGCTCGCGACCTTGATCAGGATGTGGCGCGCTCGCACCTGCTTCTCGAGCCCGGTGTAGCGGTGCTTCTGCTTGTCGTACTCGGCGTCGACCTCTTTGCCGTGTGCGGCGATGAACGCCGTGAGGTCCGCGGCGCTCGGCTCGAGCTGCTGCGCGTAGTAGCCCTTGGCGAAGCGCGCGTATTGCAGCGTGACGCTCTCCTTCTCGCGCACGTACGAGTCCCAGACCTCGTTGGGGCCGACCGTCACGTTGGCGACGATCAGCTCGCGCATGCGCTGTGCGATCGTCTCCTCGGCCTGGCTGCGCGCGAACTCGCGCACGCTGCGGCGCAAGGTGTACTGGATCATGCCCCTGAGGTTGTCCTTGTCGAACTCGCCCTTGCTGTCCTTGAAGCTGAAGCGGCGTGGCCCGGACGGCGGCAGGTACGGACCGCCATCGATCGACATGGACCCGTACAGCACGCCGTCGTCGGCGACGCGCTGCAGCACGCTGTCCTCGGACACGGCGTAGCCGAGCTTGCGCGCCTCGCGCGCCAGCAGCTCGCGCTCGATCAGGCCGTAGAGCACGTTCTGGTCCAGCTTGTATTGCTGGGCGACCTCCGGCGGATACTCCGAGCCGCCGGTCACGATCACGCGCGCGGAGTTGAGCTCGGTGCGCGAGATCGAGCGACCGTAGACCTCGGCGGCGGCGCCCTGCGCGCCCTCGCTGCAGCCCTGGGCCTGCGGGCCGCCGAACTGCAGCACGAAGACCGCCGCGAGCGCGAAGACGATCAAGCCCAGAACCACGCCGCGAAATTTCTGTACCATCTGTTCGAGCACGCGCGCTTCTCCGGGTCGTTGGACGGGCCGCCTCGGCCCGGTTCCAGCGAGGGAACGCGAGCGGCTGGACGGCGGCGCGGTACCATAGATGAGCCGGCAAGCGCCTGCAAGAAGGCTTGTTTTCGCGTTTGGCGCGCTGCTCTGCTCGGCGGCGCCGGCTCCGCGCGCGGCGGCGGACGCCCCCGAGCAGAGCACTTCGCCGCGCATCGTCCTGTTCGCATCGGGGCCGCACGCCGAGCGCTGGGCGCAGGTGCTCGCCACCCGGCTCGGGCCGCTCGACCGCGACCCGGTCGCCAACGCCGAGCGCGAGCAGCCGAGCGTCGCGCGCGAGCGCATGCGCGCGCTGGCCAAGGTCGAGGCGCTGCTGGTCGAAGCGCGGCGCCAAGCCGCCGGGCTGCGCGAACGCGAAGCGCTCGCCAGCCTGGCAGCGGCCGAGCGCGCGGTCGACGGCTTGGCCGACGTCCCGGGGGTGAGCGCGTGGGCCGCCGAGGTGCAGCTCCAGCTCGGCGCGGTCGCGGCGCAGGCCGGGCTGACCTCGCTCGCGGAGGTCGCCTTTCGCCGCGCGGCGTCGCTGGAGCCGGGCCGGCGCTTGCTCCCTGCGGAAGCCGCGCCGGAGGTGGTCGCGCTGTGCGCGCGCGCGCATGCCGAGCTGGCGGCCGCGCCGACCGGTGTGTTCGCGCTGCAAGTGAGCACGACCGGCGCGCGCGTGTTCCTCGACGATGCGGAGCTCGGAGGCGGGCAGGTGCGCGCGCGCGCGGTGGTGGGGCGGCACGTGCTGCGGATCGAGGCGCCCGGGCATCGCACCTACGGCAGCTTCATCGACGTGCTCGCGGGCGAGCGGCCGGCGCTGGCGGTTCAGCTGACGCCGCTGCCGCGGCTCGAGCTGGCGCGCGAGTTGACGCGCGCCGTACGGGACGGCCAGCTGGTGCGGATCGCCGGCGAGCTGCGCGCAGCCGGAGGGCGGGGCACGGCGCCGGAGATCGCCGCCGTGCTGATCGCCGAGACGGCGGGCAGCGTCGACCGGGCGCTGCTCGTGCGCTGCGATCGCGCAGGCTGTCGCGGACCCACCCGCGCGCGCTTGCGTGGCCAGCTCGTGTTGGCGACCGCGGCGCTCGACGAAGCTGAGCTCGCGCACGCGCGCGCCTGGCTGTCGCGGCTCGAGCGCGAGCCGGTGACTCCGCCCTTGCCGCTGTGGAAGCGCTGGTACGTGTGGGGCGGCGCTGCGCTCGCGCTGACCGCAGGCGCACTCGCGCTCGGCTTCGCCCTGCAGCCCGAGCCCGAGCGCCAGTTGCGGGTCGAAGTGGATCCTTTGTAGGGGCAAAGCCCCCCGTCGCGCTCAGGGAGGAAGGAGGGGACGCGGTTAGAAAGTTCAGTTTCGAAGCGTGAAGCCATCACCTTGCGCAACCGCGGTCGTCGCTTCGCGATCGGGAGAGCGTTTCTGCGAAGACAGAGTTTTGCGTCGCGGGGCAGGCCCGGTATGCTGCGGGCCGAGCCGAGCCCACTCGGCCTCACGCGAAGGCGACCCGTGCCCCAGACGAGCCAACCGCCGCCACCGCCCTCGCGGGGCGGCAATCTTAAGTACGTCTTGATTGGGCTGCTGTTTCTGGGCGCCGGCGGAGTGATCTCCTGGATCGCCGCGGGCAACCAGGATCCGCCCAAGCCGGCCGCCGCGGCGCCGGCGCCGGAGACCGCGCGCGTGAACCCGATGGCCGAGCAGAACTTGGTGCTCGAAGAGGAGAAGCCAGTTGAAGAGCCGGTGCCCGAGCCGGAGGCGGCGCCCGCGCCGAAGAACAACCGGCCCAAAGGCGGAGAGTGGGACTGCCAGGGCGAGGTGGCGACGACGGCCGCGATGAAGGTGATCAACGAGAACCGCGCGCAGATCCGCAGCTGCTACGAGCGGCGCCTGAAGGTGAACAACATCTTGCAGGGCGATCTGCGCTTGCGCTTGAAAGTCGGCGCCGGCGGCAAGGTAACGGCCACATCGCTCTCGGGCTCGCTGAAGGACACCGACGTGTTCACCTGCGTACGCAACATCGCCCAGGCCTGGACGTTCGCGGCGCCCACGGGCGGCAACTGCGCCGTGGTGGCCGTCCCGTTCACGTTCTCGCCGAAACGGTGAGCCATTCGCGTCCAGTTGACGCGAGAGCGGCTTACGTCCTCGCCCCGACCCTGCGAATACCAGAGTATTCCTCGGGTCGGTGCTGCGGGCGCGCTCGCTCTCGCGCCAACCTGGACACGAATGGTCGTTGACTGAGGGCGATCGCACGCTCTCACGTCGAAGCTTCGTCAGCGCACGCTGATCGTCGGGGGCTCGGTCTGCATGTCGACGACGACGCGCTGGTGATCGCCGGCGCCGAGCTTGAGCGGGATGCGTGCGTTGCGGCCGAGCGGCGGGCAGTCGAGCTGTAGCACATGGCTTCCGGCGCGCACCGGCAGCGCGCGTTGCGGCGTGGTGCCGAGCGCGCGGCCGTCCAGGCGAACGCTGGCCCAGGGCATGGCGTTGACGCTGAGCGACGCGCTTGCGATCGGCTCCGAGAGTGCGCCGCGCGCCGTGGTGGAGGTGCTCACCGTCGTCGGGACGGCGGCGGGAGCGATCGCCGCTGCGCCTGCGACGGAGCCAGCGACCGACAGCGCGCCGGAAGCGCGGTCGGCGCCGCGGACGACGCCGGGCTCGCGCTCATGCGGCGTGGTTGCGCCGCCGGTTCGGTCCCTGGTGGCTGCGCTGCTCGCGCGGGCGTGCACGGGCTCCATCAGCTCGCGCTGCAGCGCCGCGGCGCCGGCGAGCGCGGCGAGCGCGGCCAACGCGCCCAGGACGATCGCGCGACGGTGGCCGCGCGCCGGTGCTCCGGGTCGTGCGCCGGCCCCCGCCACAGCCGCTGCGGCCGACAGCGCCGAGGCGCGTCCCGGCAGCGCCTCGGTGGTCTCCGGCGTCTCGGGCGTCTCGGCGAGCAGCTCGACGAGGGTCTTGCTGGTCGCGATCGATCGCGTCACGCCCGCTGCGCGTTCGGATCCGCTCGGCGGCACGCTGTCGCTCGCCGGCGCGGGTTGTGGCTTGCGCTCGCTCGCGCGCTCGACGCGCGCGCCCAGCTCCCGCTGCACGCCCTCGGGATGATTGCGCGCGAGCCACGTGCGCAGCGCGAGCGCGCAAGCCTCGGCCGACGGCCGCGCGCTCGGCTCGGTCGCGAGCAGCTGCGCGACCAGCGCGGAGAGCTGGCCATCGATCGCGTCGCTCGCTGCCAGCGCCGGCGCGTTCGGCTCGCGTTCGCTCGCACGGCGCGCGCTCAGCGCTTCGTACAGCACCGCGCCGACCGCGAACATGTCGCTCGCCGGCCCGAGCGGCTGGCGCGCTGCCTGCTCGGGCGACATGTACCCGGGAGAGCCGAACAGCTCGCCGTGTCCGGTCTGGGCCGAGGGCGCGGCGATGCCGAAGTCGAGCAAACGGACGTGCCCATCGCGATCGACCATGACGTTGCGCGGCGTGACGTCGCGGTGCACCAAGCCGAAGCGATCGTGCGCGTAGCGCAGCGCTTCGCAGATCTGCGCGCCGAGCTGCGCCGCGAGCCCCTGCGCCAGCGCGCCGTCGCGCAGCAGCTCGGCCACGGTGGCACCGTGCACGCGCTCCATGGCCAGGAAGTACACGCCGTCGAGCACGCCGAGCTCGTACACGGGCACGACGTTGGGGTGGCTCATCTGCACGAGCGTGTTGGCTTCCTGCACGAACAGCTGCACGAAGCTCGGGTCCTGCGCGAGCTGCGGCAGGATCTGCTTGACCACCAGCCTCTTCTCGAACCCGCCCGGCCCGCGCAGCCGCGCGTCGTACACGCGCGACATGCCGCCCTGCGCGAGCTCGGCGTCGAGCAGGTACTTGCCGAACGGCAGCGGCGCCTGCCCACCCGCTCGTTCGCGATCGTCCACGCTACGAAAGAATAGCTCAGCGGCCGGCCGGTGTAGGCTAGGTGGATGTGCGCATCGCGCGTGCCGGCCTTGATCGCTGCGTGCCTTGCCGCGGCGAGCGTGCCGGCGTGCGCGCCGGATCCGCAGGTGACCACGGCGGCGCTGCGCCTGCGTGCGTTGCCGAGCTGTCCGGTCGCAGGGGTGCAGCGCTTGCGGCTCTCGCTCGACGGTGACTTCCCCAGCGAGGAGCACGAGCTCGAGGCAGGGCAGCCGTTCGCGCTGGACTCGGCGCCGCTGCGCACACAGTGGCTCGCGGTCGCCGGGGAGCTCGCAGGCCAAAGCGTGGGCGGGGCGATCGCGCGCGCCCGCGCGGAGCAGGGCGCGGGCGTGGTGCTGCTGCCGCAGGACGAGCCGTGCCCGCTCGGGGATCCGCTCGCGGCCGGGTTCGTCGGCGCGGCGGTCGCGGCGCTGCCCGAGGGCGATCTGCTGATCGCCGGCGGTCGGCTCGACAGCGGCGCGTCGACTGCAGCGGCCGCGCTGCTGCCGGCGGGCGAGCCGCTCGCGCGCGCGGTGGAGGGCGGCATGTTGCTGCGGCGCGCGGGCGCGAGCGCGACTGCGTTCGCCGGCGGCGTGCTGGTCGCGGGCGGGGCGCCCGACGACGACGGTCCCGCGCAGGACACGTACGAGATCTACGACCCCGTCCGCGCGCGCTTCGATCCACCGCAGAAGCTCGCCGAGGAGCGGCGCGATCACGGGGCAGCGTTGTTGCCCGATGGCCGCGTGCTGCTGGCCGGCGGTCGCCGCACGCTCGGGGGCGAGCCGCTCGCGACTGCTGAGCTGTTCGATCCGGGCGAGCGGAAGGCGCAGCGCACGAGCGGCGAGCTCGAGCGACCGCGCGCCGGCGCGCGCGTGCTCGTGCTCGATGACGGAACGGTGTTGATCGCGCTCGGGCTGGGCACGGACGGATCGGTGGAGACAGCGGTCGAGCGTTTCGAGCCCGAGCGCGAGCGGTTCGAGACCTTGGCTGTCGCCCTGCCTCCGCACGCAGATCGAGCGCTGGTCGCGCTCGAGGGGCGGCGCGTGGCTTACGTCGGTTGCGCGAGCGACGGTGCGTGCCAGCTGGGGTTGCTGCTGCCCGACGCCGACGACTTCGTCTGGCACGAGCGCGCGCTCGCCGCGCCGATCGCGCTCGCGGAGCCGCAGCTGATCGCGCTGCGCGACGGACAGCTGCTCTTGACCGGGCGCGAGCTCGGCGGCGGGGCAGGGCCGCGCGCGTACCTGATCGATCTCGCGCTCGAGCGGGTTGCGGAGGCGCCTGCGCTCGGCGTCCCGAATGCGCTGCACATGCTCGCCGATGGCGTGGTGGTCGAGCTCGACCCGTTCGGCGCGTCGTTGCGGCGGCACGATCTCGGCAGCCCGTGGCACGACGCGCCCGATCCCGTGATCGGCGACGGCGCGGCGCAGGTCGCGCTCGACCTGGGCTCGCGCTGGCAGCCGCGGTCGGGGCTGCGCGCGCTCGAGCCCGCGCGCTTCGACTTGCCGGCGCTGCGCTTCGGCGCGCTGCGCATCGAGCTCGCGCTCACCGGCCGGGCCGCGCTGCTGCTCGAACCGGAAGGCGCGCCACCGATCGCGATCGCGCTGCGCGACGAACGGTTGCAGGTCGCGAGCGCGGATTGCGAGCTCGCGCGCGCAACCGGCGCGCCGCTGGTGGTCGAGCGCGCGGGCGGCGCCGTGACATTGAGCACGGGCAGCGGGTCGCGGCGCTGCGAGCTGCCGGGGCTCGAAGGGGCCCACGTCGGGGTCGCGCTCGAAGCAGAAGCGGGCGTGCGCGTGCAGCGCTTGCGCGTGTTGCGCAGGTAGGCGCGCGGCCACCGCAGGAACGCCACGTTCGTGAGCTGGCTCACAACCGAGCGGGCCGCCCGGCCGCCCGGACACCGCCCGAATCTGCCATGTTGGGGCCCCTCCGGCCGATGAATTTGCGCCGACTGCTGCGAGAAACCCCCGCCCTCCGCTATGCTGGACCCCCATGCCCGCGAGCGAAGCCCAGCTCCAGCTCGAAGCGCGAGCGCGTGCCGCCTGCGAACGCGGAGATTTCGACGATGCGGCCACGCGACTGATCGAGGCGTACGGCGGCGACCTGCTGCGCTTCCTGTGTTCGCGGCTCGGCGACGCCTCGTCCGCGTCCGATGTGTACTCGGAGGTGGTCGAGCGCCTGTGGCGCAGCCTGCCGCGCTTCGAGTGGCGCTACGGCGCGCGCGCCTATTGCTACGCCATCGCGCGCAACACCGCGATCAACTACGTCTCGGCCGCGCACCGCCGGCCCGAGAACAACTTGTCGCTCAGCTCGGCGGGGCTGTCCCAGGTCGTCGAGCGCGTGCGCAGCGAGACCATGCCGTACCTGCGCACCGAGATTAAGGACCGCTTTCGCCGGCTGCGCGAAGAGCTCCCGCTCGAGGATCAGACCCTGCTCAGCCTGCGCCTCGATCGCGGGCTCGAGTGGCGCGAGCTCGCGCTGGTGATGAGCTTCGAGGAAGGCTCGCCGCCGAGCGAAGCCGAGCTCACGCGAGAGGCGGCGCGGCTGCGCCAGCGCTTCGCCGCGGCCAAGGAGAAGCTCCGGCGCTTTGCCGAGCGCGAGGGGCTGCTGCCGCAATGAAGGAGGACGGGTTCGACGCGTTGCTGCGCCGGGCCTTCGAGCTACCGCCGGCGCCGACCGGCGAGCAGAGCGGCGAGCTCAAGCGCTGCACGCATTGCGGCGTGACTCTGCGCGGCGACCGCTTGATGTGTCCTGCCGACGGCCACTTGCTCGTCCCCGTCAGCGACCCGCGCATCGGGCGCGTGGTCGCGGGGCACTACCGGCTGGTCGAACGGCTCGGCAGCGGCGGGATCGGGAACGTGTACCGCGCGCGCCACCGCGTGGTGGGGCGCGAGGTGGCGGTGAAGTTCCTGCGTCCGGAGCTCGCGCATCAACCGGAGCACCGCGCGCGGCTGATGCGCGAAGCCCAGATCGTCGGCCAGCTCCACCACGAGCACATCGTCGGCATGATCGACTTCGTGCACAGCGAGCACGAGCAGCTGCTGCTGATCATGGAGTACCTGCGCGGGCGCACCTTGGCCGCGGCGATCGACGAAGGCCCGTTCTCGGCGCGGCGCGCGCTGCACGTGGCCACGCAGATCGCCCGGGCGCTGGCGCGCGCGCACGAGCTCGACGTGCTGCACCGCGACATCAAGCCGAGCAACGTGCTGCTCTGCAACGTCGACCACGATCCCGACTTCGTGAAGCTGCTCGACTTCGGGGTGGCGTGGTTGCAGGCGCCCTTCCGGCTCACGGTCAGCCACACGGTGGTCGGGACGCCGCACTACATGTCGCCCGAACAGTCGCGCGGCGGGGATCTCGGGCCGGCCAGCGACCTGTACAGCCTGGGCTGCGTGATGTTCGAGATGCTGACCGGCAAGCCGCCGTTCGAGGGGTCGGTGCCGCGCGTGCTGCAGGCGCACGTGATGCAGCCGCCGCCCGCGCTGAGCGAGCGCGCGCCCCAGACCCCGCAGCCGCTCGCCGACGTGGTGATGCGCCTGCTGCAGAAGACCGCGGAGGCGCGCTACCGGGACGCGCATCACCTGCTGCAGGCGCTCGAGGCGATCGCCGGCGCGATGCCGCGCGAGCACGCGCGCTTCTCGAGCTTGCCGTCGCCCTCGGTCGGGCCCGCGGCGTTCGGGCCTTCCTCGGGCGAGCAGATCGAGCAGCGCTGGAACGACAAACTCGAGCTGCACGCGCGCGCGTCCCAGGCGCGTTACGGGAACTTGCCGCCCGCGGAGGTCAGGAGCCGGCTGCAGCGCGCGCGCGACGGCATCGTGCGGCTGGCGGTGCTGCGCGATCAGCTCACGACCGAGGTCGCGCGCAGCGAAGCGCTGACCAGCGAGCAGCGCGGTCTCGCCACCCGGCTCGGCGCCGCGCTCGACAGCCTCGCGCGCGACGACTCCGCGGCGGCGCGCGAGCTCGCCGGCATCGAGCGCGAGCTGGCCGGCGCGGAGCGCGAGCAAGAGCGCGCGCTCGATGCGCTGTGCCACGCGGAGACCGCCAAGCTCGGTCCGCTGGTGCCGGGCGAGGCGCTCGACGCCGCCCGTGCGCGCGCGCTGTCCGAGCTGGTGGCGGCGGCGCGCGAGCTGTCGGCGCGCTCCGGCATCGTCAGCGCGCTGCGCCGCGAGCGCGCAATGCGGATGAGCACGCGCGAGGACCTGAGCTTCCAGATCCAACAGCTGAAGGGCCGGCTCGGGACGTTGCACGCCGAGGCGCGCGCGACGAGCGACGAAGCGCACACGCGCGCATCGGGCCTCGACGCGCGCTATCAAGCCGAGCTCGAAGAGGTCGCCGCCGCGCTCGACGCGCTGGCGCTGCAGCTGGTCTGAGCCGGGCTTTCACGCGTCGCGATCGCGCAGCCGGTAACCGACTGCGGCTCGCTGACGACGAGCGGCGGGACGCAGTGCTCGCCGCTCGCGACGGGTTGCGCGCCCCGCTACCTTGAGTACGCTAAGTAGCGTGCTGAGCCGACACCCGCCGGCGGTCCGCGGAAAGCGCCGGCGTCTGCGCGCCGTCGACTCGCGCGAGCTGATCCTGGCCGCGGCCGAGCGGCTGCTCGAGGCCGGTGGGGTCGATGCGGTGAAGGTTCGAGCGGTCGCGGACGCCGTGGGCGTGACGGACGCCGCCGTTCATCATCACTTCACGAATCGCCAAGGATTGCTCGAAGCGCTGCTGCGCAGAGCGGGCAAGCGCTTGAAAGCCCAGCTCCACGCGGTGACCGCGGACGCGCGACCGGACGGCACCGACCTCGAGCAGATCTCGCGGTTGTTTTCGCGCTGGTATGACCGGCGAGGTTACGCGCGGCTGGCGATGTGGCTCATGCTCGCGGGTTGGTCCGACGCTGGCCACGGCATGCTCGGCGACCTGGTCACCGCGGTGCACCGCACGCGCTTGCGACGAGCCGCAGAGGAACGGCGAGCGCGGCCCGCTCTGGCAGAGACGCGCGCGATCGTCGCCTGGTTTCATTCAGCCATGATGAGCGAGCCCTTGTTCGGCGGTGCCTCGCGCAGGAGCGCGGGACTGTCCGATGACGACGCGTCGCGCCGGCGCTCTCGCCGCATGGTGCTGCACACCTTCGAAGCGCTCGTCGCGCATGGAGTCCCGAACGGTGTCCGCGGCAGCGTGAACGGCACAGACCCGGAGACGAAGAATGGCGTCAACCAACTACGACGAAGTCTCGGCAGATTTTGACCAGCGCTACGCGCGTGCACCCTACGCCGCGGTGGCGCAGGTGCTGCGCGCGTTCATGCAAGAACCCAGGCGGCGTGTGCTCGACGTGGGATGCGGCACGGGCCACTGGCTGGGCGTATTGGCTGCGGACGGACACGAGCTGTTCGGGATCGATCCTTCTGCGGGCATGCTGGCGCGCGCCAAGACCAAGGACTTCGACCAGCGCGTCGTTCGGGGACGGGCCGAGGCGCTCGCGTTCGCCGACGCCCGCTTCGACCGCGTGATCATGGTCAATGCTTTGCACCACTTCGCCGACCCCCGACGCGCACTACGCGAGGCTCGACGGGTGCTGTGTCCCGGCGGCGCTCTGATCAGCATCGGCCTCGACCCCGCTTCCCTGCTCGACCGCTGGAGTCTCTACGAATTCTTCGCAGGCACCTTCGAACGCGATTGCGAGCGCTATCCGCCTGCAGCCGCAGTGCGCGAGTGGATGAGCGAAGCCGGCTTCGCGCAGTGCACGACCATGCTCGCGGAGTTGATTGAACAACACGTGCCGGCGCGAGAAGTGCTCGCGAGCGGCGCGCTGGCCAAGAACGCCACCTCGCAGCTGAGCGAGCTCAGCGATGCCGCCTACGCCGAGGGACTCGCCGCGGTCGAGTCAGCGGCCCGAGCAGACGCCTCGCGCGGCGATACCCTGCTGTTGCATGCGCGCCTGCATCTGTTCGCGACCACCGGGCGCCTGATCGGAAGCTGAGCGTGGACGAAGAGTCGAGGGTGCTCGGATTCCTTCGCGACCGCGGCGCCGCGAGCTTGCCGCATCCAGGCGGTTCGCCGCGCATTGGCCGAGCTGACCGCAGGCAACGAGCTCGATCTGCTGCTTTGCCACGCTCTCGGGCGAACAGCCCAGCTCGAAACCGTCTGATGGACGTCGATCGAGAGGTGCGATGAAGTGGTGACCGCAAGACGGCCATGCCCTTCAAGTTCCCGCCACGACCCGCTGCAGGCGCAAGGTCAGCAGCCAGCCGAGCGCGCACAGCGCCGCGAGCCCGACATGACCCTGGCTGCCGACCAGCATGCCGTCGAGCAGGCTGATGCCGGCGATCAGCTGCGTGACCGCGCGCCGGATGTCGCGCTTGGCGGGCACCAGCAATAGCCGCACGCTGTGTACGGTCGAGGCGGCGAGCGCGGCGTAGAGCACTGCGCCTGCGAGCGTGCGCAGCGCGGGCACGTATGCGAACGGCGCGGCGAGCAGCACCAGCGGCCACACCCCGCGCAGCGCGCGCAGGTTCTCCTGCTTGGCGGCGTAGGTCAGGCCGATCAGATAGCAGCCCAGCGCGCCTGCTCCCCAGTAGACCTCGGCGGCGAGCACGGGCAGCACGCTGAGCGCTGCCAGCGCGTATACGAGCACGCGGTTGCCCGCCATCACCACCGGGCTGAGCGGGTTCTGCTTGTGGTACGCGTCGTAGAACACGATGCAGGCCGCGAGCGCGAGCGCCGCGAGCACGGGTGCCCAACCGGTGCCCGTCTCGCGCAGCAGCGCGAGCGCGGCCGTGCCCGCGATGCCCGCGGCCAGCAGCGCGAAGCCGATCGCGAACACGCTGCTCGCGCTGACCTCGCCCGAAGGGATCGGGCGCTCGGGCCGCTCGCGCCGGTCGTACTCGCGGTCGAACGCGTCGTTCAAGAACATGCCGCCCACGTACATGCACGACACGATCGCGCACAGCGCGAGCGCGAGCCCGGCGTCCAGCGCGCTGCTCGCACCGGCCAGCGCCAGTCCGGCGGCGACGTTGGTCCAGGTGGTCGGCAGGTTGGAGACCCGCCCCAGCTTCAACGCGGTCGAGAGCTTCATGGTCCCGTCAGTTGATCGAGGCAGAAGCGCAGCTCGCGCGCGAGGCCGGCGGCGAGCGGCTGTGCGAGCTCACTCGCCGAGCCCTCCGGCGAGGCGCCAGTAAAAGGCAACACGTCCCAGGTGTACGTCTCGACCTCGAGGTGGGGGCTGAGCCGCTGCGCGCGCTGCAATGCCAGCAGCTCGCGCAGGAACGGCTGCGTGGTCTCCAGTAGTGGCACCACCCCGGCGCTTCGCAGCGGCGCGGACTCGCGCAGGCGATCCAGGAAGATCGGCACGTGGTAGTGCACGCGCCACTCCGCGGGCTCGGCGCGCTCGTCCGGCACCTGCGCGAGCGCGGCGAGCGCGTCCGGCAGATCCACGTAGCGCTCGAGCGTCTGTCCGCGCCGCGCCACGACCTGGTGCAGGTACACGGGATCGAGATACGGCTCGAGCGCGCGCACGCTCTCCGCCGTGGCCCGTGCGATGCGGATGCCCGCGCTCAGCTGGATTTTCACGATCGCGATACCTGCAGCCTGCAGCTTGCCCACGACCTCGGCGGCGAGCTCGTGCTCGACGGCCGCGTGGCAAGCGTCGAGACACACGCCGAGGTGGCGGCGCGCCAGCGCGCTCGCTTCAGCTGCCGGTTCTCCCGTCAGCTCGCAGAGCCGGCGAACCGCGTCCGCGCCGTGCAGGTAGCGCGCGAAGAACGCCACCGCTTCGTCGGTGGTCTCCAGCAGGCAGCACGGCTCGGGCTCGAGCGCGAGCGCGATGGTCTTGCCCGTGCTGCGGCGCAGCGCGTGCAGGTGGGCGGCGTGCTGGAGCAGCTGATCCGCGATCAGCGCGTGATCGGCCGCGCGCAGGCTGGGCTTGAAGCCGCAGGGCAGGGTGCTGATGCTGCCGTCGACTCCGTCCGGCAACAGCTCCGCCAGCAGCACCGCCAGCGCATTGCTGTACGCGAGCCGGCGCGGGTCGCGCCAGTCGGGAGTGTAGACCGCCGTCTTGACCGGTCCGCCGTGAAACGCCCCGTAGGGAAACCCGTTGAGCGTGAACACGTACAGGCCGAGCTCCTCGAGCAAGGCCCGGAGCTGCGCGAGCGCGCCTCCCGCCCGCAGCGCCTCGGCGGCGCGCGCCGACAGCCACAGCCCGACTCCGAACGGCGCGTCGGGACAGATCAGTCGTTTGACCCCCGCCACGTGCACGCGCAGGTTGCGCTCGATCTCGGCGAGCGACTCGCCCGCATGCACGTTGGTGCAATAGGTCAGGTGCGACTCGCCGGGGATGCGCATGGGAGCGGTATAGCGCGGAAGAGAGCCGAGATTGAACAGGAAGGCGGGAAGGCGGGAAGGCGAGAATTATCCGCCTGTCTTCCCGACTTCCCGACTTCCTGTTTTCTCTCTCTGCATCCGTGCGCGGTGGCGTTGCTCGAGCCAGCCCAGGGCCTGGCGCACCGCGTTCGGATCGATGTCGTGCACTTCCTGCCCGCGGCCGATGCCGGCCAGCAAGGTCACCGTCAGCTCGCCGCCGAGGTGCTCGCGGAACTCGCGCAGACCATCGAGCACACGCGGGCACTCGTCTTCGCCCAGCCACGACAACGCGTCATCCCACAGCGCGAAGCCGAGCCCCTCGAGCAAGGCGCAGATGCGCTCGAGCGCGGCCGGGTCGAGCAGGCCGTTGCGCGCGCTGTAGCAACTGTCGAGCGCCATGCCGATCGCGACCGCTTCGCCGTGGCGCAGCGCGTGATCGGTCAGGGACTCGAGCTTGTGCGCGGCCCAGTGTCCGAAGTCGAGCGGCCGCGCGCTGCCCTGCTCGAACGGATCGCCGCCGCCGGCGATGTGCCCGAGATGGATTTCCGCCGCCACGCGCACCAGCCGCGCGAGCGGAGCGGGCTCGAACGCGGCCAGCTCCGCCACGTGCTGCTCGAGCCAGTCGAAGAACGAGGGATCTCTTATCAGCGCGACCTTCACCGCCTCGGCCATGCCTGCGCGCGCATCGCGCGCAGGCAACGTGCGCAGGAACTCGCTGTCGTTGATCACCGCAAACGGCGGCGCGAACGTGCCCAGGAAGTTCTTGGAGCCGAACGCGTTGATGCCGTTCTTGACCCCGACCCCGGAGTCGTTCTGACCCAGCACCGTGGTGGGCACGCGGATCAAGCGCACGCCGCGGTGCGTGGTCGCGGCCGCGTAGCCGACGGCGTCGAGCACCGCGCCGCCGCCGATCGCCAGCACGAACGACTGCCGGTCCACGCCGTGACGCTGCAAGTCGGCCTGCAGCGACGCGATCAGCTCGGGCGACTGCTTGGACTGCTCGCCGCCCGGCACGACCCGCGGCGGCGCGATCAGCTGCAGCTGATTCGCGTGTGCGTCGCAGTAGCGCGCCAGTTGCTCGCCGAGGCCCGGCCAGGCGTTCGCCACCCCGTCGTCGAGCACCGCAAACAGACGGTGGCGCCGCCCCGGCTCGAGCCGCGTGACACATTCCACGAGGCTGCGATTGTCGGGCCGCAGCAGCTCGCGGGTGAAACAGACCGGGTACTCGAACGCGACTTGAACGCGCTGCCGGTACACGGGTCCGCAGGTCGACCTACGATCCAACTTCTGAACCTCTCACCCGCGCGCTCGCGTACGCGCCGCCCGTATAACCACTCTGAGCGCTGCCCGTGGAATCACGGCGCTCGGCCAGCATAGCATCGTTTTGGCGGCGATGTAGGTGTGCACCCGGGCACGCGCCCAACGAGGTGCAACTACCCCGCAAATTGTGCTAACCGGTGGCACCGTGTCCAAGCCGCCCCCCCGTGTGATGCGCGACCGGGCGTCGACTTTGCGCGACACGCCGGCGGTCACGGCCGCGCTGAGCGAGCAGGGTTTGATCGTGGTCGTGCACGGGGTGGTGGCCACCCATCCGCTGCCGCCCGCGGGCGCGGTGACCCTGGGCCGCGCGCGCGAGTGCGAGATTCAGATCATCGATCCCTCGGTCTCCCGCGCGCACGCCCGGGTGTGCGTCGCCGGTGGCGCGGTGACCATCGAGGATCTCGGCAGCGCGAACGGCACGCGCCTGCGCGGTGACGCGCTGCTGCCGGGCAGCGTGGTGCCGTTCGCGCCGGGTGAATCGGTCGAGCTGGGCAGCGCCATCGTGATGCTGCAGCGCCGCCCGATGCCGACGCGCGAGTGGCGGATCTGGGCCCACGGCTACTTCGAAGCCCGACTCGAGGACGAGTGCGCGCGCGCTGCGCGCACCAACGGTGCCTTCGCGCTGCTGCGGGTCAAGCTCGGCGAGGACTCGCGGCCCGAGCTGGTGCAGCAGGTGCTGGCGAGCGCGGTGCGCGCGGACGACGTGGTCGGCATGTACGGTCCCGCCGAGTACGAGGCGCTCCTGGTCGAGCGTTCGCCGGACGAAGCCGAGAAGGTCGACGAGGCGGTGCAGCAGGCCTTTGCCGACGTCGGGCTCAAGGTCACGACGGCGGTGGCGCTGTTCCCGCGCGACGGTCGCAACGCCGACCGCCTGGTCGCGTGCGCCGGGCTCAAGCTGCGCGGCGAGGGGCCGGAGCGCCGCGCGGGCAAGGTGGTCGTGCGTTCGCCCGCGATGCGCCGGCTGTACGAGTTCATCGAGCGCGTCGCGCCGGGTGAGATCAGCGTGCTGCTGCTGGGCGACA
>Ga0190265_10001286_pt1 | contig 16389 bp, 21 predicted proteins | sample Popmic124T_FD_133135 | JGI IMG/M metagenome (GOLD analysis project Ga0190265, IMG submission 133135) | Populus adjacent soil microbial communities from riparian zone of Indian Creek, Utah, USA - 124 T | ecosystem: Environmental > Terrestrial > Soil > Riparian zone | place: USA: Utah | collected...
CTATGAAGCGAGTCACTGGCATTGGCGGCATCTTCTTCAAAGCCAAAGACGCTCCGGCACTACAGGCTTGGTACAAGCGGCACCTCGGAATCGATGTCCAAGAATGGGGTGGCACGGCTTTCACCTGGACCGACGGTGAAGGTAAGCCGTTCGCCGGAACAACCATCTGGTCCATTGGTTCGGCGCAAGGTGACCAATTTGCGCCCAGCACTGCAACTTTCATGGTCAATTACCGGGTGGAGGATCTCCACGCTCTGGTTAAAGTCTTACGCGAAGAGGGCTGCAACGTTCTCGAGAAGATCGAGGATTCCGAGTACGGGAAGTTTGCCTGGGTCATCGATCCAGAAGGAAACAAGGTAGAACTTTGGCAACCGCCTGCCGGCCAATGACCAAGGGCAGTCGGCCTCAGCAGGAATCTGCGGCCCAACCCATCGGTCAAGCCGGCCCGCTCGGAGCTGCGCCCTCCGTGGGCGGCTTACCTCAAACGTTAGGCGTCAATCGGGAGTAACGTGGTGATCGAGTTAACCGTTGTGAGGCCAGAGAGTCCCGATCGTCGGAGTACGAACGCTGCCTCGCGGCGTTCCGGCCGACCGCCGGATAAGGTGCGATGCGAAAACCGGAACTGGTGAGGGTTGATATTGAAGGCGCCGAAATGGCTGTCCGCCTGGCGGGTGATCGGGAGAAGCCGGCGCTTCTCCTGATCCACGGTTTTCCAAGCTCCTCGGAATCGTTCCGGAACGTGATCGGCACCCTCGCGCGGGACTGCTTCGTGATCGCCCCGGACCTTCCGGGGTTCGGAGGCTCCGAGCCGGTTGAGCAGCCATCATTCTCGCGTTTCGCGGACATGATCGACGGACTGCTCGCGCGGCTCGGAGCCGGGTCCTTTCACCTCTACCTCCACGATTATGGAGCGGCGGTAGGGCTTCATCTCGCCACGCGCGCGCCGCGCAGGATACGCAGCCTCGTCGTCCAGAACGCCAATGCCCATGAGAGCGGGATGGGGCCGCAATGGTCGGCGACCAGAACCTATTGGGACGATCCCACGCCGGAGCGGGAAGCCGAGGCGACCGCACACCTGACCTTCGAGGGGGCGCGCGACCAATATGTGGGCGGCGTGCCCCGGGACATCGCCGAGCGCATCGATCCCCGGCTGTGGGAGGAGGACTGGCGGATCATGTCGCTCCCTGGCCGGCTCAAGATGCAGCGTGCGCTGGTGCTCGACTATCGCAGCCATTTCGCGCGGTTCGGGGAAATTGCCAGCTATCTCGATCGCTGGCAGCCCCCGGCGCTGATGCTATGGGGGCGGCACGATATCTTCTTCGACCTCGAGGAGACCCTCTCCTGGATGAAGACGCTCCCGCGCATGGAGGCGCACATCCTCGATGGCCCTCATTTCCTGCTTGAGACCCATCCGGCCGAATGCGCCGCGTTGATGAGCGCCTTCGTCAGGCGCGCGGAGGGGCTGCGTTAGGATCCTTGTATACGTGCCGCGAGGGCTCCCCGATCCCGATACTACCGGCCAACACAGGAGTACAATGCGCGAAGACGAGCTTAGAGCCGCTTTCGACCGACAGGCCGCAGGCTACGACGAGCAGTGGGAAAAGATGGCACCGATCCGCGAGGCCGAGCGGGCGGGGTATTTATCGCGATGCACCTTCCACGAGGACTACTTGGACTCCCTGCCCACCGAGGGGAGGCACCACGCGGCCACGTGTTTCCTGGTGTCTCAATTCATCCTCGACCCAGGGGAACGCTCCGACTTCTTCCGCGCGATCGCGAATGGGCTCCGACCTGGAGGCCTGCTGGCCGGAATGGTATAGATATTGCACCGAATTGACGCGGAATTGTCCGCCGAGCCAATGCCCTTCGACTGCGGGCTCATCGTTGACTCCTGCTTCGGGTGGCTCATTCACGATGGAGAACTGACATGGTAAAGCCAGCAAAGAACACGATTTGCCTTTGGTACGATGGAGACGCCGAGGAGGCGGCACAATTTTACGCCAAGACCTTTCCCGATTCATCCGTTGACGCGGTGCACACCGCACCGGGAGACTTTCCGTCCGGGAAGAAAGGGGATGTGTTGACGGTCGATTTTACCGTGATGGGGATTCCCTGCCTCGGGCTCAATGGCGGACCAGCGTTCAAGCACAACGAAGCATTCTCGTTTCAGGTCGCAACCGACGACCAGGAAGAAACCGATCGTTACTGGAACGCAATCGTCGGCAACGGCGGCCAGGAGAGTGAGTGCGGCTGGTGCAAAGACAAATGGGGCCTCTCCTGGCAGATCACGCCGGTGGTGCTGACGCAAGCGATAACCGATCCCGACCCCGCTGTCGCCAAGCGTGCGTTCGATGCGATGATGCAAATGCAAAAGATCGACGTCGCCGCAATCGAGGCGGCGCGCCGCGGTTGAGGTTGCATCTTGGCAGCGCGCCTCTCGGAGAAATCGGCCTCACGAAAGGCTTGAGCCGTATGTCGGGCAAACTGACACGTACGGTTCTTAGAGGGCTGAGGACTCGTAAGAGCCCTCAGCCTACTCGGCGGCGTAAAGGGCGGAGGGGTTCACATGGCACAAGCAGAGATTTCCGGCATCTCCCCATTTTTTATTGTGAGCCACGTGCCGTCAGCGCTTTCGTTTTACCGAGACCGGCTTGGATTTGAGATCACTTTCGAGGGGCCTGATCCTGACGACATCTTCTTTGGCATCGTTCGCAGGGGCGGTGCGCAGATCCTGCTCAAAGCCATTGGCGTCGCTCCACTGCCGAACTGCAAGCGAGACGTCAAGAAAGGTATTGCCCGCTGGGACGCCTTCGTTGACGTCCCGGATCCTGACGCACTGGCGGCCGAATTTGCTTCGCGCAGTGTCGAGCTCTCCGAGCCGCTGAAAGACACTGACGACGGCTTGCGTGGTTTCGAGCTCAAGGACGCCGACGGCTATGTCTTGTTCTTCGGTCGTCCTCGGTGATGAACGACATCCAGCAACGAATCGCGGATAGCTTTGGTGCACAGCGCTTGATGGCGACCCTTGGCGCGAGGTTGGTCTTCGTAGGAGAAGGCGAGGTGCATGTCGCACTGCCGTTCTCAGCGCATCTCTCCCAACAGCATGGTTATATTCACGCCGGGGCAATCACGAGCATCGTGGATAGCGCATGCGGCTACGCCGCGCTAACGAAGGCACCTCTCGACTCCGAGGTTGTTACTGCCGAGTTCAAGATCAATCTCATGCGTCCGGCGATCGGCGACCGCTTCTTGGCCATCGGAAAGGTGCAGAGCGCTGGAAAGCTTCTTACGATCTGTACCGGAGAAGTCCAAGCCTTCTCCGGAGCCGAGCCGGTTCACAAGGTCATTGCGCTCATGCTGGCCACGATTGTTAGAGTACACCGATGACGCCCACCCATCCATCGAGCGGACAAGCCCCGGCAATCCGAGTCTCGCCGCTCAGGTCAGGCGTTAGTTTGCAGTGCCCGATTCCCTTCCTACTGATCGGTCCAGCTTGAGCTCGTCGATCGCACTCACCGTCTGGACCATCGGTCATTCGAACCGATCCCTGGAAGAGTTCTTGGCATTGCTCCAAGCCCACGAGATCGAGCAGGTTGCGGACGTGCGACGTTACGCTGGATCCCGTGCACATGCCCATTTCAATCCAGGAGCGCTGGCCGAAGCTCTCGGTCGCGCAGGAATCCAATACCTCTCGTTCCCGGAGCTTGGCGGACGCCGGGCCCCGGATCCTGCATCGAGGAACACGATTTGGCGCAACGAGGCCTTCAGGGGATACGCTGACTATATGGAGACGCCTGCGTTCCACGACGGACTCGACCGACTTGTCCGAGTTGCCAGGCAGCAGCGAACGGCGCTCCTTTGCTCCGAGGCTGTCTGGTGGCGATGCCACCGCTCCCTCATCGCCGACGCGCTGAAGGCAGACGGCATACGGGTCCTCCACATCATGGGGCGGAATCAGGCGGTGGAGCACCCGTACACATCGGCAGCCAGCATCGTCAACGGTCGGCTACACTATGGGGTAGGCCCGGCCCAACTAGAGGTTGGGCGAAAGGGCACTGAGGAGCCGGACATGACACCACCAGAAGCCGAAACCAAAAAGGCAGATGAAAAATGACCATCAAAATGACACTCGCCGTCATGACGCTTTCCATCCTCATGCCTTGGAGGCTTCTTGGCACGCAAGCCGCCGGCACGACCAACGAACCACCCGCTACAGCGCTAGAACGTCTCCAAGGCTCATGGGAGGGAGTCCTGGTAGGCCACGAGACGGAAGGCAAAATCTCAATAACCATCACGGGCAGCTCGCTCAACTTTCAAGGCCTGAAACCGAGCGAATGGTATAAGACTACCTTTACACTGCCTGTAGGCACATACCCACAGCAGCTTCACGCCACAATCAAAGAGTCTCCGGAACCGGATGACATCGGCGTAGAGGTCTTCGCCATCCTCAAGATTGAGGGCGGGACACTGATCTTGGCCGGGATCCAAGGCAGCGACGTAAAGAAGCCGGACATCTTTGGCTTAGATCAACGTTTTGAAGACAATCCGATGTTTCGCTACGACCTCAAGAAGGTTCAACCTCAGATTACCCAACCACCCCAATCCAAATGAACCGAAATGCCTAACTTTGCGCTGCAGCGAACGGCGGCGGGCCGTCACGGTTGCAATCGGTCCGTGACGGCCTCGTATCCCGATTAGGCGGCGGAGCGGCCACCGATGAGCTCAGTCTTCTTCCACGAGGACGACTATTGCCAGGTGGAGGTATTGCCCGTTGCATCCCGAGCGCATTGCTTGGCCGAGATGGGCCACGTCGAGGCGTTCGCCGACGCTCACCGCGACGGAGCTGGGTTCACGGATATCTACCTTCGCGGAGAGTCACCGTTGCCGTTGGCCTCGCTCGGCATCACTTTGGAGGAGTTGCGGTCAGCGGTGGGGCCGTTGGTCCCTCGGTTCGCTCAAGTTTTCACCGGGTACGGTTCGTACCGGGAGCTGTGCCGGTCCGTCTGCGGTTGGGGCCTCGGCGACGGGGAAGCGATGTTCGCAGGGGTTGGAGAGGGCGAGGTCGTCGGTCCGGCCTGGCTGTCGCTCTATGGCATCTCGGCCGAGGGGGCCGGGCTGTGGTGTAAAGTTCTCCGGTCCCTGCCCCGCGCGGAGGAGTTGCTGATAGCGGACTGGAACGCCGGCCTCGTGGTGCCGCTCGCCGATGAGCCGCAGTTGGCCGCTTATCTGACTGATAAGGTCGTTAGAGGCTCATAAGATGAATCTCGAGATCCTGACAATGTGGAGCCCGGACCTGAATCCCCTTTCTGAGGGTTTGCCGCCAGATCCCACTGACTTCGATGTCTTTGTTCAGGTCTCAATCGGCGAAGTCGGGAAGGTTGGCCATGAGGTGTTCGGCTTCCGCGTCTGCTCCGCAGCGAAGCTTGCAGCCACTCCAGGGGGGATGTTTGTTAGCGCTCTCGTTCTCGCGTCGTTCGATTGGTTAGAGATCCGAAGCCGAATCGCAAAGCTTCTTCTGCATACCCGTTCCTGTGAAAATTGGGACGCGGCGATTCGGAAGCTCGCTGCTTACATTCAATATTCAGACGGCGATTAGTGCTGAGCTCTGAGGGTCCAGGGTCTTGCCCCTGGGGGTGAGCTTTCCGTTCCCGGTCACCTTGAGTTGCTCGGGTGGCAGGAACACACCGCACAACGGATGATCGATCGCGTTGAGCAAGCACTCTCGCTCCAGGGGGCTGAGGAATTCGTTGACGTGATGTTCGACGACCCGAATTGGCGACCTCATCTCGTGGGAGCCATCGCTCTCATCCTTGACGACGGCAGTCGGCTCAGTCCGACTGCCCTATGGCATGCGATCGACGCCGGCAGTTGGGTGATCCCGCAATTGGTATCGCCCTGCGCAATCGCGAGCTGGAACCGAAACGAACCTGACTGAGCGGCTCACTTTTCGATCTGTACTGTTCGGTAGTGGTACTCATCGGCAACAAGGATCACTACTATTCCTGTGGAATGCACCACTTCGGGTTGCCCGAATGCGCCGTTCCAACATCGATCGATGTGAGTGAAGCGTCGGATCTCATGAATCGGTTCAACCTCTGGCAGATCGACGAAGTCCTGACCCTGAAGTCTGGTCAAACGTTCAGCTTGTCAGAAGATTCTCCGAGATATCGTCTGACCTTGCAGAGCGACAACAAGCATGTGGCAGAGGCCCCGGTTCTAGGTGGCACCTGTTGGGTCGGGTAAAGTAGACTGGGCGATCGAGAGGCCATCTATGTCCGAAGTCTCCTTTAAATGCGTCGGTTGCGGGGATCGCTTCAAGCACATGCCCGTGAACAACTGCCCCCGCTGTGGGGCCACGGTCATTTCCAATGTCGAGCCCGATCCGCCGGCGAAAGGAGAAGGTGCTAAAAGCGCGCCAAGGAGCTCCCTCGGGGGCTGCCTACTAATACTGGTGATTCTCGGCCTGGTCTCCCAGGCGGTGGACAACGACAAGCCCCAGCATCCAACCGCTACTGAGCCGGGAGCTGCTGAGCCGGGAACCACAGAGCCTGAAACCACTGAGGCGGGGGCCGGGACTTTCTCGTCCCCTAACGGGCTGGCTCCTTCAGGCCCTTTCAATGCGCCTCCACCGGGTCCGAGCGCGCCGCCGCTGGTAGCCACTCCTTTCCCCAGATCGGACACCCAGACTCTCGTAGGGGGCGGCCTCTTCGTGGAACCGCACGGGCGCGAGCCCTTCCTTGACCTCAAGTCAAACGCGCCTTACGTCGTAGTTCGCTTCTACGGCGATTGGGCCTCAGATATTCACCGGCAACGCTGGTGGATCTACCATAGGCACCGGGATGGCGCACTTATCGTTACTGGTTGGGGCGGCGAGGAGTACGTTCTGCTTAAGAAGATTGAGCATTACGAGCTAGAACGCTTCCTGGTTAACAATGAGGTCACGTTTTTGTCAATGAACGACGGCAGGGATTATTGGAGTGTGCCCGTCAACGAAGATCCGGTGGCCTGCCCGGGCCGCCCCGCCGACGAATGTAAGCACAAGAAGAACGCCTGGGATTCCGATGTCTCCTTTACTCCCCCGCCCATAGGGCCGGCACCTCCAGGCTCTTGGCAGTTCCGCTTCGTCAATCAATGCGACGAGACAGTTCTGGTCGATCTCCACAACGGCTTCCGGGATGTGACATATCGCGTCGGTGGTGGTCAGGCGAAATTGGTTCCGGAAATCCCCCAGCCGGACTCCCCTATTGTGGCGCTTGCACTCGGAGTGGGTCGATTGGGACATTGACTGCAACTCTAGGCGCGGCACCGGCAAACGTGTAGCCCAAGCGATGCAGCCAAGCTCGTTAGACGCCTACTGCGATGGGACGCAGGATATGGTGACGAATGGGGTTCTGGAAGTCGTCCTAACCTGCCCCTAGCTCTGTACCAAGTCCCCTCCACCTGTCGCCTCTCGCGGATCAACTTCCGCTGACGAGACTCAATCGCGGGGAGCTCTGAGCAGCTCCCCGCCCTGGATCCCTTCCAGAAGAAGGTGTTTGTTCAAAAGCAGATGTCGACACACCCGGCGTTCGTGGTCCGGCAGCAGTCGGTCTCGGGGCTCCAGTAGTAGTAGCAGCCCTGTTCGGGACGATCGTTGCAGGGGCCGTTCGGACGGCAGTCCGGATCGGTGTTGCCGCAGATCGAGTTGCAGACGCCGTTTCCCGAACAGTTGATGACAACGGGGCAGGCCTGCGCGCACTGGATTCCGTACTGGCCGCACAGGACGTGTCCGCGCTGGCCGGTCGAACAGTTGCGATTGACCGAGCTGCAAGTCCCACTCTGGACCGAGCAGGACACGGGCGTGCCGGTGCCACAGCTCGCCGTACAGGTCGCTTTATTAGTGGCCCTGCCTTGCCTCGAGGACCCCTTTTCCGCCGAGGACAGAGGGAACACACCGAACAGCACGACCACGGCGACGAACAAAAGCCTCTTATCCATAAAATCCTCCTCCAAAATTCGCTTCTGCGAAGGTTACGAGAGTAGCACGGGCGATCCGGAGGAACGCGGAGCAGTCTCCAATGCCCAACCCGATAGGCGATTCGAGCAGCGGCTTCGTTACCGAATCAGATGGCTCCCGCCTCACGAGCTCAAGGTTGACCTAGAGTGAGCTCCATGTTATCTTTCAAGGCCCTCGGCGATGCACTGCTTGTGGCGTATTCCCGAAGTAAAAGCGACTGTTCATCAGAGTGGCTCGACACGCAACTTCCTCGCAAGCCGCACGTCCGTGCGTGTCTTCAGCCACTCAAATACCCAACCAGGAAAGAAGGAAATCTCCAAGATGAATCGACTCTTTGCATCATTCCGGCTACTCGCGATCGTTCTCTTGGCTCTCATGGCCTCGAGCGTGACGGAAAAGCCCGCTTCGGCTCAGGCCTGGAGCCTCACCAAGGCCCAGCGCCAGGCATACCTCTCCTACTACGCGCCGTTGATCCTCAAGCGGGCCGACGAGAACAATAGCAAGCAGGGGCGCGACTGGATCACCAACTTCGACTTCGACCAGGACGGCGACTTCTCCAACAACCGGGTCAACTGGTTGAACATCCCTTACTACGTCAACGCTTCCGCCTCCGGGCCGAGCTCGTACAGCCACTGGCGGATCAGGCCGACGATCTATACCTCCCTGATCGAATACATGGAGGGGAGCAGCAAGTCGCTGGTGCTGCTCTACCACGCGACGGATAAGGACGGCCAAGACATCCACGATTGGGAGCGCGTCGAGATCGTGGTGCGCGGCGTGACCGGCACGCCCGGGGGTGGCGAGTCCGTGGGCCACGTCACGGCCACGATGCATGGCGAACAGCTCATCCGCCGCCCCTACGACTCCGGCGGGTTGAACTTCATGCAGACGGCGACGGGCAAGCACCTCTTGCTCTGGCAGGCCGACGACAGCGACTGGGATGTCGGCTCCGATCCTTACGGCTACCACGCGCACGCACTGTGGCACGTCAAAACCCCCTACAGCACGATCGCGAGCCGGATGAACACGTCGGCAGAAGGCGAAGTGAATCTCCACTACGCGAGCGACAACAACGTGCACTATGTGTTCGTGCCCGAAGGGTCTCAGGCGGCGGTGGATACGTGGGGCGCCAAGCGGTTGAGCTACGCGACCGCGTCGAGCCTCGCCAGCCGAGTCGACAACGGCCACGAGGTGCCCTGGTATCAGGTGAAGCGCATCACTTACGAGCTTCAGGACTGGGCCGACATCGTGCCGACGCAATGGCAGTCCAACCCCTGGTCCATCCACTGGCTGGCGAACGAATGGCGGGACGTGCTGCTGGAGAGCCCGGTCCTGAACGAGGCGGGACAGACGGAGGTGAACGCGGGAATGCAACGCTTCTACTTGAGGTCCCGGGACATCGGGAAACCGAATCAAGTCGGCGCGGACTCGGCCTTCCTCGACAAAAAACCGTTCTGGGGCGTCTATTCGGCCGAAATAAACTCGGAAACTCCCTGGAGTCAGGACGAATTCGGCGGTTTCGAGGGGCTTGGAGTCGACAGCTACGGGCGAACCCGCGGCGCCGCCAGCGGCTACTTCAATTCACACGGCGTCTACTGGTGGCAGCACGACTTCTTCGTGCATTCGGGCGTCATCACCAGCGATCAGACCCACTATGAAGCCGGCATCTGGCTCGCCGGCCCCTGGTACACGGCAGCCAATGGCGGATTCGACGGGCGCTGGGTGCAGCTCTTCGACGACCGCTCCGGCCTCGAGCCGTTGGCTCCGCTGGCCTTGAGCCTCTCGGGCAACCCCAACCCGCCGGCTTATACGTACGAGGGCTGGTACGCCGCGGCTACCAACGGCACGGGCCCGTACTCGTACTCCTGGTACCGTGACGGGTCCTTCGTCGGGACCGGCAACACGTACAACGATTACGTCGACACGGCCTTCCAGCTTCAGGTGACCGTGACCGATGCGGTCGGAGCCACCGTCACGAGGGTGCTGTGGGTGTCGCCCAACTATGGGGGCGGCGGCTGCATTCCGGACTACACGCCTCCCTACGAGGAGTGCCAGATCGAATAGTAGTTTGGCGCTCCTTCGCCGGCTGGCAACATCCAAGCCATCCCATAAATTTTCAAGGGGCGGGTCTCGGACTCGCCCCTACTCGAAGCCAGGGATTTATGAGACCGGTTCTGCGCCCGGTCCGCCGTATAAGTAGGGGTCACAAAAGGATCCTGAATTCGACGGAGGCCGGGGTGCCCGGCTTGAACAGGCCGATCGTGTGTTTGATCCTGGCCGATGGCGGCTGTCGGGTGTCGAACCAGAAGTTGTACGCTGTCGACCAGCGCAAGGCGTTGGCGTTCGGGTTGTTTTTAAAGGCCTGGGTGGTCCAGGTGAGGGTGGTGTTCGAACGGGTGACTTTCCAGTCGTTGATCGCGTACGGTTCCCCGGAGTGGTGCTCGATGTCCTTGAAGCCGACATTGAGGATGTTGGTCTTCTTCGGGAACTTGACGGAGAAGCTGCGGGCGCCACGGTCCGAGTTCATGTTGTGGACGACGTACTCGTAGTGCCAGAGGTTACCGAAGGCCGGAGTGACCTTGCGCGCCACGTGGAAGCGCTCGACGACGGGACCCGGGACGTCGACGATGACCACGCTCACCCTCGGGTCTTGAGCCTGCCAGGCGAAGATCGCCGGTTGCTGTTCGAAGAAGGGGCCGATCTTTGTCAGAGCGTAGGTCGGAGCCGCACCGAGGGTGACCTGGTGGTAGGAGGCGTTGTTGAGCGCGTTACCGGAGCTCGCGTCGTCGCTCGCGATGTAGTGAGCCTCGACCCAATAGAGGTCGCTCCGGTCGAGATCCGCCGTGGCGACCTTGAGGCGCTGATCATAGATCGTCGATGACGCCCCGCCTCCTTCCGGTGGGAAGGGGAAGACGCCAGTGGTAGCGTTGACCTCCGAGCGGCGGCCCAGCGGCAGGTCGCCGTTCTGGCGCGCACTGTAGGGGTCTGCGCAGCCCACGCCGAGCTGATTGCCGCCGGCCGGCGGGCTCGTGCAGGGCTGCCCTGAGACGCCAGCGCAGCCGGGAACGCTGTCGTTACCCGACACGAACCCATGCTTCAACCAGCTCATGCCGATCTGTTGGAAGCGGCCGTTCTTCAGCCGGTACAGGTTCTGGGCGATGACCGGGTGCTCCGCGTCACCGACGCCGGGCGCACAGCCGCTCCCCTGGTCGCACCAGTTGAGGGGCGCGTCGCCGCGGTTGCAGGCGGTGGTGCCCACCGAGAAGCTGGCGAAGCCATCGGCCGAGCCATAACTGTTGATGTCGGTGAAGGAGAACACCGTGACGTCCGGCCCGATCGCGGTGCCGGCTTGTGCGGGGCCTCCGCCAGTGGCGAGGAGGGCTGCCAGGGCGGCGCCACAGCAGGCTACGATCAGGGTGCGGCGGAATGAGACGAGGAACGGCAGGGTCGACATCGCTTCGGAGCTCCTCTCAAGGAGAACCGACATTCTAGCCGAATTGATGAATGAAGGAGAGGAGCCGCCTGGACAAGGCGGTCCGCTCAGCACGGAGCAAAATCGGAGCGCCGCCATCTTGGCGGCCCAAGGCCGGCTGGAAGCCAGCGATCCCAGCAAAAAGCGGTGTCCTAGAAGGCCGAACACTTCTGACGCACTATACTAGGACACATGGCTCAAATCCTTCTCGCAATCGGCGGCACCATCATTCTCGTGCTCGGCACTTTGCATGGAGTGCTCACGCTTCGTGACGTCGCGAAGCCTCGTGCGTTCACTCCCACCGATGATGCCGTGCGCATTGCCATGCAAGGCACACGGCTGGCATTTAATCCCCGCGCCAACTTCTGGCAGGCGTGGCTTGGCTTCAATTTGAGTCACAGCCTCGGCATTGTTCTCTTCGGCGGCGGTCTGCTTCTTCTGGCTTGGCATCATTTCCCCGTCTTTTCTGCTAGTCCTCTCTTGCAGGGCGTCTCTGTCGCCGTGGCGGCAGCCTATCTGGCGATTGCCCTTCGTTTCTGGTTTTGGGGGCCAGCTCTTGGGGCGGGTCTCTCGCTCTTATGCATTCTGGCCGCAGTCGTGTTGTCATGAGGTTTTCATGGTAACCCTCCGCGAGTACGATGTTGTGCGTGTGGCCCGCCTCTTGACTCCCAATCGCCTTTACGACGGTACAGAGGGAGTGATGCGGCCACCGTCCGTCGGAGACGTTGCAACTATATGTCACGAGTGCGAGCCGTGCGATCCAGGTGCCCTGGTCATAGTGGAGATGGTCGACAGGGCCGGAATGACCATATGGCTGGCGGATTTCTCAAAGGAAGAACTGGAACTGGTCGAGCGGCCGTGAAGAATACGTTGCCGTGTGTTAGGACAGCCTGAAGAAGAGGCATCCCGAATTCTAGGCTTTGAACAACCTCGTTTAGCTGGTGGCCGTGGAGCTGGCCGGGATACAGCCCATCCCCTTTGTACGGCGTATCTGAGCCTAGCCGCCCTATCGGGGGTGGCTGTGTCGTGTTGTCCCCTCTCCCCGGCGCTGCCGGAGCGGGCTGATTCCGCTTGGTATACCGGCTTTAGAGGCCTCTCTTGGGATTTGGAAGGGATAGAGCTAGACAGCGCGGCTCTGGTAAGGCAGCGCAGCTCTGGTTAGACAGCCCATCTACGCAGAGATGGGCTGTCTGTGCGTAGCTGGGCTGTCTCTGGAGAGATGGCGTATCTCTGTGAAGCTGGGCTGTCTCTGGCTGGATGGCACAGCTACTGGGAGATGGCCTGTCTATGGACAGACAGCGCAGCTATCTGGAGCTGGCGTGCCTCTGTGGAGATGGCGTGTCTTTGTGGAGATGGCTCAGCTATCCCCAGATGGGCTGTCTGCACAGAGATGGCGCAGCTAGGAGGAGATGGCTTGTCTCCCAGGAGATGGCGTGTCTCCCGGGAGATGGCGTGGATCTGAGGCGGCATGGCGGCTTCCTCGAGAGGGCGTAGCGGGCCGGCGAGGGAGGAGAAGAGGTGAGACGAGGGAGAGCAGGGCGGGCGCGCTCTCCCTGGGGGGAAGGCCTGGAGCTTCCGGTCAGGTGGTGCCGGGGGAAGACGGCAGCTCGGGCTTCCCCTGCCGGGTGCGGCCGCGGAAGGGCTGGATACCGAGCTCGGCGAGTGCTCCAACTCTACCGCGCGTTCAACGCCTGGAAGATCGTCAACTTTGCGGATACCCACAGCGCGGCGCATTGTCCTTAGAGGCCTGGAGTCGCAGCGGGCCGGACCCTCGCGCCCACGACAGCCTAGAAGCCATCTCATAAATCTTCGTGTAGGGGCGGGTCTGGACGGGAGGGCGGGGGCGCGACCCGCCCTGGGTAGGGGGAGGCGGCCTCGAAGGGCGGGTCGAGCCCCCACGCCGCCGTCCAGACCCGCCCCTACGAGAAGCCAGGGATTTATGAGACCGGTTCTAGCCTAGGACGCGAAGCCGTGTTAGCCTAAAAAACTATGCCTACTTGGTCCCTTGAAGATGCCGATGTGATCGCTGCAAAGAGTCCGTACACCTTCTACAAGCCTACTCGCGAGATCATTCGAAAGGTTGCTGCTGGGGAAGTTGTGAAGCTGATCTTCCGCTTTGCAAGTGAAGATCCGGAAGCACCTGCCGCGGAAAGGATGTGGGTGTTGGTGGAGGAGGTCCTGCCAGGCGGCGGGTTCAAGGGTAAGCTGAACAACGAGCCTATGTACATCACGGACCTCAAGCTCGATGATCCGGTGGAGTTCGAGGCCTGCCATATTATCAACACTGAGCACGATGACGAAGACAACGACAGCCTGGTCGAGCGCTACAGAAAGCGCTGCTTTGTCACTAAGCGCGTACTCTATGACGGGCAACTTGTCGGCTATCTATACCGAGAGGAGCCAGACGAAGAGGACGACAGTGGATGGCGACTCACCGCCAACGACGAGTCTGACGAATACATGGAAGATTCAAAGAACATCGCCTATGTGTCGCTCGGTGCCGTTCTGAGGACGGACGCTTCCTTCCTTGAGCTTCTTGAGTCGCCCGTAGGCTCAGCGTTCTTTCGCAATGGTGGGACCGGACGGTTCGAGGCCGCAGATGCGGTCTAAGGGGAGCGGCTAGAGCAGCAGGGCCGCTCTGCATTTCCTTGGCTCACGAGTTGGACCCCTTCACGCTCTCCGGTCGCTACTCTACAAGCTGTTGCCCTTGGCCTGGAACAACTATCGTGTCCGTATAGCGTTCCATCCAGTCATCTTCTCCCCGAGAATGAGTCTGAACCCTTCGTCCTCTTAGTAAGATAGCTCTCCAAATTTGGGTGTTAGCTCATATCCAACTCAAGGCGGGGGCCGCCGACCTTATGCGTGCCAAGCCTCGGCGTTGACGAGGATTAGGAATCGGCGTAGAGTTTGATGGATTCGTAGAATGAGAGCCATGCGAAAGTCCAAGTAAGCTGGCTTGGCGGAGGCTCTGAGCGCGAAAGGCATTCTTGGCCGAAAACGGCGCAAGGTTAATTAGAGTTAGGAGCCTTTGCTGGTACGATCGTTATGCCAGAGTTGATAAAAACAGTACCCACCGCGTTTATCTCTTATGCTCACGAAAGCGATGCGCACAGGCGTTGGGTTGTGGAACTCGGAACGCGCCTCCGGAAGGACGGCGTGGATCTCACGCTCGACGAGTGGCATCTCCGTCCGGGAGACCAGCTACCCGCATTCATGGAGCGAGCTATTCGTGAGTCGGACTTCGTTCTAGTGGTTTGCACCTCGACCTACCGGCGTAAGTCAGATGACAGGGCAGGCGGCGTAGGGTATGAAGGCAACGTGATCACGGCAGAGCTCCTGGCAGGAGTTCAAGAGCGTAAGTTCGTACCTCTGCTTCGTGAGGGAGATTGGGCAGCCATCGCTCCGAGTTGGCTAAAGGGAAAAATCTATATCGATTTCCGCGGCGAGCCCTACGAGGAGCGCAGCTATCAGGTACTCCGGGAGGTACTCTTTGGCCTCCTGGCAGAGGCACCTCCCTTGGGCCCAGCTCCCGCTCGCCTAACCAACGCAAGCGGCGAACGTCTGGAGCGAGAGCGCATCTATTCAGACTTCCTTAATGCCGCCACGAGAGTAAATCAGGCAGCTCGCAACCGCCGGATGCTCATGAAAGACGGAAGTCCTGCGGCTCAGATGATCCTGCGGACTGATATTGAGCCAGAACTCAAGGAGCAGGTGCAGCGCGTGACGGATCTCGCCCAGAGGTTCTCTCTGTTTGCGAGTGAAGAAACGAAAAAAGCCGCAGGTGAGATTGTAGTCAAGGTAATTGCCTGGCAGCTCTCGGTCTATCACCCGGAAGGTGAGAAGATTATGGAGGAGCAGTTCAGGGAGTTTCTTGAGAAGTCTATTCCTGCTTATCGAGAGGCTGTCCGACGAGAGTTGGGCAGTGTGTGACGAGAAGCTCGTTCCAGAGGCCGCAGCAGAGGAAATCGAGAAACTCCAGGGTACCTGGAAGCAGATCGCCTACGAGAAGGATGGCGTGACGGAATCGCTCGACGAGTTTGGTTGGGAACCCAGGGTAACCTTCACGGGCGACACGTTTGTAGTGACGCTGGCCGACGGGAGCATTGCTATCAAGGGATCTTCAAACTCGATCCAACTCGGAAGCCCAAGACTATCGACTGGATGGATCTCTTCGGCGCGGATGCGGGGCAAACTTTCCTGGCCATCTACTCCTTGGAGGGCGACCGATTAGTCTTTTGTGCCGCGGACGGTGGGCAGGAGCGACCCACAGAGTTTCGAACACGGCCGGGGCAAGTCCTCCGCGTCCACCAACGCGAGAGGCCGTGAACTGGCAGGGAGATGATGGCTATGCCAGGGTTCGGGCAACCGGACCGCTCCCGCAAGATGGAGAGGGTATCCATTCCTATGCACTGAACCGCTCGGTTCTTAGGGATGACCTTCCTGCGCAGAGCCAGCCGCTTGCTGGTCTGAGGGCGCAGGAGGCGGTTGAGAGAAGCCAAATCGCCTTGAAGCACCGGAAGAGGGTGGAACCTCTCTGGCTACCTGGAACCTCTACCCACCTCCCGATCCTGCGGAAGTTTTGGCTGCCCGTTCCCCGTGCTACCCTATAGAGGGCGAAATCGGTCCCCGGTGGGACCAGTATGCTGGAGGCTCTTGGAGAGACTAACTGCGGAAATTTACCCAGTACTTCAGCTATAACCACGGCCGACCGGACCGTCAAGGAATCAAGCTGGAATGGATCGAGGCCGTCATCGACCACCCACTCCGGAAGCAGGTTCAGTCGGATGGAAGGCTTCGGCTCTGGGGACGGATCGATGAAGCTGAAGGCCGGTACCTCCGGGTAGTGCTCTTAGAGGATCAGGAAACGGTCCACAACGCATTTTTTGACCGGCGATTTAAGGAGGAGACCGATGCGAGTTGA
>Ga0190265_10001287_pt1 | contig 16385 bp, 17 predicted proteins | sample Popmic124T_FD_133135 | JGI IMG/M metagenome (GOLD analysis project Ga0190265, IMG submission 133135) | Populus adjacent soil microbial communities from riparian zone of Indian Creek, Utah, USA - 124 T | ecosystem: Environmental > Terrestrial > Soil > Riparian zone | place: USA: Utah | collected...
TAGACCAGCCACTCCTCGGGCAGCGGCCGGGTGCTCCAGTCGGCGGCGGAGTGGCCCTTCTGCAGCGAGTAGCCCAGGAGCGACTCCACGACGGCGCCCAGGCCGACGCGCGGCAGGCCGGCCAGCCGCGCGGCGAGCTCGGTGTCGAAGATCCGCCGGGGGACCAGGCCGATCTCGGCCAGGCACGGCAGGTCCTGGTTGGCGGCGTGCAGGACCCACTCGGCGTCGGCGACGGCGTCCTGGATCACCGACAGGTCGGGCAGGGGGACCGGGTCGATCAGGCCGGTGCCCGAGCCGTTGCGCCGCATCTGCACGAGGTAGGCCTTCTGGCCGTAGCGGTAGCCGGAGGCGCGCTCGGCGTCGACGGCCACGGGTCCGGAGCCCGCGCGCAGGGCCTCGGCGTACTCGACCAGCTGCGTGGACGTCTCGATGACCGGCGTCAGGCCGTCGCGCGGGGCCAGGAGCGGCTCAGCGGGCGGGGACGCGTCCGGATCGGCGTCCCCCGCGGGGGCGGGAGTGGGCTCGGTGCTCAGTTGCCGTCCACCTTCTTGCCGGTCCTCGTCGGTCGGGCCACCGGGCCCGGGCAGCACCTCGGATCGCGCGGGGCGAGGACGGCGCCGGCCAGCGCCCACCGGCTGGCGGTACCGATGTTAGAGAGTCTCGCCACCGGGGCGATCGGAGGGACCCAGGAGCCGTACTCCGGGCGGGGGCAGGCCCGCCGCGTTGCCGAGGACGTCGAGCCACGCCTGCAGGTGCCGGTCCAGCCCGGTGTCCTCCGCCGTCCACGACGCCCGCATCTCCACGTCGACGCTGTGCTCGGGTCCCGCGAGGTCCCCGAACCGGGTGGACGCGGTGCGCGTGACGGTCCCGCCGACGGCGTGGTGCTCCGCGCCGGCCTCGGTCAGGGCGTCGGTGAGCCAGCTCCAGGCCACCTCGGAGAACATGGTGTCGTCCACCAGTTCCTCGTCCGTGGCCGCCGACAGGTAGCCCACGCAGCGGGTGGTGCCCTTCCAGGCCTCGTGACCCGCGGGGTCGTACAGCACGATGAAGCGCGCGCTGGCGATCTCGAAGTCCTCGCCGCCGTCCGGGTCGGGCTCGGCCACCCGCGCGGCGACCGCGTGGGCGAACGGGGCGAGCCGCTGCGGCGCCGGTATCGGCTCCAGCACGATCTCCGGGCGGGCATGGACGGTCGCGAGCGCGGCCAGGGCGGCACGGAACTCGCCGGGGGGTTCGTCCCCGCCCGCGTCCCTGCCTCGGTTCCCGGCGTTCGCCAGGCTGGTCGGCTCCACGCTCGCAGGGTAGGCCGCCGGATAGCACACCGCTCCCGACGCGCCGCAACCGTCCGGCCGCCCGTGCTCCCGGACGGCGATCGGGCCGTCTCGCGCCGTCTGGGAGGATCGGCAGTCGTGAGTGCCGCCAGCGACCCGACCCGCCCGTCCGACTCCGGCCCCGTGACCTCGGACCTCGTGCGAGCCGCCCGCGGGCTGCCCGTGAGCCGGACGCCGGTCTGGTTCATGCGCCAGGCCGGGCGGTCCCTGCCGGAGTACCGGTCGCTGCGGGCCGGCACCGCGATGCTGGCCGCCTGCCAGGACCCGGACCTGGTCACCGAGATCACCCTGCAGCCGGTCCGCCGGCACGGGGTCGACGCGGCGATCCTCTTCTCCGACATCGTGCTGCCGCTGGTGGTGGCCGGCGTCGACATCGACATCAAGCCCGGTGTCGGGCCCGTCGTCGCCCAGCCGGTGCGGTCCGTGGCCGACGTCGACGCGCTGCCGCCGCTCGAGCCCGAGCGGCTCGCCTTCCTGACGACGGCGGTCCGGCAGCTGGTCGCCGAGCTGGGCCCGACGCCGCTGATCGGCTTCGCCGGGGCGCCGTTCACGCTCGCCACCTACCTGATCGAGGGCGGCCCGTCCAAGGAGCACGCCCGCACGAAGGCCTTCATGTACGCCGAGCCCGAGGCGTGGCGGCGGCTGCTGGACCGGCTCGCGGTCTCCGCGGCCACGTTCCTGCGGGCGCAGGTCGACGCCGGGGTCTCGGCGGTGCAGCTGTTCGACTCGTGGGCCGGCGTGCTGTCGGCCGCCGACTACGCCGAGCGGGTGCTGCCGCACTCGCGGGCGGTCTTCGACGGGCTCGGCGACCGGGACGTCCCGCGGATCCACTTCGGCGTCGGCACCGGCGAGCTGCTGCCGCTGATCGGGGACGCCGGGGCCGACGTCGTCGGCGTCGACTGGCGGCTCCCGCTCGACGAGGCCGCGCGCCGGGTCGGCCCGGGGCGCTCGCTGCAGGGCAACCTCGACCCCGCCGTCCTCCTGGCCGACCGGGCCACCGTCGACCGCGAGGTGCGCCGCGTGGTCGAGCAGGGCCGCGCCGCGCGGGGGCACATCTTCAACCTCGGACACGGCGTGCTGCCCGACACCGACCCGGGCGTGCTCACCCACGTCGTCGAGCTGGTCCACGACCTGTCCATGTCTCCGTCCCACCCCACCACCCCGACGACGTGAGCCGCCCCCGCCGCCTGGTCGTCGTCGGGGCCGGGATCTCCGGGCTCGCCGCCGCCTTCGAGTGGCGGCGCCGCCGTCCCGGCGACGAGATCGTCGTCCTGGAGGCCGGCGACCGGATCGGCGGCAAGCTGCACCGCGTCGAGCTGGCCGGGCACTGGTACGACACCGGCCCCGAGGCGGTGCTCGCCCGCGTCCCCGAGGCGGTCCGGCTGGTCGAGGACCTCGGGCTCGCCGACCGGCTCGTCGCGCCGGCGACCACGCAGGCGTCCGTCGTCCTGCCCGACGGCCGGTTCCCCCTGCCGGCCGGCACGGTGCTCGGCGTGCCGGCCTCCGCCGACGGCCTCGACGGGTTCCTCTCGCCGGAGGGCGTCGGGCGGCTCCGGGCGGAGTCCTCGCTGCCGCGGCTGTCGGTCGACGGCGACGTCGCGGTCGGCGCCCTGCTCCGCGAGCGGCTCGGCGACGAGGTCGTCGACCGGCTGGTCGAGCCGCTGCTCGGCGGGGTGTACGCGGGCCGCGCCGACGAGCTGTCCCTGGCCGCGACCATGCCGGCGCTCGCGGCGCACCTGCCGGCGGCCGGATCCGTGCTCGCGGCCGCCGCGGCGTCCCGCGACGCCGGGCAGCGCAGCCGGGGGGACGACGACGGACCGGTGTTCGCGACGGTCGCGGACGGGATCGGCTCCCTGCCGGAGGCGCTGGTCGCCGCGTCCGGCGCCGTCGTCCGGCTGCGGACCCCGGCGCACGCCCTCCGGCGCACGGCGACAGGCTTCGAACTGTCCGTCGGCCCCGCGGCCGCGCCCGAGCTGCTGACGGCGGACGCGGTCCTCGTGACCGCGCCGGCCCCGAAGGCGGCGCGGCTGCTCGGCGAGGTGGCGCCGGGGGCGGTCGAGCCGCTGCGGGGCATCCCGTACGCCTCGATGGCCGTGGTCGCGATGGCGTTCCCGGCCCAGGACGTCGATGCCGGCTCCGGGCTGCTGGTCCCGCCGGTCACCGGCAGGCTGGTGAAGGGCGTGACCGTCTCGTCCGCGAAGTGGCCGCACCTGGCCGGCGGGGCGCTGCTCGTCCGCTCGTCGGTGGGGCGCTTCCGCGACGAGTCCGAGCTCCAGCGCTCCGACGAGGACCTGACGCGGGCCGTCGTCGCCGACGTCGCGGACCTGCTGGACCTCGACCGCCCCGAGCCGCTGGAGACGCGCCTCGTGCGCTGGGGCGGCGGGCTGCCGCAGTACCTGGTCGGGCACCCCGCGCGGGTCGACGCCGTCCGGACGGCCGTCAGCGCCGTCCCGGGGCTGGCGATAGCCGGTGCCGCCTTCCGCGGCGTGGGCGTCCCGGCCTGCATCCGCGACGCGCACCACGCGGTCGACGCCCTCCTCTAGTCACGGGGCGGCGAGAGTGCGCGTGGCGATCTGCGTGCGGTTGGCCAGGCCCAGCTTCGTCAGGATGTTGCGCACGTGGGTCTCCACGGTGCGGGCCGAGAGGAACAGCCGTCCGGCGATCTCGCGGTTGGTCAACCCGGCGGACACCAGCGCGGCTATCTCGCGCTCGCGGACGGTCAGGGGGTCGGCCGCGCGCGTCGCCCGCCCGGCCCGCTCGACGAGGGCCGCGGCCCGCCGTTCGGGTCCCGGCATGCCGAGCCGGCGCGCCTCGGCCAGCGCCGAGCGCGCCAGCTCGTCCGCGCGGGGCAGGTCCGCGGTCCGGCCCCGCGCCACCAGGGCGCCCGCCAGGCCGACCAGGTCGTTGACGGCGGCCGGCCGGGCGCCGGTCCGCGTGTCGACCCGCAGCGACTCCTCGAAGTGCGCGATCGCCTCGTCCCACTCGCCCCGGACGGCGGCCAGCCGGCCGAGCAGCACGTCGAGCGAGCCGCAGCAGTAGACGCCCGCGCCGCCGGCGTCCATGCGGGTGGTGGCGACGATCCGGGACAGCGCCTCGGCCGCCTCGACGTCGCCGAACTCCTCGACCAGCGGCACGAGCGTCTCCGCCACCCCCGACGACTCGACGAAGTCCGGCTCGGCCATCCGCGGGCGCAGCTGCGCGTACCGGGCCGCCGCCTCCTCCCGCCGACCGCCGACGAGCGCGACGACCGTGCGGCTGGCCTGCACGATCGGGACGTCGTCGGCGAGGTCCATCAGGGCCACCGCCTCGCCGCCCAGGTCGCGGCGGTTCCCCGTGACCAGCGCGTACTGGTAGAGGAACGCCCCCGACATGCCGGCAGTGGACAGGTCCTGGGCCAGCTCGGCGGCCCCCACGACCCGGGCCTGCTCGTTGAGCGCGAGCGCCTCGTCGAACCGGCCGTACAGCGCCGCGACGGACGCGCGCAGCCGCAGATCGTGCCACCGCACCAGCGGCAGCCGGGTGCGCTGCGCCAGCGCGGTGACCCGCGCCAGCTCGTCGTCGACCGTGGCCGTGTCACCGCCCTCGAGCGCCGCGTCGATCCGCCACTTCGCCCCCCACAGCTCGGCCAGCGGCTGCCCGGTCGCGGCCGCGTGGTCGATGGCCAGCCGGCCGAGCCGCAGCCGCTCCTCCCGCGGCAGCGCGGTCGGGTGGGCCTTCATCCGGGCGCGGACGGCGTCGATGACCGCCTGCGGGTCCCCGCTCTCCTCGGCCAGGGCCAGCGCCTCCGTCGCGAGCGCCGTCGAGGCGGTTCCCCGCCCGGCGTCCGCGAGCACCGACGCCGACTGGGCGAGGAGCCGGGCCCGGAGCGCGGGGCGGGCCGCCGTCGCCGGGTCCGCGAGCGCCCGCTCGCACATCCGCAGCACCGCCGGGGGGAAGCCGGGGGCGGCCACGTCCTGCACGGTGAGCGCGGCCGGCGCGAGCAGATCGGCCCGCCCGCAGCCGGCCGCGGCATCGGAGGCGGCGACGGCGTGCTCCAGGCTCTCGCCGAACCGCCCCGCCCGGAACTCGGCCGTCGCCAGGTCCAGCAGCAGCTCGGCGCGCTCGCCCGGGTCGGGGCCGGCGCGGTCGGCGGCCGACAGCGCCATCGCGAGGAACCGGGCGGCCTCGTCGAACGCCAGCGCGCGGGTGGCCGCCTCCGCCGCGCGGCGCGCCCACGTCGTCGCCCGCAGGAGGGTCGCCCGCTCCGACGCCGCTCGCAGCCAGTGCCCGGCCACCAGCCCGGCCGCGGTGTCGTCGTCCTCCGCCACCGGCTCCAGCGCCTCGGCCGCACGGCGGTGCCACTCCTCGCGGGCGCTGGGGGAGAGGTCGGCGTAGATCGCGTCCCGCACCACCGCGTGCGCGAACCGGCGCCGGCCGGGCACGTCGGGCACCGCCGTGAGGACGCCGGCGCGGACCGCGGCGTCCAGCCCCTCGCGCACCTCCGCGGGTGGGCGGCCGGTCACCGCGGCCACCCGGCCGGCGTCGACCTCCTCGCCGAGGACCGCGGCGGTGTCGAGCAGGTCGAGGACCGGGGGAGGCAGGGCCGTGAGCGTCGTCCGGACCAGGTGCCGCAGCTCGGCCGACCCCTCGCCGGACGCCGTCGCGGGTGCGCGGGCGACCGCCCGCAGGTACAGCGGGTTGCCGCCGCTGCGCCGGTGGGCGAGACGCACCACCTCCGCCGGCGCCCGTGGGAGGTACGTCCGGACGTCGTCCTCGCTGAGCGGTGCCAGCGGCAGGGCGCGGGTGGTGGGCCAGCGGAGGAGGTCGGGCAGCGTCGCGTCCAGCGGCCGGGCGCCCGCCCCGCCCGCGGGGTCGCGGTAGGTGCCGACGACCAGCAGCCGGGAGCGCTGCAGCTCGCCCGCCAGGTGGCGCAGCAGCCGCAGCGAGGTCTCGTCGGCCCAGTGCAGGTCCTCCAGGACGACGACCAGACCGTCCGGCTCGGCCGCCTCGAGCAGCGCCTCGGTCGCGGTCGCGACCAGCGTGAACCGCGCCGTCTCGGGGTCGGGTGATCCCTCGCGGAGCAGGTCGGTGCCCGCGGGCGTCTGCGTCACGGCGGACCGGACCTCGGGGAGGGTGCGGGCGACCCGGCGCCACGGCCACAGCGGCGGGGCACCGGGGTCGTCGACGCACCGGCCCCAGGCCACCGCTGGCGCCCGGGCCGTCGCCTCCTCGACCGTGCGGGTCTTGCCGATCCCGGCGGGGCCCGAGAGGAGCAGGAGCCCGCCCCGGCCCGCGGCGGCCGCGCCGATGCCGGCCGACAGCTCGGCCAGCTCGGCGGTGCGGCCGACGAAGGCGTCGCCGTCGGCGGGCGGGGTGGCGGTGGCCACGGCGCGCAGTATCCACGCGGACGGGCGTCCTGCGTACCGCGTTTCAGTACCGCGGACCCGTGGATCCACGGATGTCCGTGCGTCCCCGCCGCCGGATCGTTCTCCGCGCCGGGACCGGAGCGGCCGGTCCCCGACCGAGGGAGCACCCCGTGTACGCCACCATCCACCCCTACCGGCGTCCGGTCGGCGCCGGAACCGATCCGCAGGGCGTCGTCCGCACCGCGCTCGCCGAGGGTGCGGAGCCGGCCGGCGCGATCGTCGTCGACCACCAGGACGGCGACGAGGGCACCGTCGTCGCGTTGTGGCGCGACGAGGCGCAGGCCCCGGCCGGTACCCGCGCCTTCGGCCTGGTCGACCGCCTCGACGGCGTCGCCGCCGGCCGGACGCCGTTGTTCGCGATGCTGACCTGGGTCAACGGGACCGGGGATCCCGACGTGGCCGGCGCCGCCGAGCGCGGCGGCCGCGAACGGATCCACCCGGTGGTCCGCGACGTCGACGGCCTCGTCTGCGTGCTGGTCTTCCGGTCCGCCGACGACCGGATCGTCGTCGTCGGGATGGCGACCGGCCTCGAGACGCACCTGGAGGTCCAGGACCGCATCGCGCGCACCCCGCTGCTGCCCGGCGAGGACCGGGCTCTGCTGCCGGGCCCGGACCGGATCGAGCTCGGCCGCATCCTGCGCGCCGACATCCCGGCGGAGGTGCGGTCGTGACCGCCACGGTGCCCACCACCCTGCCGGTCGCCGGCACGTGGGACGTCTCCGACAGCCGGACCCGGGTCACCTTCTCCGTCCGCAACCTCGGTCGGTCGGTGCACGGCTCGATGGCCTGCCAGTGGGGAACGGTGGAGGTCGACGGGACGGGAGCGCCCCGCCGGGTGACCGCCGAGATCGACCTGGGGACCGTCGACACCGGGATCTCCAAGCGCGACACCGACCTGCGCAAGCCCTGGCTGCTCGACATCGACCGGCACCCGGCGATGAGGTGGACGGCCGACCGCTTCACCCGGGGCGAGGACGGCCAGTGGGCTGCCGAGGGCGTCCTGCAGGTGCGGGGCACGTCGGTGCCCCTGACCGTGAGCGGACCGGCGGAGCTCCAGCCGGACGGCTGGATCCGGGTGCGGGCCACGGCGTCCCTCGACCGGACGGCGGTCGGCATCCGTGCGCCGCGCTTCCTCATCGGCCGCAGGGTCGACATCGACGTCGACGCCTGGTTGCGCATCCGCTGTCCCGGCTGAGCCTCCCGGGGTGCCCCGTCCGCGTGGTCCAGACCACCACCGGACGGGGCATCGCGGAGGGCCTGCCGTTGTTGGGGGTGGCGTGAGTTCCACGCACCACCTGAATCCGATCCTCGCCCATCCCTCCCGGGACCCCCGATGCCTGCGCCACCACGTGTGGATGGCCGCCTGTGGCGACTGCTGCGACGCACGGACCGCACGGATCGAGCGCGAACGGGACACGACACGGACGGCCGGCTGACACCGCTGCCGTCCACCCCCGCCCCGCCGGAGGTCATCGCCGACCAGCGGGGCGGGACCCCACCCCCGCACGCCCGGAACCCCCGGGCGGCGGGGGATGATGGGGCCATGAGCGAGCAGGGGACCGGGGAGCAGCCCGCGGAGCGCAGCATCGGCAAGCGGGCGAACGACCTGAACGCGAGCATCCGCTACACCATGTGGTCGGTGTTCCGGCTGGCCCGGCCGTTCGCCGACGACCAGCGGTCCGCGGCGGCCGAGGAGGTCGCCGCTCTGCTCGACGAGCTGGCCGGCAAGGACGTCGTCGTCCGCGGGGTCTACGACGTCGCGGGCCTGCGGGCCGACGCCGACGTCATGGTCTGGTGGCACTCGGAGACCCCCGAGGCGCTGCAGGAGGCCTACACCCGGTTCCGGCGCACCGCGCTCGGCCGGCACCTCGACCCGGTCTGGTCGCAGATGGCCCTGCACCGCCCGGCGGAGTTCAACCGCAGCCACATCCCGGCGTTCCTGGCCGACGAGGAGCCGCGGCGCTACGTCTGCGTCTACCCGTTCGTGCGGTCCTACGAGTGGTACCTGCTGCCCGACGAGGAGCGCCGGGACATGCTCAAGGAGCACGGGATGCAGGCGCGGCCCTACCCCGACGTCCGGGCCAACACCGTCGCCTCGTTCGGCCTCGGCGACTACGAGTGGATGCTCGCCTTCGAGGCCGACGAGCTGCACCGCATCGTCGACCTCATGCGCGACCTGCGGGCCAGTCGTGCACGGCGGCACGTCCGCGAGGAGATCCCCTTCTACACCGGCGTGCGCAAGCCGATCGCCGAGCTGGTCCACGGTCTGGCGTAGAAGCACGACATCCCGCGTCGTGGGCCCGGAGGGTCCCGACGCGGGATGTGCAGCGGCTCAGCAGAGCAGGGGGACGGCCCCTGGCCGCGGTGTGATCCGGAGGATCACGATGGGGAAAGCCGGACGGACACCGAGTTGATGCAGTAGCGGTCGCCGGTGGGCGTCTGCGGGGCGTCGTCGAACAGGTGGCCCAGGTGGCTGTGGCACGTGGCGCAGAGGACCTCGGTGCGGACCATGCCGTAGCTGCGGTCCTCGCGGAGGAGGACGTTGTCCTCGGCGGAGGCCTCGTAGAACGACGGCCAGCCGCAGTGCGAGTCGAACTTGGTCTCCGAGCGGAACAGCTCGGCACCGCAGGCCCGGCACTCGTAGACACCGACCGTCTTGGTGTCGACGTACTCACCGGTCCAGGCGCGCTCGGTGCCGGCCTCGCGGAGCACCGCGTACTCCTCGGGCGACAGCTGGGCGCGCCACTCCTCGTCGGTCTTCTGCACCTTGGGGGTCTGGGAGGAGGTGGTCATGCCCTCAGGAACGGCCCGGCGCCGGGCACCATTCCCGCCGGTCAGCCGCCATGGCAGGCATCGACCGACGCCCGGTTTCGTCCGTCCGACGCCGTCCGGGAGGCGGGGCGCCGCCGTGCAGCGGGACGAGGGGAGACTGGGCGGGTGACCACCCCCGATCCCACCGCCCCGGGCGACCTCCTGCCCGACGCCTGGTTCACCCGCGACCTGCCGGTCCTGCGCGCCATCGCCCGGTTGGTCGACGGCTCGGACCACGGCAGCTCGCCGTACCTGCTGGGCGCGGTGGTCCCCGCGAGCGGCCTGCCCAAGGCGGAGGTGATCGCGGCCGCTAAGGCGCTGGCCTCGGCCGGCTACATCGAGCCGCTGACCAACCACGCGGGCGACATCGTCCGGATCACCGCGATCTCCGCCGAGGCACGGCGGCTCACCGGCCTCTGGCCGACGCCGCAGAGCGAGTGGGAGCGGCTCACCGAACAGCTGGTCACCCGGGCGCAGCACGCCCCCACCGACGTCGAGCGGCAACGCTGGCGGGCGCTGGCGGACGCGGCGGCCGCGGTCGGCGAGCACGACGGGGCGCTGCTGATGGCGGCGCTCATCGGCGGCTACGTGCCGCGCTCGCGCTGACCCGTCGCTCCCCGGAACGACAGCGCCCCCGCCCGGAGAACCGGGCGGGGGCGCTGTGCTGATCAGGTGATCAGAGCGGCGTGACGTTCGCAGCCTGCGGGCCCTTCTGGCCCTGCTCGATGTCGAACGCGATCCGCTGGCCTTCATCGAGCGAGCGGTACCCGCTGGACTGGATGGCCGAGTAGTGGACGAACACGTCCGGTCCGCCACCGTCAGGGGTGGCAAAGCCGAACCCCTTCTCAGCGTTGAACCACTTCACTGTTCCTTCGGGCATTGCTCGCTCCTTGCTGAGGTGGTGCATCGGGGTCCTGCCATAGCGCAGGGCCTTCCCGATGGGCCAACACTAGTCGTAGATCACCCGTGGGGAACAGGTGCCCGCCGCTTTGTGACCTGCGGTTCGTCGAGAGCGCGGCGGTGGCGGTCACCGGGGGAACCCTGATCCGCGGCCCAGGCGCAGGCGGAGACCGTCGCGCACCGCGGGCCACTCGGCCGCGAGGACCGAGTAGTAGGCACTATCGCGGACGGTCCCGTCGCTGGCGGTGGTGTGCGCCCGCCGGACCCCCTCGAAGCGGGCGCCCAGGCGCTCGATGGCGGTCCGCGAGCGTTCGTTGCGGGCGTCGGTCTTGAGCGTCACCCGGAGCACTCGCCAGACGTCGAAGGCGTGCCCGAGCAGGAGCAGCTTGACCTCGGTGTTGAGTGCCGTTCGCTGCGCCGACGCCGCGTACCAGGTGCTGCCGATCTCCGCGACGCTCGGCGGCCACCGGACGTCCGGCACCAGGACGCCCGGGACGCGCAGCACCTCGAGGTCGAGGAAGCGGGTCGACCCGACGACGGCGTCGTCCCGCATGCGGACGACGGCGAAGGGCAGCACCTGCCCGCCGGACTGCTCGGCCAGCGCGGTCCGCACGTACTCCGCAGTCTCGCCCGGCCCGTCCGGGACACGCGTGAACGCGTAGCTCCCGCGGTCCTCGGCGGCCGCGGCGGCGAGCCCGGGCACGTGTGACGGCGACAGGGGTTCCAGCCGCACGTGGTCGCCCGCCAGGCGGACCGGGGGAAGCACCCCGGCATCGTCGCTCATCCGAGCTGCCAGGGCTGGAGCACCTCGTTCCACGGCCGCAGGGTCCAGCTCGCGACGACCCCGTTGAGCACGAAGGGGTCGCCGGCGATGAACTCCTCGGCGGCCTCGCGGCTGGTGAAGACGCCCATGGCGTCGCCGTTCATCGGCTCGTCGAACGTGCCGACCATGAGGAGGACCCCGCGGGCGTGGAACTCCTTCAGCCGCTCGACGTGCGCGGCTCCGTGCTGCTGCGCCAGGGGCAGGAAGTCGTCGACGGCGCGGTAGGTCATCACGGTCTTCATGGAGCGCATCCTGGCGGGAGCCGGCCGCTCGGTCTTGCGGAATTCGTGCGCCTCTCTCGGGCCCGGCCTGCGGTGCGGCCCGCAGAGTCGGTCCCAGCCGGGAGGACCCGGCGTCCGACCGAGCCAGGAGAAACCGTCATGGAGACCGCCGTCGCCACCCCCGCCCAGGACCTGTCCGCCCCCATCGCGCTTCGCGACGTGGAGGACCTGCACGAGGCGGACCTCGACGGCGTGCTGACCGACGCCCTCATGGACGCCGGGGTCGCCGCGACGACGGCGGGTGCACTGGCCGGTCTCGTCGGGCGTGGGCCGGGAGCCGAGGCCGTCCTCGCCCACACGTTGAGCTCCCGCGCGCTGTTCCTGGCGCTCCTCTGAGAGTCAGAGGAGCGTGCCCGGGTCCTTCGGGAACCGGTGCCGGGCGAACGAGTACGGATTGCGGGTGTAGGTCCGCTGCGGTCGCGGCGCGACGCGCTCGGCCGTGACGGCCAGCGGCTCGCGACGCCACGACCTGACCTCGACCGGCTCGTCCCAGATCTCGGCCTCGGGGAACGCCCGTTCCGCCAGCCAGGCCCTCACCGCCGGTCCCCAGCGTTTCCGGGCGAGGTCGGCGGCGAGCAGCACGGCGGCGCAGACGGCCACCGTGAGGAGGGCATCGGTCACCGCCGTGGCGACGTCGAGCCCGGAGACCTCGGCCCAGCCGACCTGTTCGAGCTGGTACCCGACCATCTCGAACACGACGTACAGGACGCCGTAGACCAGGAACGAGACCCTCATTCGGTCCCGATCGTCGGAATCGGAGCCGTGCTGGAGGCCGGACCCGGTGCAGGTGAGCGTTCGTCACCCGTACGGGTGAGCCGGCTGCCGCCGTCCGGCCCCTCTGCTCCACCGAGCCGGGGTCCCCGATCCGGCGTATTTTCCTAGACGGGCACCGGTGCAGATCGGACGTCCCCCATCGCGTCGAAACCCGGCCGAGCACCCGTACTCCGACAGGGACGACGTGATCGAGCACCCGCAGCCCCGCACCCTTTGCCCGACGACCGCGACCGGCCGTGCCGAACCGGCCCGATCGCCGGCTCGCCGGGCGCCCCGCTGATGGCCGTCCTGAGCGGGGCGCGCGAGCACACCGCCGGTCCGCCGGCCCCCGCGGACCCGCAGCCGCGCGACGGGGCGCCGCTGCTGTACGACTCCCGGCGCGGCGTGCACTACACCAAGCCGTTGCTGCGCGGCTGGCTGCACCTGCTGTGGTTCGAGGCGTCCCTCGTCGCGGGCACCCTGCTCGGGGTCGCCGCCGACGGCGTCCGGCAGACGGTCGCCGTGGTGATCTACGCCGGCTGCCTCAGCGGGCTGTTCGGCGTCAGTGCCCTCTACCACCGGGGCAACTGGGGGCCGGCCGCCAGCCGGCTCCTGCAGCGGGCCGACCACACGATGATCACCCTGCTGATCGCCGGGACGGCCACCCCGGTGCTCCTTCTCGGCGTCCCCGGCCCCTACGGCCTGGGCGGCGTGGTCGTCCTGTGGTGCCTGACCGCGGTGGCGACCGGCACCCGCCTGGCCTACATGAACGCACCCGAGTGGCTCGTCGGCGGATCGTTCATCGGCCTGGGAGCCGTGAACGTGCTCGCCCTGCCCGCGATGTGGGCGCACGTGGGTGCCGCCGCCGCGCTGCTCGTGATCGCCGGCGGACTGCTCTACATCATCGGCGCGCTCGCCTACCACCGCCGCAGTCCCGACCCGTACCCGTCGGTGTTCGGCTACCACGAGGTCTTCCACGCCTTCGTCTGCGTCGCCGCCACCTGCCACTACGTCGCGATCGCGCTGCTCGTCGGCTGACCGGCGCACGGGGGAGCGGGATCCCGACGACCGGACACCGCCGCGGGGGCCGCCCGGATGGCGGTTCCCCGATCGATGTCGCAGGGTGACCGGTGTCGGAAGCGCCCCGCGACGCGAAACGAGAACTCCGTGGCCGAGACCAGGACTCCCACCGTCGACGACGAGGACAGCGGCCTCAGGCGGTCCATCACCGGCAGGCAGCTGTTCTTCTACACCCTCGGTGACGTCCTCGGCTCGGGCATCTACGTCCTCATCGGCCTGGTCGCGGCCGCCGTCGGCGGGGCGTTCTGGATCGCCTTCGCCATCGGGGTCACCATCGCGGCCATCACCGGGGCGGCCTACGCCGAGCTGGTGACCAAGTACCCCCAGGCGGCCGGCGCCGCGCTGTACGTCAACAAGGCCTTCGGCAACACGGCGCTGACCTTCATGACCACCGTGTCGTTCCTGGCGGCCAGCTTCGCGGCGACGGGTTCACTGGCGACCGGGTTCTCCTCCTACTTCGCCACCCTCTGGGAGGGCCCCCCGGCGCTGCTGGTGTCGCTGGTCTTCCTGCTCGCCCTGGTGGTCGTGAACTTCATCGGCATCACCGAGTCGGTGGTGTTGAACATGCTGATGACCTTCGTCGAGGTCGCCGGCCTGCTCATCGTGATGGTCATCGGCGTCTGGTACATCGCCCAGGGCGACGCCGACTTCGGCGTCCTCGTCGACATCAGCGTCGCCGGCAACCCGGCGCTCGCGATCCTGGCCGGCATCGCCTTCTCGTTCTTCGCGATGACCGGCTTCGAGAACACGGCCAACGTCGCGGAGGAGACGATCGACCCGCGCCGCTCCTTCCCGCGGTCGCTGGTCGGCGGCATGGTCGTCGCCGGCGTGGTCTACGTCCTGGTCTCGATGGCCGCCGCCCTCACCGTGCCCACCGACCAGCTCGCGAGCTCCGACGCGGCCCTGCTCGAGGTCGTCAAGCAGGGGATCCTGCCCTTCTCGACGGACTTCATGACCACGCTCTTCTCGATCATCGCGCTGATCGCGATCACCAACACCACGCTGGTCACGGTCGTCACCCAGCCGCGGATCCTCTACGGGATGGCGAAGGAGGACGTCGTCCCGGGCGTCTTCGCCAAGATCCACGCCACCCGCCGCAGCCCGTGGGTCGGCCTCCTCTTCAGCGGGGCGGTCGTGGCCGCCCTGTTGATCGTCGGCCACTTCTTCCAGACCGGTGGGGGCATCGACCTGGTCAACCGGCTGGCCCTGGTGACGGTCGTGTTGCTCCTGGCCATCTACGCCCTGGTGATCGTCGCGTGCCTCAAGCTGCGCGGGCGGGACGAGGACGAGGACACCTTCCGCGCCAACACGCCCCTGCTGATCGTCGGGCTCGTCGGCAACCTGGCCATCCTCGGGTTCTCCATCTACGACGACCCCAGCTCGCTGATCTGGTGCGCCGGCCTCCTCGCCGTCGGTGTCGTGCTGTTCATGGTCGAGTACGCCGCCGGCTCGCGGAACCGCCCCACGGGCGCCGGGCGCGGCGATCCAGAGGCGGCCGGCCGGAAGAAGGGTGCCTGAGATGCACGTCGTCGTCGCCACGGACGGATCGCCGCAGTCGCTGGCCGCGGCCCGCCACCTGACGTCCTTCGCGGACCCCCAGAAGATCACCGCGATCTCGGTCGTGGCCGTGATCCGGCCACTGGCCTCGATCGCCTTCGCCGATGAGATCTCCGACGCCGAACGGCCAGGACCCGGCGAGGGGGCGGGCAGCTTCCGGGAGGCGGCGCAGGGAGCCGTCGACGCGGTGGCGGCCGTCTTCGACGGCTGGGGGCCGCAGGTCGACAAGCAGATCCGCAGCGGATCGCCCGCCGCGGAGATCATCAAGGTGGCCGAGCAGGTCGACGCCGGGCTGGTCGTGGTGGCGGCCGGCGGGCGCGGGATCAGCGACGTGATCCTCGTCGGCAGCACCGCCCAGCGGGTCCAGCACTACGCCCCGTGCCCGGTCCTCGTCGTCCGTCCCGCACCCCGGCCGAAGAGGACCGCCTGACCCTTGGATCAGGCGGCTATCGCGTCCACCTCAACCCCATCAGCACGGTGTCGTCCTTCCCACCATCGGCGGTCAGTGCCTCCATCAGGTGGTCGACGAGGTCCTCCAGCGGCTGATCGGCGGCCCGGGCCGCCGCCTCCCGCAGCCGGTCCAGGCCGGTGTCGATCACCTCGTCGCGGCGCTCCACGAGACCGTCGGTGTACGCCAGCAGCGTCGCGGACGCCGGCAGGTGCACGACCGTCGCGGCGGCCGTGCGGGGGACGCCGACGCCGATCGGCGGCGTGATCGGGCAGTCGATCGACTCGGCGCGGCCGGCGTGCACCAGAACCGGCGGGAAGTGCCCGGCGCAGAGCACGCGCAGCCGGTGGGTCGTCGTGTCCAGTTCGGCCAGCAGCACGGTGGCGAACTGGTGGTCGGTGTCGACGTGGAGGAGACCGTCGAGCTGCGCCATGACCGTCTCGATGTCGTGGCCCTCGTTGAGGTACGCCCGCACCGCGAATCGCAGTGCGGCCATCGTCGTGGCTGCGGGCAGCCCGCGGCCGGAGATGTCGCCGACGACGAAGACGTAGCACCCGGGCCCGCGGGGGATCACGTCGTACCAGTCGCCCCCGACGTCGAGGTCGTCGACGCCGGCGACGTAGCGGGCGGCGATCTCGAGCCCTTCCAGTCGCGGCAGGTCCGGCAGCAGAGAGTGCTGCAGGGTGCCGGCGATGCCGCGTTGCTGGCGGTAGAGCCGTCCGTTCTCGTTGGCCAGCCGTTCGGCGAGCGTCCGGCGTCTCGACAGCGTCTCCACACCGGCCGCGCCGGCCACCGCCAGGGCGGCGCCCACGACGACGACGATCCATGGCAGCGCGGTTGCGAGCCCGCCGGTCAGGGGTGACTGGGCGGATCCGACGACGGTCAGGACGGTGTTCCCGAACTGGGTGGTGGCCGTCCCGGTGCTGCCCCGGATGGGCGTGGGAGCGGTGGACAGGATGAGCTGCGCCGGGTCGGTGGTCTCGCCGAGGTAGACGGCGA
>Ga0190265_10001288_pt1 | contig 16380 bp, 17 predicted proteins | sample Popmic124T_FD_133135 | JGI IMG/M metagenome (GOLD analysis project Ga0190265, IMG submission 133135) | Populus adjacent soil microbial communities from riparian zone of Indian Creek, Utah, USA - 124 T | ecosystem: Environmental > Terrestrial > Soil > Riparian zone | place: USA: Utah | collected...
GGCGATCTCGGGCTGATAGGGCGTGTAGCTGGTCAGGAACTCGCCGCGCTGGATGAGATGGTCGACGCTGGCCGGGATATGGTGGCGATAGGCGCCGCAGCCGAGGAAGAAGGGCACGTCGCCGGCGACCATGTTGCGTCGCGCCAGCGCCCCCAATTGCCGCTCGACGGCGAGCTCGGCGGCATGGTCGGGCAGCCCGGCGATCTTGCCCGGAAGCCGCGCCGCCGCGGGCACGTCGACGAACAGATCGTCGATCGACGACGCCCCCACCACCGAGAGCATTTCGCGCCGGTCGGCGTCGGATAAAGGCAAGTAACGCATTCAAAATTCCTCCAAATCCTCCCCTCGCTTTCGAGGGGAGGGGGACCATGCACAGCATGGTGGAGGGGCTTCTTCTGCCGCAAGAGGCCCCTCCACCGCCCTTTCGGGCGGTCCCCCTCCCCTGCGAATGCAGGGGAGGATCAATTCTATCCCGGCTTCCGCATCGAAAAGCGGAGCCGCACATAATCGGCGCACCAGATCCCGTCCTTGAACAAAGCCGGCCTGAGCCGCGCCTCGACCGCGGACGCGACGTCGTCGCGCTCCCATTCCGGCACCATCGCCACGTCCATCAGGCCGGCGCGGAAGGTCTTCACCCAGTCGGCGATGCCGCCGGGCAGCGGCGTCGGCCGGGCGATCAGCTCGGCCTTGACCTGGTCGAAGCCGGCGACGTGATAGAGCCGGGTGAACTCCTCGACGCCCGCATACCAGGCCGGATCCTGCGCCGGCATGTGGTAGCCGCGGGCGACCAGCTCGTCCCTCAGCCCCTGCCGCAGCGTCGCGAGATTGCCCTCGCCGCCCATCTCGCCGACGAACCGGCCGCCAGGCTTCAGCGCCGCGAAGATCCCGCTCGCCACCGCGTCGGGATCGAGCATCCAGTGCAGGGCCGCGTTGGAAAACACCGCGTCGAACTGCCCGAACCGGGCGAGGTCCATCGCCTCCGCGTCGGCCACGAACGCGTCGATCCCCTGCGCCCGCGCCGCCTCGACCATCTCGGGCGAGGCGTCGAGCCCGATCAATTTGGCGCCGGCCTGCGCGATCCGCGCGGTCAGTGCCCCGTCGCCGCAGCCGATGTCGAGGATCAGCTCGCCCGGCCGCGGCGCGAGCAGCGCCAGCACCGCGTCGCCGAGCCGCGGCACGAACGCGGCATTGCGCGCGTAATCGGCCGACGACCAGCGCGAGGCCGCGTTCACCATATTGAGGGTTCCTGCACGCAACGACCCAAGCCGCTCACAGCTCCTCGCAATAGGACTTATACTGGTCGGCGCTCATCAGTTCGCTCAGTTCGTGATTGTCGGCGAGCGTCAGCTTGAAGAACCAGCCCTCGCCTTCGGGATCGGTGTTGACCAGGGACGGCTCGTCGACCACCGCCTGATTGCCCTCGACGACCGTGCCGCTGACCGGCGAATAGACGTCCGAAGCCGCCTTCACCGATTCGACGACCGCGGCCTCGCCGCCCTTGGCGAGGCTGCGTCCCGCTTCGGGCACCTCGACGAACACCACGTCGCCCAATTGCCCCTGGGCGAAATCGGTGATGCCGACCGTGGCGGTGTCGCCGTCGACGCTAATCCACTCATGCTCCCTGGTGTAATAGACGGTCATCAGGCGCCTCCCTTGCGCTTGTAGCGATGTGGAACGAACGGCATCGGGGTTACGGTTCCGGTGAAAATCCTGCCGCGCGCGGCGAGCGACACCCGGCGCCCCGGTGCCGCATAAGCGAGCGGCACATAGGCCATGGCGATCGGCGCCTCGAGGCTCGGAGAAAAGCCTCCGGAGGTGACCTTGCCGACCTCATTGCCTTCCGAATCGACCATCATCGCGCCCTCGCGGACCGGCTGGCGGCCCTCGACGGCGAGCCCGACGCGCTTGCGGATCGGCCCGTCGGCGAGCTCCTTGGCGATCCGGTGCCAGCCCGGGAAGCCGCCCTCGGCCCGCCGCCGCTTCGACAGTGCGAAGACGAGGTCGGCCTCGACCGGGGTGGTGTCATGGCCGAGATCGTGGCCGTAGAGCGGCAGCCCCGCCTCGAGCCGCAGCGAATCGCGCGCGCCGAGGCCGATCGGCCTGACCTCGGGCTCGGCGGCGATCCGCTCGGCCACCCGTTCGACCGCGGCCGCCGGCACCGAAATCTCATAGCCGTCCTCTCCGGTATAGCCCGAGCGGCTGATCCAGGCGGGAACGCCGTCGATGGCGAACAGGCCGGCGGTCATGAAGGTGAGCTCCTCGACGCCGGGGACGAGCCGGGCGAGCGCGTCGACCGCCTTGGGCCCCTGCAAGGCGAGCAGGGCCTGCTCCTTCATATGGTCGACGACCACGCCGCCCGGCAGCCGCGCCTCCATGTGGGCGATGTCGCCCTCCTTGGTCGCGCCGTTGACGACGAGGTAGAAATGGTCGCCGCGCCGAGTCACCATCAGGTCGTCGACGATGCCGCCTTCCTCGTTGAGGAGCAGCGAATATTTGGGCCTGGAATCCCTGAGGATGGCGAGATCGGCGGGGAGCAAGGCCTCCAGCGCCTTCTCGACGCCGGCGCCGGCGACGATGAGCTGGCCCATATGGCTGACGTCGAACAGGCCGGCGCTCTCGCGCGTCCACTTATGCTCGGCCAGGATGCCCTCATATTGGATCGGCATCTCATAGCCCGCGAACGGCACCATGCGCGCGCCTTTGGCGCGGTGCCAGCCGTCGAGGGGTAAAGTCTTTCCGGGCTCACTCATGACCAGCTCCAAGGCGTATCGGGCACGCCGACGCGACCGCCGCGCCGACCTCCGATACCCCCTCTGTCGCTGGGACCTGAGAGCTTTCGCCGCCCCCTTTTGCCGGGGAGGGCTTACCCCTTCGGTGGGACGTTGCGCGACACTTTCGCCAACATCCGCTTTCCAGAGTGCCTTTGACCGCGCGGTCCTGGGACCTGAGAGATTCCGGGGTGGTTGCTCCTTCGGCGGTGGCGGAACGCCCGCCACGCTCTCCCGCGCGATCATCCGCCGGTTGCCCGACGGCGACGGTCCGCTCTGGACAGTCAGGTCCGCCGAGTCAACGTCCTAACGGGTGGCGTTGTAGCGCAGCTGGTCCTGGTCGAGCTCGAAGCCGAGCAGCAGCTCGAACCGCGCCCGCTCGACCGCGGCGCGGACCGCGGGATCGGCCATCGGGTCGATCGCCGCGTCGGCGTCGCCGGCGCGGCGCTGGCGGGTGATCTGCCGGCGGATGTCCTCGGGCAGCGTTGCCGCCGAGCGCAGCACGCGCGAGCTCGCCGTGCCGCTGGTGCTGGCGCGGACCTGGCCGTCCTCGAAGCGCAGCCCGGCGCGGCTGACCCGCTTGGCGACGATGTTGCCGTTGCCCTGCACGACGGTCGCGAAATAAGGCAGAGCGACATCGCGCGCGCCGCGGCCGTCGCGGCGTTGCGCCTGGATGTCGAAATTGGCCTGGGTCACGATATATTCGCCGCTCTCGTCGCAGCTGCTGCGCACGTTGGTGATGTGCGCGACGACGTCGATCGCATTGGCGTCGCGGCTGCCCGCCGGGTTGAACAGGGTGACGTCGCCGGTCGGCGCGATGATCGCGACCGGGGGGCAGGCGGTATAGGTGGTGACGATGCCGCTGGAGACGATGTCGCCTTCGCGGACGCAGCCGATCAGGCCGAGGGCAAGCAGGGCGGCGGCGGCCGCTTTGGATGGGAACAGACGCAAGGCGGGATCCTCGAAGATGCTGGTGACGCTTCCTATATGCCCGTAGGGCAGCCGCCGGATCATAGGAAGCGGGTTTCTCGGAGGCAAGTAATCGCATACAGCCCGCGCGAGCGATCTTATGACAGCAAAGCCACCCCTCACCCTGCTGATCGCGGCGCCGCGCGGATTCTGCGCCGGCGTCGACCGCGCCATTCGCATCGTCGAGCTCGCGCTCGAGCGCTACGGAGCGCCGGTCTGTGTCCGTCACGAGATCGTCCACAACAAGTTCGTCGTCGACAGCCTGAAGGCCAAGGGCGCCGTGTTCGTCCCCGATCTCGACCAGGTGCCGGACGGCGTGCCGGTCGTCTTCTCCGCCCATGGCGTTCCCAAGGCGGTGCCGGCCAAGGCCGCGGCGCGCGGCCTCAACTATCTCGACGCCACCTGCCCGCTGGTCTCCAAGGTCCACCGCCAGGCCGAGCGGCTGATCGAGCGCGGCCGCCACATATTGTTCGTCGGCCATGCCGGCCACCCCGAGGTGATCGGGACGTTCGGCCAGGTGCCCGAGGGCCGGATGACGCTGATCGAGACCGCGGCTGACGCCGAGGCCATCGTCCCCGCCGATCCGGACAGCCTCGCCTTCCTCACCCAGACCACGCTGTCGGTCGACGACACGTCCGAGATCGTCGCCATCCTCCGCCGCCGCTTCCCCTCGATCCAGGGGCCGCGCAGCGAGGACATCTGCTACGCGACCTCGAACCGCCAGGCGGCGGTCAAGGCGATCGCCGGGCGCTGCGACGCGATGCTGGTGATCGGCGCGCCGAACAGCTCCAATTCGCTGCGTCTCGTCGAGGTCGCCGAGCGCGGCGGCACCAAGGCCCGTTTGGTTGGCCGCGGCGCCGACATCGACTTCGGCTGGCTCGCAGGCGCCCGCACGCTCGGCATCACCGCCGGCGCTTCGGCGCCGGAACTGCTGGTCCGCGAAGTCGTGGCCCGCCTCGCCGAACGATTCGAGGTGACCGAAGAGCCGGTCGAAGGCGTCGAGGAACGGATGGTTTTCAAGCTCCCGGCGGGCCTGGAAGCTGCGTGACCGAAGTCGAAATGTTCACCGACGGCGCCTGCAAGGGCAATCCCGGCCCCGGCGGCTGGGGCGTCGTCATCCGCGCCGGCGCGCGCGAGCGGGAATTGTCCGGCGGCGAGCCGCTGACCACCAACAACCGGATGGAGCTGATGGCCGCGATCCGCGGCCTCGAGGCGCTGACGCGGCCCTGCCGGGTCCGGCTCCACACCGACAGCATCTATGTCCGCGACGGCATCACCAAATGGATCCACGGCTGGCGCAAGAATGGCTGGCGCACCGCCGACCGCAAGCCGGTCAAGAATGCCGAGCTCTGGCAGGAGCTGCTCGAAGCGACCGCGCCGCACCGCATCGAATGGCACTGGGTGAAGGGCCATAGCGGCCATGCCGAAAACGACCGAGCCGATGCGCTCGCCTGCGCTGCCGCGCTCGCTCAGGCGAAGCGCGCCGCCGAAGGAAGGGCCTGATGCAGGGCTCGGTGCATCAGGCGCTGACGCTGACCGTGAGCGGCAATGCGTTCTTGCAAAGACGGGAGATCGGTCCCTTCTGGCCCGAGAACGACGCTTTCGTTTTCTGCCGCGAGGTCCGATTCGTGAAGGAAGGACCGTCGACGCCCTTGGTTGTCGCTGCGGACCCTGAGGTCTGGCTGAAGCAATTGGCGGAAAAGCGCGCGGGGCTGAAGTTTCATTTGGTACCTCGCAATGGTCCCCGCATCAGCGACATGATGGCCGTCGGCTTTGCCAATGGCGGCGCGCGATTGCTGATTGAGGCGATCGTTCCGGACCAGGCCGCCACCTGCTGGGAGGGGCATTGGGAGCTCACGGACGATCCGCAAGATTCGGCTCCGGACCGGAGAATCTGGTCCGTCACCTATTCATGCCTACCGAGCCTGTTCCTTCCGCAATGGCCGGCCGAGCGCTCTCTTGTTGAGATCGAGGCCGACCTTGCAGGGATACTCGAAGCGTTGGCCGATTTCGTCGAGCGGGCTGCACCAGAGGAAGCGATGCCCGGCTGGATCGACAATTTTCGCAGTGCACGCTCGACGTTGGAACAGAAGTCGGAATGGCGAAGGAGCGATCCAAGCCCGGCCGGGTTCCTTTCGTCCGCCGCGTTGCGCCTTCTCCACGCAGCCCAGGCCGGCTGGGTGTTCGGCGGAATGGGAGCCTGGAACGACGGCGCTTATTGGGGCTCGGCCGAGGCTGAAGGCGACCGCCTCAGCGAAGCGCTCTTCGCTCTGCTGAATGAGGCGGTACCAGCGGTGGCCAACAGCAGCTTCAGGGCCGGCTAATATGGGCGGCCGCGCTCGCTCAGGCGAAACGCGCCGGAGAATAAGGATGTGGGTCGAGCTCCGGCGTCCGCCCAAGCAGCAAAGCCGCCGCGAGCCTGGCCGCCGCCGGCGCCGTCTGGATGCCGAAGCCGCCCTGCCCCGCGAACCAGAAGAAGCCGGGCGCGCCGAAGCCGTAGACCGGCAGCCGGTCCGGCGCGAAGCTCCTCAAGCCCGCCCATTTGCGCTCGACCGCCGCCACCCGCCAGTCGACCACCCGTTCCAGCCGGTCGATGGCGGTGGCGACGTCGATCTCCTCGGGCGCGCAGTCGCCTGGTTCGCATGGCGTCTCGTCGTGCGGGCTGAGCCAGAGCCGGCCGCCCGCCTCGGGCTTGAAATAGAAGCGCCCGGCCGCGTCGATCACCAGCGGCAGGTCCGCCGGCGCCGGCGGGTCGACGCGCAGCTGCACGAGGGTGCGGCGATAGGGCCGGATGCCCAGCGGCCGCTCGCCCGCGGCCAGCGCCACCTGATCGGCCCAGGCGCCGGCCGCGTCGACCAGGATGTCCGCTTGATAGGCGTCGGCGGTCGTCTCGATCCGCCACCGGCGCCGTCGTTCGGCGGCGACCAGCCTGGCATCGGTGACGAGCGCCGCGCCCTGCGCCCGCGCCCGCTTGAGATAGAAAGCGTGCAGGCCGGCGACGTCGATGTCGGCGCAGCTCGGCTCGGCGATGCCTTTGTCCCAGCCCGGCTTCAGCCCCGGGATCGCCGCTTCGAGCGCGGCACGCCCGAGAGGACGGAGACCGACGGCGGGGAATTGCGTCTGCAGCTCATCGAGAGCGCCGTCGCCCGATCCGTCGGACAGGTGGATCGCGCCTCTCGGCCTGAGGAAGCCATTGTCGGCGAGAAACGCCCCCGAGGCGCTGGTCAGCGGCCGGACGAGCGGTCCGCCATAGCTTTCCGACCAGAAGGCGGCCGAGCGTCCGGTGGCATGATAGCCGGGATGGCGCTCCGCCTCGAGGATCAGCACCGAGCAACGGCCCGCCAGCTCGGCCGCCAGGCTGGCGCCCGCCATGCCGGCGCCGATGACGGTGACATCGGTCACCGGGCGTGCTGCGCGAAAAAGGCGTCGATGCGGGCGAAGGCGTCGAGCCGGACCGGATCGGCCTCGCGCAGCAGCTCATGGCCGGCCTCCGCATACATGTGCAGCGTTGCCTTTGGCAGCTGGCCGGCGACGCGGCGGATCGCGGCCGCGCTGACCAGGCGATCGCGGTCGGTGGCGAGGACGAGGATCGGCAAATTGACCCCGGCCAGCAAGGCGGGCGCGAACCCCCGCTCGGCCGAACGGTAGGCGGCGCGCATCCATCCCCAGCTCGGCAGGCCGAGATTGAAGCCGGGCTCCTGCTGCCACCAGAACAGTTCGTCTTCATAGCGCTCGCGCGAGCCGGTGAGAATCTGCTGGCGCCGCGCTCCCGGCCGGTTGAACATGGTCGGAGTCTTCCAGATCGGCTGGGCGCCGAAGCCGAGGCGGCACATCGTTTCGGCGATGCCAGGCGCCAGCCAGCCCGGCAGCGGCGCGCCGTTCGGCAGGATCATCGGGGCGATCAGCACCGCCGCGTCGAGCGCCGGCTTGCGCTCGACGATCGTGCGCAGCATCAAGTGCCCGCCCATCGAATGGGCGATGGCGACATAGGGGCCGGGACTCTCGCGCCGCCAATCGGCGAGCAAGGCGGCGCAATCGTCGACCAGAGGGTCGAAGCTTTCGACATTGCCGCGGTCGATGTCGCCACGCGACCGGCCCTGGCCGCGCCAGTCGAACGCCGTCACGTTCCAGCCCGCGCCATGCCAGTGGCCGAGCGCTTCGAGATACTTCTCGATGAAATCGCCGCGGCCGCCGGCAAAGATCAGGCTTCCCCGCGGCTTGGCCCCGCCCCGCTGCGGCCAGTCCATCCGCCTGAGCGGCCAGCCGTCCGCCGCCCGCCAGGCCCCGAACGCGGCCGCGGACGGCGGCGTCCGTCTTGTTGTCATGTCATTTACCATCCCGCCCGGTTACGGTTTGGAAAGCAACGCCGTCTAGAGCCTTGGGCCATGGAAACGGTGCCCTCCTTGATTTTGCTCGGCGCGCTGGCGCTGCTGCTGGTCGCCGCCTGCTGGTACGACCTCAAGTCGCGCACCATTCCCAACGGCCTCAACATCGCCATCGCCGTGCTCGCGATTCCCTTCTGGTGGTCGGTCGGGCTGGCCTTGTGGCCGGACGTCGCGGTCCAGCTCGGCGTCGCCGCCCTGGCCTTCGGCCTGTTCGCCATCGCCTTCGCGATGGGCGGCATGGGCGGCGGCGACGTGAAGCTGATCGGCGCCCTCGCTTTGTGGCTGCCGTTCCAGGCCCTGATCCTGCTGCTCTTCATCATGTCGGTCGCCGGCGGCCTGCTGACGATCGCCTTGTGGCTCCGGCACAAGCTCGCGCGCCGGACCGAGCGGCTCGAGATTCCGTACGGCGTGGCGATCGCGTTCAGCGGTTTGTGGCTGATTAGCGAACGCTTTCTTAACCAGTTTGGCTGATGAGTAGGGCCTGAAACTTTCTCAGGCCCGCAAGGGGGAGGCGACAGTCGCCATGGACGTCAAGAAAATCGTGCTGCTGGTCGGCGCACTCATCATCGCCGGTGTCACCGCCTTCATGGCCAAGAGCATGTTCTCGGGCGCCGCCGCGCCGCAGGCTCAGGCCGGCCCGGTGGTTCCGGCCGGACCCCAGGTCCTGGTCGCGACGCGCACCTTGCCCGTCGGCACGATCATCGACGCCGAGGCCTTCCGCTTCCAGCCCTGGCCGCAAGGCCTGGTCCAGGACGCCTATTTCATCCGCGGCGAGGAAGGCGGCGTCAATCCCCAGACTCTGATCGGCACCGTCGTCCGCAACGAGATCACCGCCGGCCAGCCGGTCTCGCAGGGCGCCCTGGTCCGTCCCGGCGAGCGCGGCTTCCTGGCCGCGGCGTTGGGCCCGGGCATGCGCGCCGTCACGGTCGCCGTTTCGGCGACCAGCGGCGTCGCCGGCTTCGTCTTCCCGGGCGACCGCGTCGACCTGGTCCTCACCCAGGAGGTCGAGGGCGGCGGCGACGGCTCGCCGCTGCGCGCCTCCGAGACGATCATCCGCAACATCCGCGTCCTCGCCGTCGACCAGCGTCTCAACGCGCGCGACGAATCCGGCAATCAGGTCGCGCAGACCGTCGCCACGGTGACGTTCGAGGCGACCCCCAAGATCGCCGAGAAGATCGCTGTCGCGCAGACCATCGGCCAGCTTTCGCTGTCGCTGCGGTCGCTCGCCGACAACAATGCCGAGCTGGAGCGCGCGATCGCCTCCGGCGAGGTGACGGTGCCGGAAAACGCCGATCCGCGCGCGGAGCGGCAGATGCTGCTCGCCATCGCGAGCCGGCCGATGGACACCAACCCGACCTACACGGTCGGATCCGACGTCTCCCGTTTCCAGCGCAGCAGCGTGCCCGGCAGGGCGCCGTCCGAGGGCAACAATGCTTCGGCTGCCGGAAGCGGTCAGGCCAGCAGCGGTATCCCGGGCGACCGGCCGATCGGCCCCGTCGTCCGCGTCGCCCGCGGCAACAATGTCACGCTCGTTCCGGTGGGAGCACGCTAAGATGACGACGATCAACAAGATGAAGCGGGCCACGGTCGGCACCGCCCTCGCCGCGGCGCTGGCCGCGGGGTTCGCGGCGACCGCGCCGAGCCGGGCGATCGCCCAGCCCGCCGGATCGGTGGCTCCCGCCAACGACGTCACCCTTTCCGTCGGAACGGGCCGGCTGGTCCGGTTCAACGGGACCGCGACCGCCGTGTTCGTCGCCAATGACGAGGTCGCCGACGTCAACGTCAACGCATCCAATCAGCTCTACATCTTCGGCAAGGCCGCCGGCAACACAAGCGTCTACGCGACGGATCGGGCCGGCCGGGTGGTCTATTCGGCCAACGTCCGCGTCGGCCAGAATCTCGGCTCGGTCGGGCAGATGCTCGATCTCGCCATGCCCGAGGCCGACATCCAGGTGACACCGATGAGCGGCATGGTGCTGCTCACGGGAACCGTGTCCCAGCCGGCCGACGCGGCCGAGGCCGAGCGGCTCGCCCAGGCCTTCCTCGGCGAAGCCACGCAGGTGGTGAGCCGCCTGCGCACGGCGACGCCGCAGCAGGTGATGCTCCAGGTCCGCATCGCCGAGGTCAACCGCACCTTCGTCCGCGAGGTCGGCATGAACCTGGCCACCGCGGACCGGACCGGCGGTTTCAACTTCGGCGTCTTCCGCGGCACCCGCGGCAACGCCATCGACCCGGTCACCCGGCTGCCGATCATCCCGTCCTTCGAGCGCATCGCCGATGGCCGTTGGGGGATCGAAGCGCTTGGCAACCTGTTCGGCGTCGACGTCGCCAGCGCGCTCGACCTCGCCGAGAATAACGGCCTCGTCACCACGCTTGCCGAACCGAGCCTGACCGCGCTTTCGGGCGAGACGGCGAGCTTCCTCGCCGGCGGCGAGTTCCCCGTCCCGATCTCCCAGTCGCTGGGAACCGTGACGATCGAATATAAGTCCTACGGCGTCGGTCTCGCCTTCACCCCGACCGTGCTCGAGGACGGCCGCATCTCGATGCGCGTCCGCCCGGAAGTGTCGGAACTCTCGACCGAGGGCGCGATCCGGCTCAACGGCTTCGACGTGCCGGCGCTCACCACCCGCCGCGCGGAGACCACGGTCGAGCTCGGTTCCGGCCAGAGCTTCATGATCGGCGGCCTGCTGCGCAACACGCACACCAACTCGATCGACCGCGCGCCGGGCCTCGGCAATTTGCCGATCATCGGCGCCTTGTTCCGCTCCAACCGGTTCCGCCGGGCGGAGACCGAGCTGGTGATCATCGTGACGCCCTACCTGGTCCGGCCGGTCTCGGCGAATCAGGTCGCGCTGCCGACCGACGGCCTGCGCACCGCCAATGACGGACAGCGCCTGCTGCTCGGCCAGGAGTGGGACGGCCGCACCGGCGAACAAAGGCCGATGCCGCAGGCGGCCCAGCCGCAAGTCGTCGCGCCCGGCGTCGACACGCTCGGCAGCGCCGCGCCCGTCCCCTCGGCTCCGGCGCCCGCGCCGGTCCGGGACGCCCGCGGCAACGCCCTGCCGCCGCCGGCCAACAGCCGCGCCGCCCAGCCCGGTTTCGACCTTCGATGATCGCCCGAGCCCGAAAGGACAACAGACCCATGTCTCGCACCAAGACTTTCGCCGCGCTCGCGGTCCTCGGCTTCGGCGCCGCCGCCTGCACGACGGCCGGCACCAACCAGCTCACCCCGACCAACAATCCGAGCCTCTACTCGGTGCATCAGCCGGTGGTGCAGCGCACCGACTTCGTCTTCGATGTCGCCGTCGACGGCGGCAGCGTGTCGCCGGCCGAGCAGCACCGGCTGCGCGGTTGGTTCGATTCGATCGGCCTCGCTTACGGCGACACCGTTTCGGTCGACGATTCGCACGCTTATGGAAGCGCGCGCGACGACGTCGCGCGTGTCGCCGCCGATTACGGCCTGTTGCTCGCGGACGGTGCGCCGGTGACGGTCGGACAGGTTCCGCCGGGGTCGCTCCGCATCGTCGCCAGCCGCTCGACGGCGAGCGTGCCCGGCTGCCCGAACTGGGCGGCCAACAATAACGGCATCAGCCCGCCCCAGGGGACATCCTCCAATTTCGGCTGCGCGACCAATTCCAACCTCGCCGGGATGATCGCCAATCCGGAGGATCTGATCCGCGGCCGCAACGGCTCGAACCGCAGCAGCGGAGCGACCGCCGGCCGGGCGATCCGGACCTATCGCGAAGTCCAGCCGACCGGCCGCCAGGGCCTTCCGCAAACCACGACGACGAACAGGTAAAACCATGAACGCGCCCTTCCACGCTTCGCGCGCGGGTTCGCTCCGCGACCCGTTCACCGCTTTCGTCGCCGACGACGCGACGGCCGATCTCATCCGCCCGATCGCGGTCGAGCACGGCTGGTCGCCGGAGAAGGTGAACAAGGGCGGCCTCAGGAACGCGGTTCAATCCCTGTCTGTCGGGTCCAGCCCGAGCATCCTTTTCGTCGATCTCAGCGAATCGGGTGATCCGCTCAACGACATCAACGCGCTCGCCGAGGTCTGCGAGCCGGGCACGGTGGTGATCGCCGCCGGCCAGGTCAACGACGTCCGCCTCTATCGCGACCTCGTCGCCAGCGGCATCCAGGACTATCTGTTGAAACCCTTTACAGCCGACCAGCTGCGCGACGCCTTCGCCAACGCGCAGCTGACCATCTCCGGCCCGAGGATGATCGAGACCGGCAACGAGAAGCCGAACGTCATGGCCGCCGTGATCGGCGCCCGCGGCGGCGTCGGCGCCTCGACCATCGCGACCTCGCTCGCCTGGCTGATGGGCGACAAAGGCGGCCGCTCGACGGCTTTGCTCGATCTCGACGTGCATTTCGGCACCGGCGCGCTGGCGCTCGACCTCGAGCCCGGCCGCGGCCTGACCGACGCGATCGAGAATCCGAGCCGCATCGACGGCCTGTTCATCGAACGCGCGATGGTCCGCGCCAACGACAAGCTCTGCGTCCTTTCGGCGGAAGCGCCGATCAGCCAGTCGATGATGACCGACGGCTCGGCCTTCTACCAGCTGCAGGAAGAGATCCGCCACGCCTTCGAAGGCACGGTGATCGATCTGCCGCGCAACATGGTGGTGCAATATCCGCACCTGCTCACCGACGTCCACGTCGTCATCCTGGTCGCCGAGTTCACCCTCGCCTGCACCCGCGATTCGATCCGCATCCTCTCCTGGCTCAAGGCCAACGCGCCGCAGGCTCGGGTGCTCGTGGTCGCCAATCGCAGCCAGGCCCAGATCCAGGAAGTGAGCCGCAAGGATTTCGAGCATTCGATCGAGCGCAAGGTCGACATCGTCCTGCCGTTCGACCCGAAGACCGCGGCCCAGGCGGCGAAGCTCGGCCAGCCGCTGGCCAAGGTCGCCAAATCGGCCAAGCTGTCGCAGCCGCTCCACCAGCTGGTGGCGCTGACCGTCGAGCAGGCGCCGTCCGAGGGCGCGGCCGAAGCGGCGCCGGTCCGCAACGGCTCGCTGCTCGGCAAGCTGGGCAATTTCAAGGCGCTCGTCGGCAAGAAGCCGAAGGAGGCGTCCGCGGCGGCCTGACGGCTTTGCCGCGGGGCTGACGAGACGAAGGAGTCGAGATGCCCAGCCTTACGATGATCCTGATGGTGGCGGGGCTCGCGACGGCGCTGCTGCTGGTGTTCGCCGCTTTTTCCGGCCCGTCGGCCACCAAATTCCAGGCGCGCCGGCTCGAGGATCTGCGCGAGCGGCACAGCCGGTCCTCCGACGTCGCGGCGCAGGCGCAGTTGAAGCGCATCTTCGCCCAGCGCCAGAATCGCGGCGACAGCTTCGCCAAGCGCTTCATCCCCAATCCGGCGCTGCTGCAGTTGCGGCTCAACCAGACCGGCCGCAACTGGACGCTGGCGCAATATCTGATGGCCTCGATCGGGCTCGCCGTTGGTGCGGTCGCGCTGTTCGTGTTCAAGGCGGTGCCGCTGACGCTCGCCATTCCGCTCGGCCTGCTGATCGGCCTCGGCCTGCCGCATTTCGTGATCAGCAAGATGATCCAGCGCCGTGTCGACAAGTTCACGTCGCGCTTCCCGGACGCGATCGAGCTGATGGTCCGGGGCCTCAGGTCCGGCCTGCCGATCTCCGAGACGATCGGCATCGTCGCCGACGAGCTGCCCGACCCGGTCGGCACCGAGTTCCGCTCGGTCGCCGACAAGATGAAGATCGGCCGGACGATGGACGCGGCGCTGCAGGAAACCGCCGACCGGCTCGGCACGGCCGAATTCCAGTTCTACGTCATTTCGCTCGCCATCCAGCGCGAGACCGGCGGCAATCTCGCCGAGACCCTGTCCAACCTTGCCGACGTGCTCAGGAAGCGCGCCCAGATGAAGCTCAAGATCCGCGCCATGTCGTCGGAATCGAAGGCCTCGGCCTACATCATCGGCGCCCTGCCCTTCATCGTGTTCGGGCTGATCTGGTTCATCAACGGCAGCTACATGCAGAATTTCTTCGTCGACCAGCGGCTGATGATCGCCGGCGGCATCGGCCTGGTGTGGATGGCGATCGGCGCGTTCATCATGGCCAAGATGATCAATTTCGAGATTTGAACGAGAGGGACTGAAGCAAGATGGCACCTTCGGCCGGCCCGACGATCATGGGGATCGACGTCATCATGGTGGCGAGCGCGCTCTCCGCCGTGGCGACGTTCGCCGTGCTGGTCGCCATCTACGCCGCGACCACGGTCCGCGACCCGATGGCCAAGCGAGTCAAGGCGCTCAACGAGCGCCGCGAGCAATTGAAGGCCGGCATCGTCGCCTCGACCTCCAAGCGCCGCAAGGCGATCACCAATCGCAACGAGATGGCGGACAAGGTCCGCGGCCTGCTCGCGTCGCTGAAGATGCTCCAGGACACCCAGGTGGTGAAGGCGCAGGCCAAGCTGATGCAGGCCGGCATCCGCTCCAAGGACCTCGCCTTCGTCGTCATCTTCGCGCGCTTCGTGCTGCCGGTCGTGTTCGGCATCGCGGCCGTCGTCTTGATCTATGTGGTCGATTATTTCCCGAGCTGGGGCGCGTTCAAGAAATACGGCTTCGTCGCCGGCGCGCTGATCCTCGCCTACAAGGCGCCCGATCTGTGGCTCAAGAACAAGATCCAGAAGCGCACCTCGGCGATCCGCAAGGGCCTGCCCGACGCGCTCGACCTGCTGGTGATCTGCGCCGAGGCCGGCCTCACCGTCGATTCAGCCTTCGGCCGGGTCGCCCGCGAGCTCGGCAAGGCCCATCCGGAGCTGGGCGACGAGTTCGCGCTGACCTCGATCGAGCTCGGCTTCCTCACCGACCGCCGGCTCGCCTTCGAGAATCTCGCCAAGCGCATCGACCTCGATTCGGTGCGCGGCGTGGTCACGACCATGATCCAGACCGAGAAATACGGCACGCCGCTGGCCAGCGCGCTGCGCGTCCTCTCCGCCGAGTTCCGCCACGAGCGGATGATGCGCGCCGAGGAAAAGGCGGCGCGGCTGCCGGCGATCATGACCGTGCCGCTGATCCTGTTCATCCTGCCGGTGCTGTTCATCGTCATCCTCGGCCCGGCGGCCTGCTCGATCAACGACTCGCTGCTCGGCGGCTAGCCACGCTTCGTAGCGTCGGCGGAACAATCGCGCGGCGAGCGCGGTTGATCCGCCGACCTATCGACGGAGACCGGCATGCTCGCCTTCACCCCCGACCAGTGGCTAATCCTGCTCCTCGCCTTCGTGCTGGGGCTGATCCTCGGCATGGCCTTCCTCGCCAGCCCGAAATGGAAGCAGCGCTACCGCGACGAGGTCCGCAAGCGCGAGACGCTCGAAACCGAGAACGAGCAGCTCCGCCGCGAGGCGCGCGAGATGGATTCGCTGCGCCAGGCCGCCGTCCGCGACGAGGCGCGCCGGCGCGACGAGGATGATAGGCCCGCGCCACTTTGATCACCCCCTCCTGAGCGCGGCCTGGGCCGCCGCCAGGCGAGCGATCGGCACCCGGTAGGGTGAGGCGGAGACGTAATCGAGGCCGGTCGTCTCGCAGAAGGCGATGCTGGCCGGATCGCCGCCATGCTCGCCACAAATGCCGAGCTTGAGGCCGGGGCGCGCGCCTTTGCCGCGCTCGGCGGCGATCGCGATCAGCTCGCCGACGCCGTCGACGTCGAGGGTGACAAACGGGTCGCGCGCGAAGACGCCCTGTTCGACATAGGCGGAAAGGAACTTGCCGGCGTCGTCGCGGCTGAGGCCCAGAGCGGTCTGGGTGAGATCGTTGGTGCCGAAGCTGAAGAAATCGGCCTCGGCGGCGATGTCGGCGGCGCGCAGCGCGGCACGCGGCAGCTCGATCATCGTGCCGACCAGATAATCGACGCTCCTTTTCCACTCCTCGAAGACGCGGTGGGCGGTGCGGTCGATCAGGTCGCGGATGATCTTCAGCTCCTCGCGGGTGGCGACGAGCGGCACCATGATCTCCGGGATCGGCGCCTCCCCTTCCCCGGCCACGGTCAGCGCCGCCTCGAAGATCGCGCGCGCCTGCATCTCGTAGATTTCGGGCCAGGTGATGGCGAGCCGGCAGCCGCGATGGCCGAGCATGGGGTTCGATTCGGCGAGCTCGGCGGCGCGGCGGCGCAGCGCCTCGACCGCGACGCCGGAGGCGCGGGCGACCTCGGCATATTCCTCCTCGCTGTGCGGCAGGAATTCGTGCAGCGGCGGATCGAGCAGGCGGATGGTGACCGGCAGGCCGGCCATGATCCGGA
>Ga0190265_10001289_pt1 | contig 16380 bp, 11 predicted proteins | sample Popmic124T_FD_133135 | JGI IMG/M metagenome (GOLD analysis project Ga0190265, IMG submission 133135) | Populus adjacent soil microbial communities from riparian zone of Indian Creek, Utah, USA - 124 T | ecosystem: Environmental > Terrestrial > Soil > Riparian zone | place: USA: Utah | collected...
CAGCCTGCAGCTGTTCCTCAAGGACATCGGCAAAGTCCGCCTGCTGACCGCCCAGGAGGAGGTCGAACTCGCCAAACGGATCGAGCGCGGCGACCTCGACGCGAAGCAGAAAATGGTCGAGTCCAACCTGCGTCTGGTCGTCTCGATCGCCAAGAACTACCGCAACCAGGGCCTCCCCTTCCTCGACCTGATCCAGGAGGGGACGCTGGGCCTCGTCCGCGCCGCCGAGAAGTTCGACTACCGCAAGGGCTTCAAGTTCTCCACCTACGCGACCTGGTGGATCCGCCAGGCAATCGCCCGCGCCCTCGCCGACAAGGCGCGCACGATCCGCATTCCGGTCCACGTGGTCGAGAAGCTGAACAAGATCGGTCGCGCCGAGCGCAAGCTGGTCACCGAGCTGGGCCGCGAGCCCACCCCGGAGGAGATCGCCGAGGTGACCGGAATCGACCCGGAGGAGGTCGACTCGATCAAGCGCTCCGCGCAGGCTCCGGTCTCGCTGGAGAAGCCGGTAGGCGACGAGGAGGAGTCGGAGTTCGGCCAGTTCATCGCCGACGAGAAGGCCGAGTCGCCATTCGACCGGGCCGCCGACCTGCTGACCAAAGAGGCGCTGAAGGAGGCGCTGGAGAACCTCTCCTACCGCGAGCGCCGCGTGCTGGAACTGCGCTACGGGCTCGGCGGCGAGCACCCTCGCACCCTGGACGAGGTCGGCCGCACCTTCAACGTCACCCGCGAGCGGATCCGCCAGATCGAGAACCAGAGCCTCAAAAAGCTGCAACAGCTGGGCGAAGCGCAGAAACTGCGCGAAGTCACGTAACGCCACGCAATCGCGCTGGCAGGCGCTGAGACCCAGGATTGCGGCTCACTGGAGCCCCTAGATGGGACAAATCCGTCAGCAACTGAAGGATTTGCCATCATCTAGTGAGTGATTCGGCGTCATGCACGCAAACTGATTCTCGGGGCCGCAGCCGATTCGCGCGTCGTGATGGTGGTCGGGCCGAGACAGGCCGGTAAGACGACTCTGGTGCGCGAGCTCACGACCGACGCGCTGCCGATGTCCTATGTCACCTTGGACGAAGCCGGCGCCCGCCGTGCCGCCTCCGAAGATCCGGTCGGGTTCGTCGCCGGCCTGAAACGCCCGGTCGCAATCGACGAGATCCAGCGAGCGCCGGATGTCCTGCTCGAGATCAAGCGGATCGTCGATCGCGATCCCACCCCTGGCGCGTTCTTGCTGACCGGTTCCGCGAGAGTGCTGTCCCTGCCACAGGTGGCTGACGCACTCGTGGGCCGGGTGGAGACGATCACACTCTGGCCACTCTCTCAGGCCGAGATCGAGGGATCGATTCGAAACCTGGTTGATGCCCTCTTCGTACCACAGGTACCCGAGATCTCGAGCGCCACGGCGGGCCGCGATGCCTGGCTGTCGCGCGCGTTGGCCGGCGGGCTTCCGGAGGCGCGCGAGAGACCAGAGGGTAGCCGACGGGACGCCTGGTTCTCGTCCTACCTGGAGACGCTCGTCGCACGGGACATTCGGGACCTCGCCGACATTCGCGCCCTGAACGAGGTACCGGCCCTGCTTGCCCTCGTCGCCTCTCGCAGTACCGGGCCGCTCAATATCGCCGCCCTTGCCGGAGAGCTTCGTATATCCGAGGCCTCCGTGCGCAGATACCTGGCGCTCTTGGAAGCCACCTTCACTCTCCTGCGCACTCCCGCCTGGCGTCGCAACCTCGGGCGAAGGGCAACCGCCACGCCGCGCTGCCAGCCCACTGACGCGGGCGTGGCCGCCCATCTGCTCAACCTCGATCGCCGTCGGCTGGAGGTAGATGAGGCGCTCGCGGGTGGCCTATTCGAGACCTTCGTGCGAATGGAGCTCGTCAAGCACGCTGCTTGGAGCGAGACGAAACCGAATCTCTTTCATTTCCGGACTCGGGCGGGTCGCATCGAGGTCGACGTCGTTCTGGAGCGGCGTGGTGGGCAACTCGTCGGAGTCGAGATCAAGGCCTCCGCAACCGCCTCGAGGTGGGACTTTCGTGGCTTGGAAGAGCTCCGCGACAGCCGCGGCGACGACTTCGTCGCTGGAATCGTCATTCACGCGGGCGAGCAGACGATTCCGTTCGGGGACCGGATGTGGGCCCTGCCGGTCTCCGCACTCTGGACCTGAAATCGTCAAGGAATTCGTTCCACGACGACCTAGTTGCTTAGAAGCTCCAGTTCAATCAGCTAGGTTATGGCCGTGGGACGGCTGCTCGCTCGACCAGTGACGATCGCGGTGGGGGCGGGTCTCCTCGTCTGCGCCATGGCTTCGTGCGGCTCCGACGGCAAGGCGGACCCCGCGGACGGCTCGCGCGGCAAGGCGGCCGCCGAGCGGTACCGCGCATACCTGGAGGAGAGCGCCGCCGGGCTCGCCGCGGCGGTCGACGAGCTGATCGGCCCGATTCGATCCGGCAAGGTGCCGAGGACGATGTCGCTCTACGTGATTGCCCGGGTCGACTATGGGCACCTCGAGGCGGTTGCCGATTCCTTCGGGAGGCTCGGGTCGCGTATCAACGCCCGCGTCGGCGCGGTCCCGGAAAGCGAGCTGGGCGGCTTTCACCGAATCGAAAAGGCACTTTGGGCCGAAGGCACGACCCGCAAGATGAAACCAGTGGTCAGGCAGCTGCTTGACGACGTCGAGCAGCTGCAACGCCGGCTGAGAGGAGTGGGCTTGTCACCGGCGCGAATCGTCGCTTTCGCGACTCGACTGCTGGACGAGGTGTCCTCGTCGAAGCTCGCCGGCAAAGAGCAGCCCTACGCAGACGCAGACCTCGTCGACGTCGCTGCCAACCTCGAAGGAGCCGAGGCAGCCTTCGAAGCCGTGAAACCGGCGCTGGCGGATGATGGGCGGAGCCTGCGCGCGATCGAGGCCCGGTTCGAGGAGATATACGGGGCGTTGAGCCGTTACGGAACGCTCGCGCGGGAGCCGAATCAATATCGACGCAAAGCCGCAGGCGCCATTTTCGTCACCTATTCCGAACTCTCGAAGGGCGAGATCCGCCAGCTCACCCGGCCGATCGAGGCGCTGGCTGAGCTCTTCGCCCAGGCAGGAGATCAGTTCGCGAGTACTCGATTCCGTTAAGGGATCGCTTCGCTCGGCCGATACGGTCATCGATGTTCGAAATCGATTCAGCGCTGCGCGCGCTCGTGGAGCAGGGCGGTTCAGACCTCCACGTCAAAGTTGCGTGCCCCCCGACGATTCGCCTGCATGGCGAGCTGACCGCCCTCGAGGGCCACGAGCCGCTCAGCGGCGAAGACACCGAGAGAGCCTTCCACGACATCGCGGAGGTCCGCTCGCTGACCGAGTTCGAGCAGGCCGGCGAGGCCGACTTCTCCTACGCGATCCCCGATCTTTCCCGATTCCGCGTCAACGCCTTCAAACAGCGCGGCTCGATCTCGATCGTCTGCCGCGCAATCCCCTTCGAAATCCGCTCAGTCGAGGAGTTGGGTCTCCCTCCGGTGGTGACCAGCTTGGCCGAGGAGCAGCGCGGAATCGTCCTCGTCACCGGCACCACCGGCTCGGGCAAGTCGACGACCCTGGCGGCGATGATCGACCACATCAACCGCACCCGGGCCCGCCACATCGTCACGCTCGAGGACCCGATCGAGTACCTGCACGAAGACAAAGGCTCAATCGTCAACCAGCGTGAGGTCGGCTCTGACACCGAGAGCTTCGCCCGCGCGATGCGCCGCGTGCTGCGCCAGGACCCCGACGTGATCTTGATCGGTGAGATGCGTGACGAGGAGACCGTGCGCACTGCCCTCTCGGCCGCCGAGACCGGCCACCTCGTCCTCTCCACCGTCCACACCCTGGACGCCACCGAGACGATCAACCGAATCGTCGACTTCTTCCCCCCCCACCTCCAACATCAGGCCCGCGTGATGCTCGCCTCGACCCTGCGAGGCGCGATCGCCCAGCGCCTAGTCCCCGACCTCACCGGCGACGGCCGTGTCCCCGCCTCCGAGGTGCTCGTGGTCACCGGCCGTGTCCAGGACCTGATCCTCAACCCGGAGGAGACCGGCAAGATCACCGAGGTGATCGCCGAGGGCGAGTACTACGGGATGCGCACCTTCGACCAGTCCCTGCTCGGCTACGTGATGGAGGGCAAAGTCTCAAAGGAGGTCGCGCTCGACTACGCCTCGAGTCCCCACGACTTCAAGCTGATGCTGGCCGCCGGCGGCCAGCGAGCCAGCGGCATCGAGCAGCTCGCAGGTTGACCAACCCTCTCGCCTGATGACAACAGCAAGGCGCGGGGTCAGAATCGCTTCGGGCCCCGCGCACTGATCAGCTATGTCCCTCTAACGCCAATGTCCATTTCTGTAATGCTATGGAAATAGTGATTCGTGCCTGGTGTGTTGAGATTTTCAAGCGTTGATTCGTCTTCATAGCCCTTGAGACGAACCCTTGCGACGAAGGCGCCGTTTTCTGTCGTGTGGTTATCGGTGCCTGGACAGAAGAATGATAGGTCTGTCTCGGTATATTTCACTTCGTTTGTCGCATCCACATGAACAGTTACATAATCGTGCGGTGTAGTAGCGCCTGCAGCTATGTTTGTGTATGTTACACCGTTTAGTGTCTGTGGCCCAATATCAACTCGGCAGATTCCACCCGTCGTCAATTGGATTGCTGCTCCTTTCGGGCATGCAACTATCAATGAGCCCTGTGCTGAATCAGACCAGCTTACGTATGTTCCAGCCTCAAGTATGTAATGACAGCCATTCAAATTCACCGTTGCGTTAATTCCACTGCTGGTGCATCCTGTGTAGTGCGGTGTGACTGTAAGAGACCCCGAGCCTCCGCCCAATGTCGCTTCGTACGTAGCGGGGTTGCATTCCACCTTGGTCCCACCTGTGATCTCAAAATAATTCGTTATTCCTTCCTGCGCTCCTGTGATTGCCGTGGGGTACCATGCGCCTGTGAACTCGGCTGGTTCTGCCTGAGCCGCCGACACTACAGCGATGCTCATCGCGGACGCCGCAAGGAGTACCCGACCAAAGGCCCTGAGGTTGCGCTTCATCATTCCGATCCTTTCGCTCGCTGCGTGCCGGCTCGAAAGTCCGGCACGCCTCTTTACGAGGGCCGCCCAAGGTTTAGCGAAAGTGAGAGTATTACTCTAGGTTTTTTACGTTAATGAGGCTCAGCGCTTGCGCCGCTGCTGCTTGCAGCGGGTGTTGCGCAGCAGCGGTCGGGAATCGTGCACCTTGCCGCTCTGCGAGTCCATGAAGACGTGCAGGCGGTGCTTGCGGCGGCAGATGTTGGTGGAATTCTGCAGCAGGCCCCTGCTGCCGCCCCGCATGGTCAGCACGAACCTGGAGACCGGGGCGTCGGGGACCGACTGGAAGACGGTGCGGATGCCGCCCCGCACCGAGTCGACCCGGCCGACCAGGGCGATGTCGACCTGACCGCGCAGGGCGACGACGAGGTCGGGCAGCGGGTTGCTAGAGGAGCGCAGGTAGACGGGGCCTCGCAGCGGCTCGTCGAGCAGCGGGGTTTCGGCCACCGCGAAGCCGTAGATCGAGCCTTCGGGGCAGGCGCCCGCAGCGAACTGCACGCGGGTGCAGATGGTGCGGATGTGCCCCTGGTCGAGGAACTCCGAACGGGGCAGGGTGACGGCGGTGCGGGCGATGTTGGCGCCCCCCGGAGGCATCGTCAGCACCGCCTTGAACTTGGGATGGGCGCCACGGTTGGTCTTGCCGAAGAGGCGGGTGGAGAGCTTGGGAGCGAAGCCCAGCCTGCCGCACTCGCCGAGCTGGAAGCGACTCGCCAGCGGGGCAGGCTGGCCGAGCGTCGAGATCGACTGGCCCACTATCGAGAGCGGGTCGCAATTGGTCGGGTTGAGGATGAAGTTCGGGCGGTCGATCTTCACCTCGATCGTGCGCACGTCGAGCGGAACCCCCTGCAGGATGCTCGGGATCGGATCCGATTTGGCGGTGATGCGAGCGGTTTCGGGATCGACGTAGAGGGCGGTCCGAACCACGACGGTGCCGAGGTCATAGGGACCCGCGGTGGCCGGCGTGACGATTGCCATGCTGAGCGGGGCGCCTTTGTAGGGGCCGGTCAGGTAGGCACGGCCCTGCGCGTAAAAAGGAGAGGGACCGGCGCCGGCGCCGACGTCGACGGTGCCGAGCTCAGAGGCCGCCGGGCAGCTCGGGTTCGCCTTCTCCGCATTGCCGGCCTTGGCCGCCGCTGCGGCGAGTGCGGACTCCGGACAGTAGGGGATGCCGGCCAGCTTGCCTACCAGCCCCGGCGGCGGGCTCAGACTCACCGAGGAGAACTGCTGGGAGCCGTCTTCGCGGCGCAGGCGCACGACGAACGGGCTGAAGGCGCCGGCGACGGGGGCTCGCGTGCCGGCGTCGAAAGCCGGCGAGTTGGGCAGCGCCGCTTCGCTGGTCGCACAGGGGGAGCCGTTGGCGCCTTCGCTGATCGAGTAGGTGTCGGAGGGAGTGACAGGGGGGCCCGATTCCGGCGCCGACCACGGCGTCATCACCGAGGTGGTGCTGTAGGTGGCGCAGACGGCGGGAGTGCGGAGGGGAGCCAGGGGGCCTTGGAAGAACTCGAGCGTGAAGTCTTCGAAGGGGAGCTGGGGGTTCTCGTCGAAGACGGTGGTGAGCCGTCCGGTCCGGGGGTCGGCCTGCACGTGGCCGGCGAGCTTGACGACGACGCCGGTCTGCGGGTCGTCGACGGCGATGTAGATGGCCAGCAGCGAGTTGAAGGGGTTGTCGTGGGGAGCCGCGACGTAGACCGCTCCTTTCACGGTGTGGTCGAGCAGCGGGGTCTCGACCTCCACCGTGCCGATCTTGGATGCATCGGGACAGCGCGCCGGCGCGGGGCCTTTCAGTTCGATCTGCGCCGAGGAGCAGGCCGCCAGGCCGTTTGCGCCCGAGGGGTTCACGACCAGGCCCTCGGGCAGGGTGACGGCGACCTTGCGCACGTCGGCCTCCCCGAGTTCTTTGGGGTCTTCGTTCTGGGGGATGTGGAGCTGCGCACTGAGCCCCGTGGGAGAATCGGCGACGTTGGTCGTCGGGCGGGCTTTCAAGGTCGGTTCGAAGTCGAGCTGGTCGCAGCTGCCGGGCGCCGGCGAGAGGAAGCCTTCCTGCTGGAAGGCGTCGTGGTCGTTCCAGCGGTTGAAGATCATCTCCGTGAAAAGCGGGTTCGAGCAGGAGGTGGGCAGGCGCAAGAACGGCTTCGGTTCGACTTCAGCGGGGCTCTCGCATAGCGAGAGCGGTTTCGTCGGGTCGCCGTTGTTGAGGCAGGTTCCCCGCAGAGAGTCATGGCTTTCGTCTGCGGGGACGCCCCAGACCGTGACGCTGGCGGCGGTGACCCGCTTGATCTGAGAGGTGTTTCGCAGGTGCGCGGAGACACCGTAATCGCCGCCGCTGCGAAGCGAGGTGTCGATGAAGAAGGGGAAGACGGCGACCTGGAAGCCGAATTGGGCCGGCATCCCTTTCGGCGGCACGAGGTTGTAGACGGGAGCCGAGACGAGGTCGCCTGCGCCTTTGCCTTCGAGCTGCCGCACGACCACGATCCCCACCGCGGAGTCATCCGGACAGCTATTGACCAGATGGGCACCCTCGGTGTCGGAGAAGGTGCTGAACTGCTGAGCAGTGCAGCGCGGTACCGCGGTGGGGTCGCCGACGAGCCCGGGCGGCAGCTTCACCTCGACGTCCTTGACGTCTCCCTCGGCCGGGATGAAGTCGATGCTCGCGCCGGGCGGGGCGGCGTTGGTGTTGACCGCGAAGCTGGTCGTGTACTGGTAGGGGTGGGAGCCGGCAGCCTCGGCGAGCTGTCCGTCGGGGCCCGTCAGCGCCGCGCGGAATTCCTGAAAGCCCGCCGGGGACGGTTCGGAGCTCACGTCGTTTTCGACGCTGACCGCGGAGGCCGGAGCGCCTCCCCCTTCGACCTGGACCATGTTGGTGAGCTGACCGGATGCTGCGCTTGGGATCGCCACGTGCACGACCATCCGCCGCGATTCGCTGATTTCCACCGACGCGGGTTGGGCTTCGGGCAGTGCAGACGGGATTTCACAGATGACGGTCTGCGTTTCGCCGGAGCTTTCGACGTCGCAGAGGCTCGAGCCGAAGTCCGAGACTTCCCCCGCCGAGAGCAGCGGCAACTCGACCGAGTTCACCGTGAGGCCCGCCGGCAAGGTGTCGGTGATCGTCAGCGGGGTGCCGTCGGCCGGAGCGCCGCCGCTGTTGACGACCGTCACTTCGTAGGCCCCTTCCCCGCCGGGCTTGAAGTTCGTGGGCACCGGCCACGAGCTGATGCTCCAGGCAGGGGCGTGGACCGCGGCGGCGGACGGCGCCGCGCCCGCCAGGGCGAGAAGGATCGCGGCGCTCAGCGAGGTGAGGCTTGCCCTGCTCATCTGCCCACCCTCACCTCATGGACGGCTCGGTGTTTGTGACGTCCCTGCTTTCGCTGCCTTGCCGTGCCGGCCCTCTTCACACATCTGCCTTTTCGCTTGACCTGGCCTTTGCGACACTTGGGCTTCTGCACGCATTTGCCTCGCCGTTTGGCCTGGCCTTTGCGACAGCGGGTCGGGATGGGGTCGGCGGGGCCGGCGAAGCTTGGGGTGGCCGGAGGGGAGGAGGCCGGGGCGCGGGTGCCTTCTTCGGCGCAGCTCTCCCGACCGTCGCAGATTGGCAGCGGAGGGGGCGGATCGGGGAAGCCGCCATTCACGCGCGCGTCATAGATGTCGTAGTATTCGTCCTCGTCCGCTCCCACCAACTGCTGGTAGGTGGAGACGAAGAGGTCGTCGCCGCTCGCCGAGGCGTCGATGAAGTAGGAGTCTTTGTCGCTTCCGCCGCTCGAGATCAGCGAGACGCAGGCGCCGATGGCGTTCCCGAAGGCGGGGCTTTCGTTGTCGCAATCCCCCACTCCCTCACGCTCGAACTCATAGACGTCACGCACGCCGTTGACGTCCCGGGGGTCGAGTGAGTCGAAGCTCTCGAAGAAGAGTCGCCCACCTCCGTCGGAGAGGAAGCGTGGCTGTTCGTAAGGGAGCTTCCAGGCGGTCAGCGCGGCGGGACCTAGTGGCCTGGCTCCGGTTGGGTTGCAGGAGGCGCAGGTGAGCTCGTCGGCTTCGGCGTCATAGAGGTAGGCCTCCTTGACCGCTTTGCCGCTTCCCTGGCCGATGTTGTCGTAGCCGGTCAACGACTCGATCGAGAGGAAGGCGAGGTGGCGCCCGTCGGGGCTCACCCGTGCAGTACGGAATTGGTATCCGGATCCGCTCCAGTTCGGCTCGTCGACTTCTCCCACTGCGAGCCTCGCGATGAAGCGGATCCCCTCCCCCTCCTGCCAGAGGTAGAGGTTGTTCTGGCCCGCTTTCGCTTTCTGAGGCAAACCGCTCTGGAGGTCTTCGGCGGCGCCCTCGTTTTCGGCGAGCACGCCCGTGGCGACGAAGTAGACGTTGTCGCCGGCCTCGGCAGCTCCCACGACACCCCGCACGTTGGCTGCTTCCGGCGCGGCGGTCAGATCGCTGAGCCGTCCCCCTTCGGGCGCATCGAAGTCATAGCGGTAGAGGTCCCCCGTCTTGGCGTCGGGGGTGAGTTTGTTCACGGCGGTGAAGAAAACCTTCGAGCCGTCGGCGCTCGCCGCCCAGAACCGACCGCCGCCGGCCGGACCGGGGCCACCCTGCAAGGCGTCGAGCTGGACCGTTTTGCTGCCATCCAGGCGCGCGAAGAGCCCGCCACCGCCGCCGAGCGTCCAGAAGATCCGCGAGCCGTCCTCGGAGATCGCGTTGTGGAGGATGACGCCCATGCAGAAGGCACCCATCCCCGCCCCGAAACCGGTGCTGGCCGCGGGGACAGCCGGTTCCCCATTCGGCAGGACGCTGACCAGCGCCAACCCTTCGGTCGTCGACCATTCGTAGAGGTTGAACCCGTTCCCTTCTGGCGCGTCGGGAGTGAGCGCCCCGAGCGCGGCGAAGATCACCCGCTCGAAGTCAGCCGAGGCGCCCCCATAGGCGACGCAGTAGTTCCCTTTGGGAATCGTCAGCCTCGGTTCGGCATCGGTCAGGAGGGTGAGGGCACCGCTTGCGTTGTCCTGCAGATAGAGGTTCTCGACCCCTGGCGTCGCCCCGCAGCAGAGGGGAGGTTCGCGCACGACCAGGGCGGCGAGCGAGAGGTCGGGCGAGAAGCCGAACACCGCGTTTTTGAGGACGCCCCCCTGATCGCGCGGGGTGATGTTCGCGGTCGACCAGCCGCCGGGCCCGCGGCTCGACAGGTACTGGCTGCTCACCGGCGCGCTCTGGGCTTCCCCGAAGGCGGTGTTGGAGACGTAGCTCACCGCTTCCCCGTCGTGAGAGGCCTGCAGGAGTGCGTTGGTGGTCCCTCCCCCCCTACCGGGTTCGGCGCTGTTCTTCTGCGGCGGAGAGACCATCTCAAAGCCGCGGTTATCGGGCAGCTGCAGATTCAGAAGGCCTCCGCGGTGCGTGGTGAAGGTCGAATCTTTGCCTTCGACGACGAATTCTTCGTCGCCATTGACGCTGATCGCGACGAAAAGGTAGTGGTAGGTGGTGCCAGGAGAGAGACCGTCGAGAGTGATCCCCGCCGTGGTCACCGCCGTCCCTCCTCCCGTCCCCAGCGGAAGCCCCGGAGGGGCCGGCACCTCGGTGCAGGGACCAACTTCGCAGTCGCTGAGGCCATAGCGCAGGTAATAGGTCGTCGAAGAGGAAAAATTGGGGTTGATCTCGGCCTTGAGTACCGCGTCGTTGACGCCAACCGAGGCGGCGTACTGGGCCTCGATCTCGGGTGCCGGCGGTTTGGGGTCACACAGGGCCGGGCCGAAGGCCCGTAGATGGTGAGTGCTGTCGGTGACGTAGAGGACCGTGTCTCCGGTTGCCGGGCACGTGTGCGTGGCGAGTCCACGTAGGTTGCTGTTGCCTGGCAGCTGGGCGAAGAATTCTCCTTTTTCTTCTTCTTCCTCTGTAGGGATCAGCTTGCCGGCGGCGGGGTCGTACTCGACGATCCTCACATCCTGTGCTGGGGTGCCGAAGCCCGGGGGATTCTCTACGGCATAGAGGTTGCCGCCGGCATCGACCGTCACCGGGCCGGGACCGTTGACGGGGAAGGTTTTCGGTTCGACTTCTTCTCCCGACGGTCCCAGCTTGCGCACCAGGTTTCCGCTCGAGACGACATAGAAGTCGCCCGCGCTGTCGAGCGCCAGTTGCTCCACCGTGCCGGCTACTTTTACTTCGCCTTTGAATTTGCCGTCGGGGTCGAACTCCTGAATGCGTTCTTTGTCTCCGACGAAGACCGTGTCTCCCGGACCGACCGCGATGTAGTTTCCGAACGAGCCGGTGGCGAACTGGCCGTTGGCGGTGCCGACTGCGCCGGCCCGACATTCGGCTGCGACGCTGCAGATCTCTCCTACGTTGGCGCTGGTTACGACCGCTTCTTTGCTGCCCGAGCTCACCGTAAGCCCACTGGCGTTGGCGCTCATCTGGGTGACGTCGGTGTTGGCGAAGCGAGTTCCCTCGAACTCGACCGTCCAGGGGCCCCCCGAGACTCCCGTGACGGCGACGTTTCCGCTGCCGATGTTCGACAGTCCTTCCAGTTTTTCCTCCAGTTCGAGCGCAGTGGCGCCGACGGGAATCGCGGTCGCCGTAGCGCTCGTGGGCGAGGGGTTGGGCGTCGTGTAGGTGAGGCTGAAGGTGCCTCCGGTGGTATTGGCTCCGAGTTTGACCGTCTGCTTCTCGTTGGTCGGAACGTCGTTGGGACCTGGGGCGACCGTCAGATTGGTGGTGGTGCCGGTGGCGCTCGGGCCGGCCACTTGGGAGAGGGTGATCGTCCCGGCGCCGACTGCGGCAATGGTCGTGCCGGGTTCGATTCCGGTGCCTTCGATCCGCTGGCCGACTCCGAAGACCTTTTCGGTGGTCACCACCGAGGTGATGGACGCCGAGCCCGGAGAGACGATGCCGGTACCGGCAGCCCCGTCGACTATCACGTCGCCGCCGAACATCAGTAGAAAGTTGCCTTCGCCATCGAACTTCTGCACGCGGTGGTTTTCGGTTTCGGCCACATAGACGTTCCCTTGTGAATCCACTGCAACACCTTGAGGAAAGTTGAACTGGCCGCCGGCGCTGCCCGACCGCCCTTTGAAGCAGGCCGTGGTGCAAGTCTGAAGTTCTTCGCTGGTCCCGTCGGCCACCCCCCAACCCCAGGACTTGATGAATTCGCCCTGAGCGCTGAGCTCGTCGATCCGCATGTTGTTCCCACCGCCAACGTAGATGTGGCCGGTGTTCGCGTCGACCCCGATCCCTCTCGGGTTGTCGAACTGTCCGGCTCCGGAGCCGACTTCCCCACTCGGAACCCGAAAGAGCAGCGGCGGGGCTGCTGCCAGAGCGCCTTCGGCCAGGCTCGTCATCGCCAGCAGAAGCGCAAGTCCCGCCGCCGCCGCACCCACTCGCCGACCTCGCCTCTCCAGCGTCGTTTCCATCCCCGGCTCTCCCTCTTGCTGCTTCCTGCCCGTTGCCGTCGCTCCCAGGGCTCGAGCTAACCAATCTGGAATATATCGGAACAATCTCATCATTGTCAAGGAATCCTTGAATCTCCAACGCACGCGGAGCCGGGATCGCTCCCGGCTCCGCGCATTCACGTCTGCGTTTCGCCAAACGCCTGCGTTACCTCACTCACTTAAGGAGTTGTCGACCACCAGCATCCGACGTGGTTACCCGCTGCATTTTCACATGTAGTGGTCACGGAACCAGCATAAACACCGTTGCTCGCTTCGCCACCGCCACCTGGGCAGATCGCCGACTGTGTGTATTTGATGGAGCTAGCTGTCGACTCTACTGTGGTGGCTGTTGTGGTGCCTGAACCGGTGTTGGTGTAGTCAACGGAGTTAACTGTTTGCGGATGCACGGTGACGGTGCATATCGGGGATGTAACCCGAATCGGTGCGCTGGGACAGGTGACGTGCACCTGGCCTGACGATGTGAGCAGGTAGTGACACCCGTTCATGTCCACCGTCGCTTCGACCGTTTCAAGGGTGATAGCTGTGATTTTGCATCCGCTGTAGCTCGGTGCAATTGTGATTTCTTGGGTTGTTGTCGCAGACGATGTGCCGGAGAACGTCGCGGTGCTGCAGTGAATGGTTCCTGCGTTGACGGAGAACGTATTCGTCCCCTCCTGTTCCCCCGTGATAGTGGTGTGATCGGCGTTGCTGTGGAAGGAGGTCGTTCCTGCCATTGCAGCAGATGCCGTCAACGCCGACATCGCGAAGACCGCGACAACGGCAAGGCCGAGGGCCTTTAGATTGCGAATCATCGTTCGCTCCCTTTCAGTTTGACTTCGTCTTCACGCGCCCTTTCCAAAGGCCACGCACGCCCCCTCCCATTGAGGGCCGTCGTAATCCATAACCTCCCTTCTCCTTTCGGTCAAGGAAGTGCTGAATAATTTGGGCTGCTCTCTAAACCTCGACGCAATTTCCTGCATAGGACGCATGAGGCCTCAGCACGCGCGCCGTTTGGCGCGCGTGCCTTTAGGGCACGGTGCCCTGAAGGCTCGTATCGATGCGACACCCCACCGCGGAGAGCATGGCCCGGGAGCAAGGCCTGGCTGAAGACGATAGCCTTGGCATGTCAGCCTGAATAAAGGGGGGATTTTGAGCGAGCGACTTTCTTGCGTCTTGTTGGCCGTGGTGGCCACCGCAGCGATCGCGGTTGGCTGCGGTGGAGATAACGGTGACGGTGGAGGGGGAGACGGAGTTGGGGACGTCGCCGCAACCGCCCCTCCACTCGACAAGGCAGAGTTCGACCGCCGGGCCAAAGCAGCCTGCAGCAGTTCGAGGCAGCAAATATTGAGGAACATCGCGTCCTATCAGCAGGAAAATGGCCTATTGGATGCACGCGATATGGGAGTGGATGCCGTCCGCGCCATCGTACTTCCGCCGTTTCAACAGCAGGTCGATGATCTTCGTGCATTGGGGGCCCCGCCTCGGGAGAGGCAGCAGGTCGAGGCTTACCTGAGAGCGAAACAGGAAGCGCTCGACGCTATCGAGGAGCGCGGGTTGTCGTCGAACAGCGACCTCTTCCGCGTCTTCGAGCGCTCGGATCGGCTAGCACAAGCGGCCGGACTCGTTGCTGGTTGCATCTTCGGTTGAGAGAACTGAATTCCCGGGTTACAGCTTCAATCATGTGCGGATCAAGCAGCTACCGGGGCCGGCCAGGGAGGCTGCCCCGGTAGCTGCGCTCCTCAGCCCGTAACGGCCCAGGTACCCTTCGCGCTTCCCACTCCTTCGCCGCTCTTTTGGAAGAACAGGACAGCGCCACTGACACTGGCGCCGGCGACCGCCCCGGCCGTTGGTCTGTTGATCGCCTGCGGAGCAGCTATCAGCCAGCCTTCGGCACCCCCGACGTAAACGCATAGTTCGCCGGAAGGGGCTTTTGGTTCGGCGACCGTTCCAAGGCATTTGGTCGCTGGCACGAATACGAATTCTCCTTCTTCGTCTTGAATGAGTTCTTTGCCTTCACTGTTTACGGCGTGAACATGCTGGCCGTCCAACGGTGCGGCAAGCGGGATCGCAAACGAGACAGGCGTCTGTATCAGGTTTGACGTTTTGTAGAATCCGCTGACAGCAAAGGTGCCGGTCTCGGTTTTACCGCTGGGGAGCGTGCTGGTGAAGCCACTGAAACCGGTTGCTCCCGCTGCGCCGGTCGCGCCAGTCGGGCCCGTTGCTCCCGCTGCGCCGGTCGCGCCAGCTGCGCCGGTCGGGCCGGTTTGCCCGGTTGGCCCGTTGGGGCCGGTCGGCCCAGCGGAGCCGTCTTTGCCATTGGTGCCGGCGGCTCCCGGAAGGCCCTGCGATCCTGGGGCACCTTGTGCTCCTTGCGCTCCCTGTGACCCCTGCGGTCCGGCTTTCCCCTGAAGCTGTTTCAGCACACTGGGCTTGATCTGTTTAGTCGAGGTGATGACGTATTTTTTGGCGGCCCACGCCCCGCCAGCCATGGCGAAGACCAAAGCAATCACGGCGACGATCCCCGGGATGCCGAGCCGGTTGCGAAGTAACGAGAACATTCTTTCCCCTCCCTGTCGAGCTCGTATCGGTCCGGACCCATCCGGACTGAGAAACTATAGCGTGCCCACGTAGGAATGCAAGATTGCCCCACGAAGTCTGAGCGTTCAGCGACAGGGGTTTCGGAGACTTGCGGGCCTCTTCTTGAAGCAGCTTTTCCTTGCCTCAACGAGGGATCTCATCGGTAGGCGCAGGGCCGGGATCGCTCCCGGCCCTGCGCCAGCATTCCGACCAACCGGCTGCACCGATTGTGTACAGCACGGCATGCAGGAGTTCGTCGTCATCCGACGTCGATGTTGATTTCTGTTTCGCTGTGTGTGTAGTCTTTTTGACCAGGTGTGCCAGCATCGTCGTGGTCAGTGGTGCCTTTGTAGCCCTTCAGCCGCACTGTGCTCACGATGTCACCGTCGCCATTGTGGGACGTGCCGGCGAACGGGCAGGAGATCCCGCCGATGTCTGTATCTGTGTATTCGAGAGCGTCTGTGATGTCGATGTCGACTGTGACATAGTCATGCGGTGTTTTGGTCCCCGGACCGCCACCTTCGATGCTTGTATAGGTGATGCCGGCTTCTAGTGTCTGTGGATAGACGTCCATCACGCAGATGCCGCCTGCCATTGTGAATTGGATCTGTTTTTCCTTCGGGCATTCGACGTGCACGGCACCGGGTACTTCCCCTGCCGTTTTGACTGTGCCTGCTGTGAATTTGAAGTGACACCCATCCAGGTGGACGGTCAGGGCGGCGCCGCCCGCCACGCATTCTGTGTAGTGAGGTGTAATGTAATCTCCGTCGACGCGTCGGTCAGCTTGCCTTCGTATGTGACTTTACTGCATTCGAATTTGTTTCCAGGTGTGAATTCGAAGTATTCGGATTTTTCTTCCTCCTCATGCCCTGTCAGCACGGCGGGGTATTCCGCGGCTGTGGATTGAGCCTGTTTAGCCTGCACCGCCGATGCCGCCACGGCGCTCATCGCAAACGCCGCGATCAATGCAAGCCCTAGCGCTTTGAAATTTCGCTTCATCGTCTCGATCCCTTCGCTCGACTGGGTGCCGGCCCGAAGGCGGGCACATCCCCTTCTGGGGGCACACCAGGTTTAGCGAAATGCCGAGGATTACTCTAGGTTTTTTGTGTTAAATGCCCGCTCAGCGCCTCTTGCGCTGTCTGCTGCACGTCGCCCGCATTACGGGCCGCAGGTCGGCCCGCTTGGCGTTGTGGGCGCCGAAGCGGACGCTGGCGCGCGGTCTGGGGGCGCAGATGTTGCGGCTGTTGACGAGCAGTCCCTTTTTGCCGCCCTGCATGGCGACGATCACCCTGGAGACCGGCGCGTCGGGGACGGCC
>Ga0190265_10001290_pt1 | contig 16375 bp, 18 predicted proteins | sample Popmic124T_FD_133135 | JGI IMG/M metagenome (GOLD analysis project Ga0190265, IMG submission 133135) | Populus adjacent soil microbial communities from riparian zone of Indian Creek, Utah, USA - 124 T | ecosystem: Environmental > Terrestrial > Soil > Riparian zone | place: USA: Utah | collected...
CGCTTCTCTGGTGGCGAGGGAAGAGGCGGCGCCGGCTCCGGCGTGTAGTACCCCTGCGGAAACTCACCGGCTGAAACGCAGCCCCTTGCGAGAACTTGCGCGGGTTTGCAAAAAAGTTTTCGGGCGGCCGCTGGATAACCTCGCCGGGTGGCATCAGCGGCCATAGAGGTGACCGACCTGCACAAGGCCTACGGGCCCGTCGAGGCCGTGCGTGGGCTGTCGTTCGAGGTCGAGCGGGGCGAGGTCTTCGGGTTGCTCGGGCCAAACGGTGCCGGCAAGACGACCACCGTCGAGATTCTCGAGGGGTACCGCCGGCGCTCGGCCGGCGAGGTGCGCGTGCTCGGGCACGATCCCGCCACCCGTGACCGCGACCTGCAGCAGCGCGTGGGAATCGTGCTCCAGAGCTGTGGCATCTACCCGCGGGTGACCGTCCGCGAGGCGGTTCGGCACTTCGGCAAGGCCTACGACCACCCGCGCGATGCCGACGAGACGATCGAGCTCGTGGGGCTCGGCGAGAAGGCGGATGCCCGCACCAAGGAGCTCTCGGGCGGCCAGCGACGGCGCCTCGACCTCGCGCTCGCCCTGGTGGGTGACCCGGAGCTCGTGTTCCTCGACGAGCCCACCACCGGCTTCGACCCCGCCGCGCGCCGCACTGCCTGGGGAGTCGTCAGGGCGCTCAAGGAACTCGGCAAGACCGTCCTCCTCACAACGCACTACCTCGACGAAGCGCAGGAGCTGGCGGACCGCGTGGCGATCGTGAAGGAGGGACGGATCGTCGCCGAGGGCCCGCCGGACCAGCTCGGACCGGGCAGCTCCGGCTACCGCGTGTCGTATCTCTCCGGCGGCAACCGGGTGGAGCACCAGACCGACGACCCGACCGAGTTGCTCCACCGCCTCACACGCGACGCGATCGCGCGCGGCGAGCGGCTCGACGGCCTCGAGGTCACGCGTCCCACGCTCGAGGAGGTCTACCTCGAGCTGACCGCGGACGCGGACTCCACATGAACCCCATGGGCCTCGCATGGGAGCAGTTCCGCCTCGAGCGCAAGCTGTTCTGGCGCAACCCGAGCGCCGCCTTCTTCAACTTCCTGCTGCCGCTGCTGCTGCTCGTCCTGATCGCGACCGCCTTCGCAACCGACGACACCGAGCTCGAGATCCTGATCCCAGGCATTGCCGGAATGGGCGTGCTAGCCACCACCTTCACGGCGCTCGCGTACAACCTCACGTGGCTGCGCGACGAGGGGGTCCTGAAGCGAATTCGCGGCACGCCGATGCCGGCGGGCGCCTACCTGGCCGGCTTCATCGGCTCCGCCACGCTCAACGCGATCCTCCAGGTGACCCTCGTGGTCACGATCGGCAACCTGCTCTACGGCGTCGACTGGCCGCAGGACCCGCTGATGCTCGCCGGGTTCACGCTGCTGGGCGTGATCTGCTTCGCGGCACTGGGCGTGGCGTTCTCCCACATCATCCCGAACGAGGAGGCCGCGCCGGCGTACACGAACGCGATCTTCCTGCCCGTGATCTTCATCTCGGGCGTGTTCTACTCGGCCAACGAGCTGCCGGAAGCCCTGAAGGTGGTGGCCGAGGCCCTGCCGCTGAAGCACCTGGTCGACGGGCTCTCGGAGGCGATCGTGGGCGGCGGCTCGGCCGATGTGGGGACGGCGGCGCTGGTGGTGGCCGCGTGGGCTGCCGTGGCGCTCTTCCTGGCGGTGCGGTTCTTTCGCTGGGAGTGAACGGCGGGCATTGAAAGGGACCTATCGGGATTTGTCCGGCTCACCCGGACAAAGTCCGAGCGCCCCCAGCTAGAGGCGCAACGCGTGCCCGTGCCGCCGCAGCCACGCCTCGTGCTCGCGCCAGCGCGGCGAGCGGCTGGCCAGCAGGCGCCAGAAGCGCTGTGAGTGGTCCTGCACGTCGAGGTGGGCGACCTCGTGCTCGACCACGTAGTCGAGGATCTCCTCCGGCGCGAGCAGCAGGCGCCAGTTGAAGCTCATCGCCCCACTTGTGGAGCAGCTCGCCCAGCGGGTGCGCTGGCCTCGGATCTGGAGAGTCGTGTAGCTGCGCCCGGCTCGCGCCACGGCGGCGTCGAGCCGCACGGACACCTCGGCACGTGCCTGCCGTCGATACCAGGCCTCGAGCGCCTTCCGCGGCTCGGCGTCCGGCGGCAGCACCACCTGAAGCTCCTCGCCGCGACGGGAGACAAACGGTCTCGTTCGGTCCGCCTCGGCGCTCATGTTCAAAATCAGGCGCTCGCCGAGGTACGGAATTCCGCCCCCATCCTGGACTTGCGGGCGCGGCACCTCGTTCTCCGACTCGCGCATTCGGCGCAGTGTCCGCTCTATCCATGGACGTTTCTCCTGGACAAACGGCTCAACGTTTCGCAGGGGAAAGCGCCGCGGGAGGACGACCTGGACACCGTCTGCGTCGACCTGGATCCGCGCATGCAGAGCGCGATCTGAGCGCCTTATCCGGTACGGAAGCGTGGACACAAAGCCCACGATAGGGAGCGCTCCGGACTTCGAACATTTGTCCATCTACCTCAATTGGGGGATGGGGAAGCCGACAACCATCCAGCGGAGTCGTCTTTTCCCCTACGCCTCCGTTGGACCACGAACTCGCATCAAACCCAGGCAACGGAAGGAGTGGGGGAATGAACAAGACTAAGAAGATTCTGCGTTCACTGGTTGTGGTCGGTGTCGTCGGTGCAGTGGCTACGGCCGGCGCCTTCTCCGCCTTCTCCGGCCAGACAGACAACCCGAACAACCAGATCACGGCAGGCACCGTCGAAGTCCAGGACAACGACGCGAATGGCGCGCTCTACAGCATCGCCGCAGCCAAGCCGAACGATCCGAAGGAAAACTGCATCGAGGTCGAGTACACCGGCTCGCTGCCGGCCGACGTCAAGATGTACCGCGTGCCCGGCGCCCTCGGCTCGCTCGCCCCGTACGCGAACGTCAAGGTCGAGTACGGCACGCAGGCAAGCCCGAGCTTCCCGTCCTGCACCGGCTTCGTGGCGGGCGGAACGCTGTACGACTCGGACCTCCCCGGCTTCGCCACTGACTACACGGGCGGCTACGCGGCCACCCCTGGCGTCGACGGCGACTGGGACCAGAACGAGAAGCTCGTGTACCGCGTAACGGTCTCGATCGACAACGACCCACTGGCCGAGGGCCTCAACACCGGCACGCACACGCTGCGCTGGGAAGCCCAGAACCAGTAAACGAGGGGCGCGCAGGCGCCTCCCGTGCTGACAATGAGTTCAGCAATCGCACCAATCCGCACCGTCGGCATCGCAACCGGCCTGGCGCTTGCGGCGCTGATGGTGCTCGCCCTTCGGGTGCCCGCCTCCGGCCAGTCGCTGGGGGCGGGCGTCCGTATGGCGGCGGTGGCACCGGGTGAGGTACACGTGCCGCGCACGGGCGCCTTCCTGAAGGTCGGCGGCCTCGAGCCGGGCGGGAAGTCCGTCCGAGCTGCGCTGCCGGTGACGAACGTGACACGCGGTCCGGTGGACGTGCGCCTGCGGGCGCGCATGGGGAACCACGACCTCGACCGTGCGGTGCATGTGCAGCTCCGCGTGGGTGGCCGAACGCTCGCGTCCACCACGCTCGCCGGCCTGCGCCGCTGGACCAGCTCTCTACGGCTGAACAAGGCCGAGGAGCGAGTCGTCCGAGTGCGCGCCTGGATCCCGGAGGGCGCCCAGAACACGACCGGCCGCCGGGTGGCCGTGGACCTCGAGCTCGACGCGAAGCTCACCAAGGTGTCGCGGCGATGACCGCCCTCGCAACACCGCGCCGCACCCGCCTGAGGCTCAGGCTGATCGAACACGCGATGCCGGCCCTGCGCATGCTGCGGACGCTGCTGCGCTTCGCCGCCATGACCGCCACCGGCTTCGCAATCGGCATCGGGATCGCGCTCGCGGTCCCGCTCGCCTTCCATGCGCGCCCGCTGGTGGTCCTCTCGGGCAGCATGGAACCGACTCTCGGAACCGGCGACGTGAGCGTGGTGCGGACGATCGCGCCGCTCGACGCTCGCCCCGGGGACGTCGTGACCTTCCGCGATCCCGACAACGCCGATCGCCTGATCACCCACCGCGTGCGCGAGATGCACGCCCAGGGAGGGTCCGTCGTCTTTCGCACCCGCGGCGACGCCAACACCGCGTCGGAGGACTGGCAGGTGGCCTCCAGCCAGGAGATCGGCCGCGTGGTCTACCGGATCCCGAAGCTGGGCTGGGCACTGATGTACGCGCGCTCCAAGGGCCTGTTCGTGCTGATGCTGGGCGGCGCGCTCGCGCTGCTGCTCGTGCTCGAGCTGGCCTCCATCTGGCGCACCGAGGAGAACGACAGTGACCAGGGCGCGTAGGGCCAAGTGGGCAGCCCTCGTGGCCGTGGCCGCGCTCGCGGTGGCGTCGGCGACGATCGGCGTGACGCAGGGCGCCTTCGCGGGACAGACGAGCGTGGGCGCAAACATCATCACGGCCATGCCGGACTTCCGCGGCCCGACGATCACCCGGGTTGCCATCGGCAAGAACACCGCCGGCGTCCCCATCGGCGCCACCGACTTCCTCAAGCCGAGCGGTACCTACCGCATCTACGCGCAGGTGACCGACGTCGGCACGCCTCCGAGCGGGACGGCGACGGTAATCGCGAACGTGACGAACGTGACCGCGGGCCAGACGGCGGTCCCACTCACCGCCGGGAACGTCACGGCGGGCGGCCAGACCTACAACTACAGCAGCGCGGTTCTCACCTCGGGAGCCCTGTCGAACGGTGCAAAGGTCTACACGGTGACCGCGACGGATGTCGCGGCCAACGTCTCGAACCTGAACGGCAGCGTCACGATCGACAACGTCGTCCCGACTCCGACCAACATCTCGGCGAGCGGCGGCATCGCGGGTCGTCCCGAGGTTGGGGACGTTTTCACCGTTACGACGAACGACGCGCTCGACACCTTCTCGCTGCTGGCGAACTGGACGGGCGCGGCCACGCCGGTGCAGGTCCGCTTTGTGCACCAGGGAGGCGGCGACCGGCTCCAGGTCTGGGACTCCGCCGGCACGACGCAGGTCGCGTTTGGCACGATCAATCTCAGGAGCGCCGACTTCACGACCACCACGCTGTCGTTCAACGGATCGACCATGACTCAGTCCGGCGGCGCGATCACGATCACCCTCGGCGCTCCAATCGTCGGAGCCGTAACCACCGTGGGTAGCGCCGAGGACATGCGCTGGACCCCCGTGGCGGGCGTGACCGACCGGGCCGGGAATGCAATCCCCATCAGCACGTTCACCGAGCCCGGGGCGAGCGACTTCGACTTCTAGAGCGTCGGCACCGAGCCGCCGTCCACGGCCCAGGCCGCGCCCGTGACGTACGACGCGCGCTCGGAGCAGAGGAAGCTGATCACCGCGGCCACCTCGTCGTCCGTGCCCATCCGGCCGAGCGGCGGGCTTGATCGGGTGGCGGCAAGCACCTCCTCGCGAGTCGATCCGGTGCGCGCCGCGATCTGATCGGCGAGGCCGCCCTCGGACTTCCAGAGCTCACCCTCCACCGCGCCGGGCGTGACTGCGTTCACGAGCACCCCGCGACCGGCGAACGCGTCGGCGAACACCCGGCTGAGCGACAGCTCCGCGGCCTTCGTGACCGAGTAGGACGCGTCGAGCCGGCCCGACGGGCGCCGGCCGGCGGACGAGCTCACGTTCACCACGCGCCCGCCGCCCGCATCCTCCATGGCGGGTGCCAGCGCGCGCATCAGCCGCATCGGAGCCATCACGTGCAGGTCCCACTGCTCCTGCCAGTCGGCGTCGGTGAGGTCCTCGAGCGCCCGCGCCTGGCTCGTGCCCGCGTTGTTCACGAGCGCCCACGGCGGCTCCGGGCACGCCTGAAGCACCCGCTCGCCCGCATCGGCGGCGGTCACGTCGAGCTCGATGTCGGCTCCCTGCCGGGCCACGGTGAGCACCCGTGCGCCCTCCTGCGAGAGCATGCGCGCCGTGGCGGCGCCGATTCCGCGCGTGCCGCCCGTGACGACGCAGACCCTGCCTTCGAGACCGAGGTTCATTTGCAATGAAGTCTCACACGATCCACCGGACGTTCCACACCGAGCGGCGCCGGGAGTTCATCCGCATCACCGACGACGTGCAGGCCGCCGTTGACGAGGCGGGCATCGCCGAGGGCCTCGTGCTCGTCGGGGCGATGCACATCACCGCCGCCGTCTGGATCAACGACGACGAGCCGGGCCTGCACGAGGACGTGCTCGAGTGGCTCGACAAGATCGCGCCCCCGAGCTGGAAGCCGCCCGCGAACGACGTGGCTCGTGAGCTGCTCCCCGACCCCGGCGACTACCGCCACCACCGCGGCGGCGAGGACAACGGCGACGCCCACCTCAAGAACCTGCTCGTCCACCACCAGGTGATCGTGCCGGTGACCGACGGGCGCCTCGACCTAGGGCCGTGGCAGCAGGTCTTCTACTGCGAGTTCGACGGCGGCCGACCGAAGCGGATGGTGATCAAGGTGCTGGGAGAGTGATGGAGTCGGCCCCGCGGCAAACGCCGCGAAAAACAGCAGCAATGAGTGCAAGGCCGGCCACTCTCTCGACCCCTTAGTGCAAACGCGAAATGCCGCGCGGCTATGCCGTTCCGTTGACCGAGTGAGGCATCGGCTTCCCCGCGAGCCCAGCGAGGAGGTTGTCGACCGCGATGTCCGCCATGCGGCCGCGCGTGGCGTGCGTGGCCGATCCGACATGTGGCACCACCAGCAGGTTCGGCGCGTCGAGCAGGGGATGGTCGCCGGGCAGCGGCTCCGGGTCGGTCACGTCGAGGGCCGCGCCCGCGATCTCGCCGGCGTGGAGGGCGCGGGCGAGCGCGTCTGTATCAACGACGGGGCCCCGAGCGGTGTTCACCAGATAGGCGGTCTGCTTCATCCGCGCAAGCGCCTCGTCGCCGATGAGCCCGCGTGTCTCCGGCGTGAGCGGGCAGTGGAGGGTCACGAAGTCGGAGCGCTCGAGCAGCTCGTCGAGAGGCACGCCGCCACTGCTGTGGCTCGTGGTGAGCAGCTCGCAGCCGAACCCCTCGAGCCGGCGACCCACAGCCACGCCGATGCGGCCATAGCCGACGATGCCCACCGTGGCCCCGTGCAGGTCGCGGCCAAGCATCAGGCCGGGTTCCCACGTGTCCCACTCGCCGCTGCGCACGAACGCCTCCCCCTCGGCGAGCCGGCGCGCGATGCCCAGCATCAGCGCCAGCGCGAGGTCGGCCGTGGACTCGGTGAGCACCCCCGGCGTGTTACCGACCGGGATTCCCCGCGCCGTGGCCGCATCCACGTCGACGTTGTCCACGCCCACCGCGTAGTTCGAGATCGCACGCAGGCTCGGCGCGGCAGCGATCAGCTCTGAGTCGACCGGGTCGGTGAGCATCGAGAGCAGGCCCTCGAGCTGCGGCGCCCGTGTGAGCAACTCCGCTCGCGGAGGCGGCAGCCGGTCGGGCCAAACCTCCACATCGTGCACGGCCTCGAGGCGGGAAAGCGCGTCGCCGGGCAAAGGGCGGGTTACGAACACGCGGGCCTGGGCACCCATGAAGGCGAGGAGCATGGCACGAGCGGGGGCGTCAGGGAAGACGCATGGAGAGCTTGCACGCGCGACGACGACCGTCGCGCTGGTGGCTAACGAGGGTTCGGGATCGAGCGATCCCGAGCGCTGCGCCGCGTGCCTGGAGGCGTCCGGCGCCAGGGTCAGGCGCTTCGGCATCGAGCACCTCGAGCGGGCTGTGCAGTCGAGGCCCGACCGGCTCGTGGTGGCGGGTGGTGACGGCAGCATCGCGGGAGCAGCCGCCGCCGCGGGTGCCGCGGGCATCCCGCTGGCCGTGGTACCGGCGGGGACCGCGAACGACTTCGCCAACCGGCTCGGTCTTCCCTCGGAGCTGTCCGAGGCCTGCGAGCTGGCTGTGCGCGGCACCCGCGTGCGCGAGCTCGAGCTGGGCTGGATCAACCAGGAGCGGCCGTTCGTAAACGTGGCGAGCGCGGGCCTGCCCGCTCCGGCAGCGCGCGCGGCGGGGTCCTGGAAGCGGCTGCTGGGGCCGCTGGCGTACGGGCTGGGCGCGCTCAGCGCCGGGCTCACCGCGAAACCGCTGCGCTGCCTCGTGGACTGCGACGGAGGCGAGCTTCTCGCCGGCGATGCGTGGCAGGTCACGGTGGCGGCCTCGGGAGCGTTCGGGGCCGGGGCCGCCGTGGAGGAGGCGGACCCCTTTGACGGACGGCTGGAGGTCGTGGCGATCGAGGCCGGGCCGCGCCTCGGTCTCGTGGGGCTGGCCTACCGCCTGCGGACGGGCGGGGCCACGGACCACCCACGCGCCTTCCACTCGAGCTGCACCACTGCGGAGGTGCTGGCGCCCGACGGCACGGCCTTCAACGTGGATGGCGAGCTCGTGACCATCGGCCCGGCGCGCTTCACGGTCGAGCCGGGGGCGTTCCGGCTCGTGGTGGCCTGACCGGCCTTCCTGGCACGATGAGCGCCTGTGGCCCGCTCCATCGTGCTCGCGACCGCGCTTCTCGCCGTGCTACTGAGCGCCCCGTCCGCCCTGGCCCAGGGCGGCGCGCCCGCGCCTGACTTCGACGAGCCCTGCCCCGCGCTCTACCCGGGCGACGGCGCGCCGAAGGAGCGGCTCGCGCGCTGGATGGCGCGCGTGGCCGCCGAGCGCGGCCTGCCGCACGAGCTGCCCGTGATGGCGGCCATCGCGGAGAGCGGCCTGCGCAACCTTCGCGGCGAGGGCTACCACGGCTTCTTCGGCATGCACGAGAGCCTCAACAGCGGTGACTACCGCGGCTTCCCGCGCAGGCCCGAGCTTCAGGTGAAGTGGTTCATCGACACGGCTTCGTCTGTCCGCCAGCGCGTTGTGGCCGAGCTGAAGCCCGATCCCGCCGCCGATCCGTCGAGCTTCGGCGAATGGATCGCCGACGTCGAGAGGCCTGCCGCAGAGAACCGCTCGGGCTACCAGCCCCACCTCGACGAGGCCCGCCGCCTCGTGGCCGGCAAGTGCGCCCCTCCCGTGCGTGACGACGTGACCCCGCCACGCCTGATCGCGCGAATCGCCGCCCGCCAGCACCCGCTTGCCGCAGGCGGGATCGTGGTGAGCGTGCGATGCCCCGACCAGGACTGCCTCGTCGGGGTGAGCGCAAGCGTCGGTGAGCAGACTCGCCGAGCAGCCGCGCGGGAGCCGGACCCACGCGGCTCCAGCGTCATCTCGGTGGCCGTTCCGCGCACCGCCCGGCGCGCCCTGCGGGCCGGGCGCAGCGCGCGGGCGCGCGTGACGGTCTGCGCCGCCGACCCCGCGGCGAATGCCACCACACGGCAGCGCTCCGTACTGCTCCTTCCCTGAGTACTCTCGGACGATGGCCAGGGACACCGGGCTTCCGAGCGCCGACGCTCAGTACGACTTCAGCCGCGCCCGTCGGCGGCGCGCCCTCGCGCGGCTGTCCGCCCGCCTGCGCAGGGTCGACGACGTGGACCACATCCTCCCGTTCGAGGAGGTCGCCCGCGCCCTCGGCCGTGTCGGGGAGCGGAGGCTGGGCCTGGAGCTGATCGAGCTCGACTCGATCATCGGGACCGTCGACCGCTCGCGCGAGTTCGACCGCGACTTCCGCCCCACCTCGCCCCGGGTCCGCGAGCGCTGGCAGCGCATCAACCTGGCCCAGCGCAAGGGCCAGGCGATGCCGCCCATCGACGTGTACCGGATCGGCGAGCTGCACTTCGTGAAGGACGGGCACCACCGCGTGTCGGTGGCGCGCGCCCTCGGTCACCGCGACATCAACGCCTACGTGACCGAGGTCCTCACCCAGGTCGGCGCGGACCGCGAGATCAGGCTGCGCGACCTGCCGTTGAAGAGCCATCAGCGCCTCTTCTTCGAGCGCGTCCCGCTGCCGGGCGAGGCGCGCGAGCGCATCCACCTGAGCGACGAGTGGCGCTATGCCGCGCTCGCCGAGGCGGTGGAGGCGTGGGGATTCCGGGCGAGCCAGGCCCGCAGCGAGGAGCTATCGCGCCAGGAGGTGGCCGAAGCTTGGTTCCGGGACGAGTACGTACCGGTGGTCGAAATGCTGCGCGAGGCGCATCTCGTGCCAAAGGGCGTCAGCGACACCGAGGCGTACATGAAGGTCGCCCACCTGCGCTACCTGCTCCTGCGCACGCACGAGTGGACCGACGCGGTGATCGACGCGGTCCGCCGCGACCTCGAGCACCCTGGGCTCGAGGACGACTCGATGGTCAGGAAGCTTCGTCGCGGGTTGAAGTAGCGGGCTGCTCGCCGCCCGCCTCGCTGCCAACGGCCGGCGGGCCGCCGCCTTCCACCATCAGGTTGCGGCCGTCGTCGGGGTCGAAGAGCTGGAGCTTCGTGGCATCCACCCACAGCTCCGCCTCCTCACCCGGCTTCACCTTGGCGGCCGGGTCGAGCCGCGCGACGATGCGCCCCTCGCCCGCACTCGGAACCTCGCCGCCGCCAGCGTCCGCGGCCAGCTCGCGCAGCTCGTCGGACTCCATCGTCTCGTCCGTCGAAACCGTGAAGTGCGCGTACAGCTCCGAGCCCATCGACTCGACCACCTCGATCTTCGCGTGGAAGGTGGAGCCGCGGTCCTTGGCGTCTCCGACCAGCGACGCGTCCTCGAAGTGCTCCGGCCGGACCCCGGCGATCAGCTGGCGGCCCTCTCCCTGGCGCACCTTGCCGTGCATCTCCTGTGGCAGGCGCACGTCTCCGAACGGCAGCTTCACCGTGTCGCCCTGCACGGTTGCCGGCATGAAGTTCATGGCCGGCGAGCCGATGAAGCCGGCGACGAAGAGGTTCACGGGGGCGTTGTAGAGCTCCATCGGCGAGCCGACCTGCTGGAGCACGCCGGAGCGCATCACGGCCACGCGATCGCCGAGGGTCATCGCCTCGGTCTGGTCGTGGGTCACGTAGATCATCGTGGTGCCGAGCTGCTGCTGCAGCCGCGCCACCTCGGTGCGCATCTGGACGCGCAGCTTGGCGTCGAGGTTGGAGAGCGGCTCATCCATCAGGAACGCAGCCGGGTCGCGCACGATCGCGCGGCCCATTGCCACGCGCTGGCGCTGGCCGCCCGATAGCTGCGAGGGCTTGCGATCGAGATGTGGCTCGAGGTCGAGGATGCGCGCCGAGTCCTCGACCTTCTTGTTGATCTCCTCCTTGTCCACACCACGCAAGCGCAGCGCGAAGCCCATGTTCTCGCGCACGGTCATGTGCGGGTAGAGCGCGTAGTTCTGGAAGACCATCGCGATGTCGCGGTCCTTCGGGGCGAGCTGGTTCACCACGTCGCCGCCGATCTTCAGCTCTCCGTCGGTGATGTCCTCGAGGCCGGCGATCATCCGCAGTGCCGTCGACTTGCCGCAGCCCGATGGCCCGACGAGGATCATGAACTCCCCGTCCTGGATGTCCAGGCTCATGTCGCGGACGGCCTCGTAGCCATCCGGGAACCGCTTCGTCACGTGCTCGAGCTTGATCTCGGCCATTTATCTCCCCCTCACCGCTGTCCTACCCCTTCGTCAGACCGCGTAATCACCCCGGAGTGCGCCGCGAGCATTCCCTTGCTCCACGCACCCGCCACGGTCTCGAGGACTAGCTCGTGGCCAAACGGCGCGCGCGCCTCCTCCGAGGTCGTGTTGATGGCGATCAGATGGTCGCCGCGGCGGTACGCGAGCACGCCGCGCGGGGCGTCGAGGAGCTCGAAGCCGTCGCCCAGCACTCTCCTCACCGTCAGCAGGTCGCGCACCAGCGAGAGGGTCGAGCGCGGGTCCTCGCGCTGGTCCTCGACGTTGGTGCGATCGGGGTCCACGGGCGGCAGCCACGCTTCCCCGGTCGTGAAGCCGCCGCTCGGCGAGTCGTCCCACTGCATCGGGTGGCGAAAACGGTCGCGCCCGTAGCGATCCTGACTCGGCTCCCCAGCGGAGGCGTCGCCCAGCCCGATCTCGTCCCCCTGGTAGAGGAAGGCGGGGCCCGGGAGCGTGAGCAGCAGCAGCGCGGCGGCGCGCGCGTTCTCTGGCCCGAACCTCGTGACCAGCCGCCCGAAGTCGTGATTCGAGAGCACCCACGCCGCGCCGGGCCGGCGCGTGCTCGCCTCGATCGCCGCACGCATCCGATCGGCGTCCCACGGCGCATGCAGCAGCTCGAACGCAAAGGCCGCGTCGAGGTGTTCCAGGTAGGGCTGCCACTTCGCGCTCGGCAGGTACACCTCGCCCACGAGCAGAGCGTCGCCCACCGCCTCGCGGATCTTCGCAAGCGCCGTGCCGATGTCGGGCGCGTTGCGGGAGCGGGTCCCCGCGAGCGTCATGGCCTCCTCGTGCAGCGGCAGGGGGAAGGGGGCGGTCGCGGGCGGGTCGTCGCGAAGCTCCGCGTCCTTCATCAGACGGTCGATGGCGTCCACGCGATAGCCGGCGATCCCACGCTCGATCCAAAACCCCAGCGCCTCCTGCATCGCCGCGATCAGCTCTGGGTTACGCCAATCGAGGTCAGGCTGCTCGGGATAGAACGAGTGCAGGTAGTAGCGACCGTTCAGCTCGCTCCAGGCCGATCCCCCAAACGCGGCCACCCAGTTGTTCGGGCTGTCTGCCCAGATGTACCAGTCGGGGTGCTCCCGGAACCACGGGTGCTCGATCGACGTGTGGCACGGCACGACGTCCATGAGCACGCGAAGGCCGCGCTCGCGCGCCGCCGCCACGAGGCTGTCGAAGTCGTCGAGGGAGCCGAACACCGGGTCGACGTCCCTGTAGTTCGCCACGTCGTACCCGAAGTCGTGCATCGGGGACGGGTAGATCGGCGACAGCCAGAGCGCATCGACGCCCAGCCACGCGAGGTGATCGAGCCGCTGCTCGATCCCCCGGAGGTCGCCTACGCCGTCGCCGTCAGAGTCCTGGAACGAGCGCGGATAGATCTGGTAGATGACCGCGTCCTGCCACCACATCGGCGCGTGAGCCTAGTGGCATTGAGGCGGGCTCGAAGCCAGGTGTGTCATCCGGATGGCTATATCCGCCACTGAGATGACACACCCGACGGAACTCACCCTTCAGCGCTGCAGTCGTGGGCGCGGGTCAACCGCACAGGCGGCGAGCGGAGCGCCGCGCGACGGTCAGCCCTTGACAGCGCCGGCCGTCATGCCGGCCACGATCCGCTTCTGGAAGATGATCACCAGGAGCACGAGCGGGATCGTGATCACCACGGACGCCGCGCTGATCGTCCCGAGCGGCACCTCGAACTTCTGGCTGCCGGTGAAGTTCGCCACGGACACGGGCACCGTGAAGGCGTCGGGCGAGCTTGTGAGCGTGACCGCGAGCAGGAACTCGTTCCAGACGAAGAACGCCGTGAGCAGGCCGGCCGTGACGAGGCCGGGAGCTGCGAGCGGCAGCACGACCTTGCGGAACGCCTGGAAGTAGGTGGCCCCGTCCACGAGCGCCGCCTCCTCGAGCTCCTTCGGGATCTCCTTGAAGAACGAGGTGAGGATGTAGATCGCCAGCGGCAGCGCGAACGTCAGGTACGGGATGATCAGGCCGATGCGCGTGTCGTAGATCCCGATGTCGGTCCACAGCTTGAAGATCGGGGCCGCGATCGCGATCGCCGGGAACGTGGAGATCGACAGGATGATCGCCAGGAGCAGGAACTTGCGCCTGAAGCGCAATCGCGCGAGCGCGTAGGCCGCGAAGGCGCCCACGATCAGCGCGAGGATCGTCGTGACAGTCGTGATGATCACGCTGTTCTTCAGCGCCGCGGTGAAGTTGTCGTTCTTGAAGATCGAGCTGTAGTTGTCGAGCGTCGGGTTCGGCGGGAAGATGTCCGACGACGCGAGATCCGAGCCGGTCTTGAGCGACACATTGATCAGCCAGTAGAAGGGGAACAGGCAGAAGACGCAGATGAAGACCACGGCGATCCACATGAACAGCGGACGCACCCAGTTTCGGCGTGGGCCCCGCCGTGCAACCGCGCGAGCCTCCTCGCGCTCCTTCTCGCCCTCGCGGACGCCGGTGCCGGGCGTGACGACTCCGCCAGAGGCCTCCATCAGCCCTCCTCCGCCAGTGATCTGATGTTGCCGCCGACCGTGCGGATGTAGATGAACGACACCGCCATGACGATGATGAACGTGAGCACCGACAGCGCCGAGCCGTAGCCGATAAGGCGGTTGGCCGTGAGCTCCTGGTGTGCGATCAGCGAGAGCGTCGTGGTGCCGTTGGACCCACCCGTGAGCACGTATGGCAGGTCGAATATCCGCAGCGCGTCGAGCGTGCGGAAGATCAGGGCGACCAGAATCGCCGGCATGAGGAGCGGGATCGTGATGCGCCTGAACCGCTGCCAGGTCGTGGCGCCGTCGACCTTCGCCGCGTCGTACACATCGTCCGGGATCACCTGGAGCCCAGCCAGCAGGAGCAGCGCCATGAACGGCGCGGTCTTCCATACGTCGGCGAGGATCATCACCGCCATGGCGTAGCCCTCCTGGCCGAGCCAGACGATGTCGCCGCCGATCCCGATGGCCTCGAGGATCTGCGGTGCGAGACCGAGGTTCGGCTCGAACAGCGTGCGCCAGGTGATGGCGCTGACCACGGTGAGCACCGCCCACGGCACGAGCACGACCGTCCGCAGCAGTCCGCGGCCCTTGAAGGCCTCGTGCATCGCGATGGCCATACCGAGGCCGATCGCCAGCTCCAGCGTCACCGAGATGCCGGTGAAGACGAACGTGTTCTTCACCGCGTCCCAGAACTCGCTCGAGCCGAACGCCTCCGTGTAGTTGTCGAACCCGGCGAACCGCCACTTGCCGGGCACGCGGACGCTGTACTCGGTCAGCGACAGCCAGATCGCGTACCCGATCGGGTAGGCCGCCACCAGCGCGATGACGGCCATGGCCGGAGTGAGGAGGAGCGCGGCTAGGCGCCTCTCCTCACTCCCGTAGGTCTTGCCGCGCTTCTTGCGGCCTCGACCCAGTTTGGCCGTTGCGGCTTCCATGCCTCTAGAACGTCTCGAGGGCCTTCTGGATCTCCTCGTTCATCTTGCTGGCCGCCTCGTCGGACGACATCTCTCCCTGAAGTGCCGCGTACACGTTGTTGAAGATCGCCTCGCTGATCTGCGGATAGACCGGCGATACCGGGCGCGGCTGTGCCTGCTCGATCGCGCTGCGCAGCTCCTCGGCAAACGGCATCGCCTTCTTCACTGCCGGGTCGTCGTACGTCTCGGTCACCGTCGGCGGTAGCGACGCCTCGGTCGCCATCAGCTTCTGCTGTTCCGGGTCCGTGGCGAACTCGGCGAACGCGAGCGAGCCCTCGGGGTTCTTCGAGTAGGCCGATATCGCGAGGTTGTACCCGCCGAGCACGCCAGCGCCCTCGTTCCCAGCAAAGCCGGGGAACGTGGCGATGTCGAAGTTGTCCGCGATCTTCGAGTCCTTGCCGAGCGCGTAGGCGTACGGCCAGTTGCGCATGAACGTGGCGTTGCCGGACTCGAACGCGCGCCGCGACTCCTCCTCCTTGTAGGTCGTCACAGCCTTCGGAGCGGCACCGTTCTTGACGCCGTCGGCCATGAACGTAAGGGCGTCCTTGACCTCCTGCGAGTCGGCCGTAGCCTCCTTGCCGTCCTCGGACAGCACGCTGCCGCCCGCGCTGTAGACGAGCTCGAGGAAGTTCACGGTCAGTCCCTCGTAACGGAAGCCCTGGTAGACGACACCGTCGTTCTCCTCGGCCTCCTTGTAGAGGTCCTCCCAGTTATCGGGCGCCTGGTCGACCTGATCGGTCCGGTAGTAGATGAAGCCGGCGTTCGAGTTGAACGGGACGGCCCAGTTCTTGCCCTCGAACTCCGTGGTGTCCACGGTGGACGGGATGAACTTGTCGCCGCTTTGAGAGATGAAGTCCGAGACGTCGAGCAGCCAACCCTGGGCCGCGTACTCGGCGGTCCAGATCACGTCCGTGCCGAGCAAGTCGCACTCGGTCGACTTGGCCTGCAGCCGCTGAACCTGGAGCCGGCGCTGCTCACCCGCGTCCTCAGGCAACTCGAGGAGCTTGACGTTGGCGTTCGGGTTTGCCTTGTTGAAGTTGTCGATCACCGTGCCGAAGGCGCCGGTGGTGTCCTTGCCGATGCACCACGTGACGTTGCCCGAGGCCTTGGCCTGGGTCGCCTTCTCGGCGTCAGGCGCTGCACCTTCATCGCTGTCGTCGCTTCCGCAACCGGCGATCGCCAGCGCCACCATCGCCACCAACACGGCCATGAACCGCGGGGTCTTCATCAGAGAGTTCCCTCCTCCTCGGGCACGTTCACTTGGGCGATACCCGCTGCGCGCGGGAAATACTCCGATGGGCGCGACGCAATCTGCGCTTAACGCGTTGCTCCGGCGGTCTGATTGGCGTGCTTGCCCTCGCAGATCTCCTC
>Ga0190265_10001291_pt1 | contig 16371 bp, 13 predicted proteins | sample Popmic124T_FD_133135 | JGI IMG/M metagenome (GOLD analysis project Ga0190265, IMG submission 133135) | Populus adjacent soil microbial communities from riparian zone of Indian Creek, Utah, USA - 124 T | ecosystem: Environmental > Terrestrial > Soil > Riparian zone | place: USA: Utah | collected...
ACCGCCATGAGCTACTGCTGAGGAGCAGCGACGGTCACCTTCAACCCGTCAAGCGCAAGCCGTCGCGTGACATTCGTCTGACGCCCAATCTCGAGCCTGCCGATGTGAAGGGAATAGACGTCATGTCAACGTTCGTCGATGTCTCGCGCCGGTTTCGAAAACTTGGCACGGCCGAGCTTGAAGCATCGGACCTGATTGCAGACTTCACGGATTTCGTGCCGGAAGCATCGATGCAGTGGCTAGACCTGCTCAAGCTGCGGCGAGTACTGCTATTGGCCGAGGCCGGGTCTGGCAAGACACGCGAAATGGTCGAGCAGGCAAGGCGCCTCACGGAAGAGGGGAAGCCTGCGTTCTTTGTCGCGATTGAATCGCTGGGAAAAGAAGATCTCGCGACTATTCTAGGGCCAGGTGAAAGACGTGCGTTCGAGAGCTGGAAGCGAGATGGCCGCGCACCCGCATGGTTCTTTCTCGACGCCGTTGACGAACTTAAGCTGACGGACGGCAAGTTCGATCGCGCGCTAGCTCGGTTCGCCAACGCCGTTGATGGTTGCCTAGACCACGTCCATGTCGTCGTGTCGTGTCGCCCACTGGACTGGCGACCCGAACTCGATATGAGAACGCTCCAGTCCCGACTGCCAGTGCCCGCCAAGCAGTCAAAGCCTCCACCTTCGCCGGATGAAGTCTTCCTAGCTGCGTTGCAAAAGGACGGAAAGGGTTCCGCGATCTCAGGTGAGTCGTCGACCGACGTGGTGCATCAAAACGCTCCGGTCTGCGCCGTCGCACTAGTTCCACTCAGCGGCAGCCAAATTGAGAAGTTCGCGCGCGCTCTGGGCGTAGAGAACGCTGAAGCCTTTCTCGCCGAACTCGCAAAGCAGCACGCATGGCCGTTTGCGCGTCGGCCGCTCGATCTATCGGAGCTGATTGCGATCTGGAAGGCAAGCGGCCAGCTAGGAACTCGGGCTGAACAGCACGAAGTCAACGTCACGGTCAAGCTCCGCGACGATCCCGAACGCGCCGATGCGAACGTTCTGGCTGAAGACAAGGCGCGCATGGGAGCGGAGCGGCTGGCAATCGCGCTAGCTCTTACTCGGTGTCGGACGATTCGCTCTCCAGAACAAACGCTATCCGCCGATCGTGCGGATGGCGTCCTGGACCCAGCGAATGTGCTCGTCGACTGGACGGCACAGGAGCGACAAACGCTGCTTCGGCGCGGCCTGTTTGACCCGGCAACCTATGGGCGTGTTCGCTTCCATCACCGTTCTGTCCAAGAGTACTTAGCTGCGTATCGCCTGAAACGTCTCCGTGACCGGGGCATGGGCACGGGTGCGGTGTACCGCTTGCTCTTCGCGGAGCGATACGGCGTCAAAGTGATCATTCCATCGATGCGAGCGATCGCTGCATGGCTGGCTCTTTGGGATGACGATGTTCGACGAGAGATCACTGCTCGAGAACCGGAGACCCTGTTGTCGCGTGGCGACCCTGAGTCCTTGACGCTCGGCGCCAAGAAGGACCTTCTTCGCGCTTTTGCCAGCGCGTACAGCGAAGGCAATTGGCGCGCTCAACATTCCGATTGATGAGGTTCGCCGTCTTGCTGCTCCCGAACTAGGCACCACGGTTCGCGAGCTCTGGGGCACAGGTCCACAGAACCCTGACGTCCGCGAGCTTCTCCTTGAGGTGATCTGGCAGGGGCCAGTCAAGGACTGTGTCGAAATCGCGCTTGCCGCCGCGAACGACTCATCGCTCGAGACCCGCCATCGGATCATCGCGATTCGAGCCTTGATTGCGGCTGGTGAAAGTAGTCGTCTCCGCGAGTTGGCCGACTCCTTCTTGGCCAGCCCGACTACTTGGCCCAATGAACTTGTTCATGTCATCGCGCCGGAGCTGTTTCCTTTCGTAGTGTCAACTGCGGAGCTCATCGCTCTCATGGAACGGACGGAAGAACCCGCGTCAGTCACCAAGGGCTTCGGCTGGACAGTACGTCAGATCACGAGCTCGATCGAACCCTGGTCTCAGCTCGGTGTGGACCTTCGGAATCGTCTCGCTGAACTGATCTGGAGCGGGCGCAATCCGAGTCAGGTCTGGTATCAGATCGAGGGTCGTTTCGACCATATCGCTCCCGCTCTGGCTCTGTTGCTTGATCGGCAGTTGTCCAGTGATCCGACCAAGTGCGATGACGCCACGATTCGCGCTGCCGTGATAGCGCATCGTTTCGGGCTTGACGAAGACGGTCGCAGAGATGACGTCGGAAGGCTCTCGAACCACTTTGGCGCCGGCTCACAGCTACGCGAAACCGTCTTCTGGGCCGAGATTGAACTGATGAACGAGCTGGTGCCGCCGGAAGACGCGTGGCGCGCCCTGTATCACGCGGAGCGGAAGGGTTTGTCCGGCCAACTGTCCGTATTGGACCGACCGTGGTTGGAAACAGCCGTGGGCGCCATCGCGCCCGCAGACCGACGACCGGTTGCTCTAGAGGGCCTTCTTAGCGTCTGGATCGCTGAAGGTTGCATTCCGGGTGGTTTGGACAACGTCACGGCCTTAGTTCGAGACGACGCGTCGCTAGCGACGACGTTGGCGCAAAGGACGCAGCCCCCTCAGCGAACCCCGGAGCTAGAGCGAAGCCGACGGATTGCTGCCAAGCGAAAGTGCGTTGACGACGCTCGTGAAGCAAAACGCGTTCGAGAGTGGACTGACTGGCGTGATGGCCTTCGAGCGAACCCGAGCGTCGCATTTGAGGCAGACAATCTGGAAAGAGACGTTCGGAACCTACATAGGTGGCTCCGAATGGTTAATCGAGAGCGCAGCCACTACGATGTATGGAGCACTGCAGCGGTCGAGCAGGTATTCGGCTCGGAGATCGCTGCGCGCGCGGCGGCTGCGTTTCAAGCAATGTGGCGCTGTCAGCCGCCTCCGACGCTATGGAGTCAGCGAGAGCACCGCGACCGCAATTCCATGTTTGAACCCTGGGAGGTAGGATTGTGCGGCTTATCATCGGAGGCGATGGATCCGCGGTGGGGTGAGAGACTGTCCCGGGATGAAGCGCGCCTCGCCTCGGTGTACGCAACACTTGAGCTAGACGGCTTTGCTCCATGGGTCAGCGATCTTGCGAGCAGGTATCCATCAGATGTGGACGACGTGCTCGGTGTTGAACTCAGCGCGCAACTCGACCAGGTGCTCGTGTGCGATCACTTGCCTGCTCTCAATGATCTCGCGCATGCAGATGTCGCGCTGAAGCGCTTACTCGCGCCACACCTCGTGGCGCGTCTCACGACAATGCCGACGAAGTTCGGCGAAGAATCTGCAGGGCGAGTGGCGCAGCACCTGGCTCAGATCATCGAGATCGTGCGCGAAATCGCCGACGAAGGGCAAAGAACGACCGTCGTGCAGGCGTGCGAGAGCAGACTTCTCGCGGACCCCAGCGGGCCCACAGCAGTTCCATGCCTTCGCGGACTGCTCATGCTCGATCCAATGCGAGCGATGGATGCGTTCGATGCCGCGCTGGGGGCAAACGTTGCATCTGGAAAGCCTGGGCACATCCTTGCGGCGCTGTTCGATGAACGACGCGGAAGCCTTCCCGAGTTTCCGGATCCACGTGACCGCGCATTTGTCTTGGGTCGCCTGGTACGCAGCGCATACGCGCACGTACGACCTGCCGATGATCGCCAGCACGACGAAGATTCTTGGACGCCCGACGCGCGAGACCGCGCCGAGAGTGCTCGCAACTTTCTTCTCTCAGCGCTCCTGGATACTTCCGGTGCAGAGGCTTGGCGGATTGTTTTGGAACTCGCCGTCGATCCGCGGTTCATCCACTTTGGCGATCGCCTCCGACTTCTTGCTCGTGAGCGCGCCGCGCTTGACGCTGAGTTCGAGCCGTACACGCCCGGCGAGTTGGTTGAACTTGAGCAGCGCTACGAGGTGCCTCCACACACTCGCGATGGGCTGTTTGAGACCATGATGGACCGTATCAGTGACCTTGCTCACGATGTCGCGCACCACGATTTTACAGACCGGAAGACGCTGCGCACCATCCACGAAGAGCCTGAAATGCAACGTACGCTCGCGATGCGGCTGGAAGCAAAAGCCAAGGGTGCCTACGTCGTCGATCGGGAAGGAGAAGTCGCCGATCGCAAGCGGACGGACATTCGCTTTCTTGCTCGACGGGGCGACCAGAAGGCGGTCATCGAGATAAAGTTGGCGGAGAAGTGGACTCTTCCGGAGCTTGAGAGCGCGCTTCGGGTCCAATTGGTAGGCCAGTATCTTCGCCATGGCACCTGCAGGGCTGGCTGTCTACTGCTGACCTTCAATAGAGAAAAGAGACATTGGAGGGATAAAGAGTCCGGAACCCAGTTGACTTTCGGCGAGGTGGTCGAGCTTCTGGCCGCACTCGCTGCGTCGATTGAGGCCGAGCTTGCTTACACCGTGCGAGTGGGAGTCTTTGGCATTGATCTCACAGACCCACCTGTACCCGGCCAATAGGGGGCCATGCTCGCAGTCGTGTTCAACACAAAGGTCTTTCGGCCGCCGCCTGATGTCACTTATGAGTCAGCGCTTCGGTCTCGCGCAACGCTTGAGCGTTGGGGTCGGACGGCCAATCGACGAAGTCGCAAATCTCCCCTCGGCGTTCGTACCACTCGGAGACCCACCAGGGCCAGTTCGGGAAGCGCAGATACTTCCCGCGAACGTAGACGGCGTTAGGAATGACGTTGGCTGCCAGGCTCGCCGCGCAGCGATACTTCGCCCAGATGTAGGTAAGTCGTGCTTGGCGATCTTCGCCAAGGTCCGCGCGTAACTGCCTTCGGCCCTTGGCCAAGGCCAGTTCGTCGAAGGGACGCGGCACCCGGCGATCGAGCACCTTGAGGCCTTGGCGGCAGGCCATGTGTCCGAGCGCGCAGGCGACGTAGCTCTTGCCCACGCCGGTGGCGCCGGAGATCAGCACGTTGAGGTGCTCGCGGATCCAGCTGAAGGTCGCGAGCTGACGCCTGTCGCCTTGTCGAAGCCACGAGCACCGCCGGCTTCGATGTCCTCGACGCATGCATCGGAGATCCGCAGCTGCGCTTGCTTGCGCAGCCGCGAAAGGCGCCGGTTGTCGCGTGCGATGTGCTCGGCTTCGACCAGCAGTGTGCAGCGGTCGTCGAAGCCGAGCTCGGCAGCGTTCGCGTCGCCCTGTTGCTGCTGCCACGCTGCGGCCATCGCGGCCAGGCGCATCGTGTACAGCTTCTCGAACGTCGGTTCGTGCAGCATTTGGTTTCCCCCGGGTCATTGGTAGTACTCGGGACCGCGCACTTGGCTGTGCGCGATCGGCATCGGTTCGGTGCTCGGTGACTGCGACGGTTCGTGCTTGTCGCGGCCGTGCTTCAGGATATTCGCGACGGCTTCTACAAGCGCCCGCCCAGCCGCAGCGCGATCTCGCATGCGCGCTTGGTGCGCCGTACTTGCTGCCGACGCGTCGCAGGGCGCAGCCTGATCGCCAGCGCGTGTGCGCGTGGAAGTTGCCGTCGGCGTCGAGCAGCCTGCGCATGTACGCGTCGGCATGCACGCCGACGCCGGCAGCCCACGCGTCCAGCCCGCCGGGATCTTGCTCTACCCATGCTGCGTGATTGCGCGGGCGATATGCCGGGTCGGTCGTCATGCGGTACGGCTCGCAGCTGCGGGCGTGCGCCGCGACGCGTTGACCGCGCAAGAAGATCTCGACGCCGTGCGCAGTCAGCCGCGCCTCCACGCGTTCGCCTACCAGCACGTACGGCACCGAGTAGTAGTGGCGCTCGCGAGCGCTTCATGGGCTGACCTCTGGTCAGTCTGCCGCAGGGTTCGTGGTCTGGCCCAGCGCCGGCGCAAGGTGTGCACCAAGCTCGCCCGCGACAGCGATACGGCGCCGATCAACGGTTCGACTCGAGCCCGCCGCCTTCGGCGTCCGCGACGAAGCGTAACACCTCCTCGCGTCGGAACAGAACGCGGCCGGCTCGGCCGGGCGTGAGCTTGAGGGAGCGGAGTCGGCCTTCGGACTCCATGCGTGCGGAGTAGGTCGGCGACCTCGCAGCGGGTCAGGAAGCGGGGGAGATCGGCTTCCGGCTTTTCCGGGCCAGCTTGTACAACGGCGTGATTGCGAGCGGCTGGCATGCTCATCTCCGTCCTTCTGGCTGCTGGCGAGCCCGACTGCGCGGTCTTTTGGCCGTCGGTCTCTCCGAGCTCATGGTATAGAGCCTAAATGCATTCAAGCGCAATGCGGTGACGCGATGAGTTCTCAAGGCAAGCGCACTCGCGTTCGAGTCGAGCCACGCGATGAAAAGTACATGCTGCGTGCGCTCGAAGCCTGGGCGCACGATGGAATCGTTGAAGCGCGCACGCGAGCGTTCGCCCTTCTCCTGTGGGATGGATCGATTCGAACAAAGGCCGCCTTGGCGTTGAACGCGGAGGATGTTGTCGAAGATCCGACGGCGAACCGTATAGTCGTTCGCAGCGCGGTGAAGGAGCGGCCGTGTGAGGCGAATCGTTATCGGTCGCGTGAGTTCGTGCTCAGCGCTCGCACGCGCAGCGCGCTGGCCGACTACCTGCGTGTCCTGCGCACCGGTGGATGGCTGCCGACTGGGCGCTTGCAGGGTCCATTGTTCGTGTCCAGCACAGGAACGGGAAGCCCGAAGCGGATCAGCTCTCGCAGCGCCATCCATTGGTGGGACTTCTTTCAAGAGAAAGTCAAAAGCCACTGTACGCGGACGTACCAGCTCGACGATCTTGTCTACTCGGGCCGCATCGCGTACCTGGAAGCTTCCGGCGGCGACAGTGAATCGCTGTCCGACCATTCGGGCATCTCCCGTCGTTGGGCCTCTGAGTACCGTTCGGACCACAAGCTCGCGCCTGCCGAGGTAATGAAGAAGCTGGACAAGAGTCGGTAGCGGCGCGGTCATGGTGCCCTCAGCCGCCAGCCGTATTGCTGCCCGTCGGCAGCGGCTGCCGGGTAGCAGGCGTCGCCCCGCGTGTACCAGCCAGGCATGGAGCAGGTCGCGAGCGCGCGCACGCTGCCGGCTTCAGCGAGGCGATACGCTGCGCGCCCCTCGGGTGTTGCGGCCCAGGAGGCCGCGGCCCTCTCGTCCTTGGCAGCGTCGTATCCACGGCCGTAGCCGATCCCTAGCCCCGCCTCAATCCCTTTGGCGTGCACGTACCACGCGAGGCCGGTGAGCATGACTACGCAGGCCGTCACCGTCGCGAGCAACCACTTCAGACGCTGCCTTCCTTCCACGTACCGCGCGACGTCGCGCGCAGCGAGGGACACAGCGGTCGTGAGCTCGTTTCGAGCGCTCTGTGCGGCGGCGCTCGCGACCGCATCGGCAGTCTGCTGAAAACGGTGCAGCGTTGCCTGTGCAGCGCTTTCGATCTGGGCCGGAAACCGCTCGTAGCGCGTCTCGTAGTGCTGCAGCGCCATCAGGACCAACCACAGCGCGTCGTTCGTCTTCAACCCGAGAGCGTCGCGGACGCGGTAGAGGTCTTGCCTCTCCTTGTCGCTCGGTTGCTTCCCGAGCAGCTTCGCGAAGCTCTCGTCGAGCTCACTCACGCCGTGACCTCCGAGAGCACGCGCGTGACCTCGTTCTTCCACCGAGAAAGCTCTGCGCGGTTGCCCAGAGGCAGCTCTTTCGATGCCTTTGCGATGCTTAGGCGTTTGCTGTAGAGGTCGTCGCTGACGCGGTCGGCGAGGTCCGGGAACGTGACAGACTTGCCGCCTTGATCTTCTACGGCCTTCTTGATGTTCGAGCTGTTGTACAGCTCGAACTTCTTCTCGTCGCCGAAGTACGCGTTCCTCACGACGTGTACCTCGGCGTTGGGGATCGCCGCCATGTACTCCCTGAGCAGCTCGAGGCTGTCGCGTTGCCGGTTGATCACCCACAGCGTTACGAGCCGGCGCTTCAGGTCTGCCAGCGTGCTGTTGAGCGTTTCTCCGTACGCGCTCACGCCGCGGTTATTGCGCGCCGCCGTGTTGACGACCGCGACGCTCTTCGGCGCACTGTCGCAGAGATTGACGAGCTCGATCCATCCGTCCGCTTCGTCAAGATCCAGCAAGTGAGCGTCGACGGTGTCGTTGTACGCTTTCCATACGTCAGGATTGCTCGTATCGGACTCGACCAGCAGGACACTCTCGCCGTTCTCCAGCAGATGGTCCACGAGCGCCATCGACACGAGAGACTTGCCGACTCCGCCCTTGCTCCCGCCCACAAGATAGATCTGCTTTTCCATCGCCTTCTCCCTTCAAATGTCATCGCTATCGGCCGTTGGTTGGAACGCCACCCGCGGTTTACCCGGCTGCTTTCCGTGAGCTCTCCCCGGGTTGGGCCGCCTGCTTCCTGCTGCCTTCCGCGCGGCGTTCCTGGCGCGTTGCAGGTAGTTCTTCAGCGTTGGTGTCGAGATGGGCAGCCCCGATGCGCTCAGCGCCGCCGAGATCTGTTCGAGCGTGTACCCCCGCTTCTTCAGCTCGGTGATCTCGCGCGATAGCACGAGCACCGCGTCGCGCTTGGTGTGCTTCTTCGCGTCGTCTTTCGGCGGCAACGCCCGGAGTTTCGTCGCGACGCCGGCCAGCTCTTCCTTGCTGAATCTCATGCATCGCCCCCAGTGTTCGTAGAACCCGACCGTACGTTCCGGCTCCTGTAATCAATATGACGCTACGGCGGAATGTATTTAAGCGCAATGGCTTTCGAAACGTGTTATCGAAGAGGTCAGCAAACAGCAACACAGGATGGCCCTTGTCACACACATGCCTGGCGGCATGCGCGTGACAAGGGCGAAGAAGTGCTCGGCGCTTCGCTTCTCGCACTGCGCATGCCTTTCGAACGCCGCGGACCTGAGCCCCTCGATGCGATCGTAAACGTCCGCCTGACGACCGCGGAGAAGGCGCGGCTGCTCGAAGACGCCGCGATTGCGGGGCTGACCATCTCGGCGCTGTCGCGTCGCCGGATGCTCGGTCGGCGCGTGGTGGCGGACGTCGATGCGGCGATGATTCGCGAGCTCCGGCGGCTCGGGGGCCTGCTCAAGCACCTCCACATCGAGAGCGCGGGCGCGTACAGCGAGCAGACGTCTGACGTCCTGCGGGTCGTGAAGGCTGCTATCGAGCTGCTCAGCGGAGAGCGCCGTGATCGGTAAGAAGGTTTTGAACGCCAAAGGAGGAGGCTCCAAGGCGGCGCGCATCGGCAGCCTCCTCGACTACATCCGAGCTCCGCACCGCGCGGACTCGGACGAGAAATGCGCGTACTACGGCGCCCGCGGCTTCGTGACCGACAGCCCCGGTGGCCATCGAGCGGAGATGGTCGCCCTCGCGCAGGACGCCGCCCGGAGCTCAGATCCGATCAATCACTACATCCTGAGCTGGCGCGAGGGAGAAGTGCCGACAGCGGAGCAGGTCGAAGAAGCCGTGACGCTGTTCCTCGACGAGCTCGGCTTGGCAGACCACCAGGCCGTTTACGGCCTGCACAGCGACACGGACAACTTCCATCTGCACATCGCCGTCAACCGTGTGCACCCGGAGACGCTTCGAGTCGTCAAGATCCACGGCGGGTTCGACCTCGAGGCGGTGCACAGGGCGCTTGCACGCATCGAACACACCCAAGGCTGGCTGCCGGAGCGGCGTGCCCGGTACGAGGTCAACGAACGTGGCGAGGTGGTCAGGTCGCCTCGGGAGCAGACGGAGCCGCGACGGCCGACGCAAGAAAAGTGCGACCGGGAGGCGCACACTGGGTACCGCTCCGCCGAACGGATCGCGATCGAGGAAGCTGGCCCGATCATCGCGAGCGCGAGGTCCTGGGAAGAGCTGCACGTCGCGCTTGCGGAGCGAGGCATGCGTTACGAGCGCACGGGCAGCGGGGCGAAGGTCTTCGTGGGCAACGCCGCCGTGAAAGCATCGCGCGTCGCGCGCGACGCAAGCCTTGGGAAGCTTGAACGGCGCCTCGGACCGTACCGAACCGCGCCGGAAGGTTTGGCAGTCAAGCTCGTGGAGGCGCGGCCAATGCGGCCGGAGCTGCCGGGCTGGGACCAGTACAGCGAGCAGCGGGCCAAGCACTACGCTGAGAAGAGACACGCATGGCAGCAGTCGCGCACGCGGCTCGGACAGGAACGGCGAGCTCTGCGCGATGGCCAGCGGAGACGGCGAGCGGAAGTCTTGTCGGGCAACTTTGCAGGTCGCGGCCAGCTGCTCAACGCCCTACGGGCAGCGCTGGCGCAGGAGCAGCGCGCAGAAGGCGAAGCGCAACGGCACGACCATGGCCGTGCCCTCGAGCGCCTGCGCAAGCAGTACCCTGGGTTCCCGAGTATAGAGCAGTGGCTCCGCGACCGAGGGCAGGAGACCGTTGCGGAACAGTGGCGATATCGCGAATGCGCGACGCGATCACCGGACCGTCCCACCACCATGCTCGAGCAAGCGGGCGCGTCGACCTACATACGGTTTGCGGCGGACTGGCAGTCTCGCCAAGACGATGGCCGAGAAGCTTTGACGCGCGCGTGGTCTCAATACGCCCGTGATGTCGCCGGGCTCAAGAGCGCCTCGAAACGGCGCTGGGCGGCCGTGAAGCTGGTCGCCAAGGGTCCCATCGCCGGCAAGTTGTGGGCACTGAACGCCCGCATGGCCGACCAGCGCGCTTGGCGACAACTGCACGAGCGCCACCGTGCAGCTCTACAAGCAGCGGATCAGGGCCACCGGCCGCTCGAGTGGCGAACGTGGTTTCGGGCGAGCGCAACCGGCGACGAGCAGGTGCCGGCCGTCCTTCCGCGGGTCGCGCCGCCGGCAGCTGGTAGAACGAATGCGGTCACCGCGGACGGCCTTGCTGTACCCGACTCATTCGCTAGCGGCCTTGCGACCGAGGTCGTGCCTCACCGAGTTCCAGGAGGCACCATCTGGGATCACGGCCAGCGGCTGTCTCTCTCGGCGGAAGCGCCGCAGGAAGCCGTTGCATCGCTCTTGCGGCTTGCACGTGAGCGGTACGGCGCCCGCCTTGGTGTCGCCGGAGATGAAGTCTTTCGAGAGCGCATCGCGCAGGCAGCCGTCGCTTTCAGGCTCGACCTCAAGTTTGCCGATCCGCAGCTTGAAGCGCGTCGGCAGCACTTGCAGCGGCAGGCCAGCCGAGATCAACCCAGGGCGGGCCGTACGCGTTCGCGATCGGAAGGCGCGGGAAGCGTCGGGTCGCACGAGCAGGGCCCGACGCGACAGCGCAAGGGACGCTCTCGATAAGCTGTTTCGCCACCTCTACCAGGCCGTCGATCGACGCGATTCGCCGGCGGCCCGGGAGCTCGACTCCTATCCTGCCCGACCTATGTGTGGGGCGATTAGGCACCAGCTAAGGCACCAGCTAGGCTGTGGCCAATGACCGTGCCGCTGAAGGATCTGCTTCAGGGAAAGACCGTTGTTCACGACGAATCCGTTCCGCCGCTCGACGGCAAGCGGGTCCTCGTAGTGCAGGAGGCGGTGGACGACGAGCAACCCGCCGAGCTCGCCCGCCGCCAGAACATGGAAGCCTGGAGCGCCTAGGTGGATGGTGGGCCCCAAGGACCGATCGAGGACGACGACGAGCAGGCATTCCCGTGATCCCCGCGGGGATACTCGTTGGTTTCGATCCGCGTCACCAGACAGGCGTAGGGCTGTGCGAGTCCTCCGACGTCCGACGCGCTGTCTTCGCCCGCCCAAGTTCCCGTCATCCCGCTATCCACGCAGATCCGCCCGTGCGTGCGGAGTTGATCGACATCCTTGGACTCGAGTAGTCAGCGCACGGCCAAACGCTTCCGGCGCCGCCGCTAGGCCCCTGCGTGGCCAGGTGTCGCCGGCTGCATGAGGTGGTTGACCGTCGATCGTTGCCGTCGACACGAGGTCGGCCCTCGGGTGACACTTCGTTCCGAAAGAGGGGTGGACGTGAGCCAGCAAGACGTGCCGGTGTTCTGGCAGTACATGCAGCCGATCGTCGAGGTGCTCCGAGAGCTCGGCGGCTCGGGCACGATCCAGGAGCTGGAGGAGCGAGTGCCCAGCCGGCTCGGGCTATCGGTGGAACAGCTCGCAGTTCGGCACGATCCTGAGCGGGGCAAACAGTCCGAAGTTGGCTATCGGATGGCCTGGGCGCGGACCTATTTGCGCAAGGTTGGACTGATCGAGAATCGTGTCCGGGGCGTATGGGCTCTCACGGCTGATGGAAAGCAGGTCGAGCGTGTCGACGGTGCGGCCATTGCGCAGCAGGTGCGCAGCGCCCGCGTCGATGACGAGAGCGAGGAGGCCACGCCGGACACGGGCGCGCGGCCGACCTATCTACTGGCTTGGAATCCAAAGAACTTCGCATGGTCGGAGCTCGACGCAAAGATCCGTGCGATCCAGGTCGCAGGCTTTGCGGATGAAACCTGGAGCTGCGGGAAGGCTAAGAACCTCGTACCCGGCGCTCGCTTCTTCATGATCCGGCTCGGCACCGAGCCACGGGGTCTCGTTGGTGCCGGGTCGACTCTGGACGCCCCGCGTGAAGAGGCGCACTGGGACAAGGAGCGGGCAGCCGACGGCGCGACCACGCACTTCGTGGACATACGCTTTGACGCGCTGTCGCGAGTGCCGCTCGTCGCGCGCAGTGAGCTCGACTCGGGCCCGTTCGACGGCTTCAAGTGGGATACTCAGATGTCGGGCATTCGCATTCCGGACGAGGCCGCGGTCGCGCTAGAGAGCGTTTGGAAGAGGCGGCTCGAGGGGATCGCCGGTGGGTTGCCCACTGCGTCGGTGCAAGCTGAAGTGATCGAGCGCTGGCGCAGCTACGCGTCCGCCGCACAAGCCGACGCAGAGTGGGTCGAACGTCACCGTCTGCGCGATTCGAAGCGCAGCGACGCGCTCCCGGAGATACGTGCGCTCGTCGTCGGTTTCATCCGCGGGTCAGTGTCGCTCGTCGACTTTCGGGAGACGTTCGATCACAAGACGCGCAACGAGTGGGATCTGTTCGGCCTCAAGGGACTATCGGGCGCGATGTTCCTGAACAAGTTCGCCAAATACTTGAATGACGCGCCCAGTGCGACGACCGCGCTGCAGCGAGCGCTGCCGGCTCCCAGTGATGAGGCTGATGCACGGGTTCGGCTCGATGGGCTGATGGGCTACCTCGACGAGCAAATCGCAGCGGACATCGCGACGGCCAGCGAACTGCAAATCAATCGCGCCCCTTTCTTCGTCAGCGCGTGCTGGCACGTGCAGCAACCAGTGACGTGGCCCATCATGTACCATTCGTCCTGCGAGGCGCTTCAGTCGGACGGCCTGCTCGGTCGGACACTCAGACGAGCGGACGGATACCTCCAGTTTCGGCGCGTGTTCCGCGAACTTGCCGACGGGTTGGGCGCAAGCTTCTGGGAGCTCGAACACCTGTGTGTTCGGCTTGCGACCGAGCCGACGCAGGCCGCAGTCGACGCCGCTCTTGAGGCCGATTCCACATCAGAGTCCAATCCGCCTGCCGATCGCCAGCGCGTGTGGTTGATCGCGCCAGGACCCGGCGCGAACAAGTGGAACGCGTTCCATGAGGAAGGCATTGTCGCAATCGGCTGGGGTCAGCTGGGCGATCTATCTCAGTATCCGGATCTCGAATCAATCCGACGCGTGCTTCGAGCTGAGCGCGTAGACGGCACCGATCCGATGAACAACGCCCTGGCATGCCATGAGTTCGCCCGGGAGATGCAGATTGGTGATGCCGTGTTCGCGAAGCGCGGCCAGCGCGAGATCGTGGGCTACGGCGTCGTCACGTCTGAGTACCGCTATGAGCCCAATCGAGAATACCCAAACGTGCGTCGTGTGGATTGGAAGAAGAAGGGCTCGTGGCAGCCGCGGGATCGGCCGCTCGTGATGAAGACTCTTACTGAGATCGGCCAGCACGAGGCGCTGGTATCGGACATCCGCAAGGCCGTTGGATTGTCTGAAGAGCTACCGAAACCGGAGGCGCTCGAGCCGCCTGTTCCAGGCTTCAGCATAGATGATGCAACACGCGAGCTCTTCGCCTCAAGAGAGCAGATCGAGGAGGCACTCGAGCTGCTCCGGTACAAGAAGAACCTCGTGTTGCAAGGGCCGCCCGGCGTCGGAAAGACGTTCTTCGCGCGTTATCTCGCGTATCTTCACCTCGGCGCGCAGGACAACCGCCGTATCCGGCAAGTGCAGTTCCACCCTTCGTACGCGTACGAGGACTTCGTCCAGGGATACCGCCCCGTGGAAGGCGGTGGGTTTGCGCGCGTCGACGGTCCGTTTCTCGATTTCTGCGATCAAGCGCTCCAGGACCCAGAATCGGCGCACGTGATGATCATCGATGAGATCAACCGCGGAAATCTCAGCAAGATCTTCGGCGAGTTGCTCTCGCTGGTCGAGGCCGATAAACGCGAGAAGCGGTGGGCGGTGACGCTCGCGTACAGTCGCGAGGGTGAGTCGCCGTTCCACGTCCCCAAGAATCTCTACCTCATTGGCACGATGAACACGGCGGACCGGAGCTTGGCACTGGTCGACTACGCGCTTCGCCGTCGGTTCGCGTTCTTCGACATGCAGCCCGGGTTCGAGCTGCCGGCGTTTGCGATCAGGCTGGCCCGCCTCGGCGTCGAGCCAGCGCTTCGCGATCGCATCGTTGGTCGCATGAAGCGGCTCAATTCGAGCATCCGGAAGGACGACAACCTTGGCGAGGGGTTCTGCTTGGGTCACAGCTACTTCTGCCACAAGTCTGACGGCGGCGACGCCGATGAGAACTGGTACAAGCGCATCGTGCGCACCGAGATCGAACCGCTGCTCGGCGAGTACTGGTACGATGCGCGCGACCGAGTGAAGACCGAGGTCGCCCAGCTTCTCGACGATGACTGAGCGCCGATGTCGGTCCCGATTCAGAACGTTTACTACTTGCTGTGCTATGCGTGGAACCGTCTCGAGGCGCGCGAGTTGGTCGATGTGGGTGCGGTCCCCGGCGATCGCGTCCAGAATCTGCTGGCTCAGGTGCTGATAGTCGGCGCGGCGCGATTGATTCGGACCGGTTTCGATCGCGACTATACGTCGGTTCACGAGGAGTCCCGTTCACTGCGAGGGAAGTTACTCCTGTCGCAAACCGTGAAGCGAACGCTGCTGCCGCGAGGACAAGTAGCGTGCGAGTTCGACGAGCTCAGTCACGACGTGCCGCACAACCGCGTGCTCAAAGCAGCGATGCGCGAGCTGGGCGAAGTGCCCGAACTTGACGAAGGACTGCGCAGGGCATTGCGGCGAGCCCGAGCGCGACTTCACGACGTGAGCGACATTGACCTCGATCCGGCAGCATTTCGGGAGGTACGGCTGCATCGCAATATCGCTCGCTATGCCTTCCTCATGAACGTATGCGAGCTCGTGGCGCGCTGCCTTCTTCCAGAGAGCACGACTGGCCGGCGACACTTCCACGCCTTTACAGAGCAACCGCAAATCATGGGCCTGCTCTTTCAGGATTTCGTGCGGAACTTTCTTGCCCGCGAGCAAAGTGCGTTTGCCGTTTCCGCGCCAGAGGTCCCCTGGCAAGCACAGCCGCTCGACGACTCGGATCTGGGTTGGCTGCCGACGATGCGCACTGACATGGCGCTCACCCGTCCGGATCGCCGAGTCGTCATCGAGACGAAGTACTCCGCGTCGCCGGTCCAGAGCCACTACGAAACTCGAAAGCTAATCTCGGCCCACCTCTACCAGCTTTTGGCGTACGTCACGCACCTGCGCGCGACACCTGGGCCGGAGCCGATCGGCGTTTTGCTGTACGCCATGAGCGGCGAGCAGCTCGATCTGGGCTATCGACTTGGTGGGCATCGCGTGCTGGTCCGGACACTGGATCTCGATCAGCCATGGCCTTTGATCCATCGGGATCTGTTGGCGCGCGCCGGTGAGCTCGAAGCGCTGGAGGACCGTGAAGCGGCAATCCCGTGAGACGCCGAGCAACCGGCAATGCCTGCGGCCGATACCGGCAGCATGGCGCCCACGAATGTGTCCAGTTGCGGCCGGTTCGTCATTGTCGACGCCCTTCATATCGATCGCGGCGTCTTTGAGGCGCTGGCGCGCTGGGGCATGGACCACGGTCTCGGACTTCAGGACGCGATTCAGGTCGCGTTCTGCGCCTTCATCGATCGCTGCGTCGGAGACCAGCCGACCGAGCCGGTATCACCGTCGGAACATTGGTCCGACGCGCACGCACTCGACGCCTCGAGCGAATCGATTGACGATTACTGCCCGTAACCCCGGAATGGAAGCACGAGAGACGGATCAGGCTTCCTTGCGTTCCGCACCGCGTAGATTCGGACGAACGCCCCTTCGGTCTGCGGTGCCATGACGTCGAAGCCCAGTCGGGTCAGTTTCGAGCAGAATTTGTTCACGTCGTCGAAGTAGCTCGCGGGTTCCCAGATGTGCAGCCAGCCGTCGAGCCG